>Ga0187892_10007196_pt1 | contig 15994 bp, 15 predicted proteins | sample MA1701073metaG_FD_139345 | JGI IMG/M metagenome (GOLD analysis project Ga0187892, IMG submission 139345) | Bio-ooze microbial communities from a basaltic lava cave in the Kipuka Kanohina Cave System on the Island of Hawaii, USA - MA170107-3 metaG ... | reverse complement strand
CGTCGTCAACGGCCTCAACCCGGAGCGCCTTTTGCTGGCCGGCAGCGTGGCCCGCTCGCTCGAGCCGCTCACGGCGCGCGTGCTTGACAGCGTCGCCCGCTACGCCTTCGCCGGCGCGCTCCGCACCACCCGCGTCGCCATCCTGGCGCGCGACAAGGCCGCCACCGTCCTCGGCGGGGCGGCGCTGTGCCTCTACGAGCAGGCGCGGCGGGGGAGGCCGCGCGGCCGCAGTGTATAATCCCGCCATGCTCGAGCTGGAGCGCGAGCTCGCCCGCGTCGTCGAGGGCGACGTGCGCTTCGACACGTACTCGCGCCTCCTCTACTCCACCGACGCCTCCATGTACCAGGTGGAGCCCATCGGCGTCGTGGTCCCCCGCCACGCCGGCGACGTGCAGGCGGCGGTCGAGGTGGCCAACCGGCTCGGCGCCCCGCTCCTGCCCCGTGGCGGCGGCACCTCCCTCACCGGCCAGACGGTGAACCACGCCGTCGTGCTGGACTTCTCGCGCCACATGAACCGGGTGCTGGAGGTGAGCCAGGAGGAGGGCTGGGCGCGGGTCGAGCCCGGCGTGGTGCAGGACCAGCTGAACCACCACGTGCGGCCGCTCGGCCTGCTCTTCGGGCCCGACACCTCCACCTCGAGCCGGGCCACGCTCGGCGGCATGATCGGCAACAACTCGGGCGGCGCCCACTCCATCGCCTACGGCCTCACGCTGGAGCACGTCATCGAGCTGACGGCGATCCTGGCCGATGGCACCCGCGCCGTCTTCGGCGAGGTGACGCCGGCCCAGCTCGAGGCCGGCGGGCGGCGGCCCGGGCTCGAGGGGCAGATCTACCGCGAGGTGGCCCGGATCCGGGACGCGTACCGGGACGAGGTCGCGCTCCGCTACCCGCGCCACTGGCGCCGCGTGGCCGGCTACAACCTGGACGAGCTCGTCAAGGAGCGGCCCCTGAACCTGGCCCGGCTCATCGTGGGCTCGGAGGGCACCTTCCTGACCGTGGTGGAGGCCCGGGTGCGCCTGGTGCCCCGGCCGGCCAAGACGGCCGTCGAGGTCATCCACTACCGGGACATCCAGGAGGCGCTCCTGTCCTCCCAGGCCATCCTGGAGACGGGGCCCTACGCCGTCGAGCTGACGGACAAGATGATCCTGGACCTGGCGCGGGCCAACATCGAGCAGTCCCAGCGTATGGGCTTCGTGCAGGGCGACCCCGCCGCCATCCTGATGGTGGAGTACGCGGGCGAGACGGACGCCGAGGTGCGGGCCAAGGTGGCGGCGCTGGACGCGCGGCGGGCCCGCGACCGGTTCGGCTACGCCGCCCACGTGGCCTTCGACCCCGCCGAGCAGCAGTCGATCTGGAAGCTCCGCAAGGCCGGGCTCGGGCTCCTGTTCGGTCTCAAGGGCGAGGCCAAGCCCATCGCCTTCATCGAGGACACGGCGGTGGACCCGCGCCACCTGCCCGAGTTCGTCCCCCGCTTCCGCGACATCATGCGAAAGCACGGGGCGGAGGGCGCCTACTACGGCCACTGCTCGGTGGGGTGCCTGCACATCCGGCCCGTCATCGACTTGAAGACCCCGCGGGGCCTCCAGCAGGTGGAGGCCATGGCCGAGGAGATCTTCGACCTCGTGCTGGAGTACGGCGGCACCATCTCCAGCGAGCACGGCGACGGCCGGGCGCGGAGCCCCTTCCTCGAGCGCGTCTACGGGCCCAAGATCATGCAGGCCTTCCGCGAGCTCAAGCAGGCCTTCGACCCGCGGAACCTCATGAACCCCGGCAACATCGTGGCGAGCCCCGGGGTGACGCGGCACCTGCGCTACGGCCCCGACTACGCGACGTGGGAGCCGAAGACGGTCCTCGACTTCTCGGGGCAGGGCGGGTTCGCCGCGGCCGTGGAGATGTGCAACGGCGTCGGCGTCTGCCGCAAGCAGCTCGAGGGCACGATGTGCCCGTCCTACATGGCGACGCGCGACGAGGAGCACACCACCCGCGGGCGGGCCAACGCCCTGCGGGCGGTGCTGTCGGGCAAGGTGCCCGCCGGGGACTTCACGGGCCAGCGGCTCTACCAGGTAATGGACCTCTGCCTGGAGTGCAAGGCGTGCAAGGCCGAGTGCCCGGCCAACGTGGACATGGCCAAGCTCAAGTACGAGTTCCTCCACCACTATCACCAGGCCAACGGGCTGCCCCTGCGCAACCGGGTGTTCGGGCGCATCGGCGCGCTGTCGCGCTGGGGCGCCCGCCTGGCGCCCGTGTCCAACTGGATCGGGCAGTCGTGGCCGAGCCGCGTGCTGATGGAGCGGTGGCTCGGCATCGACCGGCGGCGGCCGCTGCCCGCCTTCGCCGCCGAGACCTTCGTGGAGTGGTTCGATCGCCGCCAGCCGGCCCGCCAGGCCCCGCGGGGGCCCGTGGCCCTGTTCCACGACACGTTCACGACCTACAACCATCCCGAGGTGGGCCGGGCCGCGGTGGAGCTCCTGGAGGCGGGCGGCTACCGCGTCCAGCTCGTGGAGCGCAAGTGCTGCGGCCGTCCGCTCATCAGCAAGGGGATGCTGGAGGAGGCCCGGGCGCACGCCCGGTGGAACGTCCGGCGGCTGGCGCCGCTGGCGGCCCAGGGCGTGCCGATCGTGGGGCTCGAGCCCTCCTGCCTGCTCACCCTGCGCGACGAGTACCTGGAGCTGGCGCCCGGGCCGGAGGCGCGCCAGGTGGCGCGCGGGAGCCTCTTGCTGGAGGAGTTCCTCCTGCGCGAGCGCGCCCGGGGCCTCACGCTGCCGTGGGCGGCGGGGCCGCGCCGCGCGCTGCTGCACGGCCACTGCCACCAGAAGGCGCTCGTCGGCACGGCCCCCACCGTGGCCGCGCTCGGCTGGGCGGGCTACGAGGTGAGCGAGGTGGACTCGGGCTGCTGCGGCATGGCCGGCTCCTTCGGCTTCGAGCGCGAGCACTACGAGCTGTCGGTGACGCTGGGCAGCCGGCGACTCGCGCCCGCCGTCAACGCGGCGGCGCCGGACGCCGTGGTCGTGGCGCCGGGCATCTCGTGCCGGCAGCAGATCCAGCACCTGACCGGCCGGCGCGCCAGGCATCCGGCCGAGGCCCTGCGCGACGCCCTGGCCCCGGGGGAGACGTCATGACACTCGGCACCGACACGCTCGAGCGGCTGTACCAGACCATGGTGAAGATCCGGCGCTTCGACGAGCGCACGGTGGAGCTGTTCAACGAGGGGCTGGTGAAGGGGACGGCCCACAGCTACGTGGGCCAGGAGGCGGTGGCCACCGCCTCCTGCGCCCACCTCACGGCCGAGGACTCCGTCATCAGCAACCACCGGGGCCACGGCCACTGCATCGCCAAGGGGGCGCGCCTGGACCTCATGATGGCCGAGCTGATGGGCCGGACCACCGGCTACTGCGGCGGGCTCGGCGGCTCCATGCACATCGCCGCGCTGGACCTCAACATCCTGGGGGCCAACGGCATCGTCGCCGCCGGCGTCCCCATCGGCGCCGGCGCCGCGCTGGCCAACCGCCTGCGCGGGACCGACCGGGTCGTCGTGTCCTTCTTCGGCGACGGCGGCGCCAACCAGGGCGTCGTGCACGAGACCATGAACCTGGCCGCGGTGTGGCGCCTGCCCTTCGTCTTCGTCTGCGAGAACAACAAGTACGCGCTGTCCACCGACCAGACCCGCACCACCGCCGGCGGGGGCGCGGCCGCCCGCGCGGCCGGCTACGGCATCCCGGGCGAGCGCGTGGACGGCAACGACCTCGTGGCCGTGTACGAGGCGGTGGGGCGGGCGGTGGGGCGGGCGCGGGCGGGGCAGGGGCCGAGCGTCGTCGAGGCCGTCACCTACCGCTGGGGCGGGCACAGCATGCGCGCCAACCTGCCCGAGTACCGCACCAAGCAGGAGGAGCTCGAGTGGATGGAGAAGGACCCCATCGCCCGCGTCGAGCGCCTCCTGCGGGACGAGCGCGGCGTGGGCGACGTGAGGCTCAAGGAGCTGCGCCAGCGGGTGGAAGGGGAGATGGAGGCGGCCGTGGCCTACGGGGTGGAGAGCCCCGAGCCCACGGTGGAGGCCATGGAGGCCGCCGTGTACGCCCCCCACCTGCGCGTGATCGAGCCCGCCGACCGGACCGGGCCCGAGCGGACCTTCGTGGAGGCGCTGAACGCGGCCTTCCACCAGGAGATGGCGCGCGACGAGCGCGTGTTCGTCATGGGCGAGGACGTGGGGCTCATCGGCGGCATCTTCGGCGTCACCCGCGGCCTCAGGGAGAAGTTCGGCGAGGACCGCGTGCGCGACACGCCGATCTCCGAGCCCTCCTTCGTGGGCATGGGCGTCGGCGCCGCCGTGGCCGGCCTGCGCCCCGTGGTGGAGATCCAGATCTGGGACTTCATCGCCATGACCATGGACCAGGTGGTGAACCAGGCGGCCAAGATCCGCTACATGCTGGGCGGGCGCCCGACCGTGCCGCTGGTGATCCGCGGCCCCCAGGGCGGCGGCATCCGCCTCGCCGCCCAGCACTCCCAGAGCCTCGAGGCGTGGTTCTGCCACGTGCCCGGCCTGGTGGTGGTGGCGCCCTCCACGCCCTACGACGCCAAGGGGCTCCTGGCCACGGCCATCCGCGAGGACAACCCCGTCATCTTCCTCGAGCACAAGATGCTCTACCCCACCAAGGGGCCGGTGCCCGACGGCGAGTACCTGATCCCCTTCGGCAAGGCCGACGTCAAGCGGGCGGGCACCGACGTCACGGTGGTGGCCACCCAGATGATGGTCCAGCGCGCGCTGGCGGTGGCCCAGGACCTGGACAAGGAGGGCATCAGCGTGGAGGTCATCGACCCGCGCACGCTGGTGCCGCTCGACGAGGCCACCATCCTCCGGTCGGTGGAGAAGACCGGCCGGCTCGTCATCGCCCACGAGGCCGTCAAGCGCGGCGGCTGGGGGGCGGAGGTGGCGGCGGTGGTGGCCGAGCACGCGGTGGACTGCCTCGACGCGCCCATCGTGCGCGTGGCCGCCCGCAACGTCCCCATGCCCTACAACGACAAGCTGGAGGTCGCCACCATCCCCTCGCGCGACGACATCGCGGCCGCCATCAAGAGCGTGCTCGGCTGAGGGGCGGCGCCGGCGCGCCCGGCTCCACGTGGACGCTCGGGCGGGCGGCGTAGCCGAGGGCTCCGAGCCCGAGCACGACGGCCAGCGCCAGCGTCAGCCAGAGCCGCCGGAGGCGGGGCGGCAGGCGGGCCACGGTGTTCTCGCACACGAGGAGGGCGGCCAGCTCGCCCGCCACCGACCCGGGGGCGCGGTCCGGCGCCGCCGCCCGACCCTCCGCCCCCGCCGGCTCCGTCACGGCCCGACCTCGAGGTACACCGGGCTCGTCCACGCCTGGGCGCCGTCCTCCTGGGTGACGCGGATCCAGTAGGCGTGGCGCGCGCCCCGGGGCGGGTCCGGGTCCGTGTGGTCGAACGATAGCTCGGCCGTCAGGTCCCGGGCGGGGAGGCGCCGGGCGAACACCCGGAGGTCCACGCCGCCGGCCGGGTACGAGAGCGTCGTCCCGTCGGCCAGCGGCCCGAGCGGCACGTCCACGTCGATCACCGGGGACCGGAAGCGGATCACCGCGTCGGGGGGCGCGGCCAGCGTGAGGTCGAGCCCGTCGTCGTCCCCGGTGGTGTTGGAGACGAACCGCACCCGGGTGTCGGTGCGCTCCGCGAGGCCCTTCTCCGGGTTCTCCATGGCGAAGGGGACGGCCTCCAGGATGCGGCCGGCCGAGAGCTCGACGTGGCCGTCCCACGTGGTGAGCCGGTCGCGGCCCCGCACCCGCGACCCCGCCCAGGCGATCCGGTAGCGCTGGGAGCCCTCGAAGGAGGCCGCCGTGTACGGGGTCGCCGTGGCGACGAGCGCCAGGTCCCGGTAGACGTCGACCCGCTCCACGGGGCCGGTGCCCGCCGCCCGCCCCACGACCCGCACCGGCCCCCGCGTGCGGCCCTCGGCCCCCATGGGCCGGCCGTCGACGGCCAGCTCCACGTGGATGCGCTGGGCCGCCGTGACGCCGTAGCATCGGCGCTGGCGCAGGGCCTCGAACACGGCCTCCCGCGTGAGGGAGTCGGCCAGGACGCAGGTGAGCCCCCCGTAGGCTCCGAACGTCGAGGCGCCGGGATGGCTGGCCCCGGGCCGACCCTTGTGTCCGTCGGAGTTCGAAACTACTCCGACTTTATAGCCACTTCGGATGGCATCGTGGAGCAGCCACTCGAAGCGGCCCCAGTCCGAGTAGATCTCCACCAGCGGCTCGAGCGCGGGGTCGTGGAAGCCGACGATGTCCGCGTAGCGGCCGCCGATGTGCGGGATGAGCATGACGTCGTCCCGCCCCCGGAACTGGGCGAAGAGATCGGTCACGGGGAAGCAGTCCGTGGCGGCGTCCGACATGTCGTCGACCTCGGCGTGGGACGAGCGGTGCAGCGCCGCCACGTCCCCCCGGTACATCACGTTGCGGTCGCCCCCGCCCGGGGTCATCCCCGACCACTCGTAGCCGACGAAGATCACGCAGCGGCCGTCCTCGTGGAACCGGTCGATCCAGCCCCGGAGCCGCTGCCACTCCTCCTCCGTCACCTGGAAGTCGTTCGCCTGGTGGCACATCAGGTCGAGCAGCGCCACGTCGCGGCCGAAGGCGAAGTACTCCTCGATGGTGCCCGTGCCCACCGTGGCCCGGGTCTGGCCGTGCAGGTCGCCCCACCAGGCCCGGGGCTCGCCCGGCACGACGGCGCGGACGAGGTTCGAGGCGGCGCGGTGGGGGCCGTGGCGGGCGGTGAGGCGCGCCTCGAGGCCGGTCCCCTCGAGGCGCAGCCCGCCGAGGCGCGCCACCGCCACCCGGCCGCTCGCGAAGCGCACCGCGCCCGGCAGCCCGCGGACGGCCCCCTCGGCGGCGAGGGCGACCTCGCCGTCGAAGCGCTCGCAGGGGTTGCCCCAGAGGTCCTCGGCCTTGACGAGGGCGTCGAAGGGCTCGCCCGGCCTCACGGTGGTGGGGGCCACGACGACGAGACGGTGCAGCGCTCCGCCCACCACGTCCAGCACCGGGGACGCGTCGAGCGCGGTGTAGAGCTCCGTCCCGAACGGGTCGACGAACACGCGCCACTCGCACCCGCGCTCGCGGAAGGTCTGGGCGCGGCTGCCCGGCCCGCCCCCGCTCTGGTCGCCGATGGTCACGTGCAGGCGGTCCCCCGGATGGAGCGAGCCGTCGGCCACGGAGGCGACGAGGCACTTGAACCACGGGCGCACCTGGCCCCGCGGCTCGAAGCCGAGGGAGGCCACGGCCGTCGGGCAGCGCGACTGAAGGCGCACCGTGCAGTAGTCGCGGCCCCGGGGATCGGTGAACTGGGGCCGGCCCCAGTCCGAGGCGAAGCGCGAGGCGATCTTGAGCCGCGCCCGCTCGTCGTAGCCGTAGGCGCCGACCTCGTAGGTGATGGTCCAGGTGCCGAGCTGGCCGGCGACGACGGGCGCGTCGGGGGTGATCCAGGCGCGGCCGACGTGGGCGGGGTCCGTGCGGATGGGCATCGACGCGCTCCTCGGTCGGGCGTGAGAGGCGAGCTCCGGATGGCGCGCGCGGCCCGGCGCCGGGCGCGCCGGGCCATCATGGCGGGTTCCCGCCCAGGGGTCAATCGGGGCGGCCCCGGCCGCCCGCAGGGGGCTTGACACGTATCTTGCCGCTATGTATCTTCCAGATACAGCCATGGCCAGCGACAACGGCGGCCGCCGCCCCACCAGCCGGTACGCGCTCCTCGGGATGCTGAGCCTGGGCCCGGGCTCCGGCTACGACCTGAAGAAGCGCATCGACGGCAGCATCGCCCACTTCTGGAGCGAGAGCTACGGGCAGATCTACCCCCACCTGGCGCGCCTGGTGGACGAGGGCCTGGCCGAGCGCCGGAGCGAGCGCCAGGCCGGCCGCCCCGACCGGCAGGTCTACTCGCTGACGCCGGCCGGGCGGGAGGAGCTGGCGCGCTGGCTCCAGCTCCCGGCCCGGGTCGAGCCGTTCCGCAGCGAGCTCCTGCTCAAGCTCTTCCTGGGCGCCGCCGTCCCCCCGGCCGAGAGCCTGGCCCAGGTGCGGCGGTACCGGGAGCGCCAGGAGCGGCTGCTCGAGAGCTACGCCGCCGTCGGCCGGCGCCTCCGGGCGAGCCACCGCGGCGCGCCCGGGCTGCCCTACTGGCTGGCCACCCTCGCCTACGGCCAGCGCCGCGCGGCCGCGCTGCGCGACTGGTGCGACGAGACGCTGCGGAACCTGGCGCGCGCGGCCGGGAGCCCCCGCCGGCGGGCGCGCCCCACCCGAGGGAGATGACCGTGGATCAGCTGATGGCCGCCCTTCGCCTGGCCCACATCGCCGCCGGCATGACCGCGCTCGTGGTGGCGCCCGCCGCCATGCTCACGAGCAAGGGGGGGCCCGCCCACCGCCGCTGGGGCAAGGTGTACTTCTGGATGATGGCGGTGGTGGCCGCCACCGCCGTCGTCCTGAGCCTCTACCGGCCCCAGATCTTCCTGGCCCTGATCGCCGTCTTCAGCTTCTACAGCGCGTTCTCCGGGTACCGGGCGCTGTATCGCAAGCGTCCGCTGGCCGGGCAGGGGCCGAAGGGCTGGGACTGGGCGGCGGCCGGCGTGGTGGTGGCGGCGAGCGCCATGCTGCTCGGGCTCGGGATCTGGCGGCCGGGCCCGGCCTGGGAGCGCCTCGGAGTCGTCCCGGTGGTGTTCGGCGTGCTGGGCCTCGTGCTCGGCGGGCGGGACCTCCAGCGCTTCGCGCGGCCGCCCGCGGCGCGCCAGCAGTGGTGGTTCGATCACATGGGCGGGATGCTCGGCTCCTACATCGCCACCGTCACCGCCTTCTCGGTGGTGAACTTCGACCTCCTGCCGGTGGGGGTCCGGTGGCTGTGGCCGACCGTCCTCGGGGTGCCGCTCATCGCCGCGTGGATCACCTACTACAGCCGGCGCTTCCAGCGCGCGGCGGCGTGACGAGCTCCACCAGGCCGCGGGCGGGCCGCAGGCGGACGCGGTCCCCCGTGGCCAGGACCGTGAACGGGTCGGGGCGGACCTGGTGCAGGGCCGGGATGCCGGCCAGCACGAGCCCCTGGATCATCACGGGGTTGGTCCGCCCGAAGAGCACGCCGGCCGGCGCCACCCCCCGATGGGCCAGCGCCAGGAAGGCCCACCCCGCGGCCACGCCGCCCTGCACGGCCGGGAAGTAGACGATCTTCCCCGCCAGCGAGAGCCCCTCCAGCGCGTGGCCCTTGCGCGAGATGACGCCCGTCTCGCGGTCCATGTCGTAGCGGATGCTGAAGGTGCTCCGCGAGAGCACCACAAGGGCCTCGACCTCAGGCCCGAAGCCGGGCGGGGCGGTGAGGACCACGCGGCCCGGCGGCGGGGCGAGGGGCCGGTCCGCCGTCATCCGGAGGGCCCGCCGGCGGGCAGGCGCCCGGTGACCGCGGCCTCGATGCACACGGCGGTGCGGCGCAGGATGGGATGCAGGCGGTAGCCGCCGATGATGTTGGCCATCTTCGCGGAGTTCGTGAGCACGTTGCGCCACCCGAAGGCCGCCGCCATCCGGGCCGGCTCCATGATGTACCAGCACGTGCCGGAGAGCACCTGGCCGCCGGCCGCCTCGATCAGCTGGACGTGGCCGAGACGCGCCGCCATCTCCCGGTTGGCGAAGTTGGTGGTGACGAGGAGCGCGGTGTTGCCGTGGACCCGCCGGCCCCGCAACAGCTCGGCCACGCGGGCCAGCTCCAGCACCGAGAGCTGGGGGGCCGAGAGCACCACCACGTCCACCTCGGCGCGGTCCTCGGGATAGGTCGCGTAGAAGGCGGCGAGGTCCGCGTCGTCCACGACGTGGCTGGCCTCGGGCGGGCGGCCGCCGAAGGCCTCCGCCTCGTCGCGCGCCTCGGGCGTGACGCCGACCATGTGGTACATGGCGCAGGAGCCGTAGGACGCCAGCGCCGCCCCCAGGTGCTTGAGGTCGTCGGCTTGGGGCCGCTGGCGCACGCCGGCCAGCACGGGGACCGTCCAGTAGTCGAGCACGCGGCGGCCGATGAGGCCCCCGAGGGCCCCCCAGTCGGCCCAGTCCCCGAGCGCGCAGCGGACCTCGAAGCGCAGGCGGCCCCGGCGCTCGGCCGGCAGGTGGTAGCCGTAGGCTGGGGTCACGCCGGTGAGGCCGGCGGCCAGCGCGGCGGGCCCCGCCTCGTAGTTGGTGCGGGCCCCCAGCACCGAGTTGGCCCAGATCACGGTGCCGGTGTCGCCCCAGGCCACGTGCTCGCCGAAGTGGGGCTGGTACACGGTCTGGTAGTTGATGCACGTGTCCACCTGGAGCGCGCCGAGGGTCCGGAGGTGGGCGACGAGCGCCCGCTCGCGCGCCACCAGCTCGGGCCGCTGGCGGACGGCGGCGGCCCGGTCGAAGTCCACGCAACGGGCGTTGGTGGTGACGGGGACGGCGAAGCGGGCGCCCTGGGCGACCAGGCCCTCCACGAAGGCGAAGCCGCCCTCGCCCATCACCTCCATGTCGCCCATCATGTGCACGTTGCCCACCGGCACCAGGGCCTTGGCGCCGAAGAACTCCCCGACTGCCACCTGCTGCTCGAGGGCCAGGCGCGCGGGCTCCCCGAGCTCCCCGGCCCGGATGCGCGCCTCGCGGGGGCCGAGCAAGAGGCCCGCGCCCCCGGCCGGCTCAGGGCTCACGGGACAGCACGAGGGTGCCGGCGGCGGAGAGCATGCCCCCCATGCCGTTGACGAGCGACAGCCGGGCCCCCGGCACCTGACGCGCCCCGCACTCGCCGCGGAGCTGGCGCACCGCCTCCAGGATCGGGAAGATGCCGTACATCCCGGTGTGGGTGTAGGAGAGCCCCCCGCCGTTGGTGTTGATGGGCAGGCGCCCCCCGGGCGTCCCCTCGCCGTCGGCGAAGAAGCGCACGCCCTCGCCCGGCTCGGCGAGGCCGAGCGACTCGAGCATGATGGGCGGGCCCGAGGTGAAGGCGTCGTAGAGCATGACGTGGTCGAAGTCGCCCGGCCCCACGCCGGCCATGGCGAAGGCCCGCTGGCCGGACAGCCGCGTGGCCTCGCTCCGGGTCAGGCGCTTCATCTGGGTGAGCGACACGTGCTCGGTGGCCTCGCCCGTCCCCCGCACCCACACCGGGGGCTTCCGGCAGTCGCGCGCCCGGTCCGGCCGCGTCAGCACCACCGCCGCCCCGGCGTCGGTCACGAGGCAGATGTTCAGGAGGTTGAACGGCCACACCACCGGGCGGGAGGCCAGCACGTCGGCCACCGTGATGGGCGTCCGGTGCATGGCCCGGGGGTTCAGGCCGGCCCACGCCCGCGTGGACACCGCCACCTGGGCCCAGTCCTCGAGCGTCGTGCCGTGCTCGTGCATGTGGCGCGTGGTGATCAGGCTGAACCACGTGGGGGCGGCGCCGAAGCCGTAGGGGATCTCGTACTGGCCGGAGAGCGCGGTGTCCCGGGCCCGGGTCACGCCGACGCCGGAGCGCCCGCTCTCCCCGTGGGAGATCACGGCCACGTCGCAGAGGCCGTGGTGGAGCGCCTGCACCGCGTGCTCCACCATGATGATGAAGGAGCAGCCGCCGACGCTGGTGCCGTCGATGTAGCGCGGGGTCACCCCGAGCGCCTCGCCCAGGAGCGCCGGCGAGTGCTGCCCGGCCGTGAAGATCCCGTCCACGTCCTTGACGGCCAGCCCCGCGTCGCGGACGGCGTTGGCGACGGCCTCGAGATGCAGCGAGAGCTGGCTCTTGCCCGGCAGCACCCCGAGCTCGTCGCTCTCGTCCACCCCGACGATGCACGCGGCGTTCCGGAGCTCCTTCATGACGCCGGCTCCCACAGCGGCAGCGTGACCTCGTCGGTGAGGCGGGAGAACACGACGCGCACCGGCATGTCGCAGCGGATCCGGGCGGGGTCGGGCGCCACGTTGACGAGGTTGCCCATCATGCGCGGGCCCTCCTCCAGCTCCACCAGGGCCAGCACGTAGGGGGTGGGGACCTTCATGGCCCGGTTGATGGACTGGTGCGCGATGGCGAAGGCGTGGAGCCGCCCCCGGCCGCTGGCCTCGACCCAGCCGACGTCGCGGCCGCCGCAGGCCGGGCAGATCACCCGCGGGTAGAAGAAGACGTGGCCGCACGCGCCACAGCGCGGCAGCACGAGCTTGCCCTGCTTCAGGCCGTCCCAGTACGGGCGGGCCTCGGGCGTGATGGGCTGGGGCAGCGGGCGGTCGAGTTCCATCGCGCTCCCTTCGTGGACGGGATGGGGTGGACGAAAGGCTGCGCGAAGAATAGGCGGCGGGCCGGGGGCCGTCAAGCCCCGGCGCGGCCGTCCTGCGTCCGATCAGCGCACCACGGTGACCGCGTCGAGGTCGATCCAGACCAGGGTCGGGAAGGGTCGGCGCCGGCCCGACCGGGCGCGGGGCAGCACGCGGCGGCGCGTGGGCAGCACGAGGCCGTCGAAGCGCCGATGGGCGTGGCAGTAGTGGGCGGCGGTGGCCCAGGACCCGAACACCTCCGCCGTGTAGTCGTGGCGGCGGAGGAGGCCGGCGGCGTCGACGTAGAACACCTGCTCCCGGCTGTGGGTGGGGACGTCGGGCGGGAACCGGACGCGGAGGCGCTGCCAGGCGTGGCCGTCCTCGGACCACGGCCCCGCCTCGTCCACCGTCACCCCCGGCCGGACGAGGAGCCACGGCGTGGTCAGGTAGTTCCAGAGGGCGTAGCCCCCGAAGTACAGCGCGTCCAGCCGGTCCCACCAGAGGGCGCGCCGCCAGCCGGCGAAGGCCGCGCGGGGCGCCCGCCGCTCGGCGAGGAGGGCGCCGGCGGTGGTCTCGAGCCGGACCCGGTCGCCGAGGAACACCCCGCGCCGCCCGCCGCCGCCGTAGGGCTCGATGACGGCCCGCGGTTCCGCGGTCGACACCCGCACCGTGCAGGCCCGGAACGCCCGCGCCCGTCCCCGCGAGGCGAGCGCGAAGCCGCCCGAGCGCGCGCGGGCCACGATCTCGCGGGCCGCCTGCCAGGCCGCCCGCCCGCCGTGGGCCTCGAGCGTGCGCTCGAGCGGGTCCACGCGCGCCGGGGCTACTTGTCCTTGATGGCCGCCTGGACCTTGGCCGCCAGCTCGGGCGGGATGGCCGCCAGGCCGTGCGCGCTCTTGGCGTGCTCGACCCCCTTGGCCATGACCTCGGCCACGTCCTTGCCCTCCGCCACGAAGTTGCAGCCCGGCATCAGGTCGCCGCAGGCGAGAACCTTCCCCATGTGACACCTCCTCGTGCGAGACGTAGAGGAACGTGAGACGGGGCGAGCGTACCGCGCGGGCGCGGCCGCCGCCACCCCCATCCAGGGGGCGGCGCGGCTACCGCACGGGGGCGACCACCACGTTCCGGGGCGCGCCGCGCAGGAAGCGCTCGAGGTTGTCCACCGCGGCGAGGAGGCCGTCGCGGATCACCTCGGGCGTCTGGCCGGCGTTGTGGGGCGAGCACACCACGTTGGGCAGCGAGAGGACGGGGTCGTCGGGCGCGAGCGGCTCCTGGTGGAAGACGTCGAGGCCGGCGCCGAGGAGGCGGCGGTCCTTGAGCGCGGCCAGCAAGGCGTCCCGCTCGACCAGGGCGCCCCGCCCCGTGTTGACCAGGATGGCGGTGGGCTTCATCAGGGCCAGCTCCTTGCGCCCGATGAAGCCGCGCGTCTCCGGGGTGAGCCTGACGTGCAGGCTCACGACGTCGGCGGTGGAGAGGATGGCCTCCTTGGTGGCCGGCGTGGCGCCGGCCGCGCGGACCCGCCCGTCGTCCCTGGTGGCGCTCCAGCCCAGGACGTTCATGCCGATCCCGCGGCCGAGCGCCACCAGGCGCGCGCCGATGGAGCCCATGCCGAACACGCCCAGCGTCTTCCCCAGGCACTGGGTGAGCATCTCGCGGGGCCACTGGCCCTTGCGCATCTCGGCGTCGAGCAGCGTGACCTTGCGGGCCACCGTCAGCATGAGCGTGAGCGCGTGCTCGGCGACGGCGAAGGCGTTGATGCCCGGCGTGTTGCACACGGTCACCCCCCGCATGCCGGCCGCGTTGAGGTCAATGTTGTCCGTGCCCGTGCCCCAGACCGACACCAGCTTGAGGCCGGGGCAGCGGGCGAAGACGTGGTCGGTGAACCGGGCGTGGGCGCGGATGTTGATGGCCAGCCGGGCGTCGCCGATGCGCCGGATCAGCTCCGCCTCGTCGTCGGCGCCCCGCTCGGTGAACAGCCGCACCGGGCCCAGCGCGCGGGCCCGCTCATGGGCCGCGGTGCCGTTGAAGACGGAGGGGAAGTCGTCGGGGACGGCGATCATCGGCCGGCGCCCGCGAAGACCGCCTGGGCCGCCGCCACCCCGGCCCCGGCCTCCACCCGGTGGCCGAGCTCGCTCAGCGTCAGCTCCAGGGCGGACAGGGTCGGCAGCACGTAGCGGGGGCTGGCCGTGATGCCCATGTGCCCGACGCGCAGGGTGGTGGCGCGCAGCGCCTCGAGGCCGGTGCCGATCAGGATGCCGTGCCGCTCGCGCATGCGCGCGACCACGGCGGCGGGCTCGATCCCGGCCGGCGTCCGGATGCAGGAGACGGTGTCGGAGACGAGCGACGGATGGGGGAACATCTCGAGGCGGATGGCGTCGACGCCGGCCCGGAAGGCCCGCCCGGCCACGGCGTGGCGGCCGAAGCGCGCGTCGAGCCCCTCCTCGAGGATGAGCCGGGCGGCGGCGGCGAGCGCCTGGGTGAGGTGAGTCGGGATCGACACCGGCTGCCGGCGCGGCGCGCCCTCGGCGACGCGCCCCCCGCGGCCGGCCGGGATCCACTGCTCCCGCCAGCGCAGGAGGTCGTAGGAGAGCGACGAGGCCGGGTGCTTGCGCCGCTCCATGGCCTCCCAGGCGGCGGGGCTCACGCCCACCAGCGCCATCCCGAGCGGCGCGGCCAGGCACTTCTGCGAGCCGGTCATGCCGAAGTCGATGCCCCACTCGTCGGTGCGCACGTCGATGCCGGCCAGGGAGGACACCGTGTCGAGCAGGAACAGGGCGTCGTGGCGCTTGGCCAGCCGCGCGACGAGGGCGGCAGGATAGGTGCTGCCGGTGGACGTCTCGTTGTGGACCAGCGTGACGGCCCGCGGCCGCACGCGCGCGAGGTCGCGCTCGAGCCGGTCGAGGTCGATGGGCTGGCCCGGCTCGACGGGGAACTCGGTGACCTCCGCCCCCACCCGCTGCATGATGCCGCGCATGAGCTGCCCGAAGGCGCCGGCCACGATCACCAGCACGCGGTCGCCCGGCTCGATGACGGACACCGCCGCGGCCTCGAGTCCGGTCCGGCCGGAGCCGGGCAGCACGAGGACCTCGCCGGCCTCGGTGCGGAACACCTGGCGCAGGGCGGCCAGCGCCGGCTCCAGCACCCCCTGGTCGAAGCTCTGGTCGTACTGGATGATGGCGGGCTGGCTCATGGCCTGGCGCACCGCCCACGGCAGCTCGGTGGGGCCGGGGATCATGAGCATGGGATGGGCCTCGATCGCCCCCCAGCGGATCGTCGTCGCGTCGGTCATCGACGGGCTCCTCGCGGCGTGGTGGCCGGCCCCCGGGCGCTCGCGCGCGACGGCCCCGTCAGGGCCCGGCCGGGGCCAGCCGCCGCCGGCGGATCAGGTAGAGGTTGCGCAGGTAGATGGCGAGGCCGGCCCCCTGGCCGACGATGAACACGGGGTCGACGCGGTAGATCGCGTAGACGAGGAGCGTGAGGCCGCCCCCGATGGAGAAGAACCAGAACGACACCGGCACCACGCTCTCCTTCTTGCGCTCGGAGGCGATCCACTGGACGAGGAAGCGCATGGAGAAGAACGCCTGCCCGAGGAACCCCACGCCCAGCCACACGTGCTCGGTGGTCATGTCCCCGCTCCCGCGCCCAGCGGCGCTCCGCGTCGGCCCCGTGCTAGAATGCCGAGCGTTCACCTTACCGGAGACCCGCGCCGAGCCGCAAGGAGTTTCCTGTCGGATGCGTGGCATCGATCGCTCGCT
>Ga0187892_10007195_pt1 | contig 16001 bp, 17 predicted proteins | sample MA1701073metaG_FD_139345 | JGI IMG/M metagenome (GOLD analysis project Ga0187892, IMG submission 139345) | Bio-ooze microbial communities from a basaltic lava cave in the Kipuka Kanohina Cave System on the Island of Hawaii, USA - MA170107-3 metaG ... | reverse complement strand
TCTTTTGCAATTTATGAAGGAGTCTTAAGCTCTCCAATCGTTTGGAATGAATCTGAACGTACATTCCAATTTGATATTGTATCAAAATTAGATGACGCTGAAGTAGGTTTTAGTGTTGAAGATGGTGATTTTGAAAATGTACCACAAGAGATAATAGGTAAAGCATGGCCATTAGTATTTGGTACTGTAATCAATATGCCTGCTTTGCGTTTTGATGAAATTCCCAATGGGGTAACTGCCACTGCTACTGGGATACCAGATGAAAGTTTGATTAGACAAGCTGGATTTTTAAGTTGCCATTCAGATAAGACAATTGCTGTTGCAGCTTGTCTATCTAGAGCTGGAGCTAAATTAAGATTTGAGGGTAGTCTTGGTGGCGCAGGATTAGCTGTTTTTGAAAAAGGAAAACAATTACAGCAACGTGCTCAAGATATGCTTAGACAGGCTGCTGCTCAAAGTGGCAGAGAGAGCAAAAGATTATCATCAATACATAAAAAACAAAGTCAACGTTATGATCCAAATAATGTCACTATTCTGAATGGATTCAAATTTCTTCAAAATACTCCAGTGGGAATAAAAATTGGAGAAGCACATTATTTCGGTATATTTCATGATGATCAATTTTCTGTAATATCTAGGAGAAGACCGGATGAATCAAATGCCCCACCAACAGATTCTACAGGTGGTGGTGCTTCATCTGGAGGTGGTTCAAGTACTGTAGATATAGAAGACCCAGAAAATGATTTCTTAGATAGGGCACTTTTTGATTTAATTAATCCAGATGATTTTATAACTTCAACTGATAGAGATAAAATTGAAGATCCATGTGGGCCTCATAATTTAATTGTACCAGATAATTGTAGTTCCTCAGGTGGGGGTGGTTCAAGAAATCAAACGCACCCACAACGTGAGCAGGGATTATTATTTCTTCCAGCTGGTACTCCTGTTAAACCTGATGAAAGTTATCCTATACGTCATATAATAAATATAATACCTGGTACTATTGTTGTAGGTGTAACTGCTGAAAGATCATTTTCTGGGGCTGGTAATACATTAACAAGAACACTTGTCGGTGTACCTTCGGCTTATTATACTATCAGTGAACAAGTTTTTGGATCTATAACAGCAACTATTCTAACTCTCAATAAACCTCTTAGTAGTATTGAAAATGAAGATTGGGGAGATGAACTTTTTGTAACTGTACAATCACCTATTGGTCCAAATATTGTAGATATAATTGAATATATAATACAAAGGTGGGCACCTGGATTTATTATTGATTCCACATCATTTAATTATGTAAGGACTAAAGTAAATAGCCAACCTGCTAATTTCGCTTTAACTGAACGAAAAAATTTAATTACTTTATTAAAAGATATTGCTTATCAAGCAAGATGTATTGTGTGGTTAAGTAATGAAACGTTTTATATAAGATATTTACCTGAAGCCCAGGCTCCTATTGAAATTATAACTGAATCTGATGTTATTTCAAAGTCATTAGAAGTGACAACTACAAGAACTGAAGATGTTTTTACTAAATTTACAGGTGTCTGGAAGCAAGATTATCATCAAAGCAAACCAAATAAAGTTATAATAAGAAATAATTTAGGTAAATATGGATTACATGATAAAGAAATTAATTTCTTTATTTATAATAATTTCGATGCAGTTGAGAGATCACTAACATTTATAGCTGTAAGAGAATCAAATATCTATAAAATTCTTAAATGTAAAGTTCTTGCAACTAAGCTTAAAATTGAGACTCTGGATTGGGTTACATTTGATTTTGATAGAAATTATATCGCAAATGGCCCAATAGATGGATTGATTACTAAAGCAACATTTGATTCTAAAGAAATGATTATTGATCTCGAAGCATGGATACCAATTAGACTTGGCGAAATGACTCTATATAATAATGCTATACCAGCTGACGCTGAAATTGTTATAACTGGTAGGGACGATGAGCAAGCAGGTAGTCAGGGTGAAAATAGAGAGGCAGAAGGTGATTTAGGTTATGGAGCTGGTACAGGTGTTACTTATAATATTCGTAGAACTAATAAAAGTAAACCAGATATTAAAAATGATAATGATGCAACACCTATACCTCCGGTAAGTACAACGGTATCAAAAACTAATAAAACAATATCTGAACCACCTGATCCTAGGGGTCAAACAATTATAATGAGACCAAATCAAGTTTTATATTTTGATCCTAGAACTAAAGAAATGGAAAGGCCAAAAGTTACATTTGATGATGGAGCAATACCTGCACAAATAGCAGATAAGAATGGACCTGATCCAGATATACAGGGTGGTGTGGAATTTTCTATTCTTTTATATGAAAAAGGAATAGATAAAGAAGCTACGCCAGCAAATGCAACTGTACCTAATTTTGATGAAGAAGATGATTTACCAGGTGGTTTGTGGGTAAGTGTAACAAGAAAAATATATTCTAGACCTGGTGAAACTGCTGGCGATGTAGATATAACAACCAAATTACTTATAAATTTAACAACTTGGGTTCCGGAGGATGAGGACTAATGGCTAGGTATATTACTCATCTTGATGGAAGCATCGAATTTCCTAGAAAAGGTTATCCACCAGATATTATTCCTGGCTATGATCAAGATCCTAAGAATCCTTATAAATTTATTCCTATAATTCCTGAATGCAAATTTAGAGAAATAAGAGAACATATGCTTGTTTGCGGAAAGAAGAGACCATATTTTCATTGTCTATTAAAAGACATACAAGTATCTAGAAATTACTGTGCTCAATGTAAGGAGTATCAAAAATGATTAATCAATATAATGGAGCTATAAGATACACACACCTTAATGCTCAGGCTCCGGCTGTTAAAGATTTTAGCTCAGTCAGTGAGAAGGGCCGAGTATATTTTGCTGATGGTCAGGATGATGAAGTCTTTGGGCAATTTTATCCTGATCTAAGAGCAAATATGCAACAAGTATGGTTTCTTAGTACGGGGTTTGCTAGATATAATTTAACCACAACTCTTGGTGGTTATAGATTACAAAATACTGATAATTGGCCTAAACCTGGATATGCTTTAAGATTACCTAGATTAGTTAGATTTATAATAGTAGTATTTAATGATGATTATTTTGATTATAAAACTATGGCAGAAGAAATAAGAACTGATTTCGAGGATAGAAAAAATATTTGGTGTAATATAGCAACTTTCCCAGATGATGATTTTCCTGATGAACCTCCATTTGATTTAAGAAATAACAGATGGATAGCAGCTTGTTCACCTCAATTAAAAGATGCAGATACATTTTTAGGAACTGATGTTCTTAATATAGTAATATTAAATAAGTATAATGTACCTTGGTATTGGGATGAAGCAAATTATGCAATATCTCTTAATAAAACTCATACTGATTTTCCATCAATTGTGACAGAAACATTTGCTCAATGGAAAGCATTAAATCGTATTGATATAGATAATTATAAAGCAGCATATAAAAAATTTAGAAGATCAGCTGTATGGGTTTTCATGAATGATAGATTACCTGACATACCTCCATTGGTTTGGAGTGAATTTGAAGGTACAATAAGAGAAGGGGATGATTATGTACAATCATCTTGTGTAGATGAACTTCAGACGCATGGCTTTGGCTTACATGTTCATGTACCTTGTGGCTTTTGTCAGGATTTAGAATTCAGTACTCCTACACTTTTAATAGGTACAATAGGTAGAAGATGGGTTGGACTAGTAAATCCACCGAAAGCTGTAACTCCATATGTTAGATGTCTTCATACTTGTACAACTCTTGATTGTGCATCAACTGGCCCAAATTTTCCTTTTTCAAGAGTTGGTAATGCTTTATATTTAGGGTGTACTGAAGGTGATGGTCCTAATTCACCTAATGTTGATGGATTCTTTCAGAATAGTCCATTTGATTTGGGGTGTCTACAAGAAGATGATTTGGGATCACAGACAATAGCTAATATAAATATTGCCCCAGAAGTTTCTGCTGCAAATGTTTCTGGGGCACAGGCTCTATGTACTGAATTAGTTGATTTTGGATTTGAATTCAAGGGAGATGCACCTACTAATTCAGCAGAGTTATTAGAAATGATTAAAGAGCATTTTGAATTACAAGATTAATTAAGCTGGGTATGATTTCAAATCATACCCAGCTTAATTATTACTCGTGCAATGCTCCTAACATACGACGATATATTTCTGCTGTTGTTATACAATCTGATAATGCATCATGTGCTTTGTCTCTTTTTATTTTCATTTCAAGTGCAAGATATGTAAGATTTACTTTTTGATATGGATATGCTTCACCTTGGAAATAGGATTTATCATTTGCATATAATGCAGCAACCATTGTATCTCTATATCTTCCATCGAAGAAGTGATCGAAATTCAATGGCCCGCCAATCCAATCCATAATGAAGCCGCGATCAAATGGCCAGTTTTGAGCCAATGGTGAAATCTTTTTCCCAAAGTTCAAATTAAATTTCTTGAACCATTCCTCAAATATATCTACAGCTTTATCGGGGTCTATACCTGTATTTATGATTTCAGCCATTTTAACCTTATGAATAGCCATTGCAGCGTAATCAATATTTTCTGGTCTCTTTGGTATTAAGTTCATATAAAAAGGATTCCATCTTTTATCTGGTTTAATATTAGAATCTAAAGGTAATATACATATTTGTATAATATCATGAAACCCTGATCTAAGACCAGTTGTTTCAATGTCTATTGCACACAGTAGATTTCCATTAAAGATGAAGCATGCCAGATGTAAATGATTCCGCCATTGCTTCATACCTCTCTTTCTTGGGGTTAGGCTCTTCGTTGATGATTAACTATTCTAGAAATTTATGCAAAAGAAATATTAAATTCTTTTACAAGATTTCTTCGTTTTGATACCAAGCCATAAGTGATTTGGATTTACACAATAACGACAATTGCCATTTGGACAATTATGTAATACTTCTAAATAAAGATCTATCAATTATTACTTTAGTGTGCATTTATTTCTTTCCAATATATTCGTATAAATACCAGCCATCTGGAGATAAATTTTTATAACGGTATTTATAATCTTTTGATGAAGAATTTCTTACAATAATTTCATCAGTAGCTTCTTTTTCTGATAAAATAAATTCTTTACCATCTTCTGGGCCAGCAATTAATCTGATTCTATATTCGATTCCAATACTCATATTATACTCCGAGGAAGGTTTTTGAAAATGCAATTATTTGATTATTTAAAAAATTTCTATCATCTTTCTTTTGATACATTATAGAATCCCATTCTTCATCGGGCATTGATTCTAATGATTTGTCTGCAATGTCTAATGTGGATGGAACCCAGTCAGCATATATTTTTATACAATATCCACCATTATTTTGCACAGCATTAAATTCATTTTCAAAACGCATATCTTTAATAATTAAATAATCACATTTGGTTCCTTTAAAAAGATAATTTAACCAAGTATCAGAATATACTTCTCTTGCAACATTGGTTGCAAATTCTATCCAAATTTGGCGTGGTGATTTTCCTAATAATGGTAATATTATATCTTTTTCATTTGAATTTATTTCATAATATTCTTCATCTTTTAGACCAGCCCAAGCATATAGTTCATAAGTTTGTTGCTTCAATTTTGAAGCGAAACCTTTTTTAACTATATGCTTACCTTTTGTATTTAACCTAAGATGAGAACAAAGGAAGTTGGCGGCAGTATCTTTGCCTACTAGCTTACGATGACCAAATGAAATGATCTTAATTTTAACCTCTTTTTCTGCTTGTATTATTAATTATGTTATATAAATGAACATAATTAATATTAAATTCTCTTGCTAAGTTTTACATAGCAAAATGTCTTATTTCTTTTATAGGAGTGTATCTCATTTAACTAATCTCGAATAAATGTAATCCTGAAGCATTTCAACATTAAATGCTTGAATATTTACATTATCATTTTCTGGAAATAAATCACCACGTTGGATCTTAATTCCAAATTCCCTTTCAACTCTAAATATAATGTCTAAAAAATCAATTGACTCTGCACCAAGATCATTAATCAAAGTTGAATGTAAAGTTACATCAGTTATTTCAAGATTAAGAGATTGGCAAAGAATATCTACTAACTTTGGAAAGATTTCTTGCTTATTCATTTTATTGTGTTCCTTTATAGCAACTAATTTACTTGAACTCCGATTGATGGACTCAGGTTTCCCCCTTCCAATTGATTTGTACCTCCATCAATATGTACCTCCAAATATGCCCCATGAAGAACTAATCTGCCTTGACACATGCCTTCAAATCTTTCTTTTTCATCTTTTCCTTTGAATATTACATTACCAATCTGTATGTCAACTTTTCCATGTACTTTTCCTTTGGGATGCTCTGGTGGAAGTTCTTTACCAAATCTTTGTTTCGTCCATATAAATGCATCATTAGGATCATTAAGCCAATCTTTGAAATGTGTATATAATTCTCCATATGTTATATAATAACCTGGCTGATTAATACAACATTCCTTAAAGAATCTTTCTACAGGATTCATATTTTGTTCTTCAGCAACTTCTTTTTGTGCTGTGGCAAGAATAGGTATATTTAATCTATCATTTGATATTGGTAATTCGAGAGATATTACTTCTCTAAGGAAATGGGGGGCTTCTTTAAGAAGTCTATGCATCATTTCCCTTTTAGGAATTAATTCTTCTTTAGATAATTCTGGAACATGAATCATCGTGATTCTAGTATCCCCTGGGAAAATAGGGCAAGCTTGATGATCGTTTGCACACTGAATCCAATGTGTACAATTATGGATATTATATGGTGTATGTCCTTTAATATGTAATTGAATTGTTCTAGAAGTTACCCAATCTTTGATTCTATTATATGCAACTTCTTTATTTTTTAGAATTGTTTCTTCTAGCACGCAAAGAACAGCAAATTGTATTTCACCATTAAAACTACTAGGATTAGATAATGCCGTATCACCGCGTACAACTCCATTTGCAATCAATTCTTCAAGGGCTTCATGAAAGATTGATTTTCCACTATTTTGAGGTCCATAGAAAAATAAATAAGGTAATGGCTCTCTTGGCTGTTGGAATAGTGATGCTACCCAACATTTCAAATAATGTGCTCCAGTCAAGATGCCATTTTGTCTACACCATACATTATCTTTTATAACTTCATTTAATCCTTGGCCACAATGATCTAAAATCTTTTGCCATGTTGGAAATTGTGGTATTTCGCTATTATCTATTGGTTGATATTTTAATTGTGCAGCATATCTATTCCATTGTCTATCAAGCACAGAATAGGGGGCTTGAAATGGTTTATTAACAATTGTCCATGGTGTAAGAACACAAATACCTATTAATGCTTCTACTTCTTTATCTGTGAATCCTAGACTCTTTAAAACAGGTTTTACGTGATGTAATGGCTCTTCATTCCATGTACCTTTACAATTTACAATCCATCCATAATTTCCTCCTGCTTCTGAAACTAAATGTCGTATTACAGGATCAACATTATATAATGTAGTCTCTTCTGGAGTGTTTCGTTTGAAATCAACCATTTTCTTCCATTTTCTTCGGTCCTCATACCATGTCTGTTGCAGTAAGTCTGTATTGTCTCCATCTAATTTTTCAAATTCTACTTGAATACTTGTGCCTTTAATATTTTTAATTTTTATTTGTCTTTTATTATAAAAATTTTCATTTGGGATTTCTAGATTAATTCCTAAAAGATTCATTGCAATGGAAGCTTCTGTTCCATTACTAAAGACATAACCATCTGTTGTAAATTGTTTTCCACCATTAGCTCGACAGGCTGTTTCAAAATCAGGTTCTCTATTGTAAAAACATTTAGTCCATTTCTGTCCATCTTGGTGCCACATTGGAGCTTCTGCGGTTCCTTGCGTATAACGTCGAACAACAAAGGCTCCATTTATGATAGGATACATAAAACAATTAACATCATGTCCATAATCCTTACCAGTAGCTATTGTATCAAATGGACCTTTTAGTTTCAAATCAGAATGAACTTGTTTCAGTACAATCGTATGAGTTATGATCATATTATGATCAGAATTATAACTTGTACAATTTGGTGCCAATTCTTTTGCTTTATTATATATTAATTTATGGGTTTCATCAAGTATTGTTCTCAATCTTTGTGATGACATTTGCTCAAAAAGATCAACTATACCTGCTTGTTCAATTTCATCAGGGATTGTGATTTTGCGTTTGCCTTTGACTACATTAAGATGATTTTTCCAATTTGGTGGTATTTCTGTTAATATTGTGCCTTTCTTTATTAATTTGAGACCTTCAGAATTTTTCATTTTATCTTTATGATATATCCACATGTTTGCTCCGCAAACATCTACTTTTAGCATAAGATCAATTCCTACAATCAAAGATAACTCTGATAATATGGCTCTCGCCAAAGCTGCATGTTCATCGTGTGTGATTGTAGGTACAGGTATAATATGTACATAAAGATGTAACCCATACCCACCTGTAGATTTTCTTAGCTCACACCATTCAATAGCATAAAGATGTTTTGTGAGTTCGGTAATTTGTTCTTGAGTTAATTTCTTTTCATGATTTGATGCATGTCCAGTAATTGCATCAAAGTCAAATGCAACCCAACGCGAAAGCTTATTTTTCCAATCCCAGCCTGTCATACCTATGGCTAGAGTATATTTATCCAAAGGGAATGACATCTCTCTATCTTCATAATCTGCTTCCGGTTTATTGGGATTATTGGGTATACGAAATGATTTCCAAATCAAACCAGTATTCTGATCCTGATATCCTCTCCAGTGAACACCTTTATAGTCTCCTGTAATTTCTGTCCCACCATGATTATCTACTAAGACTTGAACTTCCATATCGGAATTATACATTGATGCTAAATCAACATGTGTCTTAGCTAGAAGTAGATTCCTGATTGCTTCTGTCTTTAACGGACGATCCATTTGTTCTAACATCTCCTATTTAAGATGATTTTTAATCAAACTTTGATTTGATTAATTCAGTAATCATATCAATTTGAGGGTGTGTGTGCCTCGCTGTACCATATAGTACGCTAAAAGACAGGAAAATTCTAGTTCGAGACCGAATGGCCTAAATAGAAAAGTGCCGTTTTCCCTATTCCTATAAGGAAAAGAGAAAGGTTTCTCTCTGTCTTTTGCATATCCGGAGAGAAAGGACTAATTTAGCTTTTCTCTCTAGGTACACATTATAATATAGGCCAGAAAATTCTGTAACCAGACTATAATTTTTGGCGGTTTTAGCGTATTATATGGTATAGGTGTCGTTTCATCGGCTCTGTGGACTTTTGATATGATTACACGAGCCAGAATGATTTCTTAATCAAAGTTGGAGTAATGATGAGTAATTTAGTTGATCTGCCACTGTTTCAGATTCGCGAGAATCCGGCTGCCCTTCGTAATGTTGATCGTGAAGACCCAGAGTTTTTGGAATTAGTTGATTCTGTTCGCCAGTATGGGGTCCTGAAGCCGATCTTGGTTACTCCTGCAACAGATGAGAAGACGGGCGAATTTGTATATGAAGGTGGACATCAAATTTATGGTCTTGTTGACGGATTGCAACGATATACTGCATCACAGGATGCTGGTCAAAAATTCATCCCTGTTAACATTGTTAGTGTTGACAAAGCCAATGCTCTTGTTCTTCAATTGATTGCAAATGCAATTGGTGTTGAAACCAAACCTGCTGAATATGCTGATGCATTATATAGGATTTTGAATACAAATCCTACAATGTCGATGGCTGAATTGGCACGCAAATTGAATAAGAGTCCACAGTGGCTTAATGAGCGATTGGGTCTTTTGAAACTTGCCAAGCCTATTCAGAAGCTTGTAGATGAGAATAAGGTTGGTTTGAGCAATGCTTATGCTCTTGCTAAGTTAAAGGACCATGAAGAGCAAATGGCATTTCTTGATCGCGCTCAGACCGAAAGTCCTGCTTCCTTTATTCCTGTAGTAGCTCAGCGAGTTAAGGAAATTCAGGATGCCAAGCGTAAAGGGCGTAAGCCTGCTCCAGCAGAATTTGTTCCAACTGCCCATCTTCAGAAGTTGGGAGATATTAAAAACGAATATGATAAGCATCAGGTAGCTGCTTACCTGTTCAATCAGCTTGCTCAAAATAAGCATCCTGATTGGAAGGAAGGCTTTAATATGGCAATTTCTTGGGTCTTACATCTTGATCCTATTAGTATTAAGATTCTTAAGGATGAAGATGATAAGCGACGTGCAAGTAACAAGTTGAAGTCCGAACAACGGCAAAAAGAACGTGCCGATAAGCGTAAGCAGGAAGCTGATGCTCGTGTCGCAAAAGCTCAAGATGAGCTAGAGTCCAAGCAACTTGTTGAGGTTTAATCAAATGGCAACGAAGCATGGTTCCGGTGGTATGACTAAAGGTGGAAAGCTTCCTAAGGGTAAGCGAGTTACCCCTATTAAGAAGCAACCCAAGGGCAGGGTCAAGGCTCCTAAGGCATATTGATTTCTAATCATCCAGAAAGGCGCAAAGAATAATGTTGACAAAGACTCAAGTAATTACTATTCATGGGACAGAAATTGTAGCATTACCACAAGATTTGAATTTGCCAGTAGGAAAATATCAAACAGACGATTTCTTTGATGAAGTTTCTACATTGTCCGCATGGCTCCCACGTCTTCAGTTATTTACGACTGCAAATAAGGAAGTCAAGACGGGCAAAATTAACATGAATCATTATGGTTTGGTCCTTAATAAGGATCAAATTATTGATTGCACTAAGCAAGTGGAAGTTGTGCCATTGGCATGGCGACCAAAAGCTATGCAATTTCTTGAGAAGAAGGTCATTAGTAAGTATAATCCTGATGATCCTGAATTTAAGCGAATTGCTCAGCTTTCTGAAGTCAAAGACGCTAGGGCAATGTATGGACCTGAGTTTTTGATTTATGTGCCGTTGCTTGGAAAGTTTGCAAGCTTTTTTATGGCATCTAAGTCAGCTAGACGTGAGTCTCCTGCGGTCAAGGAAGCTCTTGACCGTAGGGTAGCCATTACCTTAGATTCCAAGTTCATTGAGACGGCACAATATTCTTGGTGGACCCCGTCTATTAAGGGTTGTAGTAATACTTTTGTTCTTCCGTCCAATGAAGAAATTCTGGCCGAAGTTCAGAAGTTTGGCAATCCTCCTGAGTCTGAAATTGAAGTTGACCCTGATTCTGTATCACCTCAGCCGCAAGGACAAAAGGTGCAACGAGCCATGTAGAATCGTCGGTTCCGATGAATGATTTCTAATCATGATTAGAAATCATGGTGTACAGATGGTATAATGGTATTACACTGCCTGATAAGGACTAGAGATGTGGGTTCGACCCCCACTCTGTACATTCGCATATCTCATCATTACCCAGAGGGTAAGTATGTTTGTTACAGCCGAATTGATCGCAGAATCAAGTATCGACTGGCAAAAATATTTGACCCTGACTCGTCAAATCTTGGGAAGAAGTGTCAGCCAGGGTCTTGACTCTTATAATATGAGAGCCGATTCCCTGGCTGCCTTTATTTGTACATTAGATGAAATTGATACTCAAGCTTCTGATCCTGTCTTATCTTTAAGATTAGGGGAAGGTTTTCTTGAGCTTATTTCATTTACATTCTTAATTGTTGCTGATAATAAAACATTTTGTAAGCTTGTTAGTTGTAGTAACATTAAATTTATTAACAAAGAGACAATACGGCCAGAAGTGGATTTAGCTATTGCCCACGGTACATTGGCAGAATGGAAAAATGCAATTTTATATCTTTCCAAAGTCGGAGCAGATACTACTTGTCGCAAGATGGCTAATACATTTCAAAAGATTTTGGAATCAAAAGGATTGCAACAAGTATTTTCTCAATATAATAAAGCTAATGTAACAGATGGCACATTTTTATTATTGAAGAAAGTATGACTATTGCATGTTTCGTTTGATCTTACTTGGACAACGGGATGTACCTGATGAATTTATTGGTATATTTTTTAATGTTGATTGGACCAAATATGAAATTATATATACCGAAAATGATGGATATTATTTGAAAGTATCTAATTGGCTTCATTTGCATAGAACCCAATGTCCTGAATGTTGTGGAACAACAAAGATAATATCAGGTGAGTGTTTGATATGTGCTGGTAGTGGTTATTATTATGAATCAAGTGACCGAAAAGGATGATTAAATGAAAATTTTAAGTGATAATTCTAATGAACCAAAGGAAGATCGGTGGAAAGAACCAGAATATGGATATATAAGATATGATGTACAATCTAGGTCATATCTTATTCAAGTAGTTATAGATAGTAAGTTACATATTTTTGAAATAACTGACCGAGAATTGGCTGGTGCACAAAGGATTATTAAATGAAATATATGGTATTTGATGTAGAATCAATTGGACCCTTTGGAAAAGGCTTCGCTGTAGGTTTTGTAGTTCTTGATAAAAATTTCAAAGAATATGCTTCAGATTTTTATGCATGTCATCCTTCATTGGTAGCTTCTGATAAAGAAGCAGAATTTGAGTGGATATTCAAGAAGTATCCTAAGTATACTTTTGCAATTCCCAGAGATATTAGAACAGCATTTTGGAATGCATGGTCTAGTTTTAGAGCAGCTGGGGCATATTTATTTGCTGATTGCTCATTCCCGATAGAAACTAATTTCTTGATACAATGCATTCAAGATGATATTTCTAGAGAAATGGAATCCCCTCATCCATTGTATGACGTAGCATCAATTAGAATGTCAGTAGGTTTTGATCCTTTGAGACCTGAATCTAGACTACCAAATGAATATCCACCGAATGATCCTGTAAAGAATGCAAGACAATCGGCTAGATTACTCGTGCAAGCATTAGAAATAATTAATAAGGCAATATAAGTATGATTGAAGTATATAAGTTCAAGCTTGATGGGGTATTAATTCCTGTTAAATTTACAAAAACAGATTCTCAGCTTAAAGTGCAATTTCCATATCATGCAGCCACAGTAGAAGAAATCAAAACATTTGAAGGAGCAAGATGGCATCCAGAGACAAAGTATTGGACTGTTGCTGACTCTTTAAGAAATAAATTTAGAATAGCGTACTTATGTGGCCAAAATCCCTATGAAAAGTATGACCGAGAATGGGTAAATTTTCAAACAAATAGGTCTTTATACAAACATCAGAAATTGTTAACAAGACATGGCTTGACTGTTCATTGTTGTATCTGGGCAGCAGAGATGGGTACTGGAAAAACCCTCGCCGCTATTGAACTTATGGAACATTCAGGAATTGATCATTGGTGGTGGGTAGCTCCCAAAAGTGCACTAGTTGCAGCTAAGCTTGAATTCCATAAATGGCAATCAAAGATTAAGCCAGAAATTTTTACTTATGAAGGTTTCAAGAAAACAGTAGTAAATTGGGAAAAAGGAAAGAATTGCCCTAAGGCAATTATTTTTGATGAATCATCAAGATTAAAGACCTGGACAGCAGAGAGGACTCAAGCAGCATCCTATTTTGCAAATGCTATACGAAATGAGCATGGTGATGGTGGATTTGTGATAGAGATGAGTGGTAGTCCTGCCCCCAAGAGTCCGGTAGATTGGTGGTCAATCTGTGAAATCGCATGTCCTGGTTTTATCCGAGAAGGCAGATTAGATAAATTTAGAAACAGATTGGCTCTTTTCCAAATGGAAGAGTCTATTACTGGAGGCAAATATCCTAGGCTCATTACATGGTATGATGATGAGCGTAAATGTGCTAAATGTGGACGATATCAAGATTATGATGATCATAATGCTAAATACATGACTTCTGGGTACTATCATGAATTTATTCCATCTAGGAATGAAGTTGCTTATTTATATGAAAGGATGAAGGGACTTGTACAAGTAGTATTTAAGAAGGATTGTACTGATTTGCCTGATAAAATTTATCGAAAGATTCAAGTCCAACCTACTAGAGAAATTCTTAATGCAGCAAAGATTGCTGAAGGATCAGAAGATTCTGCAATCAAAGTTCTAACTCGATTGAGGGAATTATCCGATGGTTTCCAATATATTGAGAATGAAGTAGGCAAAACTGTTTGTCCAGCATGCAATGGTGCAAGATACAGAATAGAAAAGGTTTATAAGGGACCTGAAGGTGAAGAGGAATCATCTCTTGAGTATTGGAAAGATGAAGAAAGAGCTTGTTCACATTGCAAAGGAATTGGCCTTGTTGCTCAAATTGAACGTATTGCTGTACAAATACCTTGTCCAAAGGAAGAGGCCACAATAGATATTTTAGATGAGCATGATGAAATTGGTAGACTTGTGATTTATGGAGGATTTACTGGATCAATTGATAGATTAATTAGTATTGCAAAGAAACATCACTGGAATTATATTAGAGTGGATGGCCGTGGTTGGGATTCAGATATAGATGTGACTTCTTTAAAACTTAAAGATCCTATTACAAGTAAAGAAGCCAATGATGACCTTAAATTGACATATATATTTCAGGATAAGACAGATGATAGAAAAATTGTATTTATTGGACAACCTGGGGCAGCTGGTATGGGCCTTACTCTTACTGCTAGCCCTACGATTTTGTATTATAGTAATGACTTTAATGCTGAAAGTAGAATTCAAAGTGAAGATAGAATTCATCGGCCTGGTATGGATGTTAACAGAGGGGCCACTATTATTGATATTGTTCATCTTCCATCTGATGAATTGGTCTTAGAAAACTTACAAAAGAAACGTGATTTACAATCAATGACTCTTGGAGACATGAAAATGGCTCTAGATAGAGCAAAACAAAAGGTGAGAATCTTTTAACAATAAAAGGCAAAGAACAAGCAGAATTAATGTTAGAATATTTGAGTAAATATAAAAGATTCTATGATGGCCAAATTATGAGTCAAGATCAAAGAGATCATAGAGCCAATTTAATGGCTTTAAATATTAATAGAAGGTCAAGTTATGTCTAATTATGTTGTTCAACATATACCTTTATCTGAAATCCTTTGTGATCAGGATTGGAACAGTCGCGGCCCCGTTTCTGGGGCTGATGTTTTAAGCTTAGCAAAATTAATTGAAGATCAAGGTCTACTCCAACCAATTACGCTGATGCCTTATAATGATTTCCCAGGAAAGAAATATAAGATCGTTGTAGGGCATCGTAGGTTTCTTGCCTTCAAATCTTTGAAACGAGAAACTATACCTGCAATGGTAAATTCTACTTTAGATGATAACAGTGCTAAAGTAGCCAATTTAATAGAAAATCTTGAACGTAAGAATCTTAATATTTTGCAAGAAGCCAAAGGTATAGAAGGCTTCTATATAGCTGGTTGGACGCATCAAGAAATTGCTAAGAAGCTCGGACAAAGCACAGGTTGGGTTTCTATTAGACTTCAATTATTGAAACTCGAACCTGAGATTCAACAAGAAGCGGCAGCTGGATTATTAACTCAATATCAAATTAAAGAAATTGCAGATTTGCCATCTAAGGGCCAAAGATTTGAAGCAGTCAGAAAAATCAAAGATGCAAAGATCAAAGGCGAAAAACCACAAATAAGTACTAAGAAAAAGAAAGTAAATCCTCTTAAAAGAAAGAAAAGGGAAGCCCAAGAAATTTTCGATATGATTGAACATATTCAAGAATATCTTGAGTATGGAATACATACTAGGTGTTTGGCTTGGGCAGCTGGGGAAATCTCTGATTTTGATCTTTTCAGAGATATTAAGGAAGAGTGTGAAACTCAAGGAAAATCATATAGAATACCTAAAGAATATGAGGAGTTCAGAGATGGCATCGCACACTCCTCACCAGGAGCAATGCAAGGATTGTAAATGTAAAATAGATGAACATGTAATCAATGATGAAAATAATTTATGTCAATATAATTGTCATAGCTATTGTGATTGTTATTTATGTATGCAGAAAGTAGAGGAAAGAAATAATGGCG
>Ga0187892_10007194_pt1 | contig 16007 bp, 10 predicted proteins | sample MA1701073metaG_FD_139345 | JGI IMG/M metagenome (GOLD analysis project Ga0187892, IMG submission 139345) | Bio-ooze microbial communities from a basaltic lava cave in the Kipuka Kanohina Cave System on the Island of Hawaii, USA - MA170107-3 metaG ... | reverse complement strand
GCCGGGCAAGCCGATGTGGTGACCCAGCCGCCCCAATCGGCCAGCCGTGCCGCTGCCTTTGGGGGAGTGACGACGATTATCGATTTTGCCGGAGACCTCAGTTTTGCAGAGTCGAGCGGACAAGAACCGCGCTCCATTATGGAGGTTGTCGAGGAACGACGAGAGGTATTCCGCACTCATAGTTATACAGACTTTGCCTTCCATTACATTCTCGCTGGCGAAGTTGCACCTGTAACGATAGGAGAGATTAAGGAAGCCGTCCAAGAGGGAGTGGGGAGCTTTAAGATCTTTACTACGTTTCATCCGATCCGCGTTCCCTACGGGCCTTTGTGGTCAATCTTTGAGGAGGTCGCTAAACATGGTGGCATCATGGCCGTACACGCTGAAGAAGACGATATCGTGCGTTACATGACCGAGAAGTTAAAACGAGAAGGACGCGCTCAGGGTTATAATTTACACCTGGTCCACAACAATCTCTCCGAGGACCTGGCGTTTCGTCACATTATTCGTCTGGCTAAAAATACGGGTGTCGGCATTTACTTTGTTCACGTCACGGCCAAGGAAGGAGTTGCGGCGATTGCCGAGGCGCGGAGCGACAGTATGCCGGTCTACGGTGAGGCGTTACACAACTATCTGCAATTTACCTGCGAGGACTACAAGAAACCTGGTGGCACGGCGATTCACACCTATCCAGCGATTAAGTTTGCTGATGACCGTGATGCGCTGACCAATGGCTTGATGGATGGTCGCTTAGCCACGACTGCAACGGACGAATACACGACCTACAAAGGACCAAAGCTGTGGGGCGACATGATTGAGACCGTGTGTGGTGGGCATAATGGCATTGAAACCCGTATTCCGGTAGCGTTCACGAAATTTGTTGCTGAGCGCAAGATGCCTTTGCAGCGGTTTGTGGACATTACGTCCGCCAATGCCGCCAAGATCCTTGGTTTGTATCCCCAGAAGGGGGCGATTCAGCCGGGGAGTGACGCCGATTTGTGCCTTATCGATCCGAATCTGAAGAAGACTCTCTCGTTAAGTGATCTCCATGCCGACTCAGATTACAGCATCTGGGAAGGGTTTGCTTGTCAGGGGTATCCGGTGATGACGATCCTGCGCGGCAAAGTGATCGTTGAGAACGGCAAACTGGTCGGCAATTCAACCGATGGACGCTGGCTGAAGCGACGGGTATCGAGCGAGGTGTTGGCGAAACCAGTGGTATGAGATGGAAGGCGTGATACGTGATGCGAAATCAAGAATGTAAAACGTGATTCGTGAAACGTGAAGAGTAAAACGCAAAAGGAGAGCAAAAGACGATGCCGTACGACGAATGGGAAATCACCGTTCCGGAGACAATCAAAACGGACGCTCTTTGGCAGGTATCTGCTTATCGTTTTGCTCTCTTCTTGGCTGATGTGAGTTGGCAAGATGTCTCTCAGCTCATGCGTGATCGACGTACTGTCAGCTTATCCGACCAGATGTACCGGGCCGTGGGATCTATCAGCGCTAATATTGCTGAAGGATATTCTCGGGGAACGGGAAAAGACCGGGCTCGATTTTATGAGTACGCTCTTGGGTCAGCGCGGGAAAGCCGAGACTGGTACTTCAAAGCCCGTCATGTTTTGGGAGAAGCGATTATCCAAGATCGGCTACAATTGCTGACCAGAGTGATTCGCCTGCTCCTGACTATGGTTCCGCATCAGCGTACCTACACTGCTCATGAGGATGAGTTGGAATATGAGAAGGAAGGATAAGGCGACCCTATTGCTCGTTAGGAAGACGGGATTTTGTTGGTTTTCTCTGTTTTTTCGCATCACGGATTACGGATCACGCATTATGCCTACCTGGGACCCCCACCAATACCAACGCTTCAGTGACGAACGCTCGCGTCCGTTCTTCGACTTAGTTGGCCGAGTGCCGGATGATAGTGTCCGCACTGTAGCCGATCTTGGCTGTGGTCCGGGAAATTTGACCAGCACGCTCGTCTTGCGCTGGCCGGAGGCGAGTGTTGTTGGAGTGGATAATTCGCCGGAGATGCTTGCGAGTGCAGCGAAGCTCTCGCCTCATCCGCATTTGCGCTTTGTTGCTGGTGATATTGCCACTTGGCAACCAGAACAGCCATTGGATCGGCTCATCTCCAATGCGGCTTTACAATGGGTTCCCGACCATCCGACACTCATCCCTCGTCTTGTGAATGTCCTTGCTCCGCATGGCGTGCTCGCGGTGCAGATGCCCTATAACTTCGATGAGCCGACGCACACGGTATTGGAGGAATTACTCACGCAAGAACAGTGGGTGCGTATCCTTGGCCCACGGAAACAGCAGTATTTTGTTCAGACTCCTGCCTGGTATGCGGATACTCTACACGGCCTTAACTGTACGGTGGACCTCTGGGAAACTGTCTATTACCATGTGCTCAAGGGTCCGAATGCCGTGGTCGAATGGGTGAAAGGGACAGCGTTACGACCAACATTATCGAGATTAAACGAAGTGCAACAGCAGGAGTTCCTCACCAGCTACGGTGAGAGAATGCGTGCCGCGTATCCTCCCGGTTCTCACAGCACCCTGTTCCCCTTTAGCCGCCTCTTCTTTGTGGCACGACGCCACACAGTTGCAACTTATTAAAAATGCGCAATGTGTGACTGGTGGTAATGGCCGTCTATCCTGCTGTTCTATTGTCATTCTATGAGCTATAGCGGTTTTCATTCGGGTGGGAAGACATAGCCACAATATCACTTTGTCTGGGCAGGCCAATTTTTACGGGGTCGTCTACGCGCTCAGGTCTGTGGTGAAGCTCTCCGACCAGGGGCGATTTTTTGGCTCATATGTCGGTAGCCAGATGGTGCTGGATAAGAATGCCGCCGTGCGCTTTGATAGTGCGTTGCTGGGGCAATAGTGGAGCAGAGGCTCACAGCCGTGCGCTGCAAGCAACTCTCCTCTGCCCCCTCTGACCGGCTCCTGGACGCCGCTTCTATACTGCAGGCGGCTATAAATTGAGCTTTTTCATCTCCCGCCCCGGCTGTTTTACTCGTTGGGACCCCCATCTCCTCCACCACCGGAACCGATGGTGAAAGTAGCGCTCCTGATACCACTGGCCGTCCAGCCTGACCTCCACGCTTTGGCTTTGAGGGTGAGGCTGTGATCGATCAGCAGCGAGGAACCTGAAGAGATCACCGGATGGCTTGTCGTTGGCGTCGATCCATCGGTGGTGTAGCGAATCGTCACTCCCGGTGTGGCACACGTAATAGTGACGTTCCCCGGATTTTCAGAATTCCCACCGCTGGAACTGAAGATCGGTGTGGCCACCGTCATGGTATAGACGGCACTGCTGACATTACTTGGGTTCCACGCTGGTTTCCATGCTTTGGCTTTTAACGTAAGAGTGCGGTCCATCAGCACGGTTCCGCCAGAAGCAATCACCGGGTCCCTTTCCGTAGGCGTAAGCCCGTTTGTGGTGTAGCGGATCGTCACCCCTGGTGTGGCGCACCTGACAGTAACGGTCTGCGGAGTGGAGTAGGCCCCTGGAGCTGGGCTGAAGGTGGGCGTCGCAACCGTCCCGGCCGGGCCGCCATTGATCGTATAGACCGCGCTTTTGGCAGCGCTGGGCGTCCAGCCCTGGAGCCAGGCTTTGGCCTTCAACGTGAGGGTGCGATCCACCACCAGCGTGCCTCCGGAAGCGATGACCGGGTCGCTTGCGGAGGGCTCTTGCCCATTCGTGGTGTAATGAATCACCGCTCCGGCCGTCGCACATCTGACGGTAACCGCCTGGAAAGTACTGTACGTTCCTCCCGCGGGGCTGAACGTGGGAGTGGCCACTTTCAAGGTGTACGTCGCGCGTGCGACCGTGCTGGGAATCGCTCCCAGACTCCAGGCTCTGGCTTTCAACGTGCGCGAGCGATCGACCAGCACTGTTCCACCGGAAGCGATCACGGGATCACTCTCCGTTGGCGCTGCTCCATTGGTGGTGTAGTGGATGGTGGCTCCCGCCGTGGCAGAACTAATAGTCACAATTTGGGACGTAGTGTACGTGCCTGCCGCCGGACTAAAGGTGGGAGTGGCGGTGGTCTCTCTTGGGATGCCATACAGGAGGAACGCCAGATCGGCTTGTACGAGCACGGCATCGAGCCGGAGCGGCGAGGTCCCAAGACCGTATCCGCCCCCCGGGTTGTGCCACATCGCTTGGGAGCCGCTGACCGACGCACGGAGGTTCCAGTGCCACCCACCAGCGGAGTTCGGGCGGACGACATGTGCGCTGACCCAGTAAGTGCCAGCCGGCAGCACCGCCCCGCCGAAGTTGAAGAGGAGATTGCCACCGATCTCAATCCCACTCGCGCTGACAATCGGAGGGATGGTCAGGTCGGGCGAGGCATAGATGCCCGCCACGACGCCGCGATTACTGGCAGGACTGCCATAGTAATCGCGACCGAGAGCAGTCAACTCGGTAATTTCGTACGCCGTGCTTATGGTGAAATCGTCGAAGACCGAGACGCTGTAGGTGGGGATATCGGGGAAGTCTTGGGACTGGATGTATCCTCCCGTTTGCCCGGCGGATTGATCCACAATGACGGAGGGCTCATAGTCGCCGTAGGAGAAGTTGTCGATGACCGGGACAGTATTAACCCCCAGAGCCTCGAACACGACGCTGGTGATATGCCCGATATCCGTCACGACGCCAAAGAATGTGAAATCGGAAGTGTCCACGTTAAAAACCGCACTGCCACCGTCATTCGTCGTGACGCTCACCCGGATGGTCCGAGTTGGCGGTGGGAACCACCGATTCCTGACAGCCACTCCGACTGCGGTTGTCCCCGGATTGAAGGTGGCGTGAATGGGTGACCCGGGAACATTCGCAGCGAGCGCGATTCCAAAGTTGCTGGAATGATTTGGATCCGTAACCCACAGGAGATTGTTGTGAATTCCATAGGGAGACGTAAATGTCACATCCCCCAAGGTCAGCTCAGTGTAATACGTGTTAGCCCGGTCATTGAAGTCATGCGTGACCAGTCCGGTGGTTTGCGCCTCCCAGGATGCCCTGGTAGCAAACTGGAAGAGGGTGGCGTTCGCATTTTGCGCGACAGCACCTAACGCCAACAAACAAAGAAATGTGATGATTTTTCTCATGGTCGTTTTCCTTTGCTTGGTGCACCTGGTGGAACTTTGCTCCAAATCGCGCGTTAAGGGGGGTCGGTTCTTTAGTATGGCACTCTGGTTTCTGCCGCTTGTCCAGCAGTGCTGTAGAGCCCGAAAGTTATTTCTTGACAGCTTCTCACTGCGCAGAGTGGGCGCGGTCCCCACGCAGTTTACGAACGCTCAGTTAGCAGGGGTGCCAGGACTGCACCACGTGTCTATGGCCTTCGATTGTTCAGCAAAACTCTAGGCCAAGGTAGGTGCTATACTAACCTTGGCCTAGATCACAACACTCACTTGTGCCGTTTCCCAGTGACTGTCCTCCCCGAAGGGGTGCACACACCACCTGCCATTAGATCACAACACTTGACCGGACCACAGAGCACAGCATTCCCGGGTGATGTGATCACCGCTAATGTAGGTGTTAAGGGGATCACTTGAGGCTCATCAACGCCCGATTGGTTATTATCACCATCCGCCTCATCAATGCCCGATTGGTTATTATCACCATCCGCCTCATCAATGCCCGATTGGTTATTATCACCATCCCCCTCGTTAACGCCCTGAGCGTACGCAATGCCCGCCTGGTGATTATTGCCAGCAACATTGACCATCGCCGGCGCGGCCACGCTCAGAACTGCCGCCAGAAAAAATATCGCTACACTCTTCATAGTCATACTCTTGTTCCTTTCCATGTGATGCGTCCTGGCACCCTTACAAACAGTGATTATACTGGAGAGAAAGAACAGCGAACAGCGAAAAATGTACGAGAAATCCTTGACTTGATGTCAGGAAAATCTGGAATGTGGTGTCAGGTTTTTTCTGACATCAAGATAGGTGCCCCCGACAGATGAGGCGATGAAAACAAGATAACTCAGGAGCGTGCGGGACGCCGAGCGGAACGTCCGTCGTACGGAAGGCATGAGCGCCTATGGGGCTTCACTCTCCTGAAGTGCTGGGGTGGAGCGAAAACTGACTAATGAGGATCGGTGTGTTCTCCTTCTTGTCCTGTTTCCCATCCGCCTTGCATGTCGTCCTGGTCGCTTTCTACCGTAAGATTGAAAGTCTTCGCCTGAGGATCAGTGAGTTCTTCTTCTTGTTCTGCTTCCCATCCGCCTTGCATGTCGTCCTGGTCGCTTTCTACCGTAAGATTGAAAGTCTTCATTCCCTCGGTCGGGGTGGAACCATTATCGTAATGACCGGTGACGGCAAAGATCAGCGTGGAGTAATCCACATGCGGGGTGCCGTTTTTATGCCAATTCCGGTCGCTAGGGTCGACGTCTTTCGCGCCCCCTGGGAGATGATCAATACAGTATTGTACAAAAGAATGTCGCCAATACTCTATGCGATCGCTTCTGTCTACTTCTCCAGAGTTGGAGTCCGGGTGGTAATGCGTAACTGGCGTGCACCCTGCGGACGTGCATATTAACGATTCGATCAAAAACCCCTGAGAATTCATAATAATGATGCTGCCATTCTCCCTGAAACGCAGCGGATTTCCCTCCAGGAGCGCCTTAAATTTCATCGACTGACAGACTTGCCCGAGGCCGTCGACGCCGAAGTACATCACGCCATCCGCGCCGACTGCGGTCTTATAATTCACCGTGATAGATTGGGTGAGGCTCTCCTGGACTTTGACCGGTTTCCCGATCACGGTAAAGGTCCTAGCCGGGATGACGAATGACGTTGCTCCCCGTGAGACGATGATTTTGGTCGGTCCCAGGGGAAGGCCATGAGGAACCGTGACAATGAGCCTGGGCGTGATCGTTCGTCCGGTGGTGTCGGAAAGGTCTCGTCTTAATACGACTTGAGCTACACGAGGAGGACTTTTCCATGCGCCTTGAAGAAAAACGACCGTCCATTGTTGCCCTTTGATAAAGCTCCGACGAAACAAGGAAATCTTCATGCCGCCAAAAGCCACATCAGGAATAACCGCTGCAGGCGCCGGCGGCGGCTTGTCACAACCGCAACCTGCCTGGGATGGTGACGGGATCAGGAGGAGAAGCATACTGGCGAGCGTCAGGGAGGAGCGGAGTATGAAGTGCTTCAAGGTATTCATAATGGAGGTATCCTAGCCTTATTCGTTTAGAGGAGGGTGTCGGGAAAATTCTGAAAGTGCTGTCAGGTTTTTTCTGATAGGCTACCACGTATCCACGATGACTTCATGTCTGAGAGCAAACGAGGTCATCAGCAAATCCATCATGAGTGCGGTCAGTAGCTCGGACCCCATTGTGGTTGACGTCATCATTCTGAACGCCTTCGCAATGCTTATCCTGGGAGGGTGGCGCCGGAGGGAGTGCGTCTTCGTGATTGGAGTGTTGCGGCAGCCGGAGGGTGAACGTACTGCCGTGCCCAAGTACCGACTCGACGGCAATGGTCCCGTCAAAGAGATTAGTGATGATGTCCCGTGTAATCGACAAGCCGAGCCCGGTGCCTTCGCCAAACGGTTTCGTTGAGAAAAAATCGTCAAAAATCTTTGCGATATGATCGGGGGCAATGCCGCAACCAAAATCTTGCACGCGGAGGACAAGTGTGTCGCGTTCGTCCGTGACCACGACGCGAATCTCATCCTCTGATTTTTCCGTGTCGTTATAGGCGTCGATCGCGTTGGCAATCAGGTTCGTCATCACTTGCCCGAATTTGCCTGGGTCTCCGTAAATGACCGGACTCGCGGCGGTGCAGGTCACGGTCAAGGTGCACTGGGCGAGACGCAGCCGGTGCGACAGGAGCAAGCCGGTGTCCTCAATAGCCTGGACGACGGAGAAGGGTTTGCTCTGTCCGTGCTGGAGATCGCGCGTATGGAGCTTGAGGCTGCGGATGTGAGCGGCAGCCTTTTCCAACCATTGTTGGGTAGCATGAACGAATTTCTCCATGTCGGTAGCAATGGCGCGATGATCATCGTCTGTGATGTCCTGATCACCGACCGAGGCGCGATATTCGCGGACCAGATCTTTCACGAGTTTGAGGGTGGCAAGCGAGGCTCCTAACGGCGTGTTCATCTCATGGGCGATGCCCGCAGTGAGGCGACCGAGTGCGGCCATCTTTTCCGCGCGCAGGAGATTCTCCTGGCTTCGCTGGAGGGTGTCGTAGGTGTGTTCTAATTGGGCGAGCGAGTGCTGTAACTCCGTGTTTGCTTGAGCCAGCGCTTGGGTCCGGTCTTCGACCTTTTGCTCAAGACTGGAGTTGAGGGTTTCGATTTCTGCATACGAGCGCGCATTGGCAATGGATAAGGCGCTTTGGTTGGCGAGCGTCATCAAAAAGTCGCGATCTTCGACTGAGAAGAAGGCTCCCGATTCCTTTCCTCCCAAGGCGAAAAAGCCTAAGAGTTGCCCTTTCAGCAGCAGCGGGACCAGAAGCTGCACCCCGAGGTGGGCGAATTCGTGCAGGCGTTCTCCCTCTGCTGGTGGGCGCGCCTGGAGGTCAACGGTAAGGTCATAGCGTAAAATTGGCTGCCCTTGGGTTTGTAACTCACCGATCAAGGGATGTGTGGGGGGCATGACGGGCAACCGGACAGACTCAGGTGACTGCGGGTAGACGGGAGTGTATGCGTGGTGTTCTGGAGTCTGAAGGAAAAGGTATCCTCGTGTGACGCCCACCGTTTCATTGATCGTTTTCCAGATGAATGCCAAAATTTCTTCGAGTTGCAGGGTGGCTGCAAGCGAGGCACTGGTGGCTTCCAAGACTTTCTGTGGATTGTACCGCAGTCGAAAGAACACCCGGTCTACCCCGTGTTGGACGTAGTCTTTGATCGGATTGAGGAAGAGAACGACAACGAAGGTAAACAATAAGTGAAAGAGCGGCGAACGGGCTTGTTCTGAATGGTGGAGGGTTAGATCAAGGGCGGCGAGGAAGATGAGAAACGCCACGGTCAGGATGCTGGTGAGGATCAGGTAATAGATGCCGCGTTTCAACAGCGCATCAATCTCAAACAGGTCGTGTTTGACGATGGCGTACCCAACACCGAGCGGGAAGAGAAAAGCAGTGAAGACGGCGTAATTGACCGCGACCTTGCCGCCAGAGATCCCAGAGCCAAACATCAGGAAGGCGGGGAACACAAAGCCGCTGAGAAATCCGAGAAAGATGATCCGAACCCGTTGGCGAATAAGGTGAGACGTGGTGGTCCGGTAATCCGCGATCACCTTGCCGAGAAAAATGACTGCCCCAATCCCCACCGCGACCATGCTCAGGTTGTGGATCAGAGAATAGTAGGTTGGGTGATACAAAAAGACCTCATAGGCGCCACCGAGTACGAGCGCGAGAACAAGCGGAAGGAAGAGGAGACCCGCACGGAAACGATAGACCCGATCGACCGGAAAAACCAAAGCCAAGTGGATGAAGGCGAAAGGAAACAGCGCTTCACTCAACGCGTGGAGGCGGAAGAAGCGAGCAGGACCATAGAGATCAAGCACGGTCATACTAAAAGTCCCCAGCGCAAGGCTGGCGACGCAGAAGGAGCGTGCGGCGAGGTCATAAGGTTTCAGAAACCACACGGCGATGCCGAACAGGGCACAGGCGAGGCCGAAGGCAACCGACGTTCCAAAGAGCAGGCCGTAGTCTTGCCATGTGAAAGTTTGTGACGGCAGCGTGACGGTATAGGTGCGCTCTTGCTTTTGCAGTGTATAGGTCAGCGGAGAACCGGGAGGCCATTGACGTACCAGAGCGTAGAATTCCTCTGACGTAGCGACCGATTGCCCGTTCACTGCAACCACCATCTTCTGGTAGATATCCTGCTGTTGCTGTGTCACGGACCAGTACGGCAACCCCACCGAGGCCACCACGCGATTCCCCAGGACAAAAAAGCCGGGAAATGTGGCATGCCGCCATCGGGTACTGCTGACTCCGCAGACCCCCGCCAGTCCCAGGACGATCACGACCAGAGCGAGAGCAAGCTGTTTGTGATGTGTTCGCGATTCGGTGGGCGTCACAGTTTCTGCTTTGCCTGACGCGATTGCTTGACGCCGCTCAGTAGGGTGAACACTGCGACCCCGGTACAGAGCAACGCAAACCAATCGCCATACTGTACATATACCGTGAGTCCAGACTGCAGAGCAATAGTGCCGACGCGCACGCCCTCCGGGTCTGTAGATAAGGCATAGGGACGACCGGCTGGGTCAATAAAGCCGGAGATGCCAGCGGTGGCGGTGCGGACGAGAGCGCGGTGATTTTCCACGGCACGAAAGACGGCCATCGAAAAATGCTGCGTTGCCGCCGCTTCACCCGTTCCCCACGTGTCATTGGAGATGTTGACCAGGAACTCCGCGCCATTAAGGACGAGGTGACGCGTCATGGGTGGATAGGTAACCTCGTAACAAATCGTCACTCCCCAGGGTCGTTTGGGTTGAGAAAAAATGGTCGCGCGGTGGCCTGGGGTAAAGTCGTTCGGGGCATCACTCTGGGCAGGGCGGAGGAGTTGGTGTGCAAAGGGCAGATACTCGGCAAAGGGGATCAGTCGTATTTTATCGTACACATCCACAATGTCTCCCTGCGGAGAGAGTAGATAGGCCGAATTGTAGGACTGCGTGCCAGCGTCGGTTTCGTCCATGCGAGGAGCGCCAACCAGAAGAAACGTATTGGTGGCGCGCGTGAACGCGCTGAGTTGTCGGTGTAACAACGGCTCGCGGTCGAGATAGAAGCCCAGGGCGAACTCTGGCCATATAATCAAGTCAGGCCGCGCGTCAGTGATGCCGCGCTGTGTGAGCCTGAGGTAGGTGAGGAGCGTGCTGGCATAATGGGCGCGTTGCCACCGCTGTGTACTGGCAATGTTAGCGTGTACGACCGCGGCCGTGAGTACGGGAGCGTTGGCAGGAGCCGGACTGCTGTAGTGGTGCAATTGCAGTCCCCCATACGCAATCACCAGAGCAACACTTGCGGTGAGTATTCCGACGGCGAGCGCTGGAAATTTCTCATCCGAAGAATTTCGTGTTCGAAGTTTCAGATGTGATGAAAGGTAAACGAGCACTTCCGCTCCGACTGCGCCGCTCAAAGCAAGGAGGAACGAAAGTCCATAGACGCCGGTCACATCGGCAATCTGGATGAGGAGTGGGGAACGATACTGCGTATAGCCCAAGAGTTCCCACGAGATGCCGGCGAACCAAGAGGAGCGGACGAATTCTCCGGCAACCCACAGCGCAGATACACCGAGAACGGAGAGAACTCCAGGGCTCCGGCGGAACAGGACACTGGTGAGTGCAGCAACAGTGGCGACGTAGAGGCCAGCAAACAGACTGTAATTCAACAGCGTGAAGAGCACATCGAAAGGGAAAGGAAGCAAGAAATAGGTCGAGACGGCGACATAAATCCAGGAGCCAATGCCTGCGCAACACAACACTGCGAAGAGCAGTCCCAAGAAGAATCCTGTTTTTGGTGTTTTCTCTCGGAAGACAAGAAAAAACGGGGTCAGCGCAACCCATGCCGCCCCGCTCCAATCGTATGGCGGACAGGCAATTGTGTAGAGGAAAGCGCCTAAAGCAAGAAGGCCACTATCCCGAAGCATGAGTCGGCCACTGGGCATAACTGTTATTTTTGTTGTGGTAAAACCGAGAGGAGCAGAAAAATACGGCAATTGCTGTCAGGAAAAGACTGAAATGTGTGTCAGGTTTTTTCTGATGATAAGCGGGTTACCACGCATCCTCAATAACTCCATGGCGGAGGGCAAAGCGGATGAGATCCGCCGTTGTATTGAGATCGAGCTTCGCCAGTAACCGTGCGCGGTACGTATCCACAGTTTTTGTGCTGAGGTGAAGTGCTTGGGCGATCTCCCGGCTCGTGTGTCCCTCGGCTAAATGTTTCAACACTTGTAACTCACGGTTGGAAAGGGTTCCAAGCGGAGAAGCAGGAGATTCTTTGCGGAGATAGCGTCGGGGAAGATCTTCCGCTAGGCCTGGAGGAAGAAAACACCCTCCTGTCGCTATCTTACGAATGGCTTCGACCACGTCTTGGCTCGGGGAGCCTTTCCCGATAAAGCCTCGTGCCCCGGCTTGTAGGACCCGCACCGCATACTCTTCATTGGCATGCATGGTGAGGATCAAGACTTTCGCAGGAAGTGCATCTTCGACTATGCGTTTAGTTGCTTCGATGCCATCTAACCCAGGGAGAGACAGATCCATGACCACGACCTCTGGTCGTAGTTGGTGCACAAGTCGCAGGGCTTCGTGTCCGTCGCTCGCTTCGCCAATGACTTGCAAATCAGGACAGTCTTGCAGCAATCGCCGCAGTCCTTCACGTACGAGGGCGTGGTCATCTACCAATACGATCGTGATCATACAACTGTCTCTTCTCTGACGAATGGTACTACAACAGACACTGTTGTGCCTACACCGGGAGTGGAGCAGATCACCAATTTCCCCCCAATGAGTCGGGCGCGTTCTTGCATCCCAATCAGCCCGACAGCATGGGGGTCGGTCACGCGTGACACGACAAATCCTTTTCCATTATCTGTGACAGAGACGGAGAAGGCGTCGTCATTCTGGTCCAGATTAACACGTACCTCTGTTGCTTCAGCATAACGGGCCACATTCGTGAGCGCTTCCTGAACGATGCGATAAATGTTCGTTGCGGTCTCCGGAGCGATTGCCTGCTCGTGGAGAGTACATGAAAAATGCACCTCAATACCACTCCGGCGTTCAAATTCTCTCACATGTTCTGCAATCGCGGTTTCGAGCCCTAATCCTCGCAGTTCTCCAGGCCGTAACGTTGCTGACAATTCGCGAGTAGCGTCGATCACTACCTGAACGAGCTGTCTGGTTTCCTGTAATCGCTCATGAATCAGGGGGGGATCCTCAGGACAGCGTAGCAGAACCCAGTCGAGATTCATGCCAATAGCCGTTAGTAACTGACCGAGGTGGTCATGGAGTTCGCGACTAATGCGCACCCGCTCCTTTTCCTGGAGGTGCAAGAGGTGGGCAGAGAGACGACGCAGTTGTGAATGAGACTCTTCTCGTTCATGTTCGGCAAGATGGACTTTTTTGAGTTGCGAGGCCGCCTTCAGCGCCACATCGACCCACAAGAGCAATCGGTCTGGGCCTTCGCTCTTATCGTGGTACCCTTGAATAGCGAGAGAGCGTAGCATCTCGCGCGGAGGCTTCTCGCCGGAATACCCGGTTTGGAGGAGGATCTGTACCTCTTCATCAAACTGACGAATCGCTTGTACCAACTGCTCCCCATTCATCTGTGGCATGACGTAATCAATAATGACGAGATCAATGGGATATTGGCGAAAGAGGGCCAGTGCCGCCGCACCGCTCGCAGCGGTCAGGACTTGATGCCCCTCACGTTCGAGCAGGTATCGCATGGCCAGGAGAATCTCCTCTTGGTCGTCGACCACCAGAAGCGTATATCCAGTCGATTGGAGTGAGAAATGTTTGCGCGCCATAGGATTTGTTAGCGCCGTCGCTCTCGAGCAACGGTCCTGGAAGCAGGGCAAGTCGAAGAACGACGGGGCTCGCAGTTTTTGTATGAGATCGTGACTTTTTGGTCAAGGTTGAAGCACTACTCTAAAATAAGGGTTTTTTCTGCGCCTTGTTTTTAGATTTCGCAAAACGTGCTGGAGCGATGATGAGAAGAGCAGCAGTGAGAAACAAGAAGAGGAAGAAGATTTTGCGAAGCGTAGGCAGCAGACTCCTTTCCAGTGTTTTCTGACACAAAGAAATGTACACGAAGAATGTAAATTAAAGAAAGCCCGGCATGAACCTGACCGCTCCCGAAAAAATTGCTTACTCTGCTGATGTGACTGAAGATTTCCCCCACCAGCCCGATAATACGAGTAAGTGCTCACCAGTATTGATGAGACCTAAGCTTCCTTAGCTGGAGATTTTCGCTAGGAAGTTGGGAAGTGGGAGATGACCGCAAAAAATAGGAGAATCGTATGCAACAACAGATGCCGTGGCTTGCCTCCGCGACTGTACGCTACGCCTTATGGGGTGTCGGTCTAGGGATTGTCTTCTCTCTTGCGATAACGTGGCTGCCCGCCTTTCTCCTCGGCCCTCCATCGAGAGAGTCATCCGCTGTCCACTGGATGTTACCCACAGGCCCGCTCTTCCTTGGTGCTCTTGGCGGGCTGCTCGGCTGGCAATCCCAATCCACACGAGACCGGGATCAGTTCTTTGCCCTGTCCTTAGATTTGGTTGGGTCCGCCGGGTTTGACGGATATTTTCGCCAAGTCAATCTAGCCTGTGAACGGATGCTCGGACTGACGGTTGAAGAGATGAAAGCCCAACCTTTTCTTGAACGGGTGCACCCAGACGACCGAGACGCGACAATCGCGGCAACCCAACAGTTGGCGGCTGGCAAGAACCTGGTGAATTTCGAGAACCGGTTTCGCTGTAAAGATGGCTCCTACAAGCATCTGTCGTGGCGTGCACGACCGGTCGAAGAGTTGCAGGTTATCTATTTCGTGGCGATTGACGTTTCTGAAGAGAAGCACACGGAAGCGATTTTACAGGCCCAGATCAACGAAATTACCAGTATGGCCAATACATTAGCTGCGTCGGTGCAACAAATCATGGCGTCGTTGGCACAGACCCTGGCTGGAACCAGCGAGACCGCTACTGTGGTTGCCCAGACTGCGACGACACTCGAAGAAGTCAAACAGACAGCAGTCCTTTCTAGTCAGAAAGCTGGAGAAGTGGCGGATGAAGGCAAGCGAACCACCCAGGTTTCTGAAACGGGAGAAATCGCAGTGGAAAAAGCCCGCGCAGGGATGATGCGGGCGCGAGAGCAAATGGACTCGATTGCCCAGAGTGTTGTGAGATTGGGAGAGCAGAGTCAGGCAATCGGAGACATTATTACGACCGTGAAGAGTTTGGCTGAGCAATCCAACCTCCTGGCGGTCAACGCTTCCATTGAAGCCGCAAAAGCAGGAGAACACGGCAAGGGATTTGCTGTCGTTGCACGAGAAGTTCGTCTACTCGCCGAACAATCGAAGCAAGCAACCTCGCAGGTCCAAACGTTGCTCCAGGACATTCAGAAGGCTGGTACCCAAGCAGTTATGGTGACCGATCAAGGAGTAAAGACCGTTGAGAACGGTATCCAACAGGCCCTCGAAGCGGGTGAATCAATTCGGACATTGGCGAACCAAGTACGAGCCGCCGCACAAGCCCTGACCTATGTAGCAACGACAAATCAACAGCAACTCGCCGGGATTGAACAGGTCACGATTGCGATGGCAAGCGTGAAACAAGCGACCATGCAGAATGTCAGTGGTATGCAACAAATTGATCATGTAGCGAGGACCCTTCATCAATTGGGGCAAAAATTGTCCACCCTGGTGGAGCAGTATGAGGCAATGAAGATCGCCAAAGGAAACGCCTGGCAAAATGGCCGTGCCTCAACCCATCCCTAAATCTCTTCCAGTCCAAAATCCTCTATGGCAAATTGAACGTATCTGGAAAGTGGTCATCGCGCACGTGTTGAGCTGCGGCAACCTCACCAATCCTCGCAAGCTCGTGACGATTGCCCGCGTCGCTCATTTCCCGTAAGGCCTCCGCCTTCGGCGCAAGAGCAGACAGTCCCAATTCAAGCAATGCCGGGGTTTCCAATGCGACATTGTACCGGAGATAAGTCAACATTGGTTCTGGAGTAAGGAGATCAGAGGACAAGTCTCCCACTTCTCTGTCGACTTCCCAAGGAGTTGGGGTGCGAGACAGGTACTGCAAGAGGAGTTGGTTCTGCCAGCTCGCGTCGTCCATCAGCATCGACGGAACCTGCGTGGCCCAATCCCACAATTTACCTTCTGCGACGTCATCAACAGCGGCACGGTGCTGCCACACGCCGGTGCCAACCGACACCAGCAGTAAGCGATGTTCTCCAGTCGGCCAGCGGAAGGGAAACCCTTTGAGCGTGGCGACGAGGAATAACTGGAGAGCCGGGTTGTTGGCCATACT
>Ga0187892_10007193_pt1 | contig 16008 bp, 14 predicted proteins | sample MA1701073metaG_FD_139345 | JGI IMG/M metagenome (GOLD analysis project Ga0187892, IMG submission 139345) | Bio-ooze microbial communities from a basaltic lava cave in the Kipuka Kanohina Cave System on the Island of Hawaii, USA - MA170107-3 metaG ... | reverse complement strand
GCCTCCGCGCCCCCGTTGGTCAGCACGAGCCGGTCCGGGTCGACGGCGAGGGCCGCGGCCAGGGCTGCGGTCGCGTCCGACGGATCCGGGTAGCGGCGCAAACCGTCGAGGCGCATCCGGGCCAGCGCCACCACGTCGGGCGCGCCCGGGTTGAGCGAGAGCGACAGGTCGAGGACCTCGGACGGATCGATGCCGAGCGCCGCCGCCAGCCTGGGCCCGTCGCCGCCGTGGGCGCCTGGCGGCGGCGCCACCGACGACCGCAGGAGCACGGGCTCAGCCCTCCTTCTCGGTGACGCCGGCGGAGTCGAAGGTGGCCATCTCGGCCATGATCCGGGCCGCCGCCTCGACCACCGGCAGGGCCAGGCATGCGCCGCTGCCCTCACCGAGCCGCATGCCCAAGTCGAGCAAAGGCCGCATGGCCAGCTCGGCCAGCGCCGCGGCCGCGCCCGGCTCGGTAGACCGATGTCCGGCCAGGCACCGCGCCGCCACGCCGGGGACGAGCCGCTCCGCCGCCAGCAGGGCGGCGTTGGCGATGACCCCGTCCACGAGGACGGGAACCCCGGCCGCGGCCCCGCCCACCACAAAGCCGGCCAGCGCGGCCACCTCCAGCCCCCCGACCGCGGCCAGCGCGGTCAACGGCCCGGCCGCGATCGCCTCGGCGTGCAAGGCCAGTGCACCGTCGATCACCGCCACCTTGCGGGCCAGGCCGACGTCGTCCACGCCCGCGCCCCGTCCCGTCACGTCCGCCGCCGATCGGCCCGTGAGCGCCGCGATCACCGCCGCCGAGGCCGTGGTGTTGCCGATGCCCATCTCGCCGGTGACCAACGCCCGGGCCCCGCCCGCGACCGCCGCCGCCGCCAGCTCGGCGCCCACATCGAGCGCCGCCCGGCACTCGTCCACCGCCATGGCCGGCTCGAGCGCCAGGTTGGCGGTCCCCCGCCGCACCACCCGGCTGAGCACCGCGCACCCCGCGGGCAGGGGCGTGGCCACGCCCACGTCCACCACCGTCACCGTCGCCCCCGCCTGGCGCGCCAGCACGTTGATGGCCGCGCCGCCGCTCGCGAAGTTGGCCACCATCTGGGCGGTGACCTCCTGCGGCCACGGGGTGACGCCCTCGGCCACCACGCCGTGGTCGGCGGCGAAGACGACGACCGCCCCCGGGCGCGGCACGGGGGGCGGGCACGCCCCGGCGATCCCGGCCAACTGGACGCCGACCTCCTCCAGCCGCCCCAGGGCGCGCCGGGGCTTGGTCAGCCGGTCCTGGTGTGCAGTGGCCTCGGCCACGGCCGCCGAGTCGAGGGGCCGGACGGCCGCGGCGGCGCGCTGGAACAGAGAGGGCATGCCGGCACCGTAGCCGTCGTCCGGGCCGTTCGGCCCTACTCCCGGGTCTCGGCCGCGAGCCAGTCCAGGTACGACTGCGAACCGGCGGCGATCGGGAGGGCGACGATCTCGGGCGTCTCGTAGGAGTGACGGGCCTGGATGAACGCCTCCAGCCGGTCGTACAGCGAGGCCTGGGTCTTGATCAGGAGCAACGTCTCCGCCTCCTCGTGCGTCGTCCCCTTCCACCGGTAGACGCTGGTGATCGGGACGACCTGGACGCAGGCCGCCAGCCGTTCGTCGACGATGCCGCGCGCCAGCGCGGAAGCCGCCTCTCGAGATTCGGTGGTCGTCAGGACGACGACGTTCGCCATGTCGATCTCCCGGGTGGGTCCGTTGGAACGCGCGCAACCGTTGCGCAAGCTGATCTTCTACTCGACGCTCGGGCCTCATGGCCCAGCGGGCCGCTCTCGCGTGGGCGGTCGAGGCCAGGATCCCGAAGCGCAACGGCCGGCCGCCCGGTCGCGCCGGGCCGTCACGCGTCAGACCTTGCGGGCCCCGATGTGCACGTGGTTGAAGTGGCCGGCCACCCGCCACAGCACCTGGATGCGGTAGCCGTTGATGTGCTTGACGATGTTCCCGCCCGTCCAGTCGGGAACGCCCAAGGCCGACGCGATCCGGCGGGCCGCCTCGTCCGCCTGCGGCGTCGGTACCTGGATGCCGGCGATGGACAGGTCGCAGGCCCACGACCGGCTCTGGCTGACGTGGTGGTCCGACGTCGCCGCCCCCCACGTCCGGCCCCAGCACTCGTTGACGTACAGCGGGGCGTTGTGGCCGACGCCGAGCTTGGCCAGGTCGACGATGACGCCTTCCGTCCCCCCGTGGGCGCCGCGCGGGTTGAACCATTCGGCCGGGTCGGTGGGCACGAACAGAGGCGCCGGGGGCGGGCCGGGCGCGGGCAGCGTGGTTGCCGCATGGATGGTGGCGGGGACCGGCGGCAGGGCGACGGCGCCCTCCACGACCGTGGTGCCGATAGCCGCCGCCGCGTCGGCCGCGCCCGCCGGGCTCACCGCCGCGGGGGGCCGGGCGATGTCTCGCATCCGCTTGACGGGGGAAAGGTCCCCGCTGCCGAGCGCCAACTGGGCCAGCATGAGCGCGCCGACCAGCGCCAAACCCGGGGCGACGGCGCGCGCGCGTACGTTCGTTGTCGTCACTACTCTGCGGAACCCCCAAAGAGTTGGCCGGCGCCCCAGCGCCGGCTCGAAGACCGTGAGTGTAAGGGGCAAAGGGCCGTTTCCAAAGCGGTGGAATCTCGGCCCGCACAGCATCCGCACCGCTGTTGAATCCCCCCTGGGGCCTATGTTTCGCCTGCAACGTGAGAGAGGAGTAGGGGCATGGCAATGCAGACTGGGCGACACTGCGCCGGACTTCGAAGCGGCTACGACGCAAGGCCCGGTCAAGTTCCACGATTGGATCGGCGAGTCGTGGGCCGTCCTGTTCTCCCACCCGAAGGACTTCACACCCGTCTGTACGACCGAGCTTGGCTATATGGCCCGGATCCAGCCGGAGTTCGACCGGCGCGGCGTAAAGGTCATCGGGCTGTCCGTGGACCCCACCGACAAGCACGATCAGTGGGCGGACGACATCGAGGAGACGCAGGGCGCCCGCCCGTCCTACCCGATCATCGGTGACGCCGACTTCAACGTCTCCAAGCTGTACGGGATGCTCCCGGCCAGCACGTCGGGCGACGCTGCGGCCCGGACCCCGGCCGACAACCAAACCGTGCGCAACGTCTTCGTCATCGGGCCCGACAAGAAGGTCAAGCTCATCGGCGTCTACCCCATCACCACGGGCCGCAACTTCGACGAGGTCTTGCGGGTCATCGACTCCCTCCAGCCCACCGCCAAGCACCGTGTGTCCACGCCGGTCAACTGGCAACACGACGAGGCTAGGGAGATCTTCGGCGACTGGAAGGAGCCCAAGCCCTACATCCGCATCGTTCCCCAACCCTCGTAGGAGCAGCGGCCCTGCGGGTACGCTCCTTGGCGAGCGTGCCCGCACATATCGAGATCTGGCTCGACGGCGGCCAGGAACTGATGGCGCTGACGGGCGCCCGGGTAACGATCGGCCGCTCGTCCAGCAACGACATCGTACTCGACGACCCTGCGGCGTCGCGCCGCCACGCCCTGCTGGAACGGCTGGCCGCGGGCTGGTGGATCCACGACCTCGGCTCGCTCAACGGGACGCTCGTCAACGGCAAACCCGTCCACCGAGAGGCGCCGCTCTACTCGGGCGACGAGATCATGGTCGGCGAGACCAAGATCGTCTACCGGTCCGATGCGACGGCGACGGCCGGGTGAGGGCGGCCGGCCGCCGCCCGAAGAGCGGCCGTGGGCCATGACCGATACCGGCGCTCGCCGGACGGTGCGCGTGGTGGTGGTATTCGCCGGGCTCGGAAGCTCCCGGCCTGCTGGGGGACCGGCTGGACCCGGACACGGTGTACCTGGCCGCGGCGGAGCCAGCTGACGACGATCCGAAGGGCGCCCGGATCGGTCAGTTCTACCCGAAGGTCTCGGTCGCGCCGAACGGTCGCATCGACGTGGCGTGGTACGACTTCCGTGACGATTCGTTCCCGGCGCCGACCGTGGCCCCAAGCGCGACGGCCCCGTTCCTGGGCCTGACTAGCGACGTCGGCAAGTTCGACGCCGTCTACGTGACGTTCGTCCGAAGACGGCGGGGCCACGTGGTCGAGGAACGTGCGGTTGAGCGACGTGCCCAACGACCGCACCCTCGGGACGGCGGGGCCACAGTTCTTCGTTCAGGTGCCGCTGGCCGTGGCCTCGGGCAACGAGTGGACCGTGGTCGCCTGGTCGGACACCCGGCATGGCAACGTGGACAACGGCGTCCAGGACATCGCCGTCAACCGTCTCGACCGGGAGGTGAAGGAACCGGGCGGGTACCGGGCCAGCGACATCGGCTTCGGCGTCCTGGCCGGCGCCGTCCTGGGCGCCGGCCCCAGAGACCGTCGGGGCGTAGTCGCCGGAACCCGCTGCCGCTGCTTCTCCCCTCCGCCATCCCTCGTCCCCCCTTGGCGTGATGCGGGCGTGCGTACGCTGATCCCGTGGACATCGAGGAGTTCTACGACGCTGACCCGCGCCGGCGCACTTCGGCCGAGCTGCAATTCGGGATGGATTGGCGCGACGCCCATGGTCGGCGATACGAGCTGAACTGGGTCGCCGAAACCGGCGAGCTGTACGTTATGCAAGACGAGCTGCCGCCGGTGTGGAACGATCCGTTCGGGGACTTCGTGGTCTTCGGTGTCGACCCAAAGGACCTCAGGGTCCGTATCGTCAAGCGGGTGCGCAGTGAGCAGGACCTCCAGCGGATGCTCGACGGATGGGAGGAGGCCATGGCCGAGGACGACTCGGTGGCCTGGCTCGTCGACCGGCTTCGCAGCTTTCCCTCGTCGTAGCGATTCGGCGGGGGCCACCCGGCCCGACGCGAGCTGGGCACACACCCGGGCCCGCTGCTGCGCACGGGCCCACGACAGCCGTCAGTGGTTGCGGCGAGAATGGGCGCCGACCCTGAGCCCTGGCGACCTCGCTCCCGAGGTCGCACTCCCGGAACACGACGGATCGCTGTGGCGCGTGTCCGATCACCGAGGCCGGCCGGTCGTTTTGATCTTCCACCGCCACCTGGCCTGGCTGCCGTGCCGCGAGCACGCCGTCGCCGTGCGCGATCGGCTCGGGTGAGCTGGGAGACGCAGTCGTGGTCCTGCTCCGGCTCCCCCAACGCCGTGGTCACCGACGAGGCCCGAGCCACCCACCGGGCCTACGGGCTGCGGCGGGGCGCCGGCGGCGACAGTGGTGGCGGGTCTGGGGCCCGGCGACGCTGCGGGCGTACGCCAGGCTCGTGCGGCGGGGCGCGCGGATCGAACGGCCGAAGGCCGGGTCCGCCTCCTATCATTGGCCCGCGATATGGCCGATCCCACTCCCCCGGCATCGAACTTCGAGTTCACGCTCGAGCCGCACAGCGACCGCTACGACGACGATGACGAGCGGTGGCAGAACCAGGTCGCCGACTTGGTCAGCGGCCTCCGCCAGGAGGTGACCGGCGTGCGACAGGGGCGGACCACCGTCGAGGGCGCCAAAGGGGGCGTCGAGAGCGTGATCGTTGCACTGGGGTCCGCGGGCGCAATCACAGCTGCGGTCGAGTTCTTCCGGTCGTGGCTCCACCGGGACCGGTCTCGCAGCCTCGACATCTCGTGGGCGGCGGAGGACGGCCTACGCCGGGTGTCGATACGCGGCGACGCCGTGGACCAGGCCACTCTGCAGATGGTGGCCGAGGCCGCCACCCGCCAGCTCGGCGGCGGGCAAGGGCCATGGGCGGCTACCGAGCCCTCCTGATCGGGAACTCCTCCTTCCCGGCTGACGCCCACAACCTCCGCCCCCTCGCCGGTCCGGTCAATGACGTCGCTGTCCTTCGCGCCGCCCTCACCGACCCGGGCGTCGGGCTGTTCGAGCCCGAATCGGTACGCCTCGTGCCCGAGCGCACCGCCTCGGAGATCCTCGTCGAGTTGGAGCGCTTCTTCTCGGCGGCCCGCCGCGACGACACCCTCCTGCTGTACTACAGCGGGCACGGCCTGCTCAATGAGCGCAACCAACTGTTCCTGTGTGCCCGGGACACCCGCACCGATCTCCTGAAGTCGACCGCCGTCGGCGCCGCCGCCATCAATCTCATGTTCGAGGAGTCGGCGGCGCGCACGACCGTGATCGTCCTCGACTGTTGCCACAGTGGCGCCTTCAAGGCCGCCAACCTGGCGGACAGCCTCCGGGGCAGTGGCCGCTTCCTCCTGACGAGCTGCCGGAGCAGCGACCTGGCCGCCGACGCGACGCGAGAGAACACGACCAGCATCTTCACGAACCACTTGGTCGACGGTTTGCTCAAGGGCGCCGTCGACTCGGATCGGGACGGTTATGTCGACCTGAGCGACCTCTACGACTATGTGTACCAGCACCTGCAAGCCGAGGGCCGGCAGATCCCCCAACGCAGCTTCGCGGGCGGCGGCGACGTCGCCATCTCGCGTCGCCAGCCGGACCCGGTCGCGTCGCCACAAGCGGCGCCGGCTGGCGGCGGCGGCGCCGAGGCCGCCGCCCGCCCCCGGCTCGAACTCTCGGCCACCAACATCGACCTCGGCGAGGTTCGCCCGGACGACCCGTTGGAGCCGGAGCACGTCTTCGTCACCACCGAGGGCGGCGAAATCGACTGGGTCGCCGAGACCGCCGAGGACTGGGTGCGCGTCGACCGCCACGAGGGCTTCTTCACCCTTTCCTTCGAGCCGCCCCCCGGCCTGAACCGCGCCCGGGTGGTCGTGCGCGATCGCGCCGGCGGGCCGTCCCACGTGGTGCGGGTGACGGTGCGGGTGGCCGGAGCGGCGCCGCCGCTGCCGGCCCCCACGTCGAAGCCCGCGCCGTCGCCCCCGCGGCCACTCCCCGAGGCGGAGCGCGAGCGGGCACGGCCCGGGCGCGCCATTCCCGCCCTGGTGGCAATCGGCGCCGTGGTCCTCGTGGCGGTCGTGGCCGCCGTCCTCGCCATGGGCGGGGATGGCGACGGGGGAGGCGGGCCGGCGACATCCTCCGCCACCGGGCCCACGACCACCACCGGTGACGTCACCAGCGTGGCCGTAGGCGGGGATCAGCAGTGGAAGCCGATCCTGTACGTCAACGCCGGCCAGACGGTCGGGGTCGAGGCCACCGGAATCATCCTTCACGATGTCGCTCGCGGCCGTTCCGCCGGGCCCGACGGAGACCCCAGTCCCGACGTGCAGCAGTTCAACGTGGTCGCCGACTTCCACCACGGCGGGCTCATCGGGCGCATGGGCGAGAACGGCCGGCCCTTCGCGCTCGGGTCGCGCACGGAGTTCACGAGCCCCGGCAGCGGCGTGCTGTACCTGCAGGTGAACGACGTCGGCCTCGACACCAACGGCGGCGAGTTCCGGGTGACGATCCGGGTCCGGTGATCGCTGGCGGCGGCGCACCGTGGTGTTGTCAGACGCGGGTTGCATCGTCGCCCGAGCGGGTCGCCGGTTCGGCGCGTCCGGCAGCCGTGCTGAACTCGACCCATGCTCGCCCATGTCTCCCTGCAATGCGCGGACCCGGCGGAGAGCCGGGCGTTCTACGCCGCGGTGCTGGCGCCACTCGGCGGCCAGGCGCTACTCGTCTACGGCGACCACGTCGGCTTTGGTCGCCAGGGCGAAGGTCCGACCTTCTGGATCGGCCCGGTGAACACGCCTGGTGGTCCTCACGACGACGTCCATCTGGCGTTCGTGGCCCGGACGCGCGCCGAGGTCGACGCCTTCGTCGAGGTGGCGCGCGCCCGCGGCGCCGAGGTGCTCCACGAGGCGAAGGAATGGTGGTACCGCCCCGGCTACTACGGCGGCTTCGTGCGCGACCCCGATGGCAACAACGTGGAAGCGGTGCACCTCCCCGCCCCCTGACGGCCGCGGGCCGGGCGCACGCCAGCGGCCCTTGCGCCGCAGTCCCAACGGGGTTCGAACTCGTGTCTCCACGCTGAGAGGGAGGAGAGGACCACGCGGCACGCAGCGTCGCAGCGTGACCGGCGCACGGCATACTGGGCGGTGCGACAGGTGATCCGCCTCCCCGAGCCGAGGGTCCGGCCTGAGGTCGAGGCGCGCCGGAAGGCGGGCGCCGATGCACTGCGGCCGTTCATCGGCAGGTTCGTCGCGCAGCGGGGTGACGAGGTCCTCTGCGACGCGGAGGCGCCGCAAGACGTCGTCGCATGGATCCACAGGACCGGCGCCAAGGGAGCGGTGATCTTCCGTGTACCCGTCGACCCCGAGGCCGACATGGGCATGCACGGCCAGGACTGATCTTCTCGTTCAAGCCCCTCCCCGGCTCGGGCGCCGACGTGGCCCGGCCCGCGGCGCTGCGGCTCCGTACACCAACCGGCTCGCAGCGTGGGCCGCCGACGCGGCGGGGGTCAACGCCGCCGATGCGCACGTCACACTCATCGCGTTGGGCGGGACGACGACGGAAGCGCGCACCGTGACCTGCCAACTCCGAAAGCTCGCAGTCCCAACGGGGTTCGAACCCGTGTCTCCACCTTGAGAGGGTGGTGTCCTAGGCCACTAGACGATGGGACCGAGAGGTCAAGACCGCGATGCGGCCACGACCTGACGCTCGGGGGGGAGGACTCGAACCCCCAATAACAGGGCCAGAACCTGTCGTGTTGCCGATTACACCACCCCCGAAAGGCTCATCCAGCCTAGCAGCGGGGTGAGGATCCGCCGCCGGGGTATGACAAGGCCCATGGGCACAGTTCATCGCGTGTTGCACCCGCACCCGATCAGCACCCTCGACGAGTACCTCGTCGCCCGGGGCGGGCAGGGACTCGAGGCGGCCCGCCAAGTCGAGCCGGAGGTTTTGATCGCCGAGGTGGAGGCCTCAGGCCTGCGCGGCCGGGGAGGCGCCGGCTTTCCGACGGGGACGAAGTGGCGGACCGTCTGGGAGAACCGATCTGACGTGTTGGCGGCGACAGTGGTGGTGAACGCGGCCGAGGGTGAGCCGGGCACGTTCAAGGACCGCACGATCCTGCGCAACAACCCCTACCAGGTCCTCGAGGGCGCCCTCATCGCCGCCCGGGCGGTGGCGGCGACCCAGATCATCTTCGGGATGAAGCGCACCTTCGCCACCGAGGTGGCGCGGGTGAACACCGTCATCAAGGAAGCGCACGCCGCGGGATGGATCGACGACGGCCTGGACGTCCGCGTCTTCGAGGGCCCGAGCGAGTACCTGTACGGCGAGGAGACGGCCCTGCTCGAGGCCATCGCCGGCCGCCATCCCCTGCCCCGCATCGCGCCGCCGTTCCGGCGGGGGGTGACCGAGGTCGTGCCGAGCGGTTCCGACGCCGCGGCGGAGAGCGGCTTGGCCGCGCCCGTCTCCATGGCTGGGCCGTCGGCCGAGGGCGTGGCGCCGCCCACGCTGGTCGACAACGTCGAGACGCTGGCCAACGTCCCCCGGATCATCGCCCGGGGGGCGGCCTGGTTCCGCACCGTCGGGACCGAGCAATCGCCGGGAACGATCGTTTGTACGGTGACCGGCTCGGTGCGGCGGCCGGGCGTGGGCGAGGCGCCGATGGGAACGCCACTGCGCGAGGTCATCCACGACATCGGCGGCGGCCCCGCCGACGGCCGCCGCATCCGGGCCGTGCTGTCGGGCGTCGCCAGCGGGCTCATCACCGAAGCGCACCTCGACACGCCGATCGGGTACGAGACGTTGCAGGAGGTCGGCGGCGGCCTCGGCTCGGCCGGCTTCATGGTGTTCGACGACGAGGACGACATCCCCGCTGCGGTCGCCGGCGTCTCACGGTTCCTCGCGGGCGAATCGTGCGGGCAGTGCACGCCCTGCAAGCAGGACGGGCTGACCCTGGCCGACGCCTTGGCCCGCGTGTGCCGCGGCGCCGGCGACGCAACCGACCTCGAAGTGATCGCCCAGCGCGCCGCCACTGTGGGCGAGAACGCCCGCTGCTACCTGGCGCTCCAGCACCAAGCGGTCGTGACGAGCCTGGTCGAGCGCTTCCCGAACGACCTCGCCGACCGCATCACCGGCAAGGTCGGCGACGACACCGGCGGCGACATCGGCGGCGACATAGCGGCGGGCCCGGCGCTCGTCACCGAGCTGGTCGACCTCGAGGCCGGCCGCGTCACTCTCGACGAGCGCTTCCTCCAGAAGCAGCCCGACTGGACCTATGGCGACGAGTGGTCGGGCAAGGCGCCGGCCGACCGGTTCGTCGACCACCGCGCGCCCGAAGAGTTGGAGACCTGATCGAACGACTTGCGGATGCCAGCCTCCCGCCGGTAGCCGACGACGCGGCCCACCGCGACCGCGGCCGTTTCACGAAGCAGGTGGCGGGCGACGCTCACGCCCGTGATGGGGCTGGATCGCGTCGGTGAGGAGTGGCCGTCCAGCCCCAGCTCCGACGCGATGGCGTCGATGCGGAAGGCGTGGAAGGGGTCGGAGACCAGCAGCACTCGGTGGATGTCCCGCACCTTCAGGAACTCTGACGCGGCGGCCAGGGATTCCCACGAGCTGCGACCGTCGACCTCCCGCAGGATGTCCTCGTCGGGCACCCCCCGCCTGTGGAGGTACTCGGCGGAGGCCGACGCTTCCGTATACGCGTCACCCGGCTGCTTGCCGCCGGTCACCACGATCAACGGCGCCAGGCCCCGCTCGTAGAGGTCGTAGGCGTGGTCCAGGCGCGCCTGCAGGATGGACGACGGCACGCCGTTGTACTGGGCGGCGCCGAGCACCACGATCGCCTCCGCCGGCCGGGCGCCGTCCCGCCGCGACGCCAGCCAGACCTGGACGAAGGTGAATGCGACGTAGCCCACCAGCAGCAGCGCCACCGCCACCGCCACCTTCACCAGGCGGATCACGGTTCGGCGACCCGCTGCCGGGCACGGACCAGGCGCGCCCGGGTCTCGTCCCGACCCAGCGCCACCAAGGATTCGAACAGCGGCGGGCCCACGCTGCGACCGGTGACCGCCACCCGGATCGGCGCCTGGGCCTTGGCCAGCTTCAGTCCCCGACGCTCGGCGATCTCTCTCGTGAGCCCATGCAGGGCGCCGGCGTCCCACACCACCTCGTCGTACCCGTGGATCACGTCGTCCAACAGGGCGGCCGCGGGAAGGCGCATGGCCTTCTCCCACGACGCCTCATCGACCGCCGGCGCTTCCAGGAACAGGAAGTCGACCAGGCCGGGGACCTCTGAAAGGGTCCGTACCCGCTCCTGGACGAACGGCGCCAGGAGGCGGAACTTGGCCAGGTCGAAGCGCTCGCGAGGCCAGAGGTCGGTGGTCTCGAGCCACGGCAGCGCGTCGCGGACGAGCGTCTCGACGGGGAGGGCCCGGATGTACTCGGCGTTGACGTGGTCCAGCTTCTGGTAGTCGAAGTAGGCGGGGGACGGGCTGATGTCGGCCAGGTCGAACTGGGCGACCATGTCCTCGATGGGCATGATCTCCCGGCCGTCACGGGGGGACCAACCGAGCAGGGCCAGGTAGTTGCGCATCGCGTCGGGGAGGTATCCCTGCTCCCTGAACTCCTCCACTGCGACCGAGTGGTAGCGCTTGGAGAGCTTGCGGCGGCGCTCGTCCACGATGAGCGGCAGGTGGGCGTACAGGGGCGGCGGGCCGCCGCCCATGGCCTCCCGGATGAGCAGCACGCGAGGCGTCGACGAGAGGAGGTCCTCGCCCCGGATGACATGGGTGATGCCCATGTCGACGTCGTCGACCGCATTGGGCAGGTAGAAGCTTGGCGTACCGTCCGAGCGCACCACGACGAAGTCCTCGAGCGTGGCATGGGCGAAGCGGACGTCGCCGCGGATCACGTCGGGGACGACGGTCTCGCCATCGTCCGGCGTACGGAAGCGGAGGGCGCGACCGGGACCGGGGACGAGCCGGCGGTCGCGGCAGTGCCCGTCGTAGCCCGCGCCCTCCCGGCCGGTCCGGGCCTTCAGGTCCTCCGCCGCGCACGCGCAGTAGTACAGGCGGCCGCCGGCCGCCAGCGCGTCCACCACCTCCAGGTACCGGGCCCGGCGCTCGGTCTGGCGGTACGGCCCCTCGTCGTGGGTGATCCCCAGCCAGCGGAGGCCGCGGATCATGGCGTTGATGGCCTCATCGGTGGAGCGCGCCGCATCCGTGTCCTCGAAGCGCAGCACCAGCGTTCCGCCGTGCCGCCGTGCGAACATCCAGTTGTACAAAGCCAGCCAGGCGCCGCCGACGTGCAGGTACCCCGTGGGCGCGGGGGCGAACCTCACACGGGGGCCGGTCACGCAGTCCGACGGTAGCCTCGAGGTCCGATGGCGAAGAGCGTTTTGACCCCCCAGGCCGAGAACTACCCGCAGTGGTACCAGGACGTGGTCGCGAAGGCGGAGATGGCCGACAACGGCCCGGTGCGGGGAACGATGGTCATCCGTCCCTACGGCTACGCCATCTGGGAGCGGATGCAGCGGGAGCTGGACGACCGCATCAAGGCCGCGGGCGCCCGCAACGCCTACTTCCCGCTGTTCATCCCCGAGTCGTACCTGCGCAAGGAGGCGGAGCACGTCGAGGGTTTCAGCCCCGAGCTGGCCGTGGTGACCCACGCCGGCGGGCGGGAGCTGGAGGAGCCCGCCGTCGTCCGGCCCACGAGCGAGACGATCATCAACGTCTTCTTCGCCAAGTGGGTCCAGAGCCACCGGGACCTGCCCCTGCTGGTGAACCAGTGGGCCAACGTGGTGCGCTGGGAGCTGCGGCCCCGGGTGTTCCTCCGCACGACCGAGTTCCTGTGGCAGGAGGGGCACACCGCCCACGGCTCGCGGGCCGACGCTCGGGCGTACGCACTGCGGATCCTGAAGGACGTGTACGAGGACTTTGCCGTGCGGATCCTCGGGATCCCGGTGCTGGTCGGCCGGAAGACCGAGCGGGAACGGTTCGCCGGCGCCGATGCGACCTACACCATCGAGGGGATGATGGGCGACGGCAAGGCCCTCCAGATGGGCACGAGCCACGAGCTGGGGCAGAACTTCGCCAAGGCCTTCGGCATCCAGTTCCAGGACGAGAGCGGCGCCAACACCTTCGCCTGGCAGACGTCGTGGGGCGTGTCCACCCGGCTGGTCGGCGCGCTCATCATGGCCCACGGGGACGACTGCGGCTTGCGGCTCCCTCCCCGCCTGGCGCCGACGCAGGTCGTCGTCCTGCTGATCAAGGACGAGGGAGGCGCGGCGAAAGAGGCGGCGTCGATGACCGAGTCGCTGCGGGGGGCGGGCCTGCGGGTGGAGCTGGATGACCGGGTGGGAACGTCGTTCGGCCGGCGGTCCGTGGACTGGGAGCTCAAGGGCGTCCCGCTGCGGATCGAGGTCGGCCCGCGGGACGTCGCCCAGGGGATGGCCACAGTCGTGCGCAGGGACGACCAGTCGAAACGGCAGGCGACGATCGATGGCCTGGCCGGGCGCGCCGTGGCGCTGCTGGACGGGATGCAAGAGGCGCTGCACCAGGGTGCGCTGGACCGACGCCAGGCCCGCACGGTCGAGGTGTCGTCGGTCGAGGACGCCGTCGCCGCGGCTCAGACCGGCTTCGCCCGTGTCCCGTGGGATGTCGCGCGCGACGCCGAGGACGATCTCAACGCCGCCGGGTTGTCGGTGCGGTGCCTCCAGCGAGCCGACGGCGGGCTTCCGGAGTCGTCCGCCGAGCCAGGCCTGGTAGCGACGGTCGCCAAGGCCTACTGAGCCCGGCTCAGGCGCCGAAACAGACGAACGAGGCCGCGGTCGCCAGCGCCCGCACGCCCCCATCCGCGGCCCGCGCCTGGGCCTCGGCCAGCGCCACGGGCGCCTCCTGGCCGGTGGCGAGGAAGCGGTGGAAGTCGAACATCATGCGACCCGTCTGGCTGTCCCCCACCAGCAGCACGCTGGCGACGAGGGTGGTCGCGCCCAGGGCGAACAGGGCCGAGGGCAGCCCCAGCAACTCGTCGTCCGGTCGCACCGCAGCCAGCCCGGCGTTGCACGCCGAGAGCACCACGCGCTGGGGCGCGGCAGAGAGGCGTTCCAGCTCGTACACCGTGAGCGGCCCGTCCGACATCCGCAACGACGAGAAGAGCGGGTTGTCGGCTCGGAACGAGCCGTGGGCGATGACGTGGGCCAGTTCGGCGCCGTCCAGCGCGTCGGCGACCTTTCGGGCGGTGGCAGTCCCGCCCGCCAGGGTCTTGGCCTCCGGGTAGATGCCGGCCAGCGCCTTCAGCTCGGCGGCGGCGTGGGAGACACCGGGGCCGGCGGCGAGCACGATAGGACCCTCCTCCCCACGCGGCCGGGAGACCGCTTGAAGCCACAAGGCCGCCGACGGCGCCACCGACAGGGCTCGGCCGCGGCACGAGGGCAAAGTCGGCCACGGCAGGACGTGCAGCGTCCCGGTCGGGACGATGACCAGGGGGCGCTCGCCGATCGTGGTCCGCAGCGGCCCGAACAGCAGCGCGTCCAGCCGGCTCGCGGACTGGGCGAACACGTCGTGCATCGCCTCCTCCCAGCCCCGCACCCCCCGTCCCGAGGCGATGCGGTTGAGAGCGAAGCGAAGGCCGTCCGCCTCCCGCTCCACGTCCGCGAGCGGGCCGATGCGCTGCAACCGGGTGCGGAGATCGCGCAGGGTGACCGCGTAGAGCACGCCCTCGGACTCCACGTACTCCACCAGCACGCGCGCCCCCAGCGCCCGGCGCAGGTCGTTGACCGATGGCGGCTCCGGGGCCGGCGCGCCGAAACCCGAAGCGTGCCAACTCTTCTGGCGGATGACGTCCTCCAGCGCCGCCTTGCGCCGCACCAAGGCGCGGGTGTCACGGTCGCCGACCGCCGCCTCGTCCAGGTCCTGCTCCAGCGCCCGCAGCTCGGCCAGGCGTCCGGCCAGTTCATCGTCGGCAGGGGGCCGGACGGGCGACAGCCACATCGTGCAGCCCCGGCTGCGCTCGGCCCACGCCAGGACGCCGGCGGGCTCGCCGTTGGCGATGGCGACCTGCACGGCGAGCCGGCCCAGCTCGTAGGCGCTGGCGCCGGCGTTGACCCGCAACTCGGTGGCGCCGAGCGAGGCGCGGTACCCCGACACTGTCCGCATGCCGGCGCGGAGCGCGCTCTGCGCCGCCCTGGGGTTGCCCAGGCGCCAGCGCAGCAGCGCCTCGGCGTGCCAGGCCTGGACCCGCATCTCCGCCGGAGCGCGCCGGCGGCGGCGGGCCTCGCCCCGCAGCTCGGCCTCGGCCACGTCGAACTCGCCCCGTTCGAGGGCGATCCGGGCGGCGATGATCCGGGCATGGGTGGCGGACGCGGCCCAGCCCGACCGGGCGAGGTCGCCGGCCAGGACCTGGGCGGCGGTCCGGGTCTCCTCAGTGCGATCGCCCCGTTCCCACCGCACGCGGAGCCACAGGTAGCGGGCCTTCACCTCCCAGGCGCGCCGGCCCTGAGCCAGGAAGGCGAACTGGGCCAGGACGGCCAGCTGCTCGGCCTCGTCCAGCTCTCCCCGAGCCATGGCCACCTCGGCGAGCAGCACACGAGCCTCCGCCAGGTCGGTCTCCATCCCGGCCCGCTCGAGGCGGCCGACCGCCTCGCGCCCGACCTCGTGCGCCTCGGCGACAAGGTTGGCCCGTAACAGGGTCTCGCAGTAGTCGAGGACGGCGGCGGGATGGACCGCGTCCAGCTCCGCCATGCTGCGCGCCGCCTCCTCGTAGGCCTGGAGGGCGGCAGGTAGGTCGCCCTCGCGAGCGGCGACGAACCCCATGTTGTGCGCGACGTAGGCCGCCTCCAACCTCCGGTCGAGCTGGCGGTAGAGCCGCGCCGACCGGCGGAGCTCCGCCTTGGCCACGCCGAACCGGCCGCCGTAGGCGTGCAGCAGCGCCCGGTTCGACAGCAGCCGCGCCTCGTTGAGCCGGTCCCCCGCCCGGCGCATCGCCGCCAGGCTCCGGCGGTAGGACTCGAGGGCTTGGTCCGGCCGTCCCAGCCGCTGGTACGCGATCGCCCGCTGATGCTCGATGCGCGCCGCGGCGGCGCCCTGCGGCGCCTGGGCGTCGCTCTGGACCAGCTCCGCCAGCGCGGCGTCGAACTCACCGGCGTTGAGGAGGAGCAGGGCGAGGCTGGTCTGGGCCTCGACGAGCCGCTCGCGGCGGC
>Ga0187892_10007192_pt1 | contig 16008 bp, 16 predicted proteins | sample MA1701073metaG_FD_139345 | JGI IMG/M metagenome (GOLD analysis project Ga0187892, IMG submission 139345) | Bio-ooze microbial communities from a basaltic lava cave in the Kipuka Kanohina Cave System on the Island of Hawaii, USA - MA170107-3 metaG ... | reverse complement strand
TGGTGAACTGGCCGCTGTAACCCAGGTGGTGGGCCTCCCGGCGCAGGATGCGCACGCAGGCGGCGTGGAACGTCGACACCCACATCTTCTGCGCCACCGGCCCGATCAGCTGCCCGACCCGGTGCTTCATCTCCTCGGCGGCCTTGTTGGTGAAGGTGATGGCCAGGATCTCGAAGGGCGAGACCCCCCGGTCCCGGATCAGCCAGGCGATGCGGTGGGTGAGCACCCGGGTCTTGCCCGAACCGGCCCCGGCCACCACCAGCAGCGGCCCGCCCGGGTGGCCGACGGCCTCCCGCTGGACCGGGTTGAGGTTGGCCAGGAGGTCTGGGCGCTCACGGACGGGATGCTCGGGCACCGCCCAAGGGTACCGGCGGGGTGCGACGGAACCTGGTACCAAGAAACCGTCGTCCCAGTGACTTAGATGGATATCGAGAGCGTCCCCTTCGAACCGTGGTACCGGGCCGAGCACCCGCGGCTGCTGGCCTCGATGGCCGTCGTCGTGCGGGACGTCGAGGTCGCCCGGGAGATCACCGCCGAGGCGTTCGCCCGGGCCTTGGAGCGGTGGGAACGGGTCGGCGGCATGGAGTCACCCGATGGGTGGACCTACCGGGTGGCGCTGAACCTGGCGCGCCGGCGGGCGCGCCGGGCCACCCTCGAACGCCGGCTGCTGCTGCGGGCAGCCCCACCCCCCGTGGCCGTGGCCGCGCCGGCGATCGAGGTGTGGGAGGCGGTGACGGCGCTGCCGCCCCGGATGCGGACAGCCGTCGCGCTGCGCTACCTGGGCGGGCTGACCGAGGCGGAGGTGGCCGAGTCGATGGGCGTGGCCGCCGGCACCGTCGCCGCCACCTTGCACGAAGCCCGCCGGCGGCTGGCCTCGCTCCTGGCTCCTGAGGAGGTGTCCCATGGCTGAGCTGGACGATCTCGGCGGCCGCCTGTCGGTCCTGGCGCGCGTGTTCCGTGGGGACGGCCCGCCGCCCCGCGCCGAACTGGAGCGACGGTTGCAGCAGCGCCGGGGGCGCCGGCGGGCGATCACCGGGCTCGGCGGTGTGGCCGCGGCCGTCGCCGTCGTGGCCGGAGCGGTCGCCCTCACCGGGGGCACGCCCGGCGAGACCACCGTGCGCATGGCCGCGCCCACCGGGACCCGGGGCGACGCGTCGGTTTCGTCCCCGGCGGCGGCGCCGCTGGGAGGGCCGATCGTGGTGGACGTCTTCACCGTGGCCGAGCGGCGGTGGGAGCTGGTTGCGGTGTCGCCCGCGCCGGCGACGGTGTGCCTCTTCCTCCGCACCACGGGGCGGGAGGAGCAACGGGCAGGTTGCTGGGACGAGCCGGTCCGAGCCGCCGAGGGGGTCGCCGTCGACGTCGACTCGTTTACCTACGTCACGGGCGTGCTCAGCAAGGACGTGATCTCCATTGCCTTCCGCCCTGACGAAGTGCAGAGCCGCATCCACGACGTGGGCCTGCCCGTGAACCTCTTCGGCGCCCCGGTGCGCCCGGCCGTCGACGCGCTGACCGCGCTCGTGACGCTCAGAAACGGGACGCAGCACGACGTCGCGTTCACCCTGCCCGCTCACGGCCGGGTCGCCTCGGTCGACGGCGAGCCGGTCCGGCCGGCCACCACCGCTCCGACCCGGCCCACGACGACGGCGGCCGCCACCACGCCACTACCCACCCGCCCGCCCACCCGCCCACCCACCGGGCCGGCCGACCCGGCCCCCACCACGACCGTGCCTCCGTCGACCGGGCGGCCCCAGCGGGTGGAGGTCGTGCCCGGCGCCACCAACCTGCGCAAGCAGGTGTTCGAGTCGGCCGTGCCCTTCGGCGCGCAGTCCGTGCTGGTCACGTTCTGGGACGGGATCGAGCCCTGCTCGGTCCTCGGCCGAGTGGACGTGGCCGAAGGGGGCCCGGCAGTCACGATCACCATCTGGACGGGCAGCGGCCCTGGCGCCGAGAACCAGGCCTGCATCGCCATCGCCCAGCAGAAGGAGACGGTGGTGGCGCTGGGGGCGCCGCTCGGTGACCGGGTCGTCCCGGACGGCGCCCGCTGAGCCATGCTGCCCTCCGCCGGCCGCCGCTCGGCGCAACGGGTCACGGTGGGTCCGCTTCCTCTTCCGCTACTGGCGCGAAAATCTTTCCTCCCAGGAAAGCTGAGTCGCACAGAAGCCCTCGGCGCGGCGTGTCGGCGCCGGTCAAGCGCCTTTCTCGAGGCCTCCCCCTGCCCCGGTACGCCGAACAGGTATATGTTTTCGACTTGCAGATAGCGACCGGGGGGTGCTTCGGCACGCTGGCGGGGCTGGCGTCGCCGGGGACGGGACAAAGGAGTGCAGCGTGAGGCGTTTCGTTGGGTTGACTGGCGTGGGACTGCTGGCGGCGTTGGCTCTTGTGGGGTGCGGATCGTCGGGGCCGAGCGGTCCCGAGCGGGCCGTCATCGCCCAGGCCGAGGAGATCTGTCTCGACACGCAGGATAAGGTCGGATCGACCCTTGGCGACGACCCGGCGGCCGACCGCGACGCCGTCCGGGAGGGCACCGACCGGCTGATGGCCATCAGCGCTCCCAGCCAGAACATCAACGCCTGGACGCTGTTCGTCCAGAGCCACAACAACCTCTGGATCGTCCTCGAGGACATCGCCCAGTCGCAACTGCCGGAGGTGAACGACCAGGCCCGCGCCGAGACGGCGCGAGCGACGCTCGTCGAGGTGCACGACAACGTCAAGAGGTACGCCTCCGACTACAACATGGTGGAGTGCGCGCGGGGGTACGGCCGTCAGAGCCGGTAGTAGTCGGTAGCATCGGCCGATCGAACCCGTCACGCCCGCCGAAGGGTGGGGTGTCCTCCACCTGTTCCTGACGGCCACGTCCCGGAGCGACGCGGAGGCGATAACGGCCGCCGTCAAGTCCTGCCAGGCCGACGACCACCAGGTTCTGACCTTCGCGGTCGTCGGCCACAAGGCGCAGTTTGGCGTCATGGCCCTCGGCGCTGACCTTTGGCGATTGCAGCGCCTCCAAGCCGACCTGCTCGCCGCCGGGCTGGACCTGGTCACGTCCTACCTGTCGCTGACCGAGGTGTCCGAGTACGCCAGGGGCATGCCAGCCGAGCGGTTGGAGCCCCGCCTCCACCCGCACCTGCCGCCCCCGGACGCCAAGGTCGTCTGCTTCTACCCGATGTCCAAGCGCCGCCACGCCACCGGTTCGGCGAACTGGTACTCGCTGCCCTACGACGAGCGCTACCGCCTGATGGAGGGCCACGGCAAGGTGGGCCGTCGCTTCCGGGGCCAGGTCGTCCAGCTGGTCACGGGATCCACGGGCCTCGACGACTGGGAGTGGGGCGTCACCCTCTTCGCCGAGGAACCGGCGGCCATCAAGGCGTGCGTCCACGAGATGCGCTTCGACGAGGCCTCGGCGGTCTACGCCGAGTTCGGCCCCTTCTACGTCGGGCTGATCGCCGACGTCGAGGTCGTCCTGGCCCGGGTGAACGTGGCCTACTAGAAAACGTCCTGAACTGCCCTTTAAACCTCAGGCTCGTCCTCTCCGTGAACCGGTTGATCCGTCGAGGTCTGGCCCGTCCCCGCCCGCGCCGACGGTATGTGCACCGGACGGTCGATGGGGCCTGAGGGTCGGCGTCACCGACATCGGCGCGGTTTTGGAGCTGCTCGACGAAGCGTGATGCTCGTCGATGCCAAGCCCTTGCCCTTCGCGGTCGATCGTTCGACGGCGCTGCACGAACCCGCCGGGACCTGGCTGACCGACGCCCTCAACGGTCGCCGCCGGGTGGGGCTCCCATGGCAGTCCATCGGCGCCCGTGGCTCGACGCCGACCTGGCGTGGATCCCGACCGTGACCGGGCGGACCGCAGCCGTGAATGGCGAGCTGGCGGGCAGCCAGCAGGTGACCGGCAAACTCGTTCCCGACGCGATGTTGGCGCGTTGGCCCTCGAGCACGGCCTCACGGTGATAAGCGCCGACACCGATTTCGGCCGGTTCCCAGGCGTGGTCCTGGGTCAACCCTCTCACCGCGTGACGCCGCCGGGCGGACCGCGCCTTTGCCGGGGCGCCCGCCTGGGGCTGCGCCCGCGCCTTCCTCACGCGGGCGCTCGGGCGCCCAGCGCGCCCCACAGCCTCCAACCGGCGATCCCCCCGCCGGACCCGGCGCGAGCGATCGCACGGCCCCCCCGGGGATGGTGGGCGGAGGCGGGCGCCGAGGCGGGCACGATTCCAGCGAGTCGCCAACTGGGCGGTCGACGGCCCAAACGAGGACTGAAACCACCAGCCTCCCTAGGGTAGGAGGCGGGCGCCGGAAGCGGCGTGGAGCAGCGGTTGGGCCGCCACGCCGAGCGCCAGCACCAGCGCGGTCGCAGCGGCCGTGCCTGCTCCCGCCCATCGGCCCAGCACCGGCACGGACGCAGGAGCGGGGTCGAGGACCATCGGCCCGATCACTCGCATGTAGTAGAAGAGGGAGATCACGGTGTTGACCACCGCCACGGCGGCCAGCCAGGCGTAGCCGCTGTCGATGGCCGCAGTGAACAGGAGCAGCTTGCCGGCGAAGCCGGCCAGGGGCGGGATGCCCACGAACGACAGCAGGGCCAGGCCCAGGGCGAGGGCCAGCGCGGGCCGGCGGCCACCGAGGCCCCGGTAGTCGTGGAGGGCGGTTCGACCCCGCAGCTCCGTCACCACGCCGAAGGCTGCCATCTGGGCGGCGGCGTAGGCGGTGACGAAGAAGACGAGGGCGGGCACCGCCGCCTCCGAGCGGCCAAGGGCGGGAACGGCCATGAGCGCGTAGCCGGCCTGGGAGACGGACGACCAGCCGAGCAGCCGCCGGAGGTCGTCCTGCCACAGGGCGCTGAGGTTGCCAACCGTCATGGTCAGCGCCGCAGTCGCGGCCACGAGCAGCCGCCAGCCGACGGCGCCGTCGGGGAACAGGGCGAGGACGCGGGCCAAGCCGACGATCGCCCCCACCTTGGGAACGACGGTGAGGAAGGCGGCCGCCGGCGCCGGTGACCCCTGGGACACGTCGGGCATCCATGCGTGAGCCGGCACCGCCCCCAGCTTGAACGCCAGCCCCACCGTCACGAGCACCGCCGCCCCCACCAGCACGGTGGGCGACGCCTCGGCCAGGGCGGGGCCTGTCTCCGCGTAGAGCGTCGTCCCGGCCGCGCCGAACATGAGCACGACGCCGGCCAGGAGCAAGGTGTTGGTCAACGCTCCCACGAGGAAGTACTTGGCGCCCGCCTCGACGGCCAGGGCCGAGCGCCGGTGATAGGCGGCCAGCACGTACCCCGTCACCGACGACAGCAGCACGCCCAGCACCAGCTCCATCGAGTCGGCGGCGCTGGCGATGGTCATGGCCCCCGCCGCGGAGAGCAGGAGCAGGGCGTACCACTCGCCGTGGCGGGCGTCGGTCGCCAACCACTCCGGCGACAGCAGCACGGTGATGGCGGTCACGGCGAGGATCACCAGCTCGGCCCACCCGGCGGCGTGGTCGAGGGCCCATGCCCCCTCCCAGGTCAGCTTCTGGGGGGTGGTGGCCAGCCGCGACCCGATCAGGGCGGCGGAGACCACGCAGGTGGCGAGGGCGATGGGCGCACCGAGCCACTGCCGGCCCCGACCGGTGAAGAGGGCCGTGACGACGACGGCGGCGGCCCCGAGGACGACCGTGATCTCTCCCGCCACCTCGCCGACGGGCACGTCAGCCGGCGCCGATCATGAGGCGGCTGGTCGCCTGCACCAGGTCGAGCAGCCAGCGGGGGTAGACCCCGATCACCACGACCAGGGCCAGTAGGCCGCCCAGCGCGGCCGCCTCGGTCCGCCGGAGGTCGGGGAAGCCCTTTCGCTCGCTCGGCAGCTCGCCGAAGAAGAGCCGCTGGAGCATCTGCAGGAACAGGGCGGCGGTCACCAGCAGGCCGAGGAGGGCGACCCCGGCCGCCACGGGATAGACGGCGAACGTCCCGATGAGGATCTGCACCTCGGCCACGAACCCGGCGAGGCCCGGCAGCCCGAGGCTGGCGAAGGACGCGAGGGTCGTGGCGAAGGCCAAGGTGCGGGCGGGACCGGCGAGGCCGCCGTAGTGGCCCAGCTCGTAGTCACCCGTCCGGGCCCAGAACGACCCGGCGATGAGGAAGAGCGCGCCAGTGATGAGGGCGTGGGCGACCATCTCCACGGTCGCGCCGGTGAGGGCGAGGGCGCGGGCGTCGGCGTTTCCGGCGGCGGCGCCCGCCACCGCGATGCCGAGCACCGTGTAACCCATGTGGTTGATCGACGTGTAGGCGATGCGGGCCTTGAGGTTGCTCTGGCCGAGTCCGACCAGGGCGCCGTACACGACGCTCACCGTGGCGGCGGCGGCCAGGAGGAAGGCCCAGTCGGCGAAGGTGTCGGAGAGCATGGCGAAAGGGATGCGGATCAGCCCGTAGGCGCCCATCTTCAGCAGCACCCCGGCGAGCACGGCCGACACCGGCCCGGGGGCGTCCACGTGGGCAGGCGGGAGCCAGGTGTGCACCGGCGCCAGGGGGGTCTTGACCGCGAGGCCGACGACGAGGGCGAGCAGCACCAGGCCCGCCCGGGCGCCGCCTGCGGCCAGCGGCTGCTCGGCGATGATCGTGGCCATGTCGAACGTCAGCGGGTCGGTCTCGAGGTAGAGGCCCAGGATCCCGAGCAGCATGACGAGCGACCCGGACAGGGTGTAGAGGAAGAACTTCAGGGCCGCCACCCGGGGCTGACCGTGGCCCCAGCGGGCGATCAGGAAGTACATGCCGACGAGGCTGAGGTCGAAGAACACGTAGAAGACGAGCAGGTCGGTGGTGAGGAAGAGCCCGAGGGAGACGGCCTCGAGGAACAGAAGCCATCCGTGGTACTGCCGCCCGCGGCCCATGGTGTCGACCGGGTAGGCGATGGCGGCGCAGAACACGACGGCGCTCGCCGAGGCCACCGCCAGGGCGATGCCGTCCACACCCATCCGCCAGCCCACGCCGAGGGTCGGGATCCATGGCGCCTCCTCGGTGAGCTGGAACAGCTCGGGCGAACCGCGATCGAACCGGAGCCATGCCGCGACCAGCAAGGCCAGCGGGACCACGGAGACCGCCATGGCCAGGCGGCGGGCGTCGCGCTCGCTCAGGCGGCGCCACCCGGCCAGGGCTGTCGCCCCCGCGAGCGGCAGGAGGACGGCAGCCGTGAGCACCCGCTACCTCCCCACCACGGCGAGTACGCCGAGCACGAGCGCCCCGGCCACAGCGAGCACGTAGTACTGGTGGGCCCGGCCGCTGTGCAGCCTCGGCGCGTCACGGCCGGCGTGGGTGACGAGGCCGGCGACGCCGCGCACGACCCCGTCGACGCCCGCCTCGGTCACGGTGGCGCCGATGCGGGAGAGCCGCAGGCCGGCTCGCGCCGTCGCCCGAACGCCGGCGTCCACGAAGCGGTCGTCGGCAGCCACCAGGGCGGAGGACGCCCGCCGGCCGAGGGCGGCCGCGGCGCGAACCGGGGCGTCGAGGACGGCGTTGTCGAAGCGGCCGAGGGCCCCCGCCAGCGCCAGGGCCGGGTCGACGAGGCAGGCCTTGGCCGCCCGCGGCAGCCCGAACCACTCGGCGAGCCGGTGACGGGCCGGCGCCGGCGCAGCTGATCGGGAGGCGGTTGCCGCGGCGGCGAGCACTGCCGCCACCACCGAGAGCGACAGAGCCGTTTCCCAAGAGGTCGCCGGCGCGAGGGCGCCGGCGACCTCTTCGACGATCTCCTGCGCCGACGGCCACCAAAGCAGCCCCAAACCCACCGAGGCTGCGGCCGTGATCAGGACCGCGGCTTGCTCGACGGCTCCCGGGCGCCGCTCGACGACCGGGCCGGCGCCGGCCCGCCGCCCGAAGGCGAGGAGATGGAACCGGGCCGAGTACCACGCGCTGAGCCCGCCCGCGGCGACGACCCCGGCCAGGGCCCACGGCGCCCAGTGACCGGCTGCGGCGGCGATCGCCTCCTTGGTCCACGCCGCGCCGAAGGGGGGCACGCCGGCCAGGCTCAGGGCGAGGATCCCCGAGGCGGCGGCGATCGCGGGGAGGCGGCGGCCCAGCCCCATGCGACCCAGATCGGCGCCCCCCGCGGCCTCGATGGCCACCCCGGCGGCGAGGAAGAGCCCAGCCTTCAGGGCGGCGTGGGTCACCAGGTGGGCCAGGGCGGGCGCCGGGTAGCCGGCCCCGACGGCCACGAACATGAGCCCGTACTGAGCCGAGGTGGAAGCGGCCAGCAGCCTTTTGGCGTGGGCCTGGACAGCGGCGACGACACCTCCCCCCAACGCGGTGGCCAGGCCGATGGCGACGACGACGGGCCCGAACCAGCCGGCCCCGTCGAGCACGGGGTGGAGGCGGACGAGGGCGAACACCCCCGCCGCCACCATGGTTGCCGCGTGCAGCAGGGCCGACACCGAGGTCGGCCCCGCCATGGCCGAGAAGAGCCAGGGGGAGAACGGCAACTGGGCCGACTTGGCCGCCGCCGCCACCACCACGCCGGCGGCGAAGACGTGGAGCCACCCACCGTCGAGGGCGGCCAGAGCGGGGTAGGCCAGCGAGCCGGTGGCCGCGAAGGCGGCGGCGGCGGCGACGAACAGGCCGAGGTCGCCCAGGCGGGTGGCGAGGAAGGCGTGGGCTGCGGCGCCGGGCTTTCCGGCACGCCACCACTCGTGGGTGATCAGGGCCCACGAGCAGGCCCCCACCAGCTCCCACGCGATCAGCAAGGTCAGGAGGTCGCCGGCCACCACGAGCAGTTCCATGGCCCCCACGAACGCCACCAGGGTGGCGACCAGGCGCGCCAGCGCTCCGTCCGCCTCGTGGGCCGCGGCGTAGGCCACCACCACCAGGGCCACGGCGGGGACCACCACGGCGGCCACCGCCGCCGTCCCGTCAACGTCCAGGCGCAGCGAGAGCCCTGCCCCCCACCGGTAGGCGGCGCTCGGCCGGGTCGCCGCCGCCCAGGCGGCCAAGCCCTCCGCCACCGCGAGCACGGCGATGGCGCGGGCGCCCACCGTTGCGCGCGTCCGGCCCTTGCCGAGCACCCACAGGACCGGTGCGGAGACGATCGGAAGTAGCGGGAGGAGCCAGAGCATCAGCGGGCGAGCGAGTCCAGCCCCTCGGTCATGTCGACCTGGCGGACCCGGTACACGGCGACGACCACGGCCAACCCGACAGCCATCTCGACGGCCATGACGGCCATGGCGATCACGACCAAGAGCTGGCCTTTTGGGTCGCCTCCGGCGGCGTAGGCCCAGAGCCCTGCTCCGGCCAGCATGATCCCGTTGACCATCAGCTCGATGCCCATGAGCAGCATGACGATCGACTGCTGCCCGAGAGCCCCCCAAAGGCCCAAACCGAACAGGGCGGCCGCGACCGTGAGCACCGTCGCCAGGGTCAACCGTGGCCCCCGTGGTGATCGTGGCCCGACCCAACCCCCTCTGGGATCACTCCGGGCGGGTACGACCCTGTGTCGGGGTCGAGGGCAGGGGGGAGCGAGCCCTCGTCGCCGGCCTCGTCGCCGAAGCGGCTGCGCCGGCTCGACAGCACGACGGCGCCGATCATGGTCGCCACCAGCGCAACCCCAGCCGTCTCGAAGATGAGCATGGAGCGGCCCATGAGCTCGGCCCCGAGGTCGGCGATGACCGGCCTTCCCCCCGGCAGGGGGCGTTCGGGGAAGTTGCCGCGCCCGGCCATCACGGCTCCGGCCACGAAGGCGACCCAGCCGGCGGCGGCGGCCAGGCGGGGCTGGTGCACCATGGTCATCGGATTCAGACCGGCGGGGTTCATCATGAACGCCACCATGAAGATGGCCATGACCGCCATCTCGACGGTCATCATGAACAACAGGGCCACGCCCAGGTAGGCCCCGCCCAGCAGCAGGATGATGGCGCCGACGTTGAGGAACGACGCCAGCAGAAGGAAGGTCGCCCGCACCATCGAGGCGGTGCGGAACACCCGCCACCCGGTGGTGACGGCGCCCAGCCCGAAGACCCAGAAGGCGAGGTCCACCGTCACCGGAGAGACCCCAGCCCGGCTATGGCGAGGTCAGCGAACCCGAGGGGCAGCAAGACGACCCAGGCCCAGGTGACGAACCGCTCCGCCGGGACTCGGGCCAAGAGGTGGCCGGCGGCCGAGAGCACGGTGATCATCGCGACCGTCTTGACCGCCATCCAGGCGGGGCCGGGCAGCACCGGGCCGTGCCAGCCCCCGAGGAAGACCGCGGCGCTCATGGCCGCAAAGGCCGCCAGCATGGCGGCACGGGCCCACATCCACACCAGCCCGGGGATGCCGGACGCCTCGGCCGCCGTCCCGCCCGACACGTCGCTGCCGTCAGCCAGGTCGAGCGGGCCCCAGGTCGCCGAGCCGAGGGCGACGACCACGAACAGGGGCAGTCCCAGCGGCTGGCGGACGACGTTCCAGAGGCCGGCCTGGGACTCGACGATGCGGCTCAGCTGGAGGGACTCGGCCGGGATGGCGGCGGCGATGAGCACGAACATGCTCAGCAGCAGGTAGGACACCCCGGCTGCGACGAAGCGGTAGGCGGCCAGCAGCGGCTGGTGGCTGTTGGACGACCAACCGTGGAGGAACATCGCCACGATCACCAACGCCTCGGCCGTGCCCCACAGCACGATGCCGGTTTCGACGTCGGCGATCGAGAACGACCGGCTCCACGGCACGACCGTGACGGCGACCGCGGCGAGGGCGGCGTAGAGCGCAGGGGAAAGCGCCGCCATGGCGCGGTCGGGGCGCTCCGTCGCCGTCGCCGGCTGGGCCATCAGCACGGCCGCGGACCGGGCCGGCTGAAGCAGGAGCCCTACCCCGGGCCGGGCCTGCGCCAGCCATCCGCCCACAGCGAGGTGAATGACGGCGACGGTGTAGGCCCCCACCGCGAGTATGCCGGCCGCCAGCAGGGGCGCGGCCCAGATGTCGGCGTGGTTGCTCACGGCGCCGCCGCCGCCGGCGCCCGCTCCCCCACCGAAGCGAAGCTCCAGATGGTCACGAGGGCGTCGCTCCAGTCCTGGCCGGCGAGGGCGCGGCCGATCCGGTCTGCCGGCAGGGGCCGTCTGCCGCCGGCGCGCGGGTCGAAGCGCAGCCGCCGCTCGAGGCGGCTCCTGGCGTCCTCGCCTTCCACCACGCCGACCTTCGACCACGCCGCCGGCAGGCCGCTGCGCCGGACCAGCTTCGCCACCCTGGCGCAGGCCGCCGCATCGGTGGCGCCGGCGCGGGCGAGGCGTGCGGCCCGGCGAGCCAGCGCATCGAGACCGCCCAGGCGCAGCGCCTCGGCCAACCACCGGAGGTCGGCCCGGGCCCCGGTGGCGTCGGCGCCGGCCAGCGCCCGGCCCTCTCCGAGGTCGAGGCCCTCCAGCTCCGCCTCCTGCACGACGCCGCCTTGCAGCACGGCGCTGACCCGCACACCGTTCGGGAGACCGAGCAGGAACGGGCCGAGCTGGAGCGGCAACTGGTCGAGGGCGAGGCCGTCGCGGTCGTCGGCGGTCATGGCCATGGCCCGCCCGAAGGGAACGCCGCCCATCATGCCCTCGCCACCCTGACCGTGGTCGCCGCGGCCCTCGAAGGGATGGGGCGGCTCGTCGGCGAGGACGGCCCGGCGGGCGCCCGGCTGCGAAACCGCCCGGCGGTGGGCGGCGAGCACCGCCTCCACGGGGTCGGGCCCGCCAAAGACGGTCGCCTCCGCCAACGACGGGGGGCGAGCCGCATCGGGGTCCGCAGTCCACCAGACGACGGCGCCGGTGGAGGGCAACTGGTCGTGGACCCGGTCCAGGGCGTCCCCCATCGCCCCCGCGAATCGGCCGGCGGCGAGAAGGACGGTGGCGTGGCGGGCCGAGCCGACCATCCGCAGGCGCGGGTCTGCCTGCAGCTCGACCGGCAGCAGGCCGGCCCCTCCCCCGCGAGCGACGAACACGGGCGCGGGTGCGTCCTGCGCGAGCCGCCGGAGCACCGTCACTGCCACCGCAAGGCCCGCTCCCGCCAGGCGTAGAGGACCCCGAGTGACAGGAGCGCCAGGAACACTCCCATGTCGGCCAGCGCCGTCACTCCCTCGCGGACGTAGACCACGGCCCACGGGTACATGAACATCATCTCCATCTCGAAGGCGACGAACACGAGAGTCAGGGGGTAGTAGCGGGCGTGGAAGCGGCTCCACGCGTGGGTCTCGGGCGTGCCCCCTCCCAGCCATGGAGCGCGGGCCGGCCAGGGCGGGAGCGGCGCCTTGGCGCCCGGCCACACCGTCGCCGCCAGCGCGACGGCGAACACCCCCGCGAAGGCCGCTAACGCCGGCGCCAGCGCTCTCATGGTGCGAAGGGAGAGCGACGGAGCACGCCAGGCTCCTACCCCTTCCCCGATGGCATGATGCGAAAGGCCGACCGCGCCGGCCGGGACCCACCTGCGCCCTTAACGAACGATCTTGCCTCGACGCCATCCACGCGCGGGCGCCGCTCCGAAAACCTTTTGAACCACTCCGACGCGAGGAGCACGAGATGGCATACCGTTTCGCCTGAAGCGATGAGAACCATGCCTGCCGTTGGCAAGGCAAAGGTGCGACCGAAGAGGAACTGTTGGCCAAGGTCGCGGTACACGTCCAGAAGAAGCATGGCGTCAAGGTGCCCACCGAGACGATCGTGAGCTACGTCCGGGCCAAGGCCCGCCAGGTTTGACTCGCGGCTCCTGCCGCGGCCGGCGCACGGGGTGACGCCCTGGCGCCGGCTCGGGGCAGTTGCCGCGAGCGCCCTGGTGCGCCTCGCCGGCTGCGAGGGAGAGGAAGGCGGGGGAGAGGACGGCGGGGGCGCGGCGCCGCCGTCATCACGATCGAGAATCTGGAGTTCGCTCCAAGCGTTCTTCAGGCCGAGGTCGGCCAGAGCATCACGGTCCAGAACCGCGACGCGGCCGAGCATACGGTCACCGCGGTCGACGGGTCCTTCGACACGGGACGCTTCGGGGCCGGAGTCCGGACGTTCGTCATCACCACGGTGGGCCGATTCGAATATTTCTGCGCGGTGCACCCGTTTATGGATCGTCGCGTCATCCAGGTCGATCGTTGAGTCCGAAGAAGGGGTTGGGAGGGGTGTTCCACGTCTTCGAACGAAGGAGCCCCGTTGGCGACAGACAATGGCCTGAGGCTCGATGAAACCGCGTTCGATGTGCTCATGGAGGAGTCGCGCGACCTGCACGTCGATGCCATGCGGACCGCCCAGGCCTCCCTCCCCGAGCTGAACGACATCGGGCGGTCCCGCGGCCGCGACATCGACACCGACGAGATCGACCGTTTCAACGGCGCTCGCCGAAGCCCGCTCGCCCAACTGGGTCATGGCGTAGGCAGCGCTTCGGCCCGGACGCTGCTGGCAGGCGGGTTCGGAGGGCTGATCTCCGCCATCCTGGCCACGCCGGTCCGCGCCGACACCGCCCTCGACGTCCAGATCCTGCAAACGGCATCATCGCTGGAGGCGCTGGCGGTGGCCACCTATGGCGTGGCTCTCGGCGAAGGCCCCAACAGGGCGAACGCCCCTGCTGCAAAGGCGGTGGCCGCCATCACCGACGCAGGGGCCAAGGGGACGGTGGCGGCTTTCGCCAAGGAGACCCAGCGCCAGCACAGCGAGCACAAGAAGGCGTTCCAGGAACAGACGACCGCGCTCGGGGGTCGCGTCCAGGACGCGCCCAACCCGAAGTTCGAACCCGTCGTCAGCAACGCGGATCTCTCCACTGCGGCCAAGCTGGTCGACTTCGCCGCCACGCTGGAGAAGGTCGCGACCGACACCTGCCTCCTCAATCTGGCCATGCTCGCCGACCAGCGGTCGAAAGGCATCATGGCCAGCGTCATGGGCGTTGAAGCCCAGCACCTGGCCACGCTCCGTGCGGTCGGCGCCCTGCTCTCGGCCAACGCCACCCAGCTCATTGATGTGCCCTTCCCTGCCGCGAACATCCCCCGGCTCCCCGCCGCGGCCGGCAGCGTCGCGACTCCCAACGCCCTACACGCAGTCAGCGGTCCCGAACTCATCGCCGAGCCGACATCGGGAGCGATCCAGTGAACGATCCAGTGAACAAGGAGATGAGCCAGCCCATGCAAGACGGCCCTGCGCCCACTGGACTCGCAGTCAGCCGCCGCCGCTTCCTCGCCGGCGCGGCGGCGACCGGCGGCGCGGTCCTCGTGGCCAGCGCATGCGGGAACGACGACGGGGACGACAACGGCGCCGCGCAACCGGGCGGCGGTCCCACGACCACGGTGAACGCCGGGCCCGACCTCGATGTCGCCGCGGCCGCGGCCGGCCTGGAGAAGTTGGCGTTCGACACCTACACGTCGGCGGGAAGCGCGGCAACGGCCGGCAAGCCCGGCGCCGTGCCTCCTGCGGTCGCCAACTTCGTAACGACGGCGGCGAGTCAGCATCAGGAGGCGCTCGACCGCTGGAACCAAGGTCCTGACGGCCGGCGGCCGCCAAGCTGTCACCGCGCCCCTGCCTCGCTGGCGCCGACGGTCACGGCCGAGTTCGGCAAGGTCACCGACGTGCCTGGCGCGGCGACTCTGGCGTTGCGCCTGGAGGACTACGCATCGCAGGCGTATCAGTCGGTCCTTCCTAATCTGCAGGGTGCAGACGCCATCAAGCTGGCCGCCCAGATCAACGTCGTCGGGCAACAGCGCCAGGCGGTTCTGCGGTATGTTCTCGGCCTGTATCCCGTCGGCAGCGGCCCAGTGAAGGGCACGGCGAACCCTGCTCCTGTCGATTTCGCGCCCGCGAACCCGCGGCCGGCGCTCATCACTGGCTGAGTTCAGGCAGCGGAGCCTTTGGAGGACCTCCAGGGTCTGCTTCATCCGGCGGCCGCGTTGGATCCGAACCGTGATGGAAGGCGTGAGGTGGAGCGTGTCGACGACACCGGTGTCTACATCCCTGAAGCGGCTCGGCCTGACGGCTGTTGTCGTGGCGCTCGGACTCGGAGCGGGACTGGGCGCCGTCCTCCTGTGGGACCGATCGCCGGCGAAGAGAGCCAACCTCCCGTCGATCAAGGAGTTCGCCTTTCCGGCGACGGCGCCGCACGTCGATGGTCCGGCCGAGCCGCCTGTAGCTCCGCTGGCCACCGCCGCCACGCCGGAGGCCGCGGTGGCGGCGCTCCTGCTCGCCGAACAGGAGCGCACGCCGGAGCAGGCATGGGGGTTCCTCGACGCCGCGGCGCGGGCTCGTTACCCGACTCGCGCGTCGTGGGCGCGTGCTCGCAGCGGCCGGCCCGCGCCATTGAGCTTTGCGATCGTGGGACAGGCGACGTCGCCCGATGGCGCCATCGACGTCCGGGCCGTCGTCACGAACGCACCGTCGCTCGACCCCTTTGGCGGGCTCGTGACGGCCGAGAGCGAGGTCGTGTGGCGAGCGCGCCAAGAGCCCGGCGGCTGGCGGGTGGCGGCCGAGCCTGAGTCGACGCACCTGCGGCTTCCTTCCGACGACGGCGCCACGAGCTCTGTCCAGGCCTGGGTCGACGCGATGGCGAGTTGCGACGACGCTCGGGCGCGGTCCCTCCAGGCCGTCGACCCCCTCTACGGGCCTGGCGATCTGGTCGCGATGCCCTGCCGCCGCCTCTCGTCGTGGAGCGTCGGCGCTCCCCGTGCGCTGTCGGACAGCCCCGACACGTCGACGTTGCAAGCGGCGTTCGGGGCCGACGTGGCGGCGTGGGGCCGAGTCGTCCCCGTCGAAGCCGCCGCCGGTCCGCGGTTCTTCGTGGCCGTGGCGCCGGTCGGCAGCCAGTGGAAGGTGATGGGAGTGACTGCCGCCAACCCGTGAACGCACCACCGTCCCGCATCAAAACACACGACAGACAGGAGAAGAACGGTTGAAATCATTCAGGCTGCTCAAGCCCACGGCCTTGCTGGGCGTCGGCATTCTTCTCGCCACGATCGGGCCCAGCCTTGGCTCCAGCCACCGGGAGGCGCCGCTCATCAGCGAGGACCCGGTCGCCGACAACACCGACACCTACGCCTTCGTCAGCCCGGACAACCCCAACACCGTCACGCTCGTGGCCAACTGGATACCCCTCGA
>Ga0187892_10007191_pt1 | contig 16009 bp, 17 predicted proteins | sample MA1701073metaG_FD_139345 | JGI IMG/M metagenome (GOLD analysis project Ga0187892, IMG submission 139345) | Bio-ooze microbial communities from a basaltic lava cave in the Kipuka Kanohina Cave System on the Island of Hawaii, USA - MA170107-3 metaG ... | reverse complement strand
GGTTGAGTTTTCCACAGGCATGTGCAGTTTGATTTTTTGTGTTGCCTGTGTTGTTGTTTAGTTTCCCCTGCCTTTCCGGTTTTTGTAAAAATTTGACATTTACATTTATTATATTTTTGTATGTTTTTTAGGCTATTAGCTAAATTTCGATTACTGAACAAAAAACGAACTAGGGAGGGGAGATGGCTAAGAACTCCCGGGCCTCCGGCCAGGCTTGCTAGTTTGATTTAGCTTCAGCTTACGAGCGAATTTGACTACCAGTATAACTAAAGCAGCCCTTAACTTGCTTCTACCCTGCTCAAGTAATCTTATCGTGTGCTACTTATAGAATATCTTACCCGGAACTCTTACGTCCAGGTATTCGATTGGTTTCGAGCTCGAAGTATCGAAGTGATTACGCGAAGCTATAAATTGACCGATTTGCTGCAACGGTTCACCACCTAAGAAAAATTTGACGTAGTAAGGTCTATCAGTGGTCCGCACGTCAAGTTCTTGAGCCAAAGTTGGCAAAGTAATGGTGTCCAAGGGAATTTTGGCTCGCTGGAATTGGGATATCACTCTGTTGATGAAATTAACCGCCGAAGCACTTAGTACTTGACTACCCCTCGTCACTGAAAATTCACTGGCATCGTTTATGACGCTCAGCCCTTTTATTTGAGGTAGGCTACGAGCCTCAGCGACGGCCCGACCCTGACTATCTATGATGTAAGTCTTTCCGCTACTATTCATAAAAAAACTGGGGGCGGCTATGCTGATATGAACGGTGGGTGTTTGGGCCACTATAGGCAGCTCTATAGAAGCGCTGCTAATTTCAGGGTAGCGCTTTTGCAGAGCGGAGACTATGCCCTGCTCATCCAGAGTCACTTTATTTCTATTTTTAAGAACCTGCAGCTGCTGGCTAGCCGTTTGGCGATAGGTTGATTCGGGATGATAGGCGGTGCTACTTATGGATATCTGTGGCTGAGGTCGCACAATCAGGCTATAAACGACACCAGCCGCGACGCCTGCTACTATGACAATGTTAATAAAACGCACCAGCCAACGCTTCACATTAACTATTATTTTTGAAGCTTTTTTAGGCGGCTTGCTCCGGCCCGATTTGGGCTCACCGGAACGATAATATTTAGTAATCGGCGGCCCTTTAGAATCAGCCGGTTGACTACGAGGACGCTCTTCCTCAGACCATTTCATCTAGCCGGCACTCCGGCCTTGTCGAGGATTACTTGAGCAAGCTGGCCAGCGGCATTCATTTTTGCACTGCTATTGAGTTTTTTAGCCAGTTCTTGGCGTAAAGGCTGGTTTCGCAAAAGCTCTCTAGTGACAGCAGTCAGCTCTTCGACCGACACCTCATCAGCTAAAATCTTAGCGGCGCCGGCGTCTGCCAACAGCTTGGCGTTTTGCAGCTGATGGCCACCGCTCAGGAAGGTGCTGGGAATAACTATGCAGGCTTTAGCCTGAGCGGCAAACTCGGCTAGGACGGTTGCTCCTGCCCTAGTGATGATGACGTCAGCCGCACCGCTATACTTATACAGCTCATCGCTAAAGCCAATGACTTTTACCTTGCGGCGATGTTCAGAAGATAGTTTAGTATCATAGCCATCCGAGACTTCGGCTTGGTGCTGATGACCACTCAAGTGAACTATGAACAGCCGCGGCTCTGCCTCTAGCAGTTGGCTAGCCGAATTAAGAACTAGTTGGTTTACGCTGCGTGAGCCCAAGCCACCGCCAGTCACTAAAAGAACCAGGGCGTCCCCAGGCACTCCGATTTCTGACTTAAATCCGGCTTGCAGTGCCGGCGTAACAAATTGGATACGCTCATCAATAGGTATACCGACGTAGCGGGTAGTCTCTTTAGGGTAATTATAGAATTCGGCGGGCATTCCAGTGGTATGAATGGCTGCCCAGCGCCCCAGTATACGGTTAGACAAGCCTGGCGTGGCATCAGAATCATGGGTGATAATTGGGGTGCCGCGCCAGTGAGCAGCAATGCCAACCGGTACACCGACGAAACCGCCCTTAGAAAAAACTACATCGGGCTGAATTTTCTTCATCAATTTTCGGGCTGAGTAAATACCCACTAGTGTTTTAAAAAAATCACGGGCATTTAGGGCAAGGGTTTTTAAATCGGCTATATGCGCCAGCCAGCTCTCGCCATGATAACGGCGAAACTTACCGGTGGAGATAAGGCGAACTTCATCAAACACTTTGAAGCGATCCTGCAGGCCCTTAAACCTGTCTCCTTTGAGTCCAACGTAGACTAGGTGACATTGTGGGCTGGCTAGCTTAAGCGCGCCGGCCAGCGACAACAGCGGCGTTATGTGGCCGCCCGATCCTCCGCCCGTCAAAAGGACCGTAGGACTTTTGTTGGCTGATACTGGTTTTGGGCTCTGTGACACTGTAACTAGTATATCGTGAAATCTGAAAAACCAGCCCCAGAGCGGCCGTTAGGAAGATTAGGCTGGTACCTCCTTGACTGATGAAAGGCAGTGTTATTCCTTTAAGCGGCAGTAGCCCTATCATCGCCCCAATATTAATAATCATTTGAGTGCTTATCCAAGCCAGCACACCTACTAGCACTAACCGATTAAATTGATTGGCGGTATGCTCGATAAGTCGTCTCAGACGGGCTATGAAGGCCGTATAAATGACAATTATGGCCAGTGTTCCCACAAAACCGAATTTTTCGGCTATGATAGCGAAAATCGAGTCATTGGAGGCTTCAGGTAGGTAGCCGTAAGCCTGAACGCCATAGCCCAGGCCCATGCCGAATACTCCGCCGGAGCCGACTGAAATAAGAGCTTGGCAAGCCTGATATCCGCTGCCCTGGCAATTACTCTCCGGGTGGATAAACGCCGCTAGCCGGTCGCGCCGATAGCCACTAGTTGAGATGGCTAACGCTCCTAGCGCTAGTATGCAGCCGCCTATCAGCAGGACTTTTTTCAGTGGAATACCGGCCGCATAGGCCATCATGATGATCATAGCCACTACTACCGCTGCCGACCCTAGGTCGCTTTGCAGCTTAGCTACTAAAAGACCTACGACCGCCACCAGTATAAGTAGCGGTTTCAGAGTCGCGTTAGAATCAGCCAGGCGACCACTCCTCCATTGCTTCGTCAAAAAAACGGCCAGGCCGATCAGCAGAGCAAACTTAACCAGTTCGGCTACTTGGAAAGATAGTCCACCTGCCCTTATCCAGCGGTGGGCCTGATATATTTCATCGGTTGGTGTAATCATAACAACAGCACTGGCGATTAGTGCCGCAGCGGCCAGCGGACCGGCTATTTTGCGCCACCACCAGGTAGGTAGCAGGGCCGCCGCCGCAAAAACGGCTACGCCCAAGCCGACATTGATTAGCTCTTTGGTGATGAAGTAGCTTTGACTGATGTCCTGGCTGGCCGCCAGGGCCGGACTGATAGAATAGATTACTACCAATCCAATGGTCATCAAAAGAGCAGCGAATACCAACAGCCAGTAGTCGGGCTTATGCCGGCGCACTCCAGACTCAGCACTTACTTGCCCGTTCAGAACAGCCCTGCGATTCAGAGTTGGGCTACGGCGGGGGCGGTCATTCACTCTAAGCCCCCCAGAATAAACAGTATTAGTCCGACAAAGGCTGCTACTTGACCGATTACCCAGAAACGCATGGTAACTTTGGTTTCCGGCCAGCCGACAGCTTCAAAGTGGTGATGGATAGGCGCGACTTGAAATATTTTTTTGCCCGATCGGAGCTTTTTACTTAAGATTTGGATTAGGCTGGAGCCGGCTTCCATGACAAAGACAAAACCGATAATCGGCAGCAGTAAGACGGTATCAGTCAACAAGGCCGCCACGCCTAAAGCCGTACCAAGAGCGAACGAACCTACATCACCCATAAAAAACCGCGCCGGATGGATATTAAACCAGGTATAACTAAGCAGAGCGCCGGCCACCGTCGTGCAAAAAGCCGCCAGTCCGTACTTTCCTTCTATAAGAGCGATTATGGCATAGGTGCCGAAGGCTATGGCGCTCAAACCGCCGGCCAATCCGTCCAGTCCGTCACTGATATTCACAGCGTTAGCGGTAGCATAGACGACCAATACGAACAGCGGCACTACCAGCCAACCTATATGAATAGGGTCAAAAAACGGAATATTTATATCGGCAACGCCCAGTTTGGCGTAAAACCACCAGCCACCTACTAGGGCAACACCTATCAATAGCACCGACTTAACCTTAGCGCGCATACCAGCGATACCTAGTCCTGAGCTTTTTATATTCAAAACATCATCTATCAGACCAATAGCCCCTGCTCCGACCATGGCCGCCAATGGCAGCCAGGTTTCTGAGCGGTTTAGATTGCCAGCAATGGTGACAATTGCTACGCTTAGCACGAAGATGATTCCGGCCATAGTCGGGATATTGCGACTGTGTTTGGCGGCGTGCAGTTTGCGGTATATTTTAGCGGCTTCACCGGTAACGGCGTTAGTCCGCGGTTTTTTCCACCACCGGCCGGTATAAGCGGCGCTGGTGTAGAGCGGCGTTAAAAACATGCTGGTTATAAAGCCCAAAAAACCAAACATGAAAAACTGTTCAAGCGCGTTAGAACTGACAATTACTTGGAGGGATGACATGGTTTTTGGTTTTTCCTTACCCGAGTTTGCATTATAGCATTATTTAGCCTGGATTTTTTACTGCGAACGCGGCGTCACGCCGAAGTTATTTATTAACATATGGCCTAGGCGCGTAAAAATTGGCTGAGCGGCTGCGCTACCGGCATAGCCGCCGATACCCGGCTCGTTGACTCTTACGGCTATCACGTACTGGGGGTGGTCACCGCCGACAAAGCCGATATACATACCATTATACCTATCGCCCCAGTAACCGCCGGCCGGATTAGCGATCTGAGCGGTGCCTGTCTTACCGCCAACACTATAATTAGAACCAAACGGTGGACGCAGGTAGTGGTTGGTGACCACATACTCCATCAACGATTGCATCTGCAGGCTGACTCTAGAAGCTACTACCCCGCTCCGTACTGACACCGGTTTTTTAGGACTAACTTTCCCGCCCGCATCAACCGTCGCATCAACAAGCCGGGGTTGGTAATATGTACCCCCGTTAAGCACGCTTGATAGAGCCGCCGCCATTTGCAGTGGCGTCGCCGTCATAGCCTGCCCGAAGCTGGTATTAGCATAAGCAATGTTCAGTCCGTCCCCAAGCTTGGGGTTAGGTACATAGCCGGTAGCTTCGTACCCTTGCTCGACATTGGTCAATTTACCGAATTGGAAACGGTTCACCATATAGTCATGCCATGTTTCGCGAGCTTTTTGATTAAGCTCGCCGCCGCCCATCTGTATCAGCATCCAAGTGGCCCCAGTGTTAATTGACAGGTTTAAGATATCGGCGAGACTGCGTGTGCCGGGACCACCGCTTTCTTCGACGTTGGTAATAGTATGTCCGTCAACCTCCCAACGACCGGGATCATAATAAGTCGTATCGGGGCGAATCACACCTTTATCCAAGGCGGCGCTGGCCGTCAGCACCTTCATCACCGAGCCGACTTCCAGAGGTGAGCTGACCGCCGAGTTAGTAAAGATAGAGGCGTCGCTGTAAGTAAAATATTGCCCCGGGTTGTAGGTAGGCCAGTTAGCCATAGCTTTAATGGCGCCAGTGTTAGGGTCTATCACAAGGGCGCTGCCGGATTTACTTTTAGCCCTTTCTAGCCCCTCTTTCAAAATAGTTTCGAGCTGTTTTTGCATGGCTAGGTCAATCGTCAGCACCACGCTGTGACCGTTTTTTGGCGCCACTTCGATATTATTTTTGCTGGCGGCTAGTGGTACACCACTAGCGTCAGTTATGGCCCTCAACATTCCTGGGGTCCCGGATAGTTCCTTGTTTAGAGACTGTTCTACGCCGTAAGTACCCTTCCCTTCATCGTTAACAAAACCTAGTAGTTGGGAGGCCAGCGTGGTTTGAGGGTAAGTACGGTAATCCTGGGCTTGCAAGCCCACACCAGGCAGCCTTAAGGCTAATATTCGTTTTCTTTGCTCCTCGGTAAGCTTTTTTGAGAGGATGACGTAGCGGGTATTGTCAGTTTTCATTAACTTAGCATACTTATGGCTATCGCCTTTCGTGATTTCACTTAGTTTCAAAGCACTTTTTTCGGGGTCTTTTATAAAAACCGGGTCGGCGTACAAAGTATAAAGGGTTTCGTTAAGTACGATAGGCACCGTTTGGTCGCCATCATGAGCCTTAATTATTCCTCGAGCAGCGGGTACCGAGTATTGTTTGAGCTGCCCGCTGAGGGCCTGCTGACGATAATAGTCATGACGGATTATTTGCAGATAAAAAAGCCGGATTATGAATACCGCCGCGATAAATAGCAACACCGCGTACCAAAGACGTACGCGGCTATTGGCCCGGCCCGCTTTGGCAGCCGGCAAAGCTGAGTCAGCTCGAGGCTTCATAGAAAAAATTTAACGCTGAATTGTCCCTGACGGGGTCACCGGTGCTAAATTTTTGGCTACCGAACTGCTGGCCACCCGGTCCAGGGACTGCAAACGAGCGGCAGTCACTTCTAGGTCGGCTTTTTGATCCCTGAGTTGAGTCTGCTGTTCCTGCAGACTATTGATGGTGTAGCCAAAACTGTTGGTTTTGGTAACCTGGGTCAAGTACAGTAAACCGATCAGACAAGCTAGTACTATCAGGATTATAGTGTTGCTAATAGGTCCTAAGGTACGGGTGGATTCGGCGAAGCGAACTGAGTTTTGATTGCGACGCCCGTATGAGCGTCGGCTCATGGCGACTGAACTGGAGTATGTCATAACTTTTTTGTTTTTGTTTTGGCGGCAGCGCCCCGCTTTAAAAAAAGCTGGGGCACTGCCTTTTTTCCTTAAACTACGCTACGTCGTTAATGGACCACTCGGACCTTAACGCGTTGTAGTCGGGATTTATCCGTTACCTTGATAGGCATAGGACTTTCCTTTCACCCTTTCTATTTTCGTTTTTATTTTTACGGCGGCGCGCAGACGAGCGCTGCGAGCCCGCGGATTGGAAACTATTTCATTTGGTTTAGCCATAACCGGTTTCTTGGTAAGCAGTTTAAGCTCAGCCTCGTACCCACTGCGAGCGTTCTCGGCCATGAACTGCTTCACCAGACGATCCTCCAGGCTATGAAAACTGATGACCGCTAATCGGCCGCCAGGAGTCAACATTTTCAGCCATAGCGGCAGGCTTCTTTCCAGCTGGAGCAATTCCTGATTCACGGCTATGCGTATGGCCTGAAAGGTTCTAGTAGCTGGGTGCACCTTGGAGTGGCCGGGCCAGGCCTTGGCCGCAACAGCCGCCAATTGCTGGGTCGAGCCTATCGGTCGAGCCGAGACGATTCGCCGAGCAATTTCCCTGGCTTTTGGTTCTTGACCAAAGCAGCGCAAAATTTCTACCAATTCTGTCTCGCTGGACTTATTAACTATGGTATCGGCGCTGAATTCTTGGCGCTGATCCATCCGCATATCCAACGGACCGGGTTGGTTGATGGCAAAACCCCTATGGGGACTATCAATGTGCAGTGACGACATGCCGAGATCCGCGAAAATCATATCAAAGCGCTGGTTTTGCGACAGCAGCTCCTTCGAAGCGCTCCAAAAATCGGAGTGTATTACCTTAGTGCCTTTGCCAAACAGCTTTTTTAGCTCATCAACCGCTTGGCTGTCGCGGTCGACTAAAACTGCTCGCTCTAGACTGAGTGTGTGCTCCAAGATTACTTTGGCGTGCCCGCCGTACCCGGCGGTCACATCCAAATACGATTGGCCTTCTTTTGGTCCCAGAAGGCTCAGTACTTGACGCTTCAGAACTGCAATGTGCTGGGAAGCCTTTTTTACTTCCCCGTTGGTGTCTTGTGTTTTTGGCATGTTTTTCTTGTTTTTGTTTTTCGCAAGGTCACCTAATCAGCAGCCAGCTTTTTGTTTTTTTGGTTTTTTTGTTTTTAGATTGAAGCTCAAGAGCGCGATTTATTAAAATCTTGCTTGGCTTAAGTTTCAAAAGTTCTTGAGAGAGACTTTTTGTGTGAGGTGGAGTTTTGGGAGGTGTTACAAATGAAAAAGGTACGAGGGTTTTGTTTACAGTGGTTACCCCTCCTGCGCCACCGGCTGACTGCCAAATAGCTAACCTCAGGCGTTTGGCTTGGGTTGTTCTTGCAGCTTATGAGTGCGTGCGAATCTCCAAGTTGTTAAGTTACTTCTCTCCCTGCCCCATCTTATCTTTGGGCATCAGGCGCCAATATCGTCCAGCTCGTACTGCTACAACCTCACGGGTTATTCCCGCCCAGTCCAGCAGATGTTGCTCCAGCGTAATTCGGCCTTGTTTGTCGTCTAGTAGGCTTTCGCTCTTGCCCATCCGGAATCTTACGTTCAGATCAGCAGTAGCTTCATCAAGGATATTGTCTTGAAGCTGGGACTCGACTTGTTCGTTCCAGACGGATTTGGGGTATAGGTGCAGATAATTTTTAAACCCGCGGGTGATGACTACCCCGCTCTCAAACTCGGCTCTAAGCTCGGCCGGTAGAGTCAACCGCCGCTTATCATCAAGCTTTCTTTCGAAGTAATCTCCCATGGTTCGTATATTTCTGCTAGTGGTTTTTGTTTTAGTGGGGGAGTCTATTTTGGACTACCCACGTTTACCCACTGCCATGAATATACTACCCACACTTACCCACGGCAAGTGTTTTTAATAGAAAAAGCGGCCGCCTTAGCGACCACTTTTCCACAGTTTTTCAGATATGACTATATAAACACAATATATGGTGTAGGCTTAGCCCTGCTCGACGCTACCAGTCTCAGGACCGCCATTGGGATTTACTAGCGTTCCGATGCTAGCGTCTGGCTCAAGGTAAATTTTATCCCCAACATTTATTTCTCTCGAATCAAACCCTTCAGGCTGGGCTTGACCTATATCAAAGCTAGCCTCATCCGGACGCGTTTCAGGGGAGGCTCTCTGGGCAATGGTCCAAATTCTTTCCTGAGGAGATTGGATTACGTATTCCCGGTGGGTACGTTCTTGAAGTGGCATTTCATTTTTGTCTGCTTCGTGCTTAACCACGCCCACGCCTAAGGCTACCGCGGCAGTCGCAACAACTGCAACTTTACCGATAAATCGAGTTAGTCTGCTGTGGGATTCTGTGGTTTTTCGCTCTGGTCGGTAATCCGAAAATTCTGACATAATGCTTATATACTAGCATAAATTATTAAAATGGTCAAGCTTATTGCCCTTCTAGCTGAGGTATTTTAGATTCATAGTACAAGGCAACGAGCAACAGCCTAAAGCTGTATTTAACATTCTGCGAAGGAGTAGCGCAGGCAGAAACGCAGTAATGTGATTCTAAAAACCTCAGGAGAGTTTTTTGATGCGGGTGGCGAACCACTTGGCACTAGGCCTAATGGTTCGTTTCATTCCCTTGGCCCGATCGACCGCCACCAGGCCGAACTTTGGCCACCAGCCGTAAGCCCATTCAAAATTATCCAACAAACTCCAATGCAGATAGCCGATTATTTTAACTCCTTCACTCTGAGCCCTTTGCATGGCCACAATAGTTTCTTCTATCCACCAACGGCGGTACTCGTCCTGCATATCGGCCACGCCGTTTTCGGTTATCATAATAGGCTTTCTATGGTGCGCCCATATTCTTAGCAGCAACGGGTAGATGCCTTCGGGCTCCATATACCAGCCCATATCGTTTTGCGGCATCTTAGGATCTTCCAGTTTGGCCGGATTAGGCAGGGTAAAGTGATAATAATCGGTAAAATAGTAGTTAAAGCCTATAAAATCTTGCTCGTGGCGAATCCGTTTTAAAAACCACCAGTTCCAGAAGTAGCGCATCCATTCGGTGATGAGCTCGTCAAAAAAGTTGTGTGGCCGTTTAGCCTGGATGTTGGCCAGCTGGGCGGCAATTCCGACCTGCAGACTTAGCTTCTGGTGTTTTAGCAAATAATAGGCTTGGCGATGAGCTCTGGTAAGGTTCCAATATACTCTCATAAAATTCCAGAGACCGTACTCCGCCGGCGGCCAGGGACCAGTCAGTTTTTCGCCGCTCAAGTAGCTGAAAGTTGTATAAACGTTGGGTTCGTTAAGGGTGATGACGTACTTAACGTTTTCTGTTAATTCTTGGGCTACTTTATGGACGAATCGTTCAAAATGTTTCAAGTTGCGACGGCGCAGAAAGCCTCCCTTCTCGGCAAACCACACCGGCAGGGTCCAGTGCCAGACGTTCATTACTGGCTCGAGGCCGCGTTTCCGAAGCTCTTTAATGTAGGTCTTGTAGTAATCAATGGCCACTTGATTCCACACTCCTTCCTCAGGCTCGATGCGCGACCATTCCAGACTGAAACGTACAGCATTCAGATTGAGTTGTTTGGCCAAGTCTAAATCGCTTTTGTAGCGTCTAGAGTGCTCGATGCCGCGGCCGGAAACATAGTTGGCCGGATTTTTGGCCTGTTTCTTAATCTTCGGCCAAGCCGCCAAGTGTTTCAGGCGCTTCTCAGCCGTTTTGGCCAGCTCGGCAGCGTGTTCCAGCTCCCAAACCGTCCATTGATTGTGAGTGCCGCCTTCAACCTGATGGCTGGCGGTACTGGCTCCCCATAGGAAATGTTTGGGAAACTTTGTTTCGATGTCTTCGGGCATTAGCACTCATTGTAACAAATGAGCTTACCGCTCAGTACTAAGAGAATCAAGGGCTGCCATATCCTGCTCGTCGAGCTCGAAATCAAATACTTCGAAATTTTCCCGGATGCGCCCTGGGTTGGCTGATTTAGGAATTGGCACGGCGCCGTGTTGAATTGCCCACCTCAGCATTACTTGAGCGACGGATTTGCCGTTATTTCTAGCGATTTTTTCAAGCCTGGGGTCTTTCATTGGCCGCCCCCGGGCCAAAGGGCTGTAAGCTTCGATAACTATACCGCGGGACTGGCACAATTTCAGTGTTGGAATCTGCTCTTGGTAGACAAAGGGGTGAAATGGTATTTGATTGACCGCCGGCACCAGTGAAGATTCGACCATCAGTTCTTGCAGGTGACTAACCTCGTAATTCGAGACACCGACGGCCTTAGCCCTGCCCTCGGCATGCAGTTGGCTTAGGGCTTTCCAAGATTCGGTCCGCAAGTGATCATCATGACCCGGCCAATGAATCAAGTACAGGTCGACGTATTCTAAGCCCAGTCGCTCTAGTGAGTCGTCCAAGGCCCGCAAAGCGCTGTCGTAGCCCTGCTCACGAGTCCACAGTTTAGTAGTTACAAAAATTTCGGCGCGGTCTATGCCAGATTCGCGGATAGCTTTGCCGACGCTTCGTTCGTTACCGTAAATTTTAGCGGTATCTATTAGCCGATAGCCGGTTTCAAGTGCTTCTGCAGTGGCCGCCTCGGTCTCTTCGCCGTCTTCTAGCCGCCAGGTGCCAAGGCCAATAACTGGCATATAGACCCCGGTATTTAGTTTCAGATTAGGCACCTTCCCTATAGTTCAATTATACCAATCTCTTGATTAAATAATGTACTTGCCCGCAACCCAAATATTTGTCTTGAACAATACATGTAAATATACTTGAGAGAGTACAGCGGAGTTATATGGAGCAGCTTCACATTAGCGATCGCTCAATTTCCGGACGTCCTAATTATTTGAGTCGAGGGCGATATGATAATTGGCAGATAGAGCACGTTCTGGCTCATTTAAGAAATGTGTCCTATGAAATTAACGAGAAACCAACAAAAGCTATCTTGTGGCATAGAATTAACGAGCTCGGTAAGGATGAGCCATCCCCGAGATTTATAAGTTCCAGGATCCCTTTTCGCAGAGCTTTAGAACTAATCGGGTTTCCTGATGTACACAGTTGGGCAGAAGACGATTATATTCACTGGGGAGTGCGATTTATCGAAGCCAATAATGGCGCCAAGCCGTCAGCTAGAACCCTAGATTACTTATCAAAATTAAAACGGGGTCCTTCGTCATCGCAAATTGTTAGGTGCTTCGGAAAGCTAAATGATTATAAGATTTCGATCACAGAAGCTTACCAATCCCAAATAGCCGAAAAAACGAAAGTTAGGCAACAAAAACTAAGTGATATTGAAGAGGGGTTGGCAGAAGGTGGGTTGACAAAAGAACTTTTTGTCGATGTAAATTCAGAAGAAGAGATGTTGCATCGTTATGCCCGTTTCTTAGTTTTAGATGAGTTACTTCTGGGCGACAACGCTAAAAGCAAGCTATCGATAGCAACCATGAGCAATAAGAGCGTACGGGCTAATGGATTTGTAGGCTCAATTCGAAAAGTTAATAACGCTATCACAGCCGGTGATATAGAGTCGTCAGCTCTATCTCTGGGGGTTTTTGACTATATTTGGCCACCCGACAAGAGCTATCTGGAAACACTCAAGATACCAGAAGAGTTAATAACGCCGAATCGAAAAAGCAAGATGGTCTTTGCCGGAACTTCCTAGAGTCCGACTAGACCAATAACCAGACCCATGGCCAGGAAGATGGCCAGCTGGTTAGCGGCGTTTAGAACCGTCAGTTTAGGCGGCCGCATCTCGAAAGCGTCTTGCATGACAGTCCGGGTTAGTGAAATACCCAGCCACAGCCAGACTGCCGTACTTAGGGCCGCGCCCAGGAATGAGTAGTCAAAGAATATGTATGACATGTAGGTAATGTGGGCCAGAACGTAAGTTGTCAAAAGTGACATCAAAGCGGCCAAAATTATGGACCGGGTAGCCCCCTCTTTCATGTCTTTATCTTTAAGACCGACCAGTTTGATCCAGGTGTTGCCAAAAACCGGCTTAGCATACCAGATGCTGCCAACGACCATGCTAGCCACGGCGGCGCCAAGCACGCCCCATGCGCTTACTTCAACCTCCATTTTAGACCTCCGTTACTTTAATATCTTAAATATGCGCCCATGCAACCCCAAAAGCAAGCAATTTTATTTAGTCTTCGGGTTCTGCTTCGCTGGGTTCTAAGAGACCTTTTTCAATCAAAAAAGCGTCGACATCTTCAATGCTTCGCTCAGGTAGAACAAAATATAGATAATTAATTGCCTGGAAGCTGTCGATTTCTTTTAGAAATTCAATGTCCTCCTCAGGCAGCAAATCCCGTAAAGGTTCTATAAATTCTTCCGACACCATGTAGTCTTCCATCGGTTCTTCGCCTTGTGGCAGGTTTTCGGGGCTGGAATTATTTTCTGGATTCATTTTTGTCTCCTCTCGGGTTTTTAGTGAAGTAGCGCAGTTCCCGACGATGTTGGTCCAACCGAACGATGTAGTCATCAAACGGTCTTAAAAGGGTTGAATATTGCCGGTTAGGTGTCATCAGATGAAGCAATTTGTGCTTTTCAGCCAAATATTCGACCAAGCTATAAAAATCACCGTCGCCAGATACCACGATGGCTTTATTGTAGTTTGGCATCTCTTTAACGGCGTACAGCACCAGTTCGGCGTCAACATTCCCCTTCACGGCCGGTTTTTTGTCGTCGTCCTCTTTTGGAGTGGGTTTTTCTTTAGGCGGCGTGCCCTCTATGAGCATATCGCGCATTTGCAGGGTCGGTTTGAGCACTACCAAATAGCCTAGTTCGTGCATTTGGTCGTACAGATCTTCGTAGTCGGGCATGTAGCCAATAAACATAAAGGCTTTTTCGACCTCATATTTATCACGCAAAAATTCGCGGAATTTACGCCAGTTTAATTTCCAGCCAACTTTTTGAACGCCCAGATTCAGATTTTGATTATCAATAAAAGCGTAGTTGCCGCCGCGGGCATTTGATTCTTTATTCATATCTTAATCTTATCAGAAGCTGCATCCAGGTATTCCCCGGGAGCCTATTTGTCTTGCATTATGCTGAATGAGTTGCCTTCGGTGTCTTTGCAGTAGCAAAATTTACCAACTCCAAAAATTGGCCGCGCATCAGTAGTCAGTTTGCCGCCAGCCGCTTCAATTTTTTTGCGGGTGGTTTGGATATTGGCAATGTAAGCGCAGCAAACAAAGGCGTTGTGGCCGCCTACACCTCTTTTACCCTGCCGTCGCATGATACCGCCATTAATGCCCGATTCGTTGTCTGGCCCGGTAGTTACTAGCCAATACTCCGCGTCGCCTTGGCTCATATCCTTTATTTTCCAGCCAAAAACGCTTTTGTAAAATTTTGCTGCTCGCTGGGGATTATCAGCGGCTATTTCAAAATGTACTATTCTGCCCACAGGAACCTCCTTTTGCTTATACTTCGACAGATTGACCGTTGGCCAAAACGTGCGTTGTCAAGCCAAAACTTTTACCGATATCAGCGAATACTTCAGGGTTGCCTCCCAAGTAATCGTAGTGAATGGGGACGGTATTTTTAGCCGACAGCTGTTGGGCGAAAGCGAAGGAGTCTTTTAGCGAAATATCTGGCCCGTTGATGGGCAAAGCTGCGATATCCACGCTTAAGCCGCTCAGCTCTTTGCCGTCCCCGGGGTGAAAAAGTTTTTCGGCAATTAAAAAGCCGGTGTTTTGCGGCCCCTCACTGCCGTCCCACATTAGGCAATGCGGCAGCTCTAAAGCTTTCATCTTTACGCCCTTTACTTCAAATTCGTCAGAGTCCTGCACCACGTTAGGCGGGGATTTCATTTGCTTGGCCGTAGTGGCATTGGTGTAAACTTGCTCGCCGCTGGTGACGAACTGGTTAGCCATTGCGGCGTCAAAATGGTCACCATGCTCATGGGTATAAATTACGGCGTCCAGCTGCCCAAAGCTGGTGATTTTGTCAGCTTCCTGCCCGCTGGGGTCAATTAAAATTCTGGCATCCCCTTCCTCGACCAGTAAACAACTCTGAAAATACCTAGTTATCTTCATAACTTAACACCTCCCCGTCCTTCTATTTTACACCCAAAAGATTTTTGTAAAATACTTAACTAGTTAAGTATTCCCTATCCTGCAATTTTATGAGCAGGTCGGGCGTTTTTACTCTTTCCTGTTCAGTGGTGTCGCGGTTGCGAATAGTGATGGTGTTGTCGTCGATGGTTTGAAAGTCGATAGTTACAAAGTACGGGGTACCGATTTCGTCCTGGCGACGGTAGCGCTTACCAATATTGCCGTTATCGTCCCACATGACATCTTTGATTTCTTTTTTGAGCATATCGTAAACTTCGGTGGCCTTTTCGACTAACTCGGCTTTGTTTTGCAACAGCGGGCTAACAGCCACTTTTACAGGGGCAATGTTAGACAGCAGCTTCAAGTAAGTGCGCTTTTCGCCATTAACTTCATCTTCGGTGTAGGCGGCCGACAGCAGCGCCAACACAGTGCGTTCAATTCCGATAGACGGTTCAATAACATGCGGGATAAAGCCTTGGCCGCCGCCTTTGGGTTTATACTCCATGCTTTTACCCGAGGCCTCCTGGTGTTTTTTTAGATCGTAGTCGGTGCGGTACGCAAGACCAGCCAGTTCTTTGCGACCAAACGGATAATCGAACTCAAAATCAATTGTTTTGGCCGAATAGTGGGCCCGTTCGTTTTCGGGCATTTCCAGCTGGTGAATCATGCCGCCTGGCAAGCCGATATATTTGAAATACTCCAGCATATCTTTGCGCCAATGCTCGAACTTTTCTTCCCACTGCTCTGGTGCCACGAAATATTCAACTTCCATCTGCTCCATTTCGCGCAGACGGAATAAAAAGTCGCGGGGGCTGATTTCGTTACGAAAAGCCTTGCCAATTTGGGCCATGCCAAACGGCAAATCCGGATAAAAACAATCTAGGACATTTTTATAGTTAACGAACATGCCCTGAGCCGTTTCTGGGCGCAAATAAGTTAGGTCTTCGGCCTGGTATTCAAACCTGTTTTTAGCCACTAAACCATCTGAGTCTGGACCGAGCTTTTTATCGACATCAGTAATAAGATTGCTGGTCTCTTCGCCGGTAGATGTCGGCCCAAGGAAAGTCTTGAGCATCATATTGAATTGCTTAGGTTCACCCAGTGTCCCACTTTGGCCGCACACCGGGCATTTGTTGCCCTGAATATGCTCGTCGCGAAG
>Ga0187892_10007190_pt1 | contig 16009 bp, 13 predicted proteins | sample MA1701073metaG_FD_139345 | JGI IMG/M metagenome (GOLD analysis project Ga0187892, IMG submission 139345) | Bio-ooze microbial communities from a basaltic lava cave in the Kipuka Kanohina Cave System on the Island of Hawaii, USA - MA170107-3 metaG ... | reverse complement strand
GATGGTGGCCCGTTCCGCGGCGAGCTGCACAAGGCTGTCATGAATGCGGTGAATCAGGAAATCCGCGAAATGTGCCGCCGCCTGAACTTCACGCGGCAGGAAATCTACGAGGTGGTGGTCGCCGGCAATTCCACCATGCGGGATCTGTTTTTCAAGCTCGATGTTCAGAGCATCGGACAGCGCCCTTACAAATCCACCGTCGAACATGAATTCCTCGCAGGAAAGCGTTCTAGCACGGCCCTTCGCGAAGAGGCGCGCCGCCTGGGAATTCAGGCCAATCCAAAGGCCATGGTCTACGGCCTGCCTCTGGTGGCCAGTCATGTAGGTGCCGACACGGCGGCCGACTTAGTGGCTATCGACATGGAGTCGCAGCATGAGGTCGTGATGCTGGTCGATGTGGGGACCAACACCGAGGTCGTGGTGGGTCATGCAGGGCGGATGCTCACCGCTTCCTGTCCGGCCGGTCCAGCCTTTGAGGGAGGCCTCATCAAATACGGCATGACGGGCTGCGAGGGGGCCATTGAATCCATCCGGCTGGCTAACGGCTGTTTCGAATACAGAACGATCGGGGGAGTCGAGCCCCAGGGCCTTTGCGGGTCTGGCCTCATCGATCTTTTGGCGGAGTTGCGACGCAATGACCGGATGACGCCCAAAGGAGTGTTCCCCCACAAGCTTTATGAGATCCCGGTTGTGCCTGACCACGGCATCACCTTTTCTCGCGAAGATGCCAGTAACCTGGCTCAGGCCAAAGCAGCCAACTATTGCGGGCAAATGATCGTCATGCGCAAGTTCGGAATCAATCCGCGCGACATCACCAAACTCTACCTCGCCGGAGGATTTGCCAACTATGTGAACGTCCGCAACGCCATCGAGATCGGGTTTCTGGCTCCAGTCCCTGAGGAACGCATCGTGAAGATCGGCAACGCTTCCGTTCAGGGTGCGAAAGAAGTGCTATTGTCTCGGCGGAAGCGACAGGCAATTGAACATCTGGTAAGGCAAATCGAGCATGTCGAGCTGGAAACCACACCGGACTTTTTCGAAGTGTTCGTAGAAGGTTGCCAGTTCAAGCCCATGCCGGACGTCCTTGCGCCCGCAACACCGAGCCCGCTGCGGGCCTAATTAGTTTCTGTCGTGAAAAGCTCTCCTCCTTGGATAAGGAGGGGACTGGAGTTTCTACATTTGTCCCCCTTTTTCCAAGGGGGACGGCGCGTTTTTTGCGGCAGGGGGTCTTCATTAGTTCCTACCACACCCCCTGTGGTCCCCCTTGCCAAGACTTGCCAAGGGGGACAGAACTCTGGCCGCAGGCCACGGCGGGCGTGGTTCGGACGGTTGCGGAAGAGTCAAATCAGTTGCGGGATCGCAGCGACTCACACCACCCCGGTGCAATCTTCCAGTTTCGCGACAGAGACTAGTTGGCAAAGGCTGACGGAGGACGAATGACAGAGAGGGTTCCATGAAAGTCAACGCCCTGACAAAGGATTTCATCATCATCGGCGAAAACATTCATACGACACGCGTGGTGCTTCGCAACGGCAAGCTGGTAGCCACCACTGCCGCTGGCGCTGAAGCCGTTGTTTACACAGGCTCAGAGGGTACCACCCGGCATTTGGTGATTCCCGAAGAAACCAAACGCAGCCAGGACTACGAAGAAGGCCGCGTCAAGCATGTGAAGATCGCCGTGAATGCAGCCATGTCGGGCCGCGAGCCTGAAGCCAGCGAGGGTCTGGAGTATTTGAGGAGCCTGGTTCGCCGACAGGAGCAAACCGGCGCAGACTTTCTAGACCTGAACGTGGACGAGATCTCGTTACGGCTGGAGGACCAGAAGAGCGCCATGCAATGGCTGGTCCGAACCGTTCAAGGGATGACTTCCCTACCTGTGTCGATCGACTCTTCCAACATCGAAATCATCCAGAAAGGAATGGAAGCATGCGACAAAAAGGCGGGCCGACCTCTTTTGAACTCGGCTTCTCTGGAGCGTCTGGAGGCACTCGACTTGGCTCGACAGTACAACAGTCCTGTGATTGTCACCGCAGCCGGGGAAAAAGGCATGCCTCAAAATGATGAGGAGCGAGTCGTTAATGCCTCACGGATGGTGGACGCGGCGCTGGCCAAAGGCATAGCCATTCAGGATATCTACATCGATGCACTGGTCTTCCCCATCTCGGTGGAGAGCCAGTTCGGCAACCACTGCCTGCAGGCCATCCGGCGCCTTCGCGAGAAATACGGCCCTGAGGTCCACATCACTGGTGGACTTAGCAATGCCTCCTTCGGGCTTCCTTGCCGGCATCTAATCAATAACGTGTTCATTATTCTAGCCACCGAGGCGGGGGCCGATGGCGGAATCATCGATCCCGTTGCCAGCCATTTGGACACCGTGTTTTCCATCGAGCGGCAAACCCGGCCATTTCAGCTCGCGGCGGAGATGCTTCTCGGCACAGATCGGAACTGCAAGAACTTTCTGCGCGCCTATCGGAGGGGCGAACTGCAAATGCGGTAGGGCAGCAACGGATGGAACGACCTCTGGCTCACTGGTTTAGCGAACTATCAATCTTCAACCTGAAAGGCGAAAAGACCTTGCAGCGGACCAAATCACTGACGCATATGGGCGGGGTGCTGTGGCTAATGCTTTTGGCGCTTGGCTGCACACGAGAGGCTATTTCACCCGGTGAAGCTTCGAAACAAAGTCGAGACTATGGTGAGAGCGTCTGGGCTCGCTTGGCAGGCAGTGTGGGACCCCAGAATGTCTCCGTGGAACCAACCGCGTATGCAGTGGTTCGTTATGTTTCACAAGCTATGGGCTCCGACCATAAGGGAGACGGTTCAAAGGAAAAGCCATGGTCCTCGTTGAACCACGCGCTCGAGCAGTGTCGCGAAGCCACACCGGACAAGCGAGCAGCTATTCTGGTTGGGTCCGGCACATACCGGGAAGCCTCTCTGGCCTTGAGGCCCTATGTGGATTTCTACGGTGGCTATGATTCGTCGAACTGGAGACGCGATATTTGGAAGCACCAGAGCATCCTGGATGGGCAAGGTACTCGCCGGATTCTGGTCGGAGCCGATCATGCGCGGGTGGATGGCTTTTTGATCACGGGCGGCAGGATTCGCGGTAAGGGGGGTGCGGTTTTGTGCGAAGGCGTTTCTCCCATTCTTTCCAATAACGTCTTCACTGCGAATGGAACATTGAGCCCCGAGCCCTGGAAGCCCAAGCTGATCCATGAGACCGCCAACGACGGAGGAGCCATTGTTTGTTTGAATGGCGCTTCGCCACGGATTGAAAACAATCTTTTCGTCGGAAACACGACCGAAGTGGGGCGGGGTGGCGCGGTTGCGTGCCACCGAAAAGCCTCTCCGGCGATCGTGCGGAATGTATTTCTGAACAACGAGGCCGGACTGAAAGACCCGATGCGAAGCTCGGACGGTGGTGCGATCTCAGCGTTCGATCATTCCCATCCGGAGATTCGGGAGAATCTCGTCATTGCAAACAAAGCGCTGGCCCGCAACGATGGCGGTGGGATTTTTGTCGCCCTGTGGTCCTCGCCAGTGATCTCAGGAAACCTGATTGTGGGCAACGCCTGTACGGATGATGCAGGCGGACTCTTCCTGGGCGGCCAGGAACACCGTTACGGCGTGCCGCTCGACCCGGTGCCACCCGCCGACCAATTTCTGATCCGGGTTGACCGAAACATCTTCGTTGGCAACGCCAATCCCAACAAGAACTCCGGCGCGACGCGGATCACCATGGAGACACGGGCTGAACTCACGAACAACATTGTGGCCGAGAATGGAGGAGGTCTGTATTTGCAGCGCTCGGAGGTGGTGCTCCGCAACAATACGGTGCTACAGAAAGTGAACTTCGTCGAAGAAAAAGAGACCGTCGGTCCTGGAGTTTTCGTGAATAACATTTTTTGGGGAGGGCTCGACCTCAATGCGAAAGCGACGGTGGCCTACTGTAATGTCAAGGGAGGGGCGCAGGGCGTGGGCAATGTTGACCGTGATCCTTTGTTTGTGGAGGATGGGAAAAAAGGACAGACTCGTTTCAAGGATCACGATGGCCAACGCTGTTCCACGATGTTTGAGGTGACAGGCAGTCCAGGGCTTCGAGCGAACGAGCTGGCGGGTCGGCCTATTCGGCTGGGGGAGAACTGGACCACGGTGAAGAGCAACGACGCTTCGAGAATAGTCGTCTGGGGAAGCCCACAGACCTTGCCGGCGGCCGACGCCTCGTTCGATTTCGAGGTTTTGCCAACATGGCATCTCCGTTCGCAGTCGCCGTGCATCGATTCAGGAACCCATGAGAAGGCCCCTGCGAAGGACTTCGAGGACGATCCGCGATCTCTCGAGGGTGGGAAGTCGCTGGCCGTCGACATTGGGGCGGACGAGTACCGGCGCTGACGACGTTCCGGTGAACCAACACTGCAGAGATTCACATCGGGAGTCTAAGCGGCGGAGCATTGCGAAGTATGAATCTACGCTACGTGCTGCAATTCGCAATTTGCTTTTAGGTAAACCCCCAGCTTTGCTGGAGCCTCCAGCTTTGCCGGAGGTCTTTTAACTACGGTGAGGTATTTCACAGCGAATCGAGCTGGAATCCCGTCATTCCCGCGAAAGAACGTCACCCCGGCGGATAGTAAGCCGGGGCGGGCATGACATATTGGAACCGGCTGCTTGTTCACGACCCAATACCACGACACTACGACCAGGGAGTCATCATGAGAACCACAAAGCGCGCCCTGTTGTCGCCAATTCTGCCTCTTCAGCTGGCGTTCGGCCACTTTCCCGCGAGCAGAGAGACTTTGGCAATCAACGCTCAGTTGGAACGTAGGAACGTTCATGCCAAATCCCTTCCGTGCATGAGGGCCGTGCTCGTCATCGCCTGCTGCGTCGTCTGCGTCCAGGTTGCGGCAGCAGCGGACTCAGGCTACAAGCCGAAACGCATCAACAAAGCTATAGAGCTGCTTGAACAGAAACAACCCACCTACTACACCTACGGTGCCGGGGGATATGAGCAGGGAAAAACGCTCGCCAAGACTTGGGCGGACATTATCCTTTACGACCTCGAGCATGCTCCTCTCGACCTGACCTCGCTTCGCCAGTTCATGCAGGGTTTGGCCGACGGTGGTCCCACTCCGAGTGGGCACCGCACACCGACGGTTATTTGCACCTTGCCGATTCTGGGACTGGATGCCGACACGATGAAAGCTGGGGGCTGGGTTGCGGAGCAAATCCTCGCGGCAGGAGTACACGGTCTTCACTTGTGCAGGGCGCGGACGCCCGAAGCCGTGAGAGCCTTCGTGCAGGCAGTCCGCTACCCATTTCAAAGGCAGGCCGTGGGAGAAGGTCTCGAAGAGGGCTTGAGGGGTTTTGGGAGCCAGAGGTTTGCGTCCAAAATTTGGGGCCTCGACGAGCAGGAGTACCTGAAGAAAGCTGATGTGTGGCCGCTGAATCCGGAGGGAGAGATCATGCTGGGAATCAAGATCGAAGACCGGCATTGTTTGCTCAACGCTGAATCCACGACCAGGGTCCCAGGAATAGCCTTCGTCGATTGGGGACCTCGCGACATGGGGTTTTCGTATGGTTTTCGAGAGGGCCGGGCCGATCCGCCTCTACCCAAAATCCTGGAAGACGCCCGCCAGCGGGTTTACACAGCCTGCAAGGCGGCGAAGCTGGCAATTCTGGACAACGTGCTTCCCGACAATGTGGAGCAACGCCTGCGCGAAGGCGTCGTGATCTGCGCGGGAGGAGTCAAGGAAGCAGCTGAAAAGGGACGACGCTACACCAAGAGGGAAATGCCCTGGTAGGAGCATGCTTTGTGTGGTGCGACGTCCAACCAATGTTTCGATGTGAAGTGATTGTGTTGCGTTCAGGTTTCATTTGTTGCCAGAAAACGTGGCTCGGCGTTCTGCTTTCAGACGCGTGTCTTATTCTCCGTTCAGGAAGCGACCGACCCGCAGCACCGCTTGTATTTCCTGCCGCTGCCGCAGGGGCATAGATCGTTTCGACCTGGCCTGCGCGCTGAAGCTGCTGCTGCGTCCCTGGCCCTCACCCGAGCCATGATGTTCGCCGGCGGGTGCTGCTGCCGCAGCTCCTGGGCCATGAAGCGCATATAGGGATCGACGTGGTGGAAGAAGAGCTTGTAGCCGGAGCAAAGATAATTCAAGCCCCCCTCACCATCAGGTGTCTGGATGAAACGATGTTTCGGGCACTCGCCGTTGCAGGCAAATCGAACGTCGCACTCCTGACAGTAACGAGGCAAGGTGTCTAGCTTGTCTTGTCCGAACTTCCGTTGCTGAGTCGAATCAACCATCGCTCGCAGCGGGTTCTCCAGGATATTCCCCAGCCGGTTTTCCGGATACACGAAATGGTCGCACGAATACACGTCTCCGTTATGTTCGATGACCAGCGCGTCGCCACAGGTGCGGCGAAAGACGCAAAGACTCGGTTCCATCCCCATCCAGCTCTCCAGCGCGGCGTCAAAAAGCTGCACGAAGTATCGGCCGACGTCATTCCGCACCCACTCATTGAAAATCGTGCAGAGAAACTGGCCGTATTGCAACGGATCGACAGACCATTCCGAAACGCGTGCTTTCCCAGGAGCGGAAGGAGAAATCAGAACGAGACCGTGCGGACTGGGCTTCTCCGCGACGCGTTCCACAATCGGAATGAACTGCATAAACCCGCTGCCGGCTTCTTTCAGGAAACGGTAGACCTCGAGCGGATGGCGAGAATTTACTCGCTGAACCACCGTCAACGTATTGAATTCAACCTGGTGCTTCTTCAGGAAGCCGATGCCGCGGACAACTTGATCGAAAGTGGGCTGTCCCCCTTTGTCTACGCGGTAGTGATCGTGGAGGTTCTTTAGCCCATCAATTGAAATTCCCACCAAAAATTTGTGCCCGGCGAGAAACTCGCACCACTCATCATTCAACAACACGCCGTTGGTCTGAAAGCCGTTGAGGATCCGCTTCCCATTTGAATACTTCTGCTGCAGCTCGACGACATTGCGAAAGAAGCTCGTACCCAGCAAGGTCGGTTCGCCGCCCTGCCAGGCGAAACCGACGACCGGGCTGTCTTGAGCCGCAAGGTAATCTCGAATGTAGGCCTCCAGCACGTCCTGTGGCATGCCCCAGGCTTCCTTTCCGATGCTGCCTGGGTAGAGCTTCTCTTTCTCGAGATAGAAGCAGTACCTGCAATCGAGGTTGCAGATGGGCCCCGTGGGCTTGGCTAGAAGATGAAAGGGAGAACGACTAACCATGGAATGGAAAGTCCTCTATTCGAGAAAATGGCCTCTGCCTTTGACCGGCGGTCTCGGCCTGCAGCAGCCGACCTCGTTCACGTGAGATACCGTTTCAACTCCTCAGGCCTTACACAATGAGCAAATGCAACATCACGTGTAATTCGCCCGGTGCGGACCATCTCGGCGAGTGACTGTTCCATTGTGATCATGCCTTCGGAGAGGCTGGTCGATAATGTCGAATATAGCTGGTGGTCCTCCCCCTTTCGTATGAGGTTCCGCACTGCCGCTGTGCCCATGAGAATTTCGACGATCGGATACCGTCCATTTCCATCAGCTGCCGGTAGAAGTTGTTGAGCAACGATCGCGAGCAATGCGAGAGACAGCTGCTGCCTGATCTGCCGCTGACTGGAAGACGGAAAGGAGTCGAGAATACGCAGAACAGCCTGAGAAGTGTCATTCGTATGCAACGTTGAGAATATTAAGTGACCGGTCTCGGCTGCCGTCAAAACTGTCGCGATGGTCTCGGCGTCCCGCATTTCCCCCACCAGAATGACATCGGGTGTTTGGCGCAAAATGCTGCGTAACGAACGCAAGAAGTCTGGAGTATCGGTGCCGACCTCGATCTGCTCGATCAGTGAGTTGTGATTGGCATGGACGTACTCGACAGGATCTTCGATCGTGACAATGTGATCCCGTCGTGTGGTGTTGATCGGATTGATCAGCGCCGCCAAAGTCGAACTCTTGCCACTACCAGTTGGACCAGTAATCAAAACCAGTCCTTGCCTACGTTGAGTCAGCACGCCGAGGGTTTTTGGAAGATGAAGGGATTCCAGTGTCGGCAGATGGGTTGGCAAGAGACGTATGCTTCCTGCAACTGTTCCCCGTTGATGATGTACATTGGCACGGAATCGACCTACTGAACCGCGACTGAAGGAGAAATCAACCGATTTCGTTCGCTGCAACTCCTCGAACTGCTTCGGTGAAAGCAGCGGCAGTAGCATCACGATGTCGAGGGACAGGTTGTTCACCAGGCACTGTTCAACCACTGAGCAGCGATCTGAAGAGCCACACCAAAATCACCAGGCGAAGACCTGCCCAGTGCCGATGATTCGGTCCCGCCGGCTACTGACTACGTCGATGATGTCGAAGTCATGGTACCCAAGGCACAGAATAAGGAATAATGCGGGGACGGCGCGCTTTTATGCGGCAGCGGGTCTCTTACTTTAATAGTTCGTGGCACGCCCCCTGTAGTCGCCCTTGCCAAGGGGGACAAACCTCTGGCCTTCGGCCAGAGACTGGAGATTGGACATTTTTTTGAGTGGCGAAGCCACCCTGGGAGCGCGGGCGTCCCGCCCGCCCCAGAGCGGCCGGAGGCCGCTCCAATGGCCTCCGGCCACGATTGCGGGCGGGACGCCCGCGCTCCCAGGAGGAAGCATGGCACAACACTTCGAACGTTTACGGTTGGGGCGAAGGAGCTTCTTGAAGGTAGCAGGTGGGTGTATCCTGATGCACCCATCCGCCAGTGCGGTTCATTTTTTCCAAGCCAGTGAGAAGACGAAAGGGAGAAGCTTGCATGAAGGGAAAGAGTCAAGAATCAAGATTGCCCAAGTCAAAGTCGTGCCTCAAAAAGGTCAGCTCGATTCAAATCATCGTTTGCTTATGGAAGTTCTCGGCGAGATTGCCAAAGTGCCTGATGTAGACGTGGTGATCACCCCGGAAGGGTTCCTGGATGGTTACGTTTCCACCGAGGATAGAGTAACAGCCACCGACATGGTTCGCTACGCGGTCGACCTAAAGACGTCCTCTTACGTGCAGGCGGTCACAGGGTGGGCTAGACAACAGCATTCCTGGTTCGTTTTGGGTTGCACGCGATTTGAGAATGCCTGTGCCTACAACACAGCTGTCATTATTAACAGGCAGGGTGAGTTGGTTGGAACTTACGACAAGCTGCACCTCCAGCAGCACGACCACAAGTACACACCGGGGGCCACCTCAATGTCTACGATTCGGATTTCGGTCTCTTTGGCGTCATGATTTGCGCCGATCGCCGTTGGCCGGAAACAGTGCGCACCTTGGCGCTGAAGGGAGCACGGCTGATTCTCAATCCAACCTACGGGATGCACAACGACCTCAACTTGGCAATGATGCGGACACGCGCCTATGAGAGCGAGCTGTTTATTGCCTTTACCCATCCCAAACAGGCACTCATCACAGGTCCGGAAGGTGAGGTTGTCACCAATGATGAGGATCCGAAGCACCGCTATGTCGTTAGCCATGTCGATCTTTCCGCCGTAGATACCCGGAGGACCTCATCGTCGGGCCACCTCAAGGATCGCCGCCCTGAAGTGTACAAACCTTGACGCTTTGGCATGGGCCAGCCAAGGCGGCTGGAAAGCCGCCCGGGCCCGCAGGCTACAAAGCCTGCGCTGGAAAGGCACAGCCTTTCCCTGGAGTTTCTACCTGAATTTTGCAGAAGAGCTTGATGGCTGCCTGAGAATCCCCTCTTGGGAGGGGTTGCGCGCAGCGCCGGGGTGGGTTCTTCGTCGCCAACACCCACCCCGAAGCCTTCGGCTTCTGCCCCTCCCAGGAGGGGATTGATTGTCATGTCTTGTTGTCTTGAACAACCGCTTGCCTTGCGGTCTTCGGAGACAAGGCCCATCATTAGGGTGCAAAATTCAGGTTCTACATTTTCGGTGCAGGCGGGACGCCCGCACCACAACCGGAAGCAACGACAGCCAGCATTGTGGTGCAGGCTTCTAGCCTGCATGGAAAGGCACAGCCTTTCCGTCTCTGGCCGAAGGCCAGAGGTTCGTCCCCCTTGGCAAGGCGGACTCCGGGGGTGTGCTACGAACTATTAAAAGACCCCCTGCCGCAGAAAAGCGCGGCGTCCCCCTTGGCAAAGGGGGACAAAGGAGCCTCGGCTGGCCCGCAGCTGTAAAAACTCCAGCCGCAGGCTAGAAAGCCTGCGCTACATTTCGCGGCAGTTTCGAAACAGAAACTCTTCGAATCTGAACCATGGACAGAAAAACGCACGGCCCCTCGTTGTTGTGGAAGCCACTCATCGGGATATCACTCTGTGGGCTCACCGTGGCCATCCCAGCAGTGCGGGACGCATTGCCAGCTCAACCGGGAACCGAGCACCCTATTCACATTTTTGCCTTTGACGACGACACCATTCCCTACAAGGAGAATCTCAAACTCACTATGGTTTCGCCGCAAAAGTATCCAGGGAACCCGATTCTCTCACCGGGCCCGGAAGGCTCTGTCGACGCGATACGTGCGCAGTTCTATGGAAGCGTTATTCGGGTGGGACAGAAGTTTCGAATGTGGTACAGCGCGATTTCGGATACGACCGTCGCAGGATCCGTTAGCCGATCGGCCCGAATCGCTTACGCAGAGAGTAGCGATGGGATCCATTGGGTGAAGCCGGTACTGGGTTTGACAGCGTTCCAGGGCAACAAGCGCAACAATTTGGTTGGAATGCCGCCTTACCTCGATTTCAGTCGAATCGAGCCTCTAGCTTGCTTTGTCTTGTACGAGCCCGAAGAAAAAAACTCGGCGCGCCGGTACAAGATGGCAGTTTATGGCCGCTATTACCTTTCCGATGAAGCGAAGAAGCGTATCCCAGGTGACAACGTTCCTTCGTCGATTTATCCTTTTTTCAGTGAGGACGGGTTGAACTGGCAGCTGGCAGTCCCTCAGCCAAAGGGAAAGTGGTTCGATGAGACCGAAGTCCCGTTCCGGGTGAAGAACAACTTCGAGATTGGCGGGCTCTACAAGTTTGATGGCCTCTATTATGTTGCCGGGCAGGAGCTTTCGCCGGACATCACCATGCCGGATGGAACTCCGGCGAGACGGACCATGGTGACGCATTGGTCCGGTGACTTTGTGCATTGGTCACAAGATCGGTCCTTTTCCTTCCAGCGGTATGGTTATCAGTCGCCCCGCCAAAGTCTGCAGGAAGCCCACGAGCCAGCGGCAGTTTGGAACCGGGGGAATGTGCTCCTCGGATTGTATGGCCTCTGGCATGGTGCTGCGGTCAACAGCGAGCGACGGATGGATCTCGGATTCCTGGTGAGTAATGACGCGGTTCATTTTCGCGAACCGATTTCCGACTTTGTCTTCATCGCGGCAGGGGCCGACGGCGAGTGGGACCAGCGCGGGCTGATCCATGGACAAGGTTACGAGCAGGTTGGCGACCGAACTTACATCTACTACGGCAGTTGGGATCCCTCCAATAGCGGCATGGGCCGGTGCGCAGTCGGACTTGCTACCATGGGGCGAGACAGGTTCGGCTATCTGTCTACGCGTGAAATGGGCGAAGGCCAGTTCACCTCTAAACCACTGGCGAATCTCCGGCCAGCGTCACTCTCGATCAATGCTGAGGGACTCTCCCGAGACGCTTATCTGCGAATAGAGCTGATCGACAAGATGGGGAAGGCGATTCAAGGTTATTCCGGCCCTGATGCCGCTGTCGTTGCGAACCCCGGCTTGAGAGTTAAAGTGTCCTGGCCGGCGAAAGAGCGAATTCAATGCTCCGATTCTACCTTTCGGCTTCGTTTCGTACTGGCAGGGCCCCAGGAGGATCGAGTCAGGTTCTATGCTGCATACCTGGAGTGAATTGCAGAAGTTGCCGAGTTTGCTGCGGGTGGAAGAATCCAATGAAACTGACCTGCTTTGTTTGCAGGTCTGCGGCTTTTCGTGGGTTCGCTCCAGAAAGCCGCAGACTCTCCAGAAGCGAGAGTCCGTTTTCGCGGTGAGCCAACAAGCTGGCGGACTTGTCCAACCGGATGTCACTCGGATTTCACACCGGACGGCTATGATGACTGTTGGTGTGTCACTCAAGTCGGCGAATTGAGGCAGCGGGGTGTTCAGTGAAATTGAAGAGGGTCAACGTGGGAGCTGCTGTCCTCAGCGGCGAACGGCGGTCGACAGGATGTCGCCGCTGAGGACAGCGGCTCCCACTCTTGATCTGGCTTTCTTGATACGAGGCAAAAATGAACCGTCGTGCGTCGATCGGTCTCATGAGTTGCTCTCTGGCTTACGAACTGGTTTTCGGGCGATTCACGGTCGCGGGACCGGCATCCTCCTGGAGATACCAGGAAGTGAAACGATACCAAGCTCCGGAAGCGCGGCAGGCGGTGGCCGTGGACGCGGACTGCTTTTACGCCATCGGAAATAGCACCGTTGCCAAGTACGACAAGAAATCTGGCGTTCGTCTGGCCGGCTGGGAGTGCCCTGAAGGCAAGCCACTCATCCATTTGAACAGCGGAGCGGTGGTTGGTGGAAAGCTCTACTGTGCGCACTCCAATTACCCGGCGGTTCCCATGACAGGGTCCATCGAAATCTGGGACACGAGAACAATAAAACATGTCGGAAACCACAGCTTCGGCATTGATGTGGGTTCCACGACCTGGGCTGACTTCCACAAAGAGCACTGGTACGTAGGCTTCGCGCATTACCAAAACAAAGGTGCCGAGCCCAACCGTGATCCGAGCTGGACCAGCGTCGTCAAATTCAACCAGGCTTGGCACCGAATCGAAGGTTGGGTCTTTCCTCCGGAAGTGATCAAACGCTTCGCCGGCTATAGTTGCTCGGGCGGGGTGATCGACGACCGAGGCTTTCTCTACTGCACCGGGCATGACGCCCCGGAAATCTACGTACTGAAGTTCCCCGAGGGCGGATCCATTCTGGAACTGGTCGAAATCATTGCAGTGACGTTTCCGGGCCAGGGCCTGGCCTGGGACAGATCAGATGTAGGGACTCTCTATTCCATTTTCAAAGCAAACCGTCAGGTCATCGTGTCTCGCCTCAGCAGAGCGTAGGTGCAGGACGGCCCGAGGGATTGACGGACTCCAGTTCGCCCGCGCTGGAAACTGAGGTTAGCCATCAATGAGATGCAACGGCAAGATTCCCCGGCTCGGCGTGATGGCATCATGCAGTTTGCTCTGCTTTCTTCGGGTCACTCCTTCGCCCCATCCAAGGCTCCTGGCTGATGAACGCGGCTCTACATCTCTGCCGCTATCGCAGGCTCCGCCCGTTTCGAAGTACTGGCACCCTTCATTCGATCCGGTGAGCGCACGTCCCGGGCTGCCTCAAGTCCTGCTGATTGGCGACTCGATTTCAATCGAGTACACACTCCATGTCCGTGGCTTGCTGGCTCGAGTCGCAGATGTGCATCGGCCGCCAGCCAATTGTGAATCCACGGCTCTGGGACTCGGAGAGGTCGACCGATGGCTGGGGGACAGGAAATGGGATGTGATCCATTTCAACTGGGGCTTGCATGATCTCAAGCTAGGGAGCAAGCAAGCGGTGGCCATCGAACAGTACGAAAAGAATCTGCGCGCATTAGTCAACCGGCTTGAGAGGACCGGCGCTCGCCTCATCTGGGCCACCACGACGCCGGTGCCCGAAGGGACCAGCAACCGATTGAAGGGTGACGAGGCAGGATACAACGCGGCCGCCAAGAGGATCATGTCGGAACATGGCATTCAGGTTGACGACCTTCACGCCTTTGCCCAGCCGCGACTGAGGGAGATCCAGCTTCCTGCCAACGTTCACTTTACGCCGGAAGGCTCGGTGAAGCTGGCTAAACAGGCGGCGAAATCCATCCTTGAAGCGCTGGCAAAATTACCGCAGGCGGGCCGTAGACTCTGAGTTGCGAATCTCGTCTGGATGCCTGTTCGGTGAGCGGGCTCTATCAAAGGCAGATGGGAGCAAGAGGACCTTGATTAGTAGGAAGCGCGGGAGCCGCTGAGTCTCCTGAGCGGACATTCTGCTTGACAAGGTCACGGGGGTTGGAGTGATATGTCATGCATTGCATGCAATCCAGTCCCGATCGAATTCAAGTCCATGAAGCGCGGAACTACTGAACGGAGAATCTGGATCCATCGGCTTGCCTGGCTGCATATCGAGTTTGTGCTAAGTACTCTCTTCCTCCTCGCAAGTGACGTGAAGTCGTTCAACCTGGCCGGATTGAAGCTGCTCCGGACACCCTGGGACAAAGCGGCCAACTTCGCCAGGCTGGAGCTTTACGCCCGTAAGGCCGCCGCTGCTGGGGCCGATTTCATTGTGACTCCGGAAGGATATCTGGAGGGGTACGTTGGTAACGGCAAGATCACTCCGTCGCTCACTCTGGACCGCTATCGTGAGGTTGCCGAGCCGGCCGACGGTCCCTGGATGAAGAAGATCGAAGATCTGGCCCGCGAGCCGAGGGTCTATCTCCTAGTCGGTTTCGCTGAAAAACGCGGTGACAAGGTCTGCAACTCGGCGATGATTTTTTCTTCTGCTGGCGAACCGTTGGGGAAGTATTCCAAAGCACACACGGCAGGCGATGAGCCCTACAGGTACTGACGCCGCAATGGAAGAGGCTGAACGACGCGGATGCCGCAGTCATCGAGGGGTTGTTAACGATTCTTTTCCACATGCTTTAGCGAAGTGTCCGTCGAAGATTTGCCGACGGCGACAAAGTGTTCTTGTTACGGCATCGGCTTCCGGCGCAATGCAGGGGGCCTGGATAAGGAGGGCCTGAGACCATGAAAAGCAATTGGCTAAGCCGGGTAATATTCGGATTTGTTTTTGTCCTGCTCGGTGGGATGGCTGAGGCTCAGCGGACGACAGCAAACCTGTACGGAATCGTGACGGACAGTTCCGGAGCGGTGGTGCCGGGGATTAAGGTCGCGCTGATCAACGAACTGACGGGCATCGGGCAGGAAGCAGGGACGGATGAGAGAGGGGAATTCTCAGCCACATTCATCCCGGTGGGGCGCTACACCGTGAAAGTAGAGGCCCAGGGATTCAAGACGTTCGTGCAGAGAGGGCTGGAGCTCGGGGCCGGGCAGCAGCTTCGTTTTTCCATCGTCTTGCAGCTCGGCGAGGTGACGCAGCAGGTCGAGGTGACCGCGGAGGCGCCCCTGCTGCAGAATGCAGCCGTGCAGCTCACCGACACCGTGACTCGCTGGCAGTTGGATGACCTGCCTCTGTCGCGGCGCGACTTCACTCAGTTGCTCACCCTGCAAAACGGCATTGCGCGCGGGAGTCAGGAGCTGGTACAGATCAACGGCCTGGCTTCCGGAGGCATTACCGTCACGGTGGACGGAGTCGATGCGGCGGGCGATCCGGAGACTCCATCGTTGTCGATGTTTCAAGGCGCGAACCAAATCAACGTAATGAGTCAGGAAGCAATCCAGGAGGTCAACGTTTCCAAGGGCGTGATTTCAGCTGAAGTGGGCCGGACCTTCAGCGGGAATATCAATCTAATCTCCAAGAGTGGAACCAATGACTTTCATGGCTCCCTGTTTGAGAACTGGCAGAACAATATCTTGAACGCTCGCTATGCCTTGCTGGCACCGACGGCCACAAAGCCGACCGTCCGCTTTAATCAGTTTGGAGGTTCCGTGGGTGGACCAGTCATCAAGAACAAGGCCTTCTTCTTTTTTGCGTACGAAGGTTACCGGCAGAGCAATCTGGCAATCCAAACCAATAACGTCCCGACACCGGAGTTCAAGGCGCAAGCGATTGCAGCAGTCCCGGCTTACAAGCAGGTTCTGGATTTGTTCCCAGCTCCCACGGCCACCTATGCTGCGGGGGCAAGCAATGCCTTCTGGCAGGGGACCTCTTCGGACATTGCCCGCGACAATCACCTAGTGGCAAGGGGAGACTACCAGCTCCGAGGCAATGACATGCTCTCGGGTCGATTCACGCACGGCCGGCCGAAGCGGATTCAGCCCCGCCCCGTACCCAGCAACGCTCGGGAGTATATCTACTCGACAGATT
>Ga0187892_10007189_pt1 | contig 16009 bp, 20 predicted proteins | sample MA1701073metaG_FD_139345 | JGI IMG/M metagenome (GOLD analysis project Ga0187892, IMG submission 139345) | Bio-ooze microbial communities from a basaltic lava cave in the Kipuka Kanohina Cave System on the Island of Hawaii, USA - MA170107-3 metaG ... | reverse complement strand
GCCGGCAAGACGGCGTCGATCGAGGGCCGCATCAAGCAGATCCGCGCCCAGATCGACGAGACCACGTCGGACTACGACCGGGAGAAGCTGCAGGAGCGCCTGGCCAAGCTGGCCGGCGGGGTCGCGGTGATCAAGGTCGGCGCGGCCACCGAGACGGCGATGAAGGAGAAGAAGGCCCGCGTCGAGGACGCGCTGAACGCGACCCGGGCGGCGGTGGAAGAGGGCATCGTGCCGGGCGGCGGCGTGGCCCTGCTCCGGGCGTCGAGCTCGATCGACGGGTTGAAGCTCGAGGGCGACGAGAAGGTGGGCGCGCAGATCGTCCGCCGCGCGCTGGAGGAGCCGATCCGCAACATCGTGGAGAACGCCGGGCTCGAGGGCAGCGTGGTCGTCGAGAAGGTCAAGGCCGAGAAAGTCCCGACCCGCGGGTTCGACGCGGAGTCGCTCGAGTTCGTGGACATGATCCAGGCCGGCATCATCGACCCGACCAAGGTCGAGCGGGTGGCGCTGCAGAACGCCGCGTCGGTGGCCGCGCTGCTGCTGACGACCGAGGCGCTCATCACCGATCTGCCGGAAGAGGACAAGAAGGGGGGCGGCGCACCGCCCATGCCGCACGGAGACATGTACTAGTCGTCCGGCCCTCGCGGGCCGCACACCGACACAGCCCCTGCACACCAGCAGGGGCTGTGTCTTTTTGTCCACGTCTTGACGGGTGCGTGCCACCTCGCTAGGGTCGAGCTCGGAGTTGCCTTGCATGGACATGTCTGCTACCGTTAGTCGCTTTCAACCGGCTGGTAGTCTTGATGGGAGGTGAGTTCGCTGTACCCTTACGAGATCATGGTGATCGTCGACCCCCGTCCGACGGAGGAAGAGGTGGCGGCGCTGCTCGTCAAGCTGCAAGAGAACCTGAAGTCGCTGGGCGGGGAGGTCGGCAAGGCCGAGAGCTGGGGCAAGCGGCGTCTGGCGTATGACATCCGCAAGCAGCGCGAAGGCACGTACGCCGTCATGGAGTGCTCCGCCGAGCCGGCCACGATCAAGGAGTTCGAGCGCCAGCTCCGGCTGAACGAGCAGGTCTTGCGCTTCCTCACGACCCGCATCCCGGTCCGCAAGCGGGTCCGCTCCGCGCCGAAGCCTCAAGCCGCTCCGGTGACCGAGGAGGTGGTCTGATGGCGTCACTCAACAAGGTCTTCCTCATCGGCAACCTGACGCGCGCCCCGGAGCTGCGGTACACACCGAGCGGTACCGCCGTGGCCGACCTGCGGATGGCCGTGAACCGCAGTTACACGACCCAGGGCGGCGAGAAGCGGGACGAGACCTGCTTCCTCACCGTCGTGGTGTGGGGCAAGCAAGCCGAGAGCTGCGGCGAGTATCTCGACAAGGGCAGCCCCATCATGGTCGAGGGGCGGTTGCAGACGCGCGACTGGGAGACGAAGGACGGTCAGAAGCGCAACGTCGTCGAGGTGGTCGCCGAGCGAGTGCAGTTCATGGGCCGGGCCAAGGCCGCGAGCGCCGCGCCGGTGCCCGAGCCCGCCGAGGTCCACGGCGACGGCGACAATGAAGTCCCGTTCTGATCATCACAGCACGCGCTGAAATAGAGATGATGGCTGGCGGCCTCAGCTGGGCTCGTCGCGAGAGGAGACAACGCCATTCCGCCTGCAAGTAAGCCAGTCAAGCGTCGGCGTTTCGGCCGGCGCAAAGTCTGCAAGTTCTGCGTGGACAAGGTGTCCCTGATCGACTACAAGGACGTGCGCCGGTTGAAGAGCTTCGTGTCGGAGCGCGGCAAGATCACGCCCCGGCGCATCTCGGGCAGCTGCGCTCGCCATCAGCGTCAGCTCACCCGCGCCATCCGACGCGCACGCACCGTGGCGCTGCTCGCCCAGACCGGGGAGTAGGCCCGTCATGAAGATCATCCTGCTGGACGATGTGCCGAAGCTCGGCCGCCGGGGCGAGGTCCGGGACGTGGCGGACGGCTACGCCCGAAACTACCTGCTGCCGCAGAAACTCGCGCTGGGCGCGACCGAGGCCAACCTCAAGAACCTGCAGGGCATCAAGGCCCGCCAGGATTCGCGCGTGGCCGGGCTCAAGGCGGAGGCGGAAGCCCAGGCCCAACGCATCGAAAGCCTGCACTTCGCGCAGACCCGCCAGGCCTCGGACGAGGACCGGCTGTTCGGGTCGGTGGGCCGCGCCGACATCGCCGCGTTCCTGGCCGACAACGGTGTCGACATCGAGCGGCGGCGCATCGCGCTCGACGAGCCGATCAAGACGCTGGGCGAGTTCACGGTGCCGATCCGGCTCCATGCCGAGATTACCGCTCAGCTGAAGGTGTCGGTTACGCGCGAGTAATCGTGGCCACGCTGACCGACCTGCTCACCTCCAAGATTCCTCCCCACAGCCTGGAGGCGGAGCGGGCGGTCCTCGGGGCGATTCTCCTCGAGCCGGAAAGCCTGCCGAAAGCCGTCGAGCTTCTCAAGTCGTCCGACTTCTACAAGGAAGGCCACCGGAAGATCTTCGAGGCGATGCTGCGTCTGTTCGAGAACAGCGAGCCGGTGGACTTGCTGACCTTGTCCGAGGAGCTCAGGCGCCGGAATGAGCTCGAGGAAGTCGGCGGGCCGGCGACCCTCGCGGCCCTGGTCGACGAGGCTGCCACCGCGGCGCATCTGCTGTCCTACGGCGGCATCGTTCGTGACAAGGCGCTGCTGCGCGACCTTATTCGTATCGCGACCGATATCATCGGGCAGAGCTACGAGGCGCGAGAGGAGGTCGACAAGCTGCTGGACGAGGCCGAGCGGCTGATCTTCCAGATCTCCGAGCGGCGGATGCAGGGCTCGGCGATCCCGGTGCGCTCCATTCTCAAAGACACGTTCGCGCACATCGAACGTCTCTACGACCGAAAGGAGTACGTCACCGGCCTGGCGACGGGCTTCGACGACCTGGACCGGATGACCTCTGGATTCCAGCCGAGCGACTTCATCATCATCGCCGGGCGGCCTTCGATGGGCAAAACCGCATTTGCGCTCAATATCGCCAAGTACGCTGCCGTGCTTGATCGCAAGCGGGTGCTGATAATGAGCCTTGAGATGTCGAAGGAACAACTAGTCCAGCGGCTCCTGTGCTCCGAGGGCAAGGTCGACTCCCACAAACTACGGACGGGGCAGCTGCTGGCTGGAGACTGGACGCGCCTGACGAATGCTGCCGGGCGATTGGCCGAGGCGCCGCTATTCATCGATGACTCGGCTGCCCTCTCGGTGCTGGAAGCCCGTGCCAAAGCCCGCCGAATGAAGGCCGAGCACGGGCTGGACCTGGTCGTAATCGACTACTTGCAGCTGATGCGCGGCCGAAACCCGGAGAATCGCCAGCAGGAGATTTCGGAGATCTCACGCTCGCTCAAGGCTCTGGCCAAGGAGCTGGTCGTGCCCGTGGTGGCACTGTCCCAGCTCTCGCGCGCAGTGGAGGCGCGTCAGTCCAAGGACTTCCGCCCGCAGCTTTCCGACCTTCGTGAGTCAGGTGCGCTCGAGCAGGATGCCGACGTGATTTTGTTCCTCTATCGAGCTGAGCGATACGGGATTCAACCTGAAGACGGTGAGAAAGTAGCTGAAGTTATCATCGGTAAACAGCGCAACGGCCCCACCGACCCGCCTGTGAAGCTGATCTTCAAGTCCGAATACGCATCGTTCGAGAATATCGCAAGCCCACACCGCGTCCCCCAGCCCTTCTAGTCGCAACGCGCAGCTGAGGCCAACGCGCGCGCCAATGACGAAGGTGGTCATCATCGGGGCCGGCAAAGGGGGCCGGTCGCTGCTCGAGATGTTCTCGGGCGATCCCACCGTCTCCATCCTGGGCATCGCCGACGTGAACCCGTGGGCCCCGGGGCTCGAGCTGGCCCGCCAGCTGAACATTCCGGTCGCCACCGATTTCGCGCCGCTCATCGGCGATCCACGCCTGGACCTGATCATCGACGTCACCGGCAGTCCCGAGGTGCAGCGCGCGATACTCCGGCTCAAGTCACCGCACACGGAGGTCATGGGCGGGGCCAGCGCGAAGTTCATGTGGGATCTGCTGGCGGAGCGCAAGCGCTCCGAGGAGCTCGAGGACAAGTACTCGCTCATGCTGCGCGAGCTGCACGCGCAGGCCGAGGGCGACTTCATCATCGGCCAGAATCCCAAGATGCGGGAGCTGGCCGAGCAGATCGTGCGCGTGGCGCCGACGCCCACCACCGTGCTGATCCGGGGCGAATCGGGGACCGGCAAGGAGCTCGTCGCCCGCGCGATCCACCGCTACTCGCATCTGCGCGACCGGCCGCTTGTCACCGTGAACTGCACCGCCCTCACGCCGACGCTGATGGAGTCGGAGCTGTTCGGGCACAAGCGCGGGTCCTTCACGGGCGCGGTCACGGGCAAGATCGGTCTGTTCGAGAAGGCCGACGGCGGGACCATCTTCCTGGACGAGGTGGGCGACATGCCGCCGGACATGCAGGGCAAGCTGCTGCGGGTGCTGCAGGCGGGAGAGAGCAAGCCGGTGGGCGACGTCGTCACGCGCAAGGTGCGCGTGCGGGTGATCGCCGCCACGAACCGGGACCTGGAGAAGGCCCTCGCCACGGGTGAGTTCCGCCAGGACCTCTTCTATCGCTTCAACGCCTTCGCGATCTTGCTGCCGCCGCTCCGCGAGCGGACGGAGGACATCCCGGTGCTCGCCTACCATTTTCTGCGCAAGGCGGAAGCCAAGGTCAACAAGAAGGTCGATCGCTTCTCGCCGGAGGCGCTGGATCTGATGAAGCGCTATCCCTGGCCCGGCAACCTCCGGGAGCTCGAGAACAGCATCGAGCGCGCGGTGGTCCTGGCGACCGGCCGGCAGATCGAGGTGCTGCATCTGCCCTTCCACGTCCAGGAGGCCAGTCCGATCCGGGTGACGACCGAGGAGGGGTTTGTCCAGGCCAAGGAGCGGGTCGTGGCGCTATTCGAGCGCGAGGCGGTCATCCGCTTCCTCATCGAGGCCCGCGGCAATATTTCCATGGCCGCGAAGCAGGCCGGGATCACGCGGCGCAACTTCCACCGGTTGATCTCCAAGCACGCGATAAAACGAGGCGATTACAAGTCAGAGACCAAGGAGACCCATACATGAGTCAATGACGACACAGGCCTCATACGGATCAAACCGCCGTAACTTCAGCTAGTTAGTCCAAGATTTCCCCCGGGTGAGTCGATCCGATGTGTGACCTACTCTTCCCATTTTTACATGACCAAATTGCCATCATCGATGTAAGTAGTTGAAAAATAATGAATCAAAATTGGGGACCGGTTCTTGCTTCCCCTTTGTGCTCAGGCTCTAAGGAGGAGCACACATGCCACCCACCTGTCGCTGTGGGACCGAGATCCGGTTCCCGTTCGAGCACCTGGGCTGTATCGAGTGCGGAGCGCCGTGCTGCCCGGCGTGCGCTTACCGGCTGGAGTCGGCCGACTACTGCCGGCACTGCGCCGAGACGCTGATGGAGCTGCCGTGGGCGGCGGCCTCGGCGCCGGCTCGGCCCAGCTCGATCGTGTGACCCGGACGCCGATCACGGAGGAGACAGCCATGCCATCGACTTGTGAGTGCGCGCTGCTGCATGCGCAGCGATCGCAGGGGCGGGGATGCCAGGACTGCGGCACCGCCTGTTGCCCGAGCTGCGCCGTCGAGATCGAGTCGCATACCTATTGCCGCTGGTGCGCCATGGCCTTGTCCGTGGGCGTGCCGGCCTAGGAGTTCGCGCCGATGGAATCGATGGGCCAGAAGTTCCGCCAGCTGCTGAGCGACGAGCCCTACCTCTTCACCGGCGGCATCTACTCCCCGCTGGACGCGCAGATCGCCGAGCGGGCGGGGATGAAATCGATCTACCTGAGCGGCTATTCGCTGGCGATGCTCAACGGCTGGCCGGACATGGGCCTGTTGACGATGACGGAGGTGACCAAGGCCGCCTCCATGGTCGCGAGCGCGGTGGAGATCCCGGTCATCGCCGACGCCGACGACGGCTACGGCAATGCCCTCAGCACGATGCGGACGGTGCAGGAGTTCGTGAAGACCGGCGTCGCCGGCATTCACCTGGAGGATCAGCGTTTCCCGAAGCGCTGCGGCCACATCGCCGGCAAGACGATCGTGTCGCGCGAGGAAGCGCTGGGCAAGTACAAGATCGCCCTTGCCGAGCGCGACCGTCTGGATCGTGACTTCGTGGTGATCGCCCGCACGGACGCATTCGGCGCGGTCGGCGGCAGCATGGAGGAGGCGATCTGGCGCGGCCGCGCGTACGCGGATGCCGGCGTTGACCTGGTCTGGGCCGAGCTGTCGAACTCGGATCGCGGGCCCGCCATCGAGTTTGCGCGGGCCATGCGGCAGAGCCACCCGCGGCTGCCGCTGGCCTTCAACTACTCCTCGTCGTTTCGGTGGCACAAGGATCCCAACCCGCTCACGTTCCGCGAGCTCGGGGAGCTGGGCTACAAGTTCATCTTCGTCACGATCTACGGGGCGCACGCCGCGATGCACGCGGTCTGGAACGCCATGCACGAGCTCGCGAAGAACGAGGAGCAGGCGCAGTGGAATCTCGAGCGGCTGAAGGTGGATCATCCGACCGAGAGCCACCACAAGATGGCGCGGGTGCCGTACTTCCAGGAGCTGGAGCGGCAGTACATCCCGGGCTCGGACGAGCGCCTGCAGCACTCCGCGGGATTCGCGGACGACCGCTCGCACTGAGACGTACCGCGACCGAGCGGCCGCCGGCGCGGCCGCTCGGTCGCGTCAGGCGCGGCCCCGCTGGTGCAGCGCGCGCGCCACGCGCCAGCCGATGAGCGCGAGGCCGCCGAGCACCACCACGATCAGCACGATGCGCTCCACCTCGCCGACCACCTGCCGCAGCTGCTCGACGTAGGCCCCGAAGCCGTAGCCCACCGCGTACCCGGCCCCGACCACGACGGGCACGTAGATCGCCGCCCCGAGCACATTGGCGACGAAGAACGGCAGGAACCTGAGCCCGAGTGCCCCGGCCAGCGGTCCGGCCAGGAAACGAATGCCGGGGAAGAAACGCGCCACGAACACCGCGAACGGCCCCCGTCGGGTGACGAAACGCTCCATGGCCATGACTCGCTTCGGACTGCCGAGGATCCACAAGGCATAACGCGTGAGCGCCTCGCGGCCGAAGCGCCGGCCGATCCAGTAGCCGAGGTTGTCACCCGCCACCGCGCTGATGATACCGACGGCGAGGACCACGGACAGGCGGAGCTGCCCGCGCCAGACGAGATAGCCGGCCAAGGCCAGGACCGTCTCCTCCGGAACCGGTAGTCCCACGTTGCCGAGCACGACGACGATGAAGATGGCGAGATAACCCCAGTGACCGATGAACTGCTGCAGATCCGTCACCAGGCTGCCGCTGAGAATCGGAAGCGGCACGGTCAGGAAGTCGCGGGCCATCCGGGAATGAGCCGTGAAAGCGCGTCCTGTCTTCGCGTGGCATTGATCACGGGTCGGGACTCTCGCGCCAGACTAGCAACTGCACGCCCGGCAGACAAGAAAAGACACGCCTGCGCGGCGGGGCGGCGAGGCGAAACTTGACACGGCGCGCGTGCGCATCTAGCGTAAGGCGTTCGGGGACGCCCTCAGGTGAAGATCAGCAGGCTCAAGAAGGTGTTCGTGGGTCGCCCGTTGGCCACCGCCCAGGCGCGGCACGAGCGTCTCTCCAAGTCGTCGGCCCTCGCGGTGTTCTCGTCGGACGCGCTCTCCTCGGTCGCCTACGCCACGGAGGAGATCCTGCTGGTGCTGATCCTGGCCGGCACCGCCGCGCTCGTGTACTCGATTCCGATCGGCGTCGCGATCGCGATCCTGACCGCGATCGTGGTGAGCTCGTACCGTCAGACGATCCGCGCCTACCCGCAAGGCGGCGGCGCCTACATCGTGGCCAAGGACAATCTCGGCACGCTGCCGGCACTGACCGCCGGGGCCGCACTCATGATCGACTACGTCCTCACCGTGGCCGTGAGCGTGGCCGCCGGCGTGGCGGCGGTGACGTCCGCGTTTCCCGCGCTCTATCCGTACCGGGTCGGGCTGGGCGTGCTGGCGGTGGTGGGCGTCTCGACGGCCAACCTGCGCGGGATCCGGGAATCCGGCAAGCTCTTCGCCGCGCCGACGTATCTGTTCATCGCAAGCTTCGCGGCGATGATCGCGTATGGCTTCGCGCGGTGGGCCTTCGGGACGGAGTCGCTGCCCGCCGCACCCGTGGCCGAGGCCTCCGCCGGGATCGGGGGCGTCACGCTGTTCTTGATCCTGCGCGCGTTCTCCTCCGGCTGCGCGGCGCTCACCGGCGTCGAGGCGGTGTCGGACGGCGTGCCCGCGCTGAAGCATCCCGAAGCGAAAAACGCGCGGATCGTGCTCGCATGGCTGGGGATCATCCTGATCTCGCTGTTCATGGGCGTCACGTTCCTGGCCACGCACCACCGGCTCGTGCCGCTGCCCGAGGAGACGGTGGTGTCACAGCTGGCGCGGCGGATCTTCGGGGCGGGCCTGCTCTACTACGAGATCCAGGCGGCGACCATGATGATCCTGATCCTGGCCGCCAACACGTCGTTCGCCGACTTTCCACGGCTGTCCTACTTCCTGGCGCGCGACGGCTTCATCCCGCGGCAGTTCGGCAATCGGGGCGACCGGCTGGTGTTCTCCAACGGCATCCTGATTCTCGGCGGCACCGCCGCGCTGCTGATCGTGGGCTTCGGCGGCGACACCCACGCGCTGGTTCCCCTCTACGCCGTCGGGGTGTTCGTCTCCTTCACGTTGTCGCAGGGGAGCATGGTGCGTCGGTGGCTCGTGCGCCGCGAGGAGGGATGGTGGTGGCGCTGGTGGGTGAATGCCATCGGCGCCGCCACCACCGGACTGGTGATGGTGGTGATCGCGGTGACCAAGTTCACGCAGGGCGCCTGGATGGTCGTGCTGCTGATCCCGGCGCTGATCGTCGTGTTCCTGATGGTCCACCGCCACTACAGTGACGTGGCGCGCCAGCTCTCGCTCGACGCCTACGGCGGCCCGCTGCCCATGCAGCACACGGTGCTCGTGCTGGTCGGCGATCTCCACAAGGGCGTGGTGCAGGCGCTGCAGTACGCGCGCACGCTCTCGCCGTCAGCCAAGGCGGTGTACGTCGAGCTGGACCCCGAGAAGACCCGCCGGCTGGAGGAGAAATGGGGCAAGTGGGGCTGCGGGTTGCCGCTGGTCGTGCTGACCTCGCCCTACCGATCGCTGCTCGCCCCGTTTCTCGAGTACCTGGACCACCTGCTGGCCAGCGGCGAGAACCACGTGGTGACGATCATCATCCCCGAGTTCATTCCGGCCCGCTGGTGGCAGCACCTCCTGCACAATCAGACCGCGCTCATGATCAAGGGCGCGCTGCTGTTCAGGAAGAACGTGGTGGTCTCAGACGTGCCCTATCATCTGGTCCGCTAGCTAGGGAACTCGGAGGGGGGCTTTGCCCCCCTTCCGAACCTCCCTCCAGAGCAGGTTGCGCCGGCCAAGCCGGCGCTCGAAGCGGAACCTCGATCCCGTCGTGGTCGAGTCACCGGCGCCTTGGATTGGTCACATAGAATCCTGGCGTCAGGGCCGGTGACGGCGCGGGGTGATTCACTGGCCCGTGAAGCGCGGCGCCCGTCTCTCCGCCAGCGCGCGGACCCCTTCGGCGAAGTCTCGGGTGACGAAGCACATCGCCTGCTGTTCCACCGTCACCTCCAGCTCCGCCGCGAACGACGAGGTGAGCCCGCGGTTCAGGGCGGCCTTGGCGGCCGCCAGCGCGCGTGAGGGCCCGCTGGCCAGCCGATACGCGAGCTCTTCGGCCGCGCGCAAGAGATCGGGCGGCATCACCACCTTGTTCACCAGACCGATGCGCAGCGCCTCGCGCGCGTCGATGACCTCGCCCGTCATCACCAGCTCAGTGGCCTTGGCCAGCCCCACGATCCGGGGCAGGAGGAACATGCCCCCGAGCGCCGGCACGCAGCCGAGGTTGATCCAGACCTCCCCGAAGCGGGCCTTCTCCGAGGCGATCCGGAAGTCGCAGGCGATCGCGATCTCACAGCCCGCGCCGACGGCGGCGCCGTTCACCGCCGCGATCACGGGCTTGTCCATGCTTCTGATGAGACGCGGCACGCGCTGAAACGTGCCGTACACGATCTCCTTCACGCGCGCGGCCGGCATGCTCGGCAGCTCCTGCAGCAGAGCCACGTCGCCGCCGGCCGAGAAGGCGCTGCCCGCGCCCGTGATGATGACGACCTTGGTGCGGGGATCGGTCGCCGCGTCGGCCAGCCGCTCCGCCAGCGCTCGTGTCGCGTCGAGCGTGAGCGCGTTCAGGGCGTCCGGTCGATTCAGCGTCAGCGTGCGGATGCTTTCGTTCTGGCCGACGAGGACGAGGTCGCTCATGCTGGCCTCCGACAGGTGAGAGTTGGCCACACGATACCCGACAGCTCGCGCCTCGGGCAAGCGGGCCACCGACCGCATTGGCCTCGCGGCACCGCTCTGGTACACTGGGGCGCCGCGATGGAAGCTCGTGTTGTGGCGCCCGGGCCGCTCGACGTGCCGCGGACGCTGGCTCGATTCCACATCTGGGGCGAGGATCCCACCAGCCGCTTGACGGACGGGGTGTTCCGCCGTGCCGTGAAGGCGGCCGGCCGGTGGTACGGCTACGAGCTGCGCTGGGCCGGCGGTCCCGATCGGACGCGCCTCACGGTGACGGTGCCGGGCACGCGGTCCGCGCGCGTCGCGGACGCGGCGCTGGCCGAGGTACGATGGATCTGCGGGCTCGATCTGGACCTGAGGTCGTTCTACGGCGCGGTCGGCCGCGACGCGGTCCTGGCCGGACTGGCGCAGCGGCTGTACGGGCTGCGCCCGACGCTGTCACCGCGACCGCTCGAGATGCTGGTGGGATCGGTATGCGCTCAGCAGGTGAATCTCCGGTTCGCGTTCACGGTGCGGGCTCGACTCGTCGAGCGCTTCGGTACCCCCGTCGAGATCGGCGGGCACACGGTCTTCGCGTTTCCGGAGCCGGCCGTTCTGGCGCGGGCCTCGGTCGCTGAGCTGCGGCAGATGCAGTTCACGGTGCGCAAGTCCGAGTACATCGTCGGGCTGGCCAGGCAGGTCATGACCGGCGCGCTCGACCTGGAAGCGCTGCGGCGGCTGGGGAACGACGAGGTGATCGAGCAGCTCACGCGTATCCGCGGGCTCGGGCGCTGGACGGCGGAGTGGTTTCTCGCGCGCTGTCTCGGCCGCGGCGACGTGTGTCCGGCGGGCGATCTCGGGGTCCGCAAGGCCTTCGCGCACTTCTACAGCCGCGGCCGGCTCGTCAGCGAGGAGGCCATCCGACGGCGGGCGGCGGTCTGGGGCGCGCATCAGAACCTGGCCGTGCACTACCTCCTGGCTGGCCAGCGGCTGCAGGCGGCTCTGGCCGGCGGCGGCGCATGACCCCGATCAAGATCGCGCTGCCGATCCTGGGCCAGCCAAATCCGAACGAGCCCAAGGACGTGCATCTGGTCGGTCGGTACGCGCTGGGCGTGACCTGGGGTGACGATCACTCCAGCATCTACCCGTTCGATCGCTTGCGGCTGGACGACCCGGCGCGGCGCGAACCGGCCGACGCCGAGCTCACCGAGGCGATGAAGTGGCCGCGCGACATCAGGAGGCGCCCCGAAGGGCTGCGCGTGACGTGGACGGATGGACACGAGAGCGTCTACCCGTACCCGGAGCTGCGGGGCCTCTGCCGCTGTGCCGGCTGCACGGGCGGCCACTGAGCGCCGGGACCGGTTGAGCCATGGCCGGCGACGTGCCGTTGCTCGAGCGGCTGGCGGGGCTGCCGGCGGTCTGGGTCTCGGAGCTGCTGGAGCTCTTGGCCAGCAGCCCCGACCTCGCGAAGGATCCGCTGTTCGCCGGCCTGGTCGGCGTCGACGAGCAGGGCGAGCCGGCCGTGCACCCGGTGCTGGTCGGGGTGCTGCAGCATCTCAAGGAACGGGAGGAGGTCACGTGTTACGCGGCACTGCTCGAGGCGCTGACCGGCATCTGGAACGCCGCCGTGCGAGGGGCGGTGGTGGCGCGTCTGCGCGCGGGCGGGCTGCCGGCGGACGACCTGCTCCTGCGCCTGCAGGCGCTGTCCCCGACGCTCGGCTTTCAGTCGGATAATCGGGAGTGGGCGCGCCAGTGGGTGCTGGAGCCGACCGCCCAGGACGCGCAGCTCGTCCAGCACTGCATGGTCCGCCTGCTGCTGGCCGTTCGTGGTCTGGCCGAGGCGCGCGCCAGGATGTTGACCGATCCGGGGGCGGCGCCGGCTGACGGAACGCAGTCCATCAAGGAGCCGTGACATGCACATGCACGAGAAGAATGCCGAGCGGAAGCGGACCAACGGGCTGATCGCCAAGAGCGCCATGAAGGTGCCCAGCGGCTTCGCCGAGCTCGGCAAGCGCGTCTACGCCGACGGCGCGCTCAGCAAGAAGCACAAGGAGCTCACGGCCCTGGCCGTGGCTGTTTCGCAGAACTGCTTCGACTGAATCGAGCATCGCGTGGAGGAGGTCCTCCACCTGAGCGCGACGCAGGAGGAGATCGCCGAGACGCTGGACATCGGCGCCCTCATGGGCGGCACCCTGGCCATGAAGTCGGTCCGCCATGCGTTCGCCGTGATGGACGCGTTGCAGAGACAAAGGAGCCCCGCGGGTTGACTTCCCCGACCGTCGGGGGCGGATGCGCCCCGACGGCAAATCTGAAAGGAGCTGGCATGAGCGCGACCGCGATTCCCGAGCAGTTCAAGGACTTGTTCCGCAAGAAGGCATTTGCCAACCTGGCGACCGTCAACGCGGATGGTACGCCGCAGGTCACGCCGGTGTGGGTGGACTACGATGGCACGCACATCCGCTTCAACACCGCCAAGGGGCGGGTCAAGGACAAGAATCTGCGGCGGCAGCCGGCCGTGGCGCTCTCGATCCAGGATCCGGACAACCCGTACCGCTACATGCAGGTGCGCGGCCGCGTGTCGGAGGTGACCGAGTCCGGCGCCGATGCCCACATCGATTCGCTGGCCAAGAAGTACACGGGCCAGGACCGCTACGGACACCGCGCGCCAGGCGAGGTCCGGGTCATGTACAGGATCCAGCCCGAGCGTGTCCAGACGATGGGATAACCACCGCCAGGGGTGATCGCGCTCGAATCCATCTCCAAGACCTACGGCGGGCATACGGTCCTCGGCGACTGCACGTGGCGCATCGGGCGAGGTGAGCGCATCGGGCTGGTCGGCCCGAACGGCGCCGGCAAGAGCACGCTGTGCCGCATCCTGGCCGACGTGGAGGAGCCGGACTCGGGCCGCGTCCACCTCGACACCGGCGTCACCGTCGGCTATCTGCCCCAGGAGGTGACGGGGGGCGAGGACCGGACGGTGCTGGCCGAGGCGCTGTCGGGGTTCGACGAGGTGTGGCGGCTCGAGGCCGAGCTCGAGCGGCTCGCCGTCGCCATGGCGCGGCCGGACGCGGATCCATCGCTGACGCAGCTCTACGGTGACGTCCAGCACCGGTTCGAGGTGCTCGGCGGCTATCGGCTGGAGGCCGACGCCAAGGTCATCCTCGGCGGACTCGGATTCCGCCCGGACGAGGTTCACCACGGGCTGGCGAAGTTCTCGGGCGGGTGGCGCATGCGCGCTGCGCTCGCCCGCCTGCTGCTGCTTCGCCCGGACCTCCTGCTGCTGGACGAGCCGACCAACCATCTGGATCTCGAGTCGCTCCAGTGGCTCGAGGGCTTCCTGGCGGCCTACGGCGGCACCGTCGTGGTGGTCTCGCACGACCGGTACTTCCTGAACCGGATGGTCACGTCGATCGCCGAGCTGTCGGGCGGCCAGGTCACCCTCTACAGCGGCGACTACGATCATTTCCTGGTCGAGCGCGAAGCCCGCCGCGTTCTGCTGGAGGCGCGCGCGCGGAACCAGGCCAAGCGCGTGGCGGAGGTCGAGCGGTTCATCGAGCGCTTCCGCTACAAGGCGACCAAGGCGCGTCAGGTGCAGAGTCGCATCAAGATGCTGCAAAAGCTCGAGCGCGTGGACGGCGGCGATGCGACGGACCGCCGCATCCATTTCGCGTTTCCCCAGCCGCCGCGGACCGGGCGCGCCGTGGCCACGCTGGTGGGCATTCACAAGGCCTACGGCAGCAAGGTCGTGTACGGCGGCCTCGACTTCGCCGTGGAGCGCGGCGAGCGCGTGGCGCTGCTCGGCGTCAACGGCGCGGGCAAGTCCACGCTGCTCAAGATGCTCGCCGGGGTGCTCCCGTTCGAGCGCGGCGAGCGCACGCTCGGCACGCACGTCCAGGTACACTACTACGCGCAGCACCAGCTCGACGCGCTCGATCCCGCCAAGACAGTGCTGGAGGAGCTCGAGCAAGCGGACCCGCGGGCCTCCATCGGACGGCTCCGCACGATCCTGGGCGGCTTTCTGTTCGGCGGCGACAGCGTGGACAAGCGGGTGGCGGTGCTGTCCGGCGGCGAGAAGGCGCGGCTCGCGCTGGCCAGGATGCTGGTCAGGCCGGCGGCGCTCCTGTGCATGGACGAGCCGACCAACCACCTCGATCTCGCGTCCAAGGAGGTCCTGGAGCAGGCGCTGGCCGAGTTCAGCGGCACGATGGTGTTCATCTCGCACGACCGCTACTTCATCAACCGCATCGCGACGCGCGTCGTCGAGATCGAGGGCGGCCGCCCGACGAGCCATCTCGGCCACTACGATGACTACGTGGCGCGCAGGAGCGGCCCCGCCGGGCCGGCGGGCGGAGCCCCGACCGAGCCCGGCCCGGTGTTGTCCGCCAAGTCCGTCCCGACGGCGTCGGGCGGGAGCAGCGCCCGGCCGAGATCGCCCGCGTCGAAGGCCCTCGCGCGCGAGGTGCGCAGCATCCGGGCGCGTCTGGCCGCGGTCGAGGGGCAGATCCACGAGCTGGAGGCGCAGCTGCAATCCATCGGTCTGGCGCTGGCGGATCCGGAGCTCTACCGGGACGGCGAGCGGGCCCGCTCCATCGCGCAGGCGCGCAAGGACACCGAACAGCGGGTGGCGTGGCTCATGAAGGAGTGGGAAGAGCTCTCGGTCCAGCTCACCGCCGTGGACGAAGGACTGTGATGTCGCCGGATCGGTTCATTCCGGAGGCGGACGACGTCGCGCTCGGGCGCGAACGGGCCCGCGCCCGCGAGCTGCGCCAGACCAGCTGGTGGAAGCGCCGCATCGCGACGGGTTTCTGCCACTACTGCCGGCGTCAGGTGGGCGCGCGGGGCCTGAGCCTGGATCACGTGGTGCCGCTGATCCGGGGCGGCCGGTCCGTGCGGGCCAACCTGGTGCCGGCCTGCAAGGACTGCAACTCCAAAAAGAAATCCTTGCTGCCGTGGGAGTGGGATCTGTACCTCGCCGCGCGCCACGGCTCCAGCGACGAGTAGCCGCACCCCGCCGGCTGCAGCCGGGCCGTCGGTCCCGGGGCACGAGTGGTGCCATGGATACACCCCCCGGTGTCCGAAAGATTGGACATTGCTCTGCTCGCCGCCGGTACGGTCGAATCGTCTCCACCAAACAATCTCTCGAGGAGGAGACTGATGACGACGATGCGATGGATCGGGGTGGTGGCGCTCCTGGTGTGGTGTCTCGGCGGGCCGGGCGCGGCGATCGGGGCGGACCCGAAGGTCGCGCCCACCGATGCCAAGGAGGGCAAGGTGAACATCAACGAGGCCTCCAAGGCGCAGCTGATGAAACTCGACGGTGTCGGCGCCTCGGCCGCACAGAAGATCATCGCCTATCGCGAGGCGCACGGCCCCTTCAAGCGGCCGCAGGATCTGGCCAAGGTGGAAGGAATCGGCAAGACGGTGCTGGAGAAAAACACCGGCAGGATCACGGTCAAATGAAAAATGCGCTCTTCACCAGAATCTGTAGCGCGCCCTGTGTTCATGCGGTGTGACGGAGACGACGCGTCGCGGTGGCCTTCTGGACTTTGAGCAGGAGGTACTCGTGATCGCGGTAGCCTCGACCTCG
>Ga0187892_10007188_pt1 | contig 16014 bp, 12 predicted proteins | sample MA1701073metaG_FD_139345 | JGI IMG/M metagenome (GOLD analysis project Ga0187892, IMG submission 139345) | Bio-ooze microbial communities from a basaltic lava cave in the Kipuka Kanohina Cave System on the Island of Hawaii, USA - MA170107-3 metaG ... | reverse complement strand
TACGGAGATGTAAAGAGGGGCGAGAAACCGCGGGGCGGCCGCGCAGGGGCCGGGCCGCCCCGCGGTTTCTCGCTCTTATCTCCCGATCTCCGTTCATCTCCGCTTATCTCCTCAAGCCCCCCCCCGGGGGGTTGGGGGGGACGTTCCGCCTTTACTTGAGGAAGTAATTCTTGGTCACCCCCTAAGGCCCAAGGCCTAGGGCCTCTCCATTCCCCCTACCAATCAGCCCAACCTGATACTAAGATGGGGCCGTGCGTCGAGTGGTGATCATTCTGGCGGCCGCGCTGGCGGCCTGCAGCGACGGTGAGAAGCCCGCGGCCATGAACGAGAAGCCCCCGCCCGCCCCGCCTCCCGCTTCGCCGGAGCTGGCGACCTTCGGCGCCGGCTGCTTCTGGTGCGTCGAAGCCGTGTTCCAGGAGCTGCAGGGCGTGCTCGCCGTCGAGTCGGGCTACGCGGGCGGACACGTCGTGAACCCAACCTACAAGCAGATCTGCACGGGCACCACCGGCCACGCCGAGGTGATCCAGGTCAAGTTCGACCCCTCCAAAGTGCGCTTCGAGGAGCTGCTCGAAGTCTTCTGGAAGACGCACGACCCGACCACGCGCAACCAGCAGGGCAACGACATCGGGCCGCAGTACCGGTCTGCCATCTTCACGCACAACGACCGGCAGAAGGAGCTGGCGGAAAAGTACAAGAAGGACCTGGACGCTTCGGGCGCCTTTCCCCGGCCGATCGTGACCGAGATCACGCCGATCTCGAACTACTCGAAGGCCGAGGAGTACCACCAGAACTTCTTCCGGAACAATCCCGACCAGGGCTACTGCCGGGCAATCATCCGGCCGAAAATGGAGAAATTCCGGAAGGTGTTTGCCGACAAGTTGAAGAAATAGCGGGCCTTCTTGGGTCGGAAGCGAACGCTCGCGCGGGCGTTCTGCGGAGCTGTCCCCCCTTCCCTTCTCCGCCCGTTCCACGGGCCGGACCCGCCAGAGAGATCATGGATCAGAGACCCAAGAACAAAGGGCGGGGAAAGTCCCCGCACCCCTCCTGGAAAAGTCGGCGGGGGAAGGGCCCCCCGCGCCCCCTCTAGGTTCGTCCAGTACCTTTGCTCTCCGATCTTTGTTCTTTGATCTCTCTGACCGGTCTCCACAGGAAACTGCGGACCGGTCAGTAGACCCACAGGCGCCGGGAGGTCTAAGACCAGACTTGAAATATGCTTATCGTCGCAAACGTCGGCGGAGAACCTTGTCAGGGCGATGTATCGTCATCGCCTCGAGCTGGTGACCCAATTTAGCCCGGCGGGCGAGGTCGCAAGGACCGTTGACAAACCCAGGGTTGCCGCGGCCAAGGTGAAGGCGGAAAAGCCTCGTAGCCTATTCTTCTACAATGCAAAGACGGGCCTTCGGGTGGACCTGCTCTTGGACTTTCCTTTAAGCGCCCACAGCCTCGCCCGACGCTCCACGAGCCTGAAGCTCAAGTGGGGCTCCATTCGAGTCGCTTCGCCGGAGGACTTGCTTCGGCTCAAGGAGATTGCATTCGCCGACCGCCATTCTGCCGCGGACGGCCAAGACCTGGAATTCCTTCGCAGGATGCTCGGTCCCGGACAGGAGCGGTCCGGGTCGACGTAATTCCCGTCCCGGCGGACGACCCCGAAGGAAGGCTCGCGGCCCTTTAGACCAATTCCCGGATGGGTTCCACGCCCCCGTCCAGGAGGTACTGCGGCCGGCCCTGCGCGTCCTGGACCGTCGCGGTCCGGACGTCGATGCCGAGGTTGTGATAGAGGGTCGCGAAGACTTCCCCGAACGTGACCGGCCGCTCCGTCGCGTACTCGCCGTACCGGTTGGTCGCGCCGATCACCTGCCCGTGCTTCATGCCGCCGCACGCGAGCACCGCGAACATGACCTGGGGCCAGTGGTCGCGGCTGTTCTGCTTGTTGATCTTGGGGGTACGGCCGAACTCGCCCCAGACGACGATCGAGACGTCCTTGTCGAGGCCCCGCTCGTGCAGGTCCGACACCAGAGCCGCCAGCCCGCGGTCGAGCTGCGGGCACCACCGGCGCGACTGCGGGTAGTTCATGCCGTCCGGGCCGTGCCAGTCCCAGCGGCCGTAGTTGAGCGACACCACCCGCGCGCCCGCCTCGACGAGGCGGCGGGCGACGAGGAAGTTCCGGACCATGTAAGGCGAGCCGTCGCGCTCGAACACCGGGTCGTCGGTGCCGTACCGCTCGACGACCTTCGGGTCTTCCTTCGAAAGGTCCAGCGCGTCGGCCAGCTTGGAGGAGCTCAGGATCTCCATCGCCTGGCGGTCGAACTCGTCGATGCCGTCCATGACGCCCGCGGTGTCCGTCTCGCGCCGGAAAACGTCGACCGACCGGCGGAGCGCTTCGCGGTCGCGCAGGCGCTCGAGGCTGATCCCGTTGAGCGTGAGGCCTTCGGGTTTGCTCAGCGGATCCTTGGAGACCACCTGGAGCGGCGCGTGCGCCGGCCCGACGAAGCCGGGGGCGCCGGCCTCGCCCCACGTGCGGTTCCCCGTGGGGTACATCATCGACACGTTGGCGGCGACGCCGCCGCGGACCTGGCCCTGAATTCTCGAGACCCACGCGCCCATCGACGGCCACATGCCGCCCGCCGGCTTGACTTCCTTGCGGGTCCGGCCGGTCATGCACTGGTAGAGGTCGTGGAGGCCTTCCGAGCCGACCATGGACCGGATGAGGGTGAACTTGTCCATCATCCTGGCCATGCGGGGGAAGAGCTCGCAGATCTGGATGCCGGGAACGTTCGTGCCGATGGGGCGGAACTCGCCGCGGATCTCCGCGGGGGCGTCCGGCTTCAGGTCGAACATGTCCAGGTGGGAAGGGCCGCCGGGCATGTAAATGTTGATGACGGACTTATGGGAACGCCCCGTGCCCGCGCGCGCTTCGAGGGAGAGGAGCTGGCCGAGCGAAAGCCCGCCCGCCGCCATGCCGCCGACTTTCAGGAAATCGCGCCGGCTGAGGCCGCGGCCTTCCCGGTACCGGTTCTCGCCCAGGAGCGTCAGCATACGTCGTCCTCCCCATTTGTTACGCCTTCCGGGGGTCCCGCGCGTTGCCAAATTGTGATAGCCATCCTCGCGACGAAAGTGACAGGATGTGGTATTCTCTTGCCCCATGACGACCCCCAATGACCACCGGTTGCCGGAGGCCACGGTCCCCCGCGCCTACCGGTTGACGCTGGAACCCGACCTCGAAACCTGCCGGTTCCAGGGCGAAGTCGAGATCGACCTCGAGGTGCGCTCCGCGACCCGCGAGATCGTTCTCCACGCCGCCGACCTCGAGATCGCAGAGGCCACGGTGGCCGGCCGGCCGCTCGAGGCCCGCCTCGACCCGGCGAAGGAGCGCGTCACCCTCGCGGCGAAGGACGCGCTCCCGGCCGGCGCCGCGACCGTCCGCATCCGCTTCGCCGGCGTCCTCAACGAGAAAATGCGCGGGTTCTACCGGAGCTGCTACCGGCGCCCGGACGGGACCGAAGGCGTCATGGCCACCACCCAATTCGAGTCGACCAGCGCGCGCCGCGCCTTCCCCTGCTTCGACGAGCCCGCGCTCAAGGCCCGCTTCGACGTCACGCTTGTGGTCCCGAAGGGTCGCGTCGCGATCTCGAACATGCCCGTCCTGTCGCAAGAACCGGACGGGTCCGGGACCCGCGTCCGGTTCGCGCGCTCCCCGGTCATGTCCACCTACCTGCTCGCCTTCATCGTCGGCGAGTTCGAATCGATCGAGGGGCGGACGAAGGGGGGCGTCCCGGTGCGCGTCCTGACGACGCCCGGGCGGGTCGAGCTCGGCCGCTTCGCCCTGGAGACCGCGGTGCGGGGCCTCGAGTTCTTCAACGGGTACTACGGGATCCCCTACGAGAAGGCGCTGCCCAAGTGCGACCTCATCGCGATCCCGGACTTCGAGTACGGCGCGATGGAGAACTGGGGGGCGATCACGTTCCGCGAGACGGCGATCTTCGTGGATCCGCAGAAGTCGTCCGTCCCGCAGCGCCGCCGCGTGGCGGAAGTCGTCCTCCACGAGCTGGCCCACCAGTGGTTCGGCAACCTCGTGAGCCCCGAGTGGTGGAGCTTCCTCTGGCTCAACGAGAGCTTCGCGACCTACATGGCCTACAAGGCGTCCGACGCCCTCTTCCCCGAATGGAACGTCTGGGAAGAGTACCTGGCGCAGATCACCTCCGCCGGAAAGGCTCTCGACAGCCTCCGCAGCTCCCACCCCGTGGAGGTCGTGGTCCGCGACCCGAGCGAAGTCGACCAGATCTTCGACGCGATCTCCTACAACAAGGGCGGTTCGGTGCTCCGCATGCTGGAGGGGGCGATCGGGGAGGAGGCTTTCCGGGAGGGCATCCGCCGTTACCTCCAGCGCCACGAATACGCGAACGCAACCACGGACGACCTCTGGAAGGCGCTGGGGGAGGTCGCCGGCGCCGACGTCGGGGCCATGATGGACGGGTGGACGCGGCAGACGGGGTTCCCGGTGGTCCTGGTCGCGCGGGACGGCGACACGCGTCTCCTCCGGCAGGAGCGTTTCCTTCTCGACCGCGACCCGGACCGGCCCGCGGAGGACACGACCGTCTGGGACGTGCCGCTGGCGACGTTGGGCGACTCCGGGGCGCGCCGCGCGGAGCGCCTGGCGGGTCGCGAAAGCGCGTTCAAGCACGGCGGCGACCGGTGGTTCAAGCTGAACGCCGGGCAGACGGGGTTCTACCTCGTGCACTACGGGGACGCGGACGCGCACGCGCTGGCGGGGGCGCTCGGCGAAAAGAGGCTCCCGGCCGAGGATCGGTACGGGTTGCAGGAAGACGCCTACTCGCTCATGCGCGCGGGCTACCTGTCGGTGGGGGCGTACCTGCGGCTCGTGGGCGCCTACGCCGGGGAAGAGAACTATCACGTCTGGGCGGGGCTGATGGAGGGGGTGGCGGCGCTCGAGGAGATCTTCGCGGGCGACCGGATGATCCCGCGCCTTCAGGCGTGGGCGCGTGACCTCGTGCGGCCCGTCGTCAAGTCCGTCGGCTGGGAGGAGAAGCCCGACGAGCCGCACGAGCGGGTCCTGCTCCGGGCGACGACGCTTTCGGCGGCGGTCCACTTCGGGGACCCGGAGGCGGTGGCGGCCGTGCGCGAGCGGTTCGAGGCCCTGCGGAAGGATTGGGGCGCCGTCCCGCCCAACCTTCGCTCGATGACGCTGAGCGGGGCCGCGCGGCACGGAAAGGCCGAGGTGCTGGACCACCTGGTTGCGCTTTACGCGAAGGCCGACTTGCCGGAGGTCAAAGTCCAGGTCCTCCGCGCGATGGGGGCCTTCCGGCGCGAGCCGCCGCTCCGGAAGGCGGTCGCGTTCGCGCTCTCCAAGAAGGTCCGCTCCCAGGACGCGATGTTCGTCTTCGCGGGAACGCCGGTGGAAGCCAAGCCGGTCATGTGGGGGCTGCTCAAGGAGAACTGGCGCACGATCGACGAGCGCTACGGAAAGTCGGGTCTCATCGCGAACTTCATTTCGAACGCGGCGGGCGGCATCCCGAGCGAGGAGCACGCGCGCGACGTCGAGGCTTTCTTCAAGAAGCACCCCGCCCCGTACGCGACCGAGAAGATCCGCCAGACGCTGGAGGGGATCCGCGCCCGCGCCAAGTTCCGCGCCCGGAACAAGACGGGGTTGGCGGAGTTCTTCGGGAAGGCCGAGAAGAAGACTGCCTCCGCCCCCCGCCGCGGCTCCAAGAAGCAGACGAAATAGGGGAGCGAGGCGACGAGCGTAGACGCGATAGGTTGCCTGCACACCCCCTAATTAGGGCGGTCGAACCTCAGTGACAGCCATGTTCTCGCCTTGAACATCGTGCGCCCGGTTGATAGACTTCTCTGCAGTGAGAGGGGCGCATCCATCTTGAGCATAACCACACCTCCCGTTCCATCGGACCGGCAAAGAAGCGATGACCCGAACCCTTGGAAGTCACGTCGCGCGCGATCTGGCAAAGAGAGGAATCGTCATCCTCCGGCCGGGCCAGCCGGGCTTTCCCCGATACGCCTGCAACGGGGACGATCTGGCCGTAAGGCCTCTCTTTGCGCGGGGTGACGTGTCCCTCCTCACGCGGCCGAAAGTGGCCCTCTTGGTTTCGCGCCGCGAGAAAGCTGAAAAGGCGGGCGGGGATTGGCTCGAAGCCGCCATGGTTCTTTGTGAGCACCTTGCCCGTGCGGGATCGGTTGTCGTATGTGGCGCCGAGATGGCTCATTACGAAGCCATTCGGCACAAGATGGCGAAGATCCATGCGGCGCATATCACGGTTACAGACGGTTCACTTCCAGAGCCTGTGGGCCCGAACGGCGCAGGACCGAGCCTGCACCTTTCGCTTTGGGAGGGCGATTGCGGCGAGAGCGCGGCCAAGGAGCGCATGCGGCTGCGGGACCATCTTGTAGCATTGCTGGCAGATCGCGTGATCGTGGTTTCGGCGAGGGCAGAGGGAAACATGTTCCAGGTAGCCCAAAGGGCGATGGAGCATGGAAAGCCCGTGGCGGCGTGCGTCTTTCCCGCCGCACAAAAGGGAAATGACATTCTGCTGGGTCTGGGCGCCAAACCCTTGACGCCAGGCTATTCTGGCGTCTCCCTGCGGCACTTCATGGGCGAGGCATGTGAAGTCGGGAGAACGGACGCCGAGAAGCGGCAGAAAGCCCTGGGTCAGTTTTTTACGCCCCGCAGGGTCGCAGAGTTCATGTGGCGGGTCGCGGCGAGTTTTCGCAAAGCGTTGGGTTTGTCGGCCGGTACCTTAAAGGCTATTGACCCGGCCGTCGGAGAAGGAGTTTTTCTTGAGTCGGCCGACATTTCGGGATTCACATTTCAGGAACTTGTCGGAATCGACATGGACCCCGCCCTCGTCCAGGGCTGGCAATCCAGGCTCAAGGCCGATGCCAGGGTCGGGGTACACCTCGGGGACGGTCTTGTCGATCAACCCTGGCTGGGAATCGCGAGGGAATCCTTCGACATCGCCATAGGCAACCCGCCGTTTGGAGGCGAGGGGCTGGCGCTCTTGGCGCGTGTTGAAGAGGACTTCCGACAGGGACAAGGGGATCTTTTCGGGCCCGCGACCCGGCCCCCCGATGCACGAGAGGTCGACCGGCTTCATGCGCGCCGTCTTGCCGCGGAACTGATCAACCACTATGAGACATGGCGACCGGCCGAGGCCGTGCGTCTGACTCGGACGGAGGATGAGGACCCGAAGCAAGAAGGCTACGCCGGTGCACAGCAGCAGATGTGGCGAGAGGACGAACTGCCACAGGCGGCCCGGGCGCGGGCGGGCGTGAACCGCAGGGATGAGGAGGAGGCCCGCGAATACCGGCTCCTTCGGTATCACGGGGGACCGCATTCCGCCGCCACGCGAAGGGCGTTGGACCTTCTTTCCCGATTCCCGATTGAAATCCTGTTCGTAGAACGATTCCTGCAGTTGCTCAAGCCGGGGGGCCTGTTGGCCGCGATCGTCCCGGACGGAATCGTGGCCAACGCACAAACCCGGTATCTCCGTTCCTGGCTTCGGGAAAAGGCGGATCTTTTGGGCGTCGTTACTTTGCCAAGGGGCATTTTCGGAGGGGTGGCGGCCCACGTGGCGACAAGCATCCTCTTTCTTCTGAAAAAGGGAGGGCCCGTACGGAAGGCTCCCCGTTCGGTGATTATGGCGAGTCCCGGTACGATGGACCGGGAGAGCCTGGCGGACTACCTCACGAGGATTGAGGGAGGGATCGAGACGTGGCGCCCCGAAGCCCAGCCGGAAGACTAACCTGCAAGCACCCCGGCGGACCCGGAGAGCTTCTGTTCTTCACTTTTCCCCAGAGTCACATCGACGACCGTCGCTGGGACTCGGATTTTTACGACCCGAAATACAAGCCCCTCTTTCGGGATCTTAAGAGACGCAAGGCCGTTCCTCTGGGAACGTTCATCCCCGAGGAGGGCGGGATCACCTACGGGCAAGTCGGAAAGCGACACCTTTCGCCCAACGGCACCGTGCGATACCTCCAGGTCATCAACCTACAGGAGACGGGAATCGATTTCAGCATCAAGCCGGACAAGGTCAAGGAAGGCTCTCGCAACGATCCGGAGAGGAGCAGACTTCAGGTGGGCGACGTGCTGCTGACCAACAACGCCTTCGGCGGCACAGAGACTCTCATGGGCCGATGTGCTGCGGTCCTAACCGACTATGGAAAAGTGAATGTAAGCCAACACATAGACGTAATCCGCCTGAGGGTATCGATCCTTACTTCGTCTGCGTATTCCTGAAGTCCAGGTATGGACAAGAGCAGGTGCGGCGGCTGCAGCATGGGGTCAAGGCTACTGTAATAAGTTTCGATAACGTTCGTGAGATCCTCATTCCCCCGGGAATCGACAAGATTTCCAACATTATTCGCGAGCAGTACAGCGCGTTGAACCGCTGGCACGAGAAAGCCATGGCTCGAAAGGAAGAGCTGGCGACGGCGGGGAGGCGCGTTTCGAGGGGAAAGGAACTGAAAGAGGCCGCCGAAGCCGACGCAGAATACCGGCGGCGGATCGAACAAGCTCGCCGCCGCCTTCGACACCTGGTTCGAGAGGTGGAGCGGTACGTTTCCGGCGAAACGGAAAGTATCCGCGCCTACGTCGGCTAGCGGAGAACGGCCTTTTCATGAAATCTCAGGCCGACCTGAGCCGCATCCTCTTTACAAAATTCCCCGACGAGGAGAACTACTACGACCGGGTCATGTGGCCCCTGTTTAACTCCCTTAGCTTTCCAAACACTTTGGAGGCACGAAGGCGCCGATTTCCTCCTCACGGAATGCAAACCCAATGAAACTCAGATCGAACAGGCCGCCCGCGAAGCTCAACAGTACGCGGAACACTTCATTCCCCTCGACCGCAAGGGGCTGACCGTGCCCGACGGCTGGAAAGTACCGTTCGTCCTGGCGGCGGCCGGCTCGAAGGCGCAGTGCTACCAGCTTCGCTGGCATGCCAAACTTCCGACCGTCGAATGGGTTCTCCTTCCCGGCCTGCTGGAGTATAAAGATCTTGATCGGGCGGCGGAGAAATTCGCCAGGCAACTAGGCGCGCGACAGCCGCCAGGGGCTGCCACGGACGCCTTGATCGCAAGCGGCGCCTTTCGGACGGTCTATGAGGAGCTGTGGCGGGCCATTTCCGGACTGGCTACAACCGACCAGCGGATTTTGTCTTTCAATTCAATTCTCTATTCTGCGGCTCGGGGAGGTCTGGCTGGGGCCGAAGGGCTAATCGCCTGTCAGAATTGGCCGGCATCAAGGAAAAAACGGGCCTCCAAGGCCATACGCGAGTATCTTCCCGAAGTCCTGGGGCGGGGCTTTCCGGGACCCCCGTGTTCGGCAGTCTTTCGTGATTTCGTAGGCGAACGCTTTGACGGGACGAGCTCGAGCCTTGCGCGCCGTCTGCGTTCCGAATCCGGGATGAAATCGGCGAAATGGGACACGGGCCGATATTTTACCTCCGACGAAGTGATCAAGCCCGTCGTCCGCCTTCTCGAAGTGTCGAAGGAAGACCGCGTCGTCGACATGGCCTGTGGATCGGGAGGTTTTCTTCTGGAGTCGCTGCGCAACATGCTGGGCCGCGCGCCTTCGCGAAAGGAAGCTACGCGAATCCTACGCCGCCAACTCGTCGGGGTGGACATCGACCCTTGCTGCACGAGCATTGCGAAAACCCTGATTGCACTGTCCTCGCCGGACTACGGGGAAAACTTTCAGGTCTTCCAGCACAACGGCCTTTATTCCCACGCCGGTGATTCTCAGGAGCAGAATCTTAGCGAGCTCGTTCAGGATCATTCCTTCGACGTCGTGTTGGGGAATCCGCCGGGGAATATGCGCTATTCAGGAACGAACCGCGAGGAAATCGTTCGCGTCTTCGGAGAACTTCCGCCCGACTACATTCTTTTCGTGAGACGCGCCTTGAGCCTCGCCAAGCGGGACGGGGCCCGCATCGGCCTGGTCTTGCCGGAAGGCTTTGTGACCAACGATGACGCCCGAGCGCTTCGCAAGGCCACGCGGAAGCAGGCTGATCTCGTCGCCGTCATCAAGCTTGAGCGAGCCCTCTGGCGAAAGAGCACGCGAATGTCCGTCGTTTATCTGCGCACGCGCTCCCGTGGTTCCGGACGAAGACCGAAGACGGCATTCGCCGCCGTCCCGGAAGAGAAAAAGCATGAACGGAGCACGCTCCTGGGTCGACTGGAACACGTGGTCGATCATTGCCTCAACGAAAGGAGGACACTGGCCTGACTACTGGACCTCGGCGATGAGGTCGAACCACTCCCCGTAGCGGCGGCCGTCGAGCGTCACGTCGAAGGCGACGATGTGGACCCCGGGCTTGGCGTCGGCGGCGGCGCGCAGCCGGAGCTTGAAGGGCTTGCGCGACTCCGCCGGGAGCTCGCCCTTCAGTTCGCCGGGTTCCGGGACCAGGCCGGGAGGGGCGTGCACCTCGATGCGGTGGGCCTGCGGCCGCGCCCGGAAGTTGCGGACGTGGACGTCGACGTCGACCGACTCTCCGCGGCGGACCTTGACGCGGTAGGGCTCCGCGCGGACCCAGAACGGGTCATAGCCGTAGCGGTAGTCGTCCTCGGCCAGGATTTCCTTGAAGGCGTCGCGCATCGCGTACGCCCACCGGCGATAGCGCTCGATGAAGGCCGCCGGCTTGTCCATGACGTACGAGTGGCCGCCCATGAGGAGGTCGGGCTTGACGCGGGACAGGTACTCGGCGCCGTAGATGTACCCCTCCTCGAGGACGGCGCTGTTGTGCGCGACGACCGCTTCGTGGCCGGTATGGGCGGGGTTCTCGGGGTCGCCGAAAATATTGTCCCCCGTGAAGACGACCGTCTTGCCGTCGATGACGCCGCGGAGGCCGAGCGCGAACTCGGTCTGCCCCGGCATCCAGTCGACCGTGAACCGGTAGCCTTCCCAGTCGAAACTCTCGCCGTCCTTGAACAGGCGGTCGAACTTCACGCTCTGGATCGGCGCGCCCTGGAACATCGTGCCGTACGCCTGGATCGGCGCGCAGTAGTCGAAGGCCTCGGGACGTTCGCACACGGGCCCCATCCGGTCGATCGCCCAGATCTGCGCGCCCCACGTCTGGCGGAGGTGCGGCGCCTGGAGGAAATGGTCGCCGTGCATGTGGGAAACGATGATGGCGTCGATGGCCTTCAAGCCCATCCGCTCCTTCATGAGTCCGAGCGTCTCGTCCAGGAACTTCTCGTCGAGGAGTCCGCAATCCGAGAGGATCGCGCGGCCGCTGTCCGAGAGGATCATGTTGAAATTGGGGTAGAAGTTCGGGCCGCGGAACTTGTAGAGATGGGGAAGGACTTGCCAGACGTGAGGGACGGCGGTGGGGCGCGAGACCGGGTCCTGCCGCGCCCCGGAAACCGTGTGGACGTCGTAGCCGCGCACGAGAAGCCGTTCCAGACGGCGCAGCTTTTCCTGGTAGGCGCGGAGTTGCCGGGCCGCATCCCGCACCGGCGGGCCGTGGGAGGGCAGGAGCCAGGCCGGGTCGAAGCCCTCCAGGAGTCCGGCGGCGTTGGTCAGCGCGTGAATCCCGGCCGCGAAGCCGTAGTCCCACTCCGAGTCGAACCACGGGTGCATCGCGGCGCCGTCGTGCATGACGCCCCCCGAGAAGACCAGCCAGCGGCCGGCCTCCTTGAGCGCGTAGGACATCCCTCCCGGGCTGTGGCCGCGCGTGTCGACGCACCAGAACTCGCGGCCGCGCCACGCAAATCGGTCCATCCGCTTGAAAGTCCGGTCGAGGGGAATCGGCTGGAGGGGCGGCCGGACGTAGCTCGTGCCGTGGATCGTAAAGGGGTCGCCGAGGCGGACGTTCATGCGCCGGAACTTGGTCGGGTTCTCAAAGAGCTCGCGCTCCGCTTCGGGCCCGGCGACTTTGACGTCCCGGCCTTTGAGCTTGGGGGCGCCCTGGCACTGCTCGCGGTGGTGATGGGTGAACAGGACCCATTCGACGCGCTTGACGCCGATGTCCCCGAGGCGGTCGAGCACGCTGCCGTCGCCCAGGTCGATGAGCACCGCCGCCTCGCCGTCCCGCACGACGAAGACGTTGCACGTGTCGGTCCAGACGAAGAGGTCGGGGTGGGCTCGGGGATCCGGTTGGCGGAACCCCCAGGCCTGCATGGGCGGCGCCGGGGCCGGGGATTGACACGAGAGGAGGAGGAGCGTCAGGCCCAGGGCGCGGTGCGGCCAGCGAGGCATCCCAGGACTTTACATTCCCGTCGCCGCGCGGGAATTGTTTATTTATTCCATTCCGGACGGGTTATAGGGGGTAGGAAAACTCCCTGCCCGGGCTCGTACTTATTTGAATGGAATGTTCGTCCGGGTAAACGCACAATTGAACCGGGGAGGAGACGTAGGGGGCCCCGGACGGAGGCTTGGGGTGGGTAAAGAGGCTTGGACCTGCCGCCGGTGCGGGTCGGAGATTCCGGAGTCGGATTTCAAAAAGGGTCGTGCGGTCATCGTCTTGCGCCGCGCCTACTGCGGCCGCTGCACGGACCAGGTCACCAAACCCGGCGTCGCGCCGCCGCAGCAGACGCTCGAGGAAGCCCCTTCGAACCCGCGCGTTTAAGGCCAAAGAGGGGCCAGCCGGATTCCGCTGGCGCCCGCGCGCAGGAAGCGTTATAGTCACACCGGTTCGGACGTCCCCTGGGCCAGCATCGAAATTCCCCATTGAGGAACCTGGATATGCCGGACACCCCAGCTAAAAGACAGCGCGAAGCGCAGAAGCGGAGAAACCGGGAGATCAAGGCCGAGCGCAAGCGCCTTCGGAAGGAAGGTCTCCTGGGAAATGACAATTCCGGACTCTTCGCCCCGGGCGAGCCCCGCCGCGAAGTCGTACCGCACACGCCGGCGCCGAAGACCCCGCCCCCCGGGGAAGCGCCCCCTCCGGAGGCGGCCGAACCCAAGCCCGAGAATTAGCGAAGATACTCCAAGAGAATGTTGCAGGTATTGAGCACGTAGCTCGTCACCAGGACCGGGTCGCTTTCGTACCAGGTCGGGCTGTCGTTCTCCCACATCCGGGTCTCGCGAATCCGCTTGAGAAACTGCTCGCCCAGATCGGTCGGCCAGTCCCGCTCCTTGCCGTCCGACGTCACCAGCGGACGCTCGCCGCAGGCGTCCAGCGTCCGTGCCATGACCAAGTAGTAATAGAACAGCCCACGAAGGTGATGGCGCTTCCCGCGCTCGTACTGGAATCCCGGGTGGGAATCGATCGAGTAATGGCGGCGGACCCAATCGACCGCCGCCTTGACTTCGGGGGAGTCGCGGTGCAATCCCGCAAACAGGTAGGTCTTGATCCCGTCATACGTCATCGAGCCGTAGCCGACGATCGTCTCGCGGTCGGCGACCTTCACCGTGCCCGCCTTCTGAAGCCCCCGCTCCGGGTGCGGGGTGTAAAACAGGTTGCCATTGTCTCCCACCGATAGCCCCTGGGCCTTGTAGGCCGCCAGAAGCTCGGGATCACGGTTGGTCTCCGTGCTGTTCTGGCACTTACGGACAAAGTCGAGAATGAGCTTCCAGCAGTCGTCCGAGAGCGACAGGCCGGACGAGTGCAGCGCCTCCGCGACCCACGACGTCGCCGAGAGGTTGGCGGCGCCGCTTTGGACGATTCTCAGTTCGCCGGTCTCCGGGTCTCTCTTGAGCTCGAGGTCGCCGTACGCGAAACCGCCCGCGCCCAGCCCTTCCTTCAGCTGATGGTTCTTCAGGTAGGCCTGAGCGCCGCGGATCGCGTCGGTGATCCGGTCCGTGCGCTCGACCGAGGAGACCGCCATGAGCGCCACGGCGGTCGTGTAGGTTTTGAGAAAGGCGCCGTCCGGACCCTCCCCGAACGACCCGTCGCGGTTCTGTCGCGAGAGAGTCCAGGCGAGACCCTTCTCGGCGGCGGCCTTGTATTTCGCGCGAAGGTCCCGCGGCGCGCCGAGGAGCGCTTTCACGACGAGCGCCGTGTACGCCACGCTGGGGTCGGCCTTGCCGAGCACCGAAGCGCGCCACGCCCCGCTTTCATCCTGCCGGGCCACGAGCGCGTCGGCGGCCGCGACGTAGGCCACGCGCAGCCGGTCACGCAGGGTCTTTCCCGGGTCCTGCACAGCCAGCGCCAGCAAGGACAGTATGGCAATCTTCATGTTCGCGCCCCGAAAAGGGACTCCTTTGCAAGCGGTGTGCCATCGGCGCCGTGCAGGCCCGGCTGTCGAGACTGTCGCCTTCCGCTACTCAATCTCTGTACACGCGCGACCGTATCTTTAGGAGATGGCTGGTCTTATCTCCTTATCTCCACTTATCTCCTTAAAGGAGCCCCCATGCCCACCCTCGGCCTGGCGTTCTCCCTCCTTCTCGTCTCCTCCCAAGAGCGCGTTCTCGCCGAGGGAAAAGTGCCGGCCGACGCGCGCCTGCAGGCGCCCAAGGACCTGAACGGCAGTTTTCCTTTCGAGGTCCCCGCCACGCGCGAGGCGTGGGAGAAGCGGGCGGAGGAGCTGCGGCGGCGCGTCGCGGTGGCGACGGGCCTCTGGCCCCTGCCCGAGAGGACGCCGCTGAACGCGCGGCTGTGGGGCCGCGCGGAACGGCCCGACTTCACGGTCGAGAAGGTCGCCTTTGAAAGCGTCCCCGGCCACTTCGTGACGGGACTCCTCTTCCGACCCAAAGGCAAATCGGGCCGGTTCCCCGCGGTCCTCAGCCCGCACGGGCACGAAGGGCGCCTATGGGACTACGGCAAGAACGTCCGCCGCATGATCGCCGAGGGCGCCGAGCGCTTTGAAGGCTCGGGTCGCATGCCTCAGCTCGCCCGATGCGCGACCCTGGCGCGCCTGGGCTGCGTCGTCTTCATCCACGACATGCTGGGGTATGCCGACAGCGTCCAGATCGCTTCCCCGGTGTCCCACCGGTTTTCCAAGCAGCGGCCGGAACTCGATACGCCGGAGCGGTGGGGATTCTATAGCCCCCAGGCGGAGCTCCGCCTCCAGAACATCCTGGGCGTCCAGGCCTGGAACTGCATCCGCGCGCTCGACTTCCTGACCCAGCTCCCGGACGTCGACCCCGCCCGGATCGGCGTCACGGGCTCGAGCGGCGGGGGGACGCAGACGATCCTGACCTGCGCGCTCGACCCGCGCCCCGTCGTCGCCTTCCCGCAGGGCATGGTCTCGATCTCGATGCAGGGCGGCTGCACGTGCGAGAACGCCTGCTACCTCCGGATCGGGACGGGGAACGTGGAGCTGACGGCGCTCTTCGCTCCCAAGCCGCAGGGGATGTCCGCGGCGAACGACTGGACGAAGGAGATGATGACGAAGGGGTTCCCGGAGCTCGAGCGCCTCTACGCGCTCCTCGGCGCGAAGGGGAACGTGTTCTGCAAGAACCACGTCCACTTCCCGCACAACTACAACTATGTGGCGCGCGCGGCGATGTACTCGCTCTTCAACAAGCACCTCAAGCTCGGCCACGAGGAGCCGATCGTCGAGGAGGATTTCGAGCCGCTCACGCCCGCCGAGTTCAACGTCTGGGACGCCGAGCACCCCAAGCCCGCCTCGGGCGAAGAGGTCGAGGTCGCCTTCCTGAAGGGCCTGGCGGAGGCGTCGGACCGGCAGCTCGCGGCGCTTCCGGCCGGGAAACGCCGGGAGGTCATCGCGGGCGCCTTGGACGTCATGGTCGGCCGCCGCGTGCCGGCCGCCGGCGCGGTCACCCGCGAGATGGTCGACAAGAAAGACTGCGGCGACCGCTGGCAGTTCAAGGACCTCCTCCGCGTGCCCGCCCACGGCGAGGAACTCCCGGTCGTCTCCTTCCATCCCAAGGGCCGGGAGTGGAACGGCAAGGTCGTGATCTGGGTGGACGGCGAGGGTAAAGCCGGCCTCTTCGGCGCCGGGGTCAAGAAGCTCGTCGACGCCGGGTTCGCCGTCCTGGGCGCGGACCTCCTCTACCAGGGCGAGTTCTTGGCGGACGGGAAGCCGCTCCGCGAGCAGCCCGTCGTGAAAAACACGCGCGAGTTCGCGGGGTTCACCT
>Ga0187892_10007186_pt1 | contig 16016 bp, 15 predicted proteins | sample MA1701073metaG_FD_139345 | JGI IMG/M metagenome (GOLD analysis project Ga0187892, IMG submission 139345) | Bio-ooze microbial communities from a basaltic lava cave in the Kipuka Kanohina Cave System on the Island of Hawaii, USA - MA170107-3 metaG ... | reverse complement strand
CGATCAGGGCGCGTGTCGCCTCGTCGAGGCCGAGCAGTTCGGCGTCAGTCTGTGGCTGCTCTCGGTAGGCACGATGTATGCGGTCACCGATCCCACGGCGCCGGTGGCGCTCGACCAGTTCAGCCAAGCCGACGCGGACGGCCTCGGACCGGCTCGCAATGACGCCGGACGCCACGAGGGCGTCTACCGATTCTGCGAGCTGCGGGTCAACCCGAGTCACGAACTGTGTCATGCATTCAGCATAGCGTTTGGTAATGCATGGGCCAGGAACCGCAGCGCCGATGGCTCATGAGGAGCCGCCCCGGCTCGGCTCGTCGTGCCGTCACGTGCGGCCGGAGTGGAGGTGGTGCAAGCACTTTCCAACCCGGATCACCCGGCGTTCGGGCTGCTGCAGGCGGGAGCGGCTACTGCTGAACGCCTAGCGCGGCAACCTCGTCAGGGTCAACCCAGTCGTAGCCCTGGTCGTCGCGCTCGGACGTGATTTCGCCATGCCGAATGGCGAGGAAGATCGCCGTGCCGGGAACGCCGGTGCGGCGGACAGCCTCCGTTACCTTCACGCGATCGGCCACTCGGACAGGGTATCGGGCTACTCAGGATGACGCTGGTCGAAACGGTCGCGGACCATCCGCAGGGTCTCTTCGATCATCGCAAGGTTGGACAAGGCATGTGCCTCGGCGGCGAGGTCGGCAGCCTGGCTGAGGACCCAGAGGATCTGGGCGACCTCCCGCTCGCTGAAGCGAATCTCGATGCCGTCCACGCCGGCACGATACGACAGCTGGATGATTGGAAATGCGGGTCCCATCACTTACCTGCGAGTGGAAGTGATGGAGGTACTTCCCTCGGATCATCCTCCTCAAGGTCCCTGCGCTGATCTCGGTCGGCGTACGGGATCGACGGCCGAGCCGACCTGGCAGCCGTTGAAGTTACCGGCGGCCGCTACGTCGTAGCCGCGCTCTGCGTTCAGCGCCGCCATCTTGGGCGCTGAGGTGGCCTACCTCGCGTCGAGCGCCTCCGAGCTCACCGTTCCGCCCTCACTCGCACGCTTCGGTCGAGGCGAGGCAGTCGTTGCCGCGTTGACGCTCGCACTGCTCGGTGTCCTCGCGATGTCATCGGGCGCGAGCCGGCAGGGGCGACGCTTGATCGAGCCTGGCGACGGCGCACTTGACGAAATCCGAACACGGTGGCCGGACGACGTCAGCCAACGCGTCGGTTGGAACGTGGACCCGTCAGGTGCCGCCGAGTGGAGGTGAGCGGACTCGAACCGCCGACTTCCACGTTGCGAACGTGGCGCTCTTCCAACTGAGCTACACCCCCGGCGAGAGGGCCAGGTTAGTCGACAGGTGGTGGCTGAGGACTCAGGCGGGCCTCGATGGTGGCCTGGAGCCGGGTCTGGAGGACCGTGGTGGTGAAGTCGCCGCGGGTGCGTTCGAGGACGGCCCGGAGGGCGTCGACGTGGCGGCGGAGACCACCGGTGAGGGCGTCGGGGTAGTCCATGGAGACGAGCAGGCCATAGACCTCGTCCATGGCGGTGAGGAGGCGGCCGGCTTCGTCGAGGCGGCCCCCCCGCAGCCGGTCGAGGATGTGCCGGCGCAGCTCGGTGCCGGCCTCGGACAGGCCTCCGAGCCAGGCGGCGGGGCCCACGTCGAGGTCCTCGAACGTCGGGATCGACTCGCCCGCCACCAGCGAAGCGGTCATGCGGGCCTCGGCGTACTCCTTCTCGGCGTCGTGGAGGGGACCGGTGGCGGCCAGCGAAGGGAACGGGCGCAGCGCCTCCTGCGCCTCCCGTAGGGCCTTCTCGGCCTCGTCGGCCAGGGATGCGGCGCCGACCGGGTCGAGGTTGTGGACGGCCCGGATGGAGCTGCCGCAGGCCCGGATCGTGCGCCGGCAGGCAGGAATGGCGGTCTCGCGGGCGGCGTGGGCGGCGTCGAGCTGCCGACGGAGGTTGGCCGCCACGTCGCCGACGGCCACGGCCAGGCGCGGCGAGGTGCCTAGGTGGCCGACTGCCGGAGCAGGGTGGGCTCGGCGAGCCACCCGCCTTCGCCGTCGATCCAGCGACCCTCGGCCTCAAGACCGGCCTCGTGGCGGCGAGCGGTGGGGAGGAGGCGGACCTTCAGTTCCCGCTCGGTGGCCAGGTTGCGCTGGCGGACGAGCAGGGCGACGTACCCGAACAGCAGCACATCGGCCACGGCGTGGACCAGCCACAGCATGCGCAGGGCGGGGATGGCGCCCACGACGAGGGTGGTGCCGGCGGCGACCAGCAGGGTCATGAGGATGTCGCGCCGGCGCCGGCGGGCGCTGCGGCGGGCATAGGCCGAGGCCGACCGCATGGCGGGGCCGAAGGTGGGTGGGGCCACGGGGCCGGCGAAAGGAGCACGACCGGCGCCCACGGTGGCGACGGAACGGTTGGCGTGGTGACCCTCGGACGACCAGTCGCCCTGGCCCGTGCGGGGGCCGGTGCGACGCAGCACGGACAGCTGGCGGTGGAAGTCGGTTATCGAGTCAGCCGGGCGGCCCTCGGCACGGGCACGAACGAACGGAGGGATGAGAACCGCAGCCCAGATGACGGCGAGGATCAGCAGAACCAACGTCACGCTCCTCGACGCTCCTTTATCTGTGGCAACCGTACAGCAGCACGTGCTGGCGTTCGCGGATGGTCGGGGGAAGTGCCGCCGGCCCCCTTCCTAGTCGACGGGGGGCCCCTCCGGCAACCCCCCGAGGCGTCGAAACTCACTCCGCCGGGCGCCGGTAGGTGCCCGAGCGCCCCCCGGTCTTTTCCCATAAGGCCAGGTCAGTGATGCTGATCGAGCGGTCGGCGGATTTGCACATGTCGTAGACGGTGAGGGCGGCCACGGCGCAGGCGGTCATGGCCTCCATCTCCACGCCGGTGCGGTCGACGGTCTCGACCTGGGCCTCGACCTCCACGCAGTCGTCGCCGATGGTGAAGCTAACGAACACCGATCCGACCAGCAGCGGGTGGCACAGGGGGATCAGGTTGGCGGCCTGCTTGGCCGCCTGGATGCCGGCGACCCGGGCCACGGCCAGGACGTCGCCCTTGGTGATGGCGTTGCTGGCGATGAGGTTGGTGGTCTCGGGCTGCATGAGAACCTTGCAGCGGGCCAGGGCCCGCCGGTGGGTGGCGTCTTTCGGGGTGACATCCACCATCCGGGCCCGGCCCAATGGGTCCAGGTGCGTCAAGCCCCGTTCGCTCATGGGCCGGGAGTCTAGAGGCTGGTGCCCGGGGTCACCCTGGGCCGAGCCTGAGCACGTCCAGCTGATCGCCGGCCGCCACCCCGTCGCCGTCGGCCAGGAGGGCCAGGGCGTTTCCGGCGGCGAGAGCCCCCAGCATGTGCGAGCCCTGGCCCCCGGCAGAGCGGGCGTGGAGCCGCCCGTCGGCCGGGTCGACGGCGACCACGACCCGGACGAGGTGCAACTTGCCGTCCCGCCGGCGCGGGAAGGGCTCGCCCGCCACCGCCGGCACGGGGGCCCGCAGCGGCTGGGGATGGCCCAGCAGGCGGCGGAGGGCGGGGCGGGCGAACAGCTCGAACGACACCGCCGCCGAGACCGGGTTGCCGGGAAGGCCGAACACGGGCCTGCCCCGCAGCAGGCCCCAGGCCAGGGGCTTGCCCGGCCTGACGGCCACCTTCCACTCCCGGGCCGTGCCGAGGCGGGCGAACACGTCGCCCACGAAGTCGAAGTCGCCCATGCTGACGCCGCCGGTGAGGAGGACGGCGTCGCAGCGGTCCAGGGCGATGTCGAGGGCGTCGGCGATCGCATCGGCGTCGTCGGGGGACCGGCCCAGGTCGACGGGCGTGCAGTTCGCCTCCCTGACCAGGGCGGACAGCATGGGCCGGTTGCTGTCGTAGATCTGGCCGGGCAGCAGGGAAGCGGGGCCGTCGACCAGCTCGTCGCCGGTGGACAGCACGCCGACCACCGGGCGGCGGTGCACGGTGGCCGCCGCCCGTCCCACGCTGGCCAGCACACCGAGCAGGGCCGGGGTCAGCTCCGTCCCGGTCGCCACCACCACCTGCCCGGCGCGCAGGTCGTCGCCCCGCCCCCGCACGTTCTCCCCGGGGAGGACGACCGCCTCCACGACCACGCCGGTCCCCCCGGCGACGGGCGACGTGCGCTCGACCATCACCACCGCGTCTGCGCCTTGCGGGACGGGGGCGCCGGTCATGATGCGGACGGCCTGTCCGGGCCCGACGGGGCGGTCGGGGTCGGGGGCGGCCCCCGCCGGCAGCAGGCCCACGACGTCGAGCCGCACGGGCGGGGCGGCGGTGTCGGCGGCCCGCACCGCGTAGCCGTCCATGGCCGAATTGGCCCAGGCGGGCACGTCGGCCGGCGCGCGGACGGCCGAGGCGGCCACGCAGCCCAGGGCCTCGACCAGTGGGACGTCGACCACGGGGAGTGGCGAACAGGCGGTGAGGATGGCCTCCCGGACCTCCTCGACGGGGGTCAGCTCCGCGGCTACAGCAGGTTCCTGCGCTTGACGATGTCGACCAGGATCTCCTGGAAGGCGGGGCCCAGATCGTGACGGTCGAGGGCCAGCTCGACGGTGGCCCGCAGGTAGTCGAGCTTGTCGCCGGCGTCGTAGCGGCCGTGCTCGAAGACGTAGCCGTAGACGGGCTGATCGTCGGCGAGCGTCTTGATGGCGTCTGTGAGCTGGATCTCCCCTCCCGCTCCGGGCTCCGTCCTATCGAGGACGTCGAAGATGTCGGGGGTGAAGACGTAGCGGCCGATGACGGCCAGGGTGGACGGCGCCTCGTCGGGTTCGGGCTTCTCCACGACGTCACGGATGCGCACGAGGTTGTCCTCCCCGTCCACGGCCTCGGGCGTGGCGGAGCCGTAGGCGGAGATCTCCCTGCGGGTGACCTGCTTGACGGCGACCACCGAGGCGCCATAGCGCTCGTGGACCTCGAGCATCCCCTCGAGCACTCTCGCCGTCTCGATCATGATGTCGTCGCCGAGCATCACTGCGAACGCCTCGTTGCCCACATGCTGGCGTGCCACCGACACGGCGTGGCCCAGGCCCCGGGCCTCGCCCTGGCGGACGTAGTGGATCGAGGCCATGTCGGCGATCTCGCGGACCTGCTTGAGGAGGTCGAACTTTCCCGAGGCCTCGAGCGTGGCCTCCAGGTCGAACGACCGGTCGAAGTGGTCCTCGAGCGTCTTCTTGCCCTGGCCGGTGATGACCAGGATGTCGTCGATGCCGGCCCGGACCGCCTCCTCCACGACGAACTGGATCGCCGGCTTGTCGACGATGGGCAGCATCTCCTTGGGCTGGGACTTGGTGGCGGGCAGGAACCTCGTCCCCTTGCCCGCCGCCGGGATGACCGCCTTCCTGATGCGTCTGCTCATGCCTCGACCGTTCCGTCCTCCGTCGGGGGGTGTCCCACTCGATCCTTACCCTCGGCCTTGGCCCGGTACATCGCCTTGTCGGCCGCCGCCACCAAGGCCCGCCCCGTCTGGCCGTGCTCAGGGTAGGCGGCGACCCCCATGGACACCGTCACCGGCACGGGCTCGCCGTCCTTGAGGACGAACGGCTCGCCGCGGATGGCGCTCATCAGCTTGCGGGCCAGGCGGAGGGCGCCCTCCAGCCCGGTGTTGGGCAGGATGAGGGCGAACTCGTCGCCGCCGTAGCGGGCCACCAGGTCGACGTCGCGGACCCCGCCCGCCAGCCGGTGGGCCAGCTCGATGAGCAGGGCATCGCCGGCGTGGTGGCCGTGGTTGTCGTTGACGGTCTTGAGGTCGTCGAGGTCGACGAGCAGCACCGAGAAGGGGTCGCCGAACCGCAACCCCCGCTGCTGCTCGGCGGCCAGCCGCAGGTCGAAATGGCGCCGGTTCCACAGGCTGGTCAGGCCGTCCGTGATCGACAGGCGCGCCGCCTCCTCGAACAGGAAGGTGTTCTGGATGGCCGGCTCGACCTGGCGCACGAGGGTGGCGAGGGCGTCGACGTCCTCCTGGGAGAAGGGCCGGCCGTCGAGGCGGTCGTAGAGCGCGAGCACGCCGAACAAGTGGTTTCCGGCCCGGATGGGGATGGCCACCCCGCTGACCTGGGCGGGAGGCTCGATGGGGGAGGGGACGGCGTCGGCGTGGCCCGGCCACACCGCAACCGCACCGGCCGCTGCGGCCCGTCCGGCCAGGCCTTCACCCAGTTGCAGCTCGACGACGGGTGACGTGCCCGTGGTGGTCAGGGGCCGCAGGCGGTTGACCCCGGCCACCAGGCCGTAGAACACCGCCGCCGAGGCCCGCACGTACAGGGCGCACGTCTCCAGCACCGCGCTCAGCATGGCGGGGCGGTCGTGCGTGCTGGCCAGGGCGTCACCGAGGCGGTTGAGGGCCTTGCGGAACTCGCTCCCGGACTGCTCGAGCTCCTTCACCCGCAGATCGAGGGCGCGGATGGCGGCCTCCACCTCCTGGAGGCGGGCCCACAACCGCTCCAGGGTCAGATCGGAGGGAATGGGCTCCACCGTGGCCATGTTAGGAGTGGCGGGTACAGTGAACCGTTGGGCGTGGCTGTCGCCGCGCCCGTTCGTGCTGGTCGGAGGATCGAACGTGCCCGTCTACGAGTACGCCTGCAAGGCCTGTGGCAACCACCTGGAGGTGTCGCAGTCCTTCAAGGACGCGCCGTTGACCGAGTGCCCCCAGTGCTCGGGGCCGCTGCGGAAGGTGTTCGGGTCCATCGGCATCGTGCTGAAGGGCAGCGGCTTCTACCGCACCGACAGCCGGGTGCCGGCCAAGAAGGCTGACAAGGCGGAGAAGGCCGACAAGTCGGATGCGGGGGGCGGGTCGGGCGGAGGCGGTTCGGGCGACAAGGCGGCCGACGCCAAGCCCGCGGCCGAGGCCAAGCCGGCGTCCGACGCCAAGGCGTCGACCGGCGCGGGCGCAGCCAAGTCCGCCTGACCGGGGCGGTGCCAATGGGGTTGCCGCGGGCTGACATCGGGGTCTTCGGCGGCTCCGGCTTCTACCGGTTCCTGTCGTCGCCGGAGCTCGTAACCGTCCAGACGCCGTTCGGGGCACCCTCGGCCCCCGTGGCCGTGGGTGAGCTGGGAGGCCGGCCGGTGGCCTTCCTGCCCCGCCACGGCGTGGACCACGAGCACCCGGCCCACAAGGTCAACTACCGGGCCAACCTGTGGGCCCTGCGCCGGCTGGGAGTGCGGCGGGTGCTGGCCCCGTGCAGCGTCGGGTCGCTGAGGCCCGACCTCAAGCCGGGCGACTTCGTGATCTGCGACCAGCTCGTCGACCGGACACGGGGGCGAGGTGACACGTACTTCGACGGGCCCGTCCTCAACTGCATCACCTTCGCCGACCCCTACTGCCCCGAGTTGCGGGCGGTGGTGGCGGAGGCGGCCGCGGCCGCGGGCATCGTCGCCCATCCGGCGGGGACGGTGGTGGTCATCCAGGGCCCGCGCTTCTCCACCCGGGCCGAGTCCAGGTGGTTCTCGGCCATGGGGTGGGACGTGGTCAACATGACCCAGTACCCCGAGTGCGTCCTGGCCCGGGAGCTGGGCATCTGCTACTCGGGCGTGGCCCTCGTCACCGACTACGACGTGGGGCTGGCCGGGGTGGAGGGCATCGAGGCGGTGACGATGGGGACGGTGCTGCGGGTGCTGGCTGAGAACGTGGAGAAGGTCCAGGGCCTGCTGGCTCGGGTCATCCCCGCCGTGGCCATGGAGCCGTCGTGCTCGTGCGCCGATGGAGCCGTCGACCCGGGAGGGAGGGGTTAGGGCGAGCCCAGCCTGGCAGCGCGCCCACATGACGTGTTCGAGCGTCGAGCGCCCGGCCGGTCCCCGGTAGGCTGTGGCTCGCCACTTCCTCCATCGTGTGCCCATCGCCCGAGGAGGACCGCGTGCGCCTACCCCGTCTCGCCCGTACCCCGTTCGTCTTCTGGCTGGCCGTGGCCGGCCTCGCCCTCGCCACCGCCCTCGTGGTGGCAGGCGCCCTCGGCCGGGTGCAGGCCCTGGCCCGGCGCTACGGGCCGCTGCGGCCGGTGGTGGTCGCCGCCCGGCCCGTCGATCGAGGCGTGGGCCTGGCCGCGGCCGACGTGGAGGTGCGCCGGCTGCCGGCCTCGTTCCTGCCCCCCGACACCTTCGCCGCCGTCGACGACGTGCGTGACCGGGCCCCGGTCGTGCCCCTGCTTCCCGGCCAGCCCGTGCTGCGGGGCCACCTTGCGCCCGACGGGCTGACCGGGGCGGCCGCCCTCCTCCCGCCTGGGATGCGGGCGGTGGCCGTGCCCGCCGACGGGGCGGCGCCGACGCTTCGCGTGGGCGACGTGGTCGACGTGCTGGCCACCCTGGAGGACGACGCGACCCTGGCGGTGGCGGTCGACGCCCTGGTGGTCGAGGCGGGTGAGGGCACGGCGTCGGTGGCGGTCACACCCGAGGCGGCCCGGGCGGTGGCCTTCGTGGTGGCCAACGGGACGGTGACGCTGACCCTGTCGGCCGGCCCGGCTCAGCGGAACGTGGTGGCCAGCAGCCCCAGCACGACCGCGCCGGCCGCCAGGCGGTAGATCACGAAGGGCCGGAACGACCGGTGGCGGACGAACTTGAGCGTCCCCCACACGGCCGCCGCCCCGGTGATCCCCGACGCGACCATCCCGGCCACGAACGCGCCCTCGCTCCCGGCCGGGAGACCGTCGCCGAGCAGCACTTTCACTCCCCGGTAGGCGGCCGCGCCGCCGATGATGGGCAGGCTCATGAGGAACGACAGGCGCGCGGCCGCGTCCCGCTCGAAGCCCAGCCAGCGGCCGGCGGTGATGGTCGCCCCCGACCGCGACACCCCCGGGGACAGGGCCATGGCCTGGGCCAGGCCCATGAGGGCGGCGTCGCGCACGCCGAAGTCGTCCGCCTTCCGCCTGCCGGTGGCCCGGTCGGCCACGGCCAGGACCAGCCCGAAGGCGATGAGCATGACCGCGATCAGCCACTCCCGGCCCAGCTCGTTCTCGATGAACCCCTCCAGGAGCGCCCCGATCGCCGCACCCGGCACCGACGACAGCAGCAGCAGCCAGGCCAGCCGCTCGTCGGTGGCGTCCACCCGGCGCCGGGCGATCGAGCCCAGCCCGGCCCTCGCGAACCGCTTGAGGTCGGGGGCGAAGTAGGCGGCCGCGCCCACGAACGTGCCGATGTGGAGGGCCACGTCGAACGTCTTCTTGAGGTCGGGGTTGGCACTCAGCTCGTCCCAGCCGAACAGCCAGGGCACGAGGATCAAGTGGCCGCTCGACGAGATGGGGATGAACTCGGTCAGCCCCTGCACGACGCCCAGCACGATGGCGTGGAGCACGGGAATGCCCTCGGCGGCGACCGGCGCGGCGACGCCGGCGATGGGAAAGGCCAACGCTACGAGCCGGACAGGGTGACGTGGCCGATGGCAAGGGTCATGCCCGCCGCCCCGCCCGGGAGCCACTCCCGGTCGGAGCCGACGGCCACCACGTCTCGCAGGATGCGCTGGAGGGTGGACGCCACCGTGGCCTCCCGGACGGGCTCGGCCAACTCGCCGCCCCGCACCATGAGGCCCTGGATGCCGACGGAGAAGTCGCCGGTGGTGGCGTTGACGCCCGAGTGCATGCCCGTGACCGACTGCACCAGGACGCCGTGGCCGATGGCGGCCAGCAGGGCCTCTTGGTCGAGGTCGCCCGGGGCCAGGGACAGCGCCCGGCTGCCCACCCCCGGGGTGCTCTTGTACCCGCCCCGCACCGCGCTGGCGGTGGAGGGCACACCCGAGCGGCGGCCGGTGTAGGTGTTCTGGAGGAACATCCTCACCACTCCCCCGTCGAGGAGGACGTTGCGCCGGCTGGCCAGCCCCTCGGCGTCGTACTGCGAAGCCCCGTAGGCCTCGGGATCGGTGGGGTCGTCGACCAGGGTGAGCAGGGGAGACGCCACCGGCTCCCCCAGCGTGCCGGCCAGGAAGGAGCGGCCCTTCAGGACCGCCATGCCCGACAGCAGCCCGGCCAGGATCCCCGTCAACGAGGCGGCGACGGAGGGTTCGAGCACCATGGTGAGCCGCTGGGTGGGCGGCTTCACCGCCCCGAGCAGCCGGGTGGCCCGGCGGGCGGCATCGGCCGCCGCCTCGGCCACGTCGAGGTCGTGGGGGGTGCGGGCGACCGAGTAGCCGCCGCCCGTCTGCGTGCCCGACCCGTCGTCGGCCATGGCCGTCGACCACACCGAGCAGACGGTGCGGCGGGCCGACGTGCGGATGCCGGTCGAGGTGGCGATGGCGGCCGAGAGCTCGCTGTCGCCGTAGTCGGCCGACTCCACCCCCTTGATGCGGGGGTCGGCCGCCCTGGTGGCCCGCTCCAGCTCCAGGGCCAGCTCGACCTTGGCCTCGGTGGGGAAGGTGGCCGCATCAGGGCGGTAGAGGTCGAGCTCCACGGGCGCCACCCCATCGGGCTCGGCCAGGCCCAGGTACTCGTCGACCGTGCCGAACTCGGCGTTGTCCCGGGCCTCGGCCAGCGTCTCCTCGATGACGCGGGGGTCGAGTGAGGCGGCGTAGGCGAAGCCCTGGCGGTGGCCGGCGACCACCCGGATGCCGACGCCCTCGGTCTCGGCCGACGACAGGAACTCCACGTCGCCCCCGAAGGCCCGGACCGACGTGTGCCGGCCTCGGGCCACGTAGGCCTCGACCTGCTCGCCGTCGCGGGCCCAGCCCGCCACGCGGCCGGCCAGGTCGTCCAGCTCGGGCCGGGGAGGGGCCACGACGACGAGGTCAGCCACCGGTGCCGCCCACCGTCATGCCCGTGACCCGGAGGGTGGCCTGGCCGGACGACACGGGCACGCCCTGGCCGTCCTTGCCGCACGTGCCCGCCCACGTCTCGAAGTCGTGGCCCATGGCGTCGATGGAGCGGAGGACGTCAGGCCCGTTGCCGATCAGGTTGGCGGCTCGCAGGGGGACGGTGACCTCTCCTTGCTCGATCAGGTAGGCCTCGGTCATACCGAAGACGAAGTCGCCGGTGGCGGTGTTGACCTGGCCGCCGCCCAGCTGCACGCAGTAGATGCCGTACGGGGTCTGGCGGATGATCTCGTCGGGATCCTCCTCGCCGGCCAGCACGTAGGTGTTGGTCATGCGGACCATGGGGAGGTGCTGGTAGCTCTGCCGCCGGCCGTTTCCGGAGGACTCGCGGCCCTCCTTGCGGGCCCGCAGGGAGTCCCACATGTAGTCGGTGAGCTCACCCTCGTGGATCAGGGTGTTGCGGCGGGCCTCGTTGCCCTCGTCGTCCACCGCGTAGGTGCCCCATTCCTGGCCATAGGTGCCGTCGTCGACCAGGGTGACGAGCGGACTGGCCACCTGGGTGCCGACCTTGTCACGGAAGACGGAGGCGTCCCGGCCGACCAGGTCGGCCTCGAGCCCGTGGCCGCACGCCTCGTGGAACAGCACTCCGCCCGCGCCGCGCCGAAGCACGACCGGCAGCGTGCCGGTGGGGGCGGGACGGGCCTTGAGCAGGTCGACGGCCCGCCGGGCCGCCACCCGGGCCACGTCCTCGACCTGGACCCGCTCGTAGATCTCGAAGCCGACCGTCCCTCCGGTGGTCTCGTACCCCGTCTGGAGGACGCCCTCGGAGCTCGCCACGACCGATACCCCCAAGCGGGTGCGGACCTGGTCGTCGCCGGCCAGCAGTCCGTCGCTGTTGGCCACGAGGATGCGGCGGCGGCCGTCCCCGTAGGTGACGGCGACCTGGCGGATCGTCCCGTCCAGGGAGCGGGCCGCGTCCTCGGCCCGCTTGAGAAGGTCGACCTTGGTGGCCTTGGGCACGTCCTCGGGCAGGACCTGGGCGGGCGACGGCCGCTCCGGTCGCCGGCGGGCCACCTCGACCTCCCGCACCCCCTCTCCCCCGCCCCGGGCCGCTGCGCCGGCTGCCGCCGCCGCGGCCCGCAGGCCCCCCTCGGTCAGGTCGGATGTATGGGCGAAACCGGTCGTCTCGCCCCGCACGACCCGGATGCCGGCCCCCCGGTCACGGCCCGAGGTCAGCTCCTCGATACGGCCGTCGTCGAGGCGGGCGGAGGACGACCGGCGGTCCTCCACGAACAGCTCGGCGAAGTCGCCGCCCGATCGAAGGGCTTCGGCGAGGACACGGGAGACGGTGGGTTCGTCGAGAAGGTCGAGCACGCGGCCATCGTACGGCCACCCACCGGTCTTAGACTCCCGGCGCCGAAGGGAGGCGGGGGATGAGGGGCGGCATGGGACGGAGGATGCGGCGAGCGGCGTGGCCGGCAACGGTCCTGGTGGCGCTGGCCCTGCTGCCGGCATCGGCGGCGGCGACGGCCACGGAGTCGGACGGCGAGGAGGAGGGGGCGCTCGCGCAGCTCGGGCACACCGACCTGGGGGGCAAGGGGCTGAACGGCGACCTGGCCGTGGTGGGCACCACCGCGATCGTGGGGGCGGGCTACGTGACCCACACCGGCTACCACACCGAGCGCTACAACCCGGGGCCGTGCATCGAGGTCACGGCCAAGGTCGTCGACCTGACCGATCCCCGGGCGCCCCGGCTGACGGCCGAGATCCCCATGCCCGTCGGCGTGGCCGCCATCGACGTCGATGCCATCGCCGTCCAGACGCCGGGCTTCACCGGCACGCTGGCCGCCATCGCCCTCGACGACGGCCCGTCCCAGGCCGGCCCCACCCCGTGCACGCCGGCCGAGCGCAGCCCCGCCTTCGTCCACCGCGGCGTCCTCTACTACGACATCACCGATCCCCGCTCGCCCAAGGAGCTGGGCCGGTACATGGCCGACCAGGGGCCCATGGACGACGTGGCCGCCAACGCCGTTCCCTGCGCCCCGCCGTCGGCGGGCGGGGCCGGGGTGCGCTGCGCCACCGGCCAGCACTCGGTCTCCCTCGCCCAGCGGGCCGACGGCCGGGTCGTCTCGATCTCGGTCGAGCCCATCGCCGACTTCATGACCAAGCCGTCGGGTGACGTCCGGGTGGTCGACGTGACCGACCCCCGCAACCCGACCCAGCTGGGGGCATGGCCGCCGCTGGGGGCCCGGCCCCACCCGTTCTCGCCCAACGGCTGCGGGCCGTTCACCAACAGCCACTCGGCCGAGTTCTACGCAGGCGGGCAGAAGGCGCTGGTGGCGTTCATGGACGGGGGCCTGTACGACCTCGACACGGCCAACGCCCAGCTGATCCGGGAGGCGAGCCGCTACAGCTACCCCGAGGAGCGGGGCGTCGAGGGCAACGCCGGGTTCGTGACCGCCACCGAGATGGACGGCGTCACCGTGGCCCTCCTGTCGGAGGAGGACTGGTTCCCGACCACGACGCGCCTCCGCATCGACGCTCCCGCCGGCCTGGCTGGCGAGAAGTTCGTCTGCGAGGGCATGCCCACCTACTTCGACCAGTCCAACCAGTCCCAGCTGTACCGCCGGCCGGGCGGCACCATCGCCGCCGAGATCGTCTACGGCGGCCGCGGCTGCCCGGCCCGGGGCAGCGCCGCCAACCCCGTCGCCGAGGACCCCTACCCGTCCGATCCCCGGGGCAAGATCGTCTTCCTCGACACCGCCAAGATCGACGCCACCCAGCCCGACATCTCCAACCCGGCCTGCAACAACACCACCAAGATCAACCGGGCCCAGGGGGCGGGGGCGCTGGCCGTGATGATGGGCCGGGTGCAGGTCGCGCCCTTCTCCGCCGCTCCGTACGCCATCGCCTGGGGCGGGAGCTGGGAGAACCTCACCATCCCGGGCCTCATGATCGACGAGGGTGACGGCAACGCCCTGCGCTCCGCCTTGTGCCCCCGCCTGGAGGGCGGCGCCTGCACGGGCGGGGAGACGGTCCGTGGCTCGGTCACCGACAGCCCGGGCGAGTGGGGCGGGTTGCGGGTGCTGGAGGTCGACCCCGACACCGGCATGCGCCAGATGGCCCTGATCCACTCGCCCCACGGCAAGACGTTCCCTCCGCCCGACCTGGGTGTGTACGCCCCCGGCCGGGCCGTGGCCCGCGGTGAGCTGGCCTACGTGGCCTGGCACGCCGACGGCCTTCGCATCTACGACCTGTCGGAGGCCCCGCCCCTCGAGGTGGGCCATTTCGTCCCGCCCGACACGCCCGACCCGTCCGGCAGCCTGCCCCCGAAGGCCTCGGTCATCGGCGTGGCCCTGACGGAGGGGAACCGGGTCGTGATCACCGACCAGAACAGCGGGCTGTACGTGCTCGCCCGGAGCTCGGGCGGCGGCTCGGGGGCGTCGGTCGGGCTGGTGCTGGGACTGGTCTTCGGCGGGGTCGTGGTCCTCGTGGCCATGGCCGTGCTGGTCGCCCGCCGCCGCACGAGCGGCGCCGGCTGACCGGCGGTCTCAGGAGGAGGAGGCGACGGATCCGCCGCAGCTCGTCGGTCGGGACCGGTCGACCTCCTGCGCGCCCCTGCCTCGCCTGCTGACGATGGCCAGTGCCAGACGACGACGAGCTGGCTTCCCTCAGCGTTGAAGGTTGCTTGTCGCCCTGTAGCGCTGATCGAGGGGGATGAAGTCTTTGATGTTGGCTGTTAGGAGCGTCCGGCCGGTAGCGATCGTTCCGCTCAGCATCTCGTCAAGGAGGAGGGCAAGCGCCACGCGCTACCGGGCGAGGAGGTCGCGCTGGCGTCGCCATGCCTCCTCGGCGACGTTCTGGCGGTCTGGGTGTGGGGCGGGTCGAGCAGAGGTGCCCCCCGGAACGCGCGGCAGATCAGCGGGCCGAGCGCGCCAGCGATCGCCGGCCACGTGGGCGGGCTACCTGAGGCCCAAGACGGTTGTCAGCGCGTCGTCGATTCCCCAGAGCTCCTCGCGGCTCACGTGGCCGGCCAGGTCGCCGAGCCGTCGGAGGTCGACGGTGCCGACCTGTTCGACGAGCACGCGTGTGACCTCGCCGGCGACTGCGATCTCCGGTCGGAACGTCGCCGGGCGGGCACTGCGAGAAGTTGGAGCAACCAGGACGACGGAGCGAGGCAGAAGTTCGTCGGCTTGCACGACCACGCCATATCGCTCTCCGCGCTGCTCGTGGCCGACGCCCTTCGGAACCTTGAATCCGTAGATGTCACCCCGGACCACGGAGGGACTCCATCAGACTTGCGACTACGAGCATCTCCTGGCGGTCGTGGTCGTCGGCTTCCAGGGCTGCAACTTCGGCGGCGAGTTCCGAACGCCGCTGCAGTCGCCGCGCCGAGTCGATCAGCGCAGAGCGGATCGCCTCTGACCGGGGCAGGCCAGCCGCCTCGAGCGATCGCAGCGCTCGCTCTGCCTCTTGGTCGAGCCGAACAGAGATCGCACGCGCCACGCCGCCAGCGTATCACGAAATGCGATACGACGCCCGGGTGAGTCCCCGACCGCCGCGGTGGGTCGGCCGATCGGTCGCGGCGGCCTGCGAGACAGATCGGCGTCTGCTGGATCCCCCAACGAGGAGGCTGCTGCGAAATGACCCGGAGTGTCGCTGACATCGGCTCGGGGGCCGTCGGGCTCCAGCTCTTGGCCGAAGAAGTAGGGAAGCGAGCGAATGATCGCGTCGCAGCCAGCAGCGTCCTCGCGTGACAATCGGCGAACCGGTGTCAAGCGCTTCTTCATGGCATCAAGCCACGTGGTCGTTCCACGTAAATGACCACGAGTCCAATTGTTCGCCCGACGGCGGTTCCCACCGTGCAGAAGCGCAGGGTTGTCGGTCGGGCGGTTTGGGCGGTGGTGGTTGGAGGGTGCGGCCCCAGCGGTCGGTGAAGACGAGGCCCAAGGAGGTGGTGGGGTCGCCGCTGATGCCGAGGAGGCCACGGTGGTGCTCGTCGTGGTGGCGGCCACACAGGCAGGCGAGGTTCTCGGGAACGGTCTCGCCCCCGTCCTCGACGTGCAGCAGATGGTGAACCTCCATCCACCGGACCTGCGTGCAGCCCGGGACCCGGCAGCCCCGGTCACGATCCTCGATCAGCCGGCGGAGGACGGGGTCGACGGTGCGCCGCCGCCGCCCCAACGCCACCGGCCTGCCCTCCTCCTCGAGCACCCACCGGAGGCTGGCGTCGCAGGTGATCCGCCGCCGGGCCGAGGCAGACAGCGCAGGGCCGAGGTGGACGTTGGCCT
>Ga0187892_10007185_pt1 | contig 16018 bp, 13 predicted proteins | sample MA1701073metaG_FD_139345 | JGI IMG/M metagenome (GOLD analysis project Ga0187892, IMG submission 139345) | Bio-ooze microbial communities from a basaltic lava cave in the Kipuka Kanohina Cave System on the Island of Hawaii, USA - MA170107-3 metaG ... | reverse complement strand
GTACGAGGTGGACAAGCAGACCGGCTACCTGCGCGTCGACCGGCCGCAGCGCACCTCGGCCTCACCGCCCACGCTGTACGGGTTCATCCCGCGCACCTACTGCGCGGAGCGCGTGGCCGCACTCTCACCGGGCTCGCTGCGCGGCGACGGCGACCCGCTCGACATCTGCGTGGTGAGCGAGCGGCCGATCGCGAAGTCCGAAGTGATCCTCTCCGCGCGCGTGGTCGGCGGATTCCGCATGGTCGACGCGGGCGACGCCGACGACAAGATCATCGCCGTGCTCGCGAGCGACGCGATCTGGGGCGGAGCCACACGCATCGCCGATCTGCCCGCGCCGCTGATCGAGCGGCTGCGCCACTACTTCCTGACCTACAAGCTCGTGCCCGGCGAGCCGCCGCGCGTGACGATCGATGAGCTCTACGACGCCGAGCACGCGCAGCGCGTGGTCGAGGCGGCGATCGCGGATTACTCCGCCGCATTCGGCGGAGGCGTGCCAGAATCTCGTTAGTCCGAGACAGGGAGGGCTCGTCGCATGGGCATGGTTTCCGAGTTCCAGGCCTTCATCAAGCGCGGCAACGTGATGGATCTCGCGGTCGGCGTGATCATCGGCGGCGCGTTCGGGAAGATCGTCTCGTCGGTGGTCGGCGACGTGCTGATGCCGGTGATCGGCCTCGTGCTCGGCGGCATCGACTTCAGCGCGCTCGCGTTCGCGATCGGCGGCACGACCGAGGAGCCCGTGCTGCTCAAGTACGGCTCGTTCATCCAGGCGATCATCGACTTCCTGATCATCGCCTTCTGCGTGTTCCTGCTGGTGAAGGGCGTGAACTCGCTGAACCGGCCCGCGCCCGGCGCACCGCCCGAGCCGCCCGCGGACGTGAAGCTCCTGACCGAGATCCGCGACCTGCTGCGCGCGCGCGGCTGAGCCGGGCTCGACTCAGGCCACCACGCGCGCGGCGCGCAGCGCGGCGATCTCGGCCGGCGCGAAGCCGATCTCGGCGAGGATCTCGTCGCTGTGCTCGCCGAGCGCGGGCGCGGGGCCGCCGGCGCGCGCGGGCGTGCGCTCGAAGCGCGCGGCCGGGGCGGGCTCGCGCAGCCGGCCGCCGCGCGGGTGCTCGGACTCGAGCACGCTCTGGTTCGCGACCACCTGCGGATCGGCGATCGCCTCGCGCACCGACTGCACGGGCGCGCACGGGACGTCCTCGGCCTCGAGCGCGCGCAGGAGGTCCTTCGTGCTGCGTTTGGCGAACTCCTGCTCGAGCAGCGGCTGCAGCTCGAGCAGGTTCTTCTGCCGCTCGGCGAGCGTCGCGAAGCGCGGATCGGCGGCCCACTCCGGGCGCCCGAGCGCGCGGCACAGCCCCGCGAACTCGCGATCGGCGGCGGTGAACCAGGTCATGAAGCCGTCGGCCGTGCGCGTGACGCGATAGAAATCGGAGAGCAGGAGCCCCGGCGGCGCGCCGATCCAGGTCTCGTTCGCCATCGCGTCGGGCCACAGGAAAGCGATCGCGGCGTCGAGCATGGCGAGCCGGATGTGCTGGCCGCCCGCTCCGCGCGAGCGCGCGAACAGCGCCGCGGTGACCGCCTGCGCGGCGAGCAGGCCGGTGACCTTGTCGCACACGATGTTGCGCACGAGATCCGGCTCGCGCGTGGCCGGGTTCGCCTGCGCCGCGGCCATGCCCGAGAGCCCCTGGATGATCGGGTCGTACACGCGCTTGCCGGCGTACGGCCCGCTCTCGCCGAAGCCGCTGATCGACAGGTAGACGAGCTCCGGGTTGACCTTGCGCAGCGCCTCGTAGCCCATGCCCGCGCGCTCGGCCGCGCCCGGCCGGAAGTTCTGCGCGAACACGTCCGCGCGCGCGATCAGCCGGTGCAGCACCGTGCGGCCGCGCTCGTCGCCGAGATCGAGCACGAGCGAGCGCTTGCCGCGGTTCAGCACCGCGAAGCCGCCGCTCATGCCGCCCTGCAGCGCGCCCGCGTAGCGCACGAGGTCGCCGATCCCGGGCACCTCGACCTTGATCACGTCGGCGCCCTGGTCCGCGAGCAGCATCGTGCCGAACGGTCCCGACACGATCGCGGTGCAGTCGACGACCCGAACTCCCTCGAGTGGACCCGGCATGCCTGGCTCCTCCACACCGATCGCTGTCGCCATCGTACTCGTTCGGCCCTTCAATCCTCCAGCGTTTCGCGCAGCCGCTTCGGGGCGACCGAGGCGTACCGGTCGAAAGGCTCAACGCGGGTCCCCTCCGCCAAGCCTCCCCCGCCAGCCTGTGTTGCGCGAGCGCTGTGCCGCGCCGGCGCGGTCCGTCTTTCCTCTCGCTTCTACTTTGCCTTTCGCACAGGCGGCGGAGTCCACGAGCCTTCCAGGATCTCTACTCCTGGCCAGTAGGCACGGATGTAGAGTGAGAACTCGCCCGTCGGCGCCGGCAGCCAGTTGGCCCGCTGCATCGGATCGCTCGGCGCGGCTGCCTGTACATGAATCGTGAGCGAGCCGTCGCGGAGCGCGAGATCCTTGCTGGATGCGCGGAAGACCCTGGTGATGCCCTTGGGCACTTCGCCCTTCCAGTTTGGACCCACCAGCAGGTAGAAGCCGGGCGTCGACCCGTACATCTTGCCGATCTGAACGAAGCTGTCGGTGCGAAGATCGACGCCCTGGTACACCCAGAAGCGATCACCGAAATCGGGCACCTGAACTACCACGGGCGAGACGTCGAGCGCGAGCGAGCCCACGCCGTACACGACGTCCTGATTGGGGCAGGCGATGCTCCGCTCTGCGGGATCCACGTAGCCGGTGAGCATGGTCAAGTGGTTTAGCGGCGCCAGCGGAAGCGGCCCGGCCATCACTGACTCCCTTCACGCTCGTGAAGTACAGCCGCCGGTTGTAGATGTTCAGCATCGGCCACGCCCCAGAAGTAGGCGTCGCGCGCGACATGCTTGGCGTACTCCAGGGTGATCCTGACGCGAGGGTCGGTCCCCTGCGGCATCGCCCGAACCCATTCCGGCGACGCTGGAATCGACGTCTCGGCGAGCGCGTCAAGTCCGAGGCTGGCTGCGGCTGGAAGTGCAAGGACGATCTTGGTCTTCATGTCAGAACTGGTAGCCGACGGACAGGGTCACCACGTGGCCTCGAAACCGCGACTCCGCGTAGTACTCGTACAGGTACTTGCCCGTCACCCCGAGCCCGAGCTTCGGTAGGGCGTAGCCGAGCTCAGCTCCAATCGCGTGCACCTGGTCGAGGTCGCGGTTGAAACCGGCGACGTTCGATCCCCTGTCATGGGTAACCTCCCACTGGCTGTATCCCATCAGACCTAGATCGACCAGGCCGGGTCCCCATGGGAGGAACTGACTGGCCCCGTAGTTCAGGGTCAGTCGCTGGCCGGGAACGATGTCGGTGTCCTCCTGTTCGCCATTGATCTCGTAGGTTCCTGCCAGGACGAGCGCGGTCGCGCGCTCCAGAAAGTAGTAGGCACCGGCGAGCTGAAACTGGTTCGTCCAGAAGCCCATTCCAATGTTGTCAGGGTCGCCCGCGTTGTAGTGGCCGCTGGGCGCGTAGATCCCGTAGGCGAACGACACATCGGCGTGCTCGAACCTCCAGCGCAGCCACAGCGGCTGCACGAAGAGGTCCTGCAGCCCGAATGCCGATGTGTCGGAGTCGACACCAAAACCCGAGGCCGTGGAGAGGCTCGCGCTGAGGCTCGGTCCGCCGAACGGCAGCGCGGCGTACGCGCCATATTCCGCGCCAAGGATCTTCCAGCCGCTGTTCCAAAGCACGGCTGGAACGATCGAGTACAGGTCGAGATCGGTATCCACGTCTGCCGGTCCGCCTGGCAGCGCAATGGACGAGATCTCGTGCCCACTGCTATCGCGCAAGTCGTTCGAGCCGTAGTAGATGCCGTATACGGCGGTGTAGAGTCCCTTGTCGGGAAGGATGTAGTCGCGAACGTTGAACGCGCCCGGGAAGTAGTGGCCGAGCTCGCCGGCGCGCGTCGCTGGAGCGAGCGCTGCGACGGCAACGAGCAACACGCCGGTCCAGACGCTGATCGAGCAGCCGACCAATCGAGGGCGACGACCTCGTCGCCTCTCATGGCTGACCCGCTTCTGCCTCGCGCCGCCGCAGTGGCTCAGCGGCGAGCCGCTCACGGCTTGGGCTTCCCTTCTTCGGCGCCCTCCATGAGCATCGGGAAGGCCTTGCGGAGCTTTTGCTCGGCCTTGATCTCACGGAGCTTCTCTTCCATGAGGTTCGCAGGATTGAAACTCGGCGGGAACGACCGAGGCGGGAACTCGTCGAATGTCGCGACGAACGCGAACACGTCGCCCATCATGCCGTACGCCGAGCCCACGTGGTTCAGGTTCCAGTCCCAGAAGGTGTTGGACGTGATGTCAGCGCGCTCATAGGGGTCCTGCATCAGGTTGAAGATCTTCTGCAGGCGGAGCGTCGTGAACGGCTCCGCCCACACTTCCAGCGTCCCGGGAGAGCGCTGCTCCGAGAACACGTACTTGTAGTCGCCTTGGCGCAAGCCCACCAGCAACCCGTCGTCGTCCGCGTAGAAGAACTGGTTGCGAGCGCTCTTGGCGCCGTTGTTCTTTGCCGCGCTGCCGCTAACGCTCGTCAGGAACTTCGACTGGTCATGGCCGTCGAGGTGAACCTTGTAGTCGATGCCGTTGGCGGTGTACCCGGTCCGGAGCTTCGCAACGAGCTGCGGCTCGCCGGCGATCGACGCGAGCGTTGGCATCCAATCGTTGTGGCTCATCAGCTCGTTGGTCACAGTGCCGGCCGTGATGTGACCCGGCCAGCGGACCAGGCACGGCACGCGAAACGCGCCCTCCCAGTTCGTGTTCTTCTCCGAGCGGAACGACGTCATCGCGCCGTCCGGCCAGGTGTTCATGTGCGGACCGTTGTCGGTCGTGTAGAGGACGATCGTATCGTCCGCGATACCCATGTCATCGATCGCCTTCAGCAGGGATCCCACTGTCCCGTCGTGCTCGATCATGCCGTCGATGTACTCGCTGTCCCCGTGCTGATACCGGCCGCGGTGTTCCTTGCGCACGTGCGTGCGCAGGTGCATGCGAGTCGAGTTGAACCAGACGAAGAACGGCTTGCCGGCGACGTGCTGGCGCTTCATGAACTCGATCGCAGCGGCGGACGTCTCGTCGTCGATCGTCTCCATCCGCTTCTTCGTCAGCGCGCCGGTGTCCTGAATGGTCTGCTTGCCGATCTTGCCGAAGCGGGGATCGATGGTCGGATCGTCCTTGTCCGTCGCCTTCGTCTTTAGCACGCCGCGGGGTCCGAACCTCTTCAGGTATGCCGGATCCTTCGGATAGTCGGGAAGCTCGGGCTCCTCTTCGGCGTTCAGGTGGTAGAGGTTCCCGTAGAACTCGTCGAAGCCGTTCACGGTCGGCAGGGTGTCGTTGCGGTCGCCGACGTGGTTCTTGCCGAACTGACCGGTGGCGTAGCCCAGGTTCTTCATGACCCCGCCGATCGAGGGATCGAGCTGGCTCATGCCCATCGGGGCGCCCGGGAATCCGACCTTGCTGAGCCCCGTGCGGATGATGTGCTGGCCGGTGAGGAATGCCGAGCGCCCCGCCGTGCACGACTGCTCGCCGTAGTACTGGAGGAAGCGTAGCCCCTCGTTCGAGAGGCGATCGATGTTCGGAGTCTCGTATCCCATCAGCCCGTCGCTGTAGGCGCTGATGTTCGTGATGCCGATGTCGTCGCCGAAGATCACCAGCACATTGGGCTTGGTCTGCGCGTTCGCGCACGGTGCGAGGGTCAACGCGAGCAAGGCCGTGATTCGAGCGAGTGCCAGCGTCCTCATGAGTTCCTCCGAGGGTCAGGGTCCGTTGAGCTTGGTCTGCGCCTGAGCGGGTACGCGCTCAGGGAGTCAGGGCCGATCGCAAGAACGAGAGGCGGGCGGCAGACCCGATCATCGTCTCCTCTATGGCGTACTTCGCGCGGACTCGGGGCAGCAACCGCGATGCTCGAACTCTCGCAACCTCTGTAATAGTCGAGAAGCGGTTCCCGAGTCGAGCCGGACGCCGAACCCAAAACCAAAGACGCCACGGAACATGCGGAGCGCGCCAGATGGCGGCGCTTCACCGACGGGGCTGAGCGCGTCGCGGGAGGCTCCCCGTCCAGCGCCGATAGGCACGGTCGAACGACGAGACGCTCTCGAAGCCCAGACTCCGCGCGATGCTCGCGACGCTGCGCGCTCGATCCAACAGCAGACTGGTGGCAACGTCGCGCTGGACCGCGCTGAGCGCCGCGCGAAAGCTCGATCGCTCTTCGCGCAAGCGGCGCTGCATCGTGCGCAGGCTCATGCCGATGGCTGCGGCGACCGCCTCCGCGTCCACACCGATGTCGGCTTCGATCCGCCGACGGACTTCCGCCTCGACCCGCGCGAGCACGTCCCCTTCAGCCACGTGGGCGAGCCGACGGCGTGCCTCGCCTTCCAGGGCGCGCGCGGCGTCGGCGTCGGCGCGCCGCGTGGGCAACGCGAGAGTCGACGAGGGGATCGTGATGCAACACCGTTGCTGGTCGAACGCAACGGGGGCGCCGAGCAAGCTCCGGTACTCCTCTTCCGGTCCCCGCCGCGAGTGGGGGAATTGGAACCACCGGATCGGCAAGGGTTCGTAGATCAGCTCCCGGAGGTCGATCGCCAGCATTGCGATCGCGAACTCGGTTACCGGCGCGAGCTGCGGATGCTCACGCGATCCGTTGTCGAAGACGATGGAGGTCCAGTCCGCCCCCTCGTCGAGATCCAAGCGCAGGCGATCGCCTGCGAGCGGGAGCAGGTTCTGGAACACCTGGATCGCGCGCCGCAGGGTCATCTGCGCCTGCAACACCGTCGAGAGCAGGGCGCGCATCGGCGTCGCGCAGCCGGCGCGTAGCGCGATGAGAGGGTCGCCTGTGAGAGCCTCGGCCTCCGCGATCAATTCGACCAGCGCGAGCATCCCGATCCGGGATCCGGCGCCGCTCGCGCCGGCGGAGATGGTCGCGGGACCACGCGAGAAGCCCTCGGTCGGATGCCCCAGCCTCTCTAGCCCCCGCAGGAACTGTGCAAGGTAGTGGGCGCTGACGACACGCGTCTCCAACCCGCTGACGCGATGCGATCTGGGTCCACCGCCCCGCGCGTCGCTCGCCATCTTCACTCCAATCTACACGCGTGCAACGCGTGGATGGTCCATCGACTGAGTTGACCTCACGCGGTCCCCACCCGGCCATTCTAGCCGCGAGGCACCTCGCCGGGTTCAGCGCTGCTGGAGTGGAACGAGTAAGCCTCAGTCGCATCGCCGAGGGGCGACCGTACTCCAGCGAGTCTTGACGGATCACTCCTCCAGCATTTCGCGCAAGCGCTTCGGCGCGACCGAAGCGTACGCCTCGCGCAGCGCAGCCTCGACGGCGGACCAGTCGACGCGCGGCACGTCGAGCCACAGCCCGATCCAGCCCTTGCTGCCGAGGTACTTGGGCGTGTGCAGCTGCGCCGGCACGATCTGCTCGAGCAGCTCGTGCGTCTCCGCCGAGGCTTTGCAGTTCAGGGCGACGCGGCCGTCGCCGTGGTGATCGGCCAGGAAGTAGCCGAAGCGCTTGCCGCGCACCTCGAGCGACAGGTGGGCGCCGCGCGCGACCGCTGCGCCCTCGGGCAGCTGCTCCACGATCCGCGTGCAGCACACGCGCCAGCCCACGATCTTGCGCGAGTACCCGTCGATCACGAAGGCCACGTAGACGAAGCCGGTCCAGGTCGCAACGTAGGTCAGGTCTGCGACCCAGAGCCGGTTGGGCCGATCGGCCGTGAACGCGCGCTGCACGAGACCCGCCGGCCGAGTCGCCGCCTCGTCCGAGATCGTGGTGCGCCTGAAAGAACGCCCGCGAACGGCGCCGTACAGCCCCATCTCGCGCATCAAACGCTCCACGGTGCACCGGGCCACTTCACGGCCTTCGCGCTTCAGCTGCAGCCAGACCTTCCGCGCGCCGTTACACCGAACGGTTCTCCTTCCACACCCGCTCGATCTCGCCGCGGAGCTCTCGGTCGCGCACCAGCCGCTTCGGAAGCCGCTTCAGATCCGCCTCGCGCGCCTTCGCTTCGAAGTACGTCGACCGAGCGATCGGCAGCACCCTGCAGATCGGCTCGACCCCGTACGCTTCCCGGTGCGCGTCGATGAACGACACCATCACTTCGCTCGGCGGTCGAGCTCCGCCGCTGCGAAATACGGCGACGCCTTGCGCAGGATCTCGTTCGCTCGGCGCAGCTCATGCACCTCGCGCTCGAGCTGCTTCATCCGTGCCCGCTCTTCGCTGGTCAGGCCTCCGCGCCGGTGAAGTCCTAGGCTTTCTGGAAATTAGGAGGGGGATGCAACCTCGCTGTTGAACAACAACCGACAGCGCGCCACCGCGGCGCAAAGAGGAGCATCCCCGTGCGGACGAGACTACCTGCGAGCGAACGGACGAGCCAGCGGATTCGCGAGCTGCGCGAGCGGATCGGCGAGGGCGATGCGATCGGAGAGCTGATGCGCCTGGGGATCCGCGAGCTCGTCGAGAAGGCGCTCGAGGAAGAGGTCGAGGACGCGCTGGGTCGCGGCTACTACGCGCGCGGCGAGGCGGAGCCGCGCGGTTACCGCAACGGCCATCGCACGGGCCGGATCGCGACGGCCGAGGGCGAAGTGGAGTTCAGCGTGCCGCAGGTGCGCGACACGGCGGAGCCGTTCACGTCGCGGGTGCGCGCGGAGCTGCCCAAGCGCACGGAGGCGCTCGAGGACCTGGCGGTGGGGATGTACGCGCGGGGTCTGTCGACGCGCGACATCGAAGCGACGTTCTGCGATGCGAAGGGTCGCTCGCTGCTCTCGCGCACGGCGGTCTCGAAGCTGACGGAGCGGCTGTCGGCGGAGTACGAAGCGTTCGCGACGCGCGATCTGTCGGAACACGAGATCGTGTACCTGTTCGCAGACGGGATCTGTGAGCGGCTGCGCGCCGGCGAACGCAAGGAGCCGGCGCTGTGCGCCTGGGGCATCTGCCGCGACGGCCAGAAGGTGCTGCTGGCGCTCACGCCTGGAACGAAAGAGGACACGGAGAGCTGCCGTTCGTTCTTCCAGGATCTCAAACGCCGCGGCTTGCGCGATCCGCTGCTAGTGGCGACGGACGGCGGTGCGGGCCTGATTCGCGCGGCGGACGAGTGCTTCCCTCGCGCGGCTCGGCAGCGCTGCCTCGCGCACCGCATGCGGAACCTGCAGGCGAAGGTGCCGGAGTCGGCCTGGCCCGAGTTCAAGGCGCGAGCGCTCGCTTGCTACCAGGCGCCGTCGCCCGAGGTGGCGCGGATGCTGCGCACGGACTTCATCTCGCACTATGAGCGCGAGCTCCCGACCGCGGTCGCGTGCTTCAACGACGACTTCGACGCGTGCATCGCGCAGCTTCGCTTCCCGATCACGCATCGCCGCTCGATTCGGACGACGAACCTGCTCGAGCGGCTGTTCGGCGAGGAGCGCCGGCGCATGAAGATCGTGGCGAACGCGTTTGGCGAGCGCCCGGTGCTGAAGCTCATGTACGCGTCGCTGATCCGTGGCTCGGAGCGCTGGCGCGGCCTGAAGGTCGGAGCCTTCGCGCTCAAGCAGCTCGATGCCCTCAGGATCGAGCTCGACGACACACACCGGCGTCAGGTCGCTCCTGCGACGACGCGATCAGACGAGGCCACCCCTTCCCGTATTTCCAGCAAGAAAGGGACTTGACCGGAGGTCGGACTCAACTGAACGAGTCTCCGGAGAAGCCGGCGCGGTTCAGTCCGTCGGAACGGGGCAAGATCAATTCACACGGCGGATGAGCGCGCACCCGTGCCTATTCACGTCGGATTTTCATCGAGCCCGCCACGTCGCGAAGCGCTCCAAGATCGCTCTCCACGCTGGCAGGAAGACTGCGGAGCGTCACCGTGTAGTTTATGTGCGGAGTCGGCTCCTGAGCGCCCGGCCAGCGGCCTGCCTGCGTCGCAAGGAAGACGTCGATCGACCCGTCTCCATTGTCTCGCCTGCAGATCTCGGTCGGGCGACCTCCGAGCCCGATCGAGAACGACGTCCGAGCGCACGGTTCGGCACCCAGTACCGTCAGAAGAGCTCGTGCGTCCGGCGCGAGCATCGCATTGTAGGACGCGTTCGCGCTGATATACCGGCGCGCTTCGAGCGTGCCGCCGCACTCGGCTGGGCTCGCGTTGCCCAGAAGCATCATCACGCCGGTGTCGTGCTCGAATGGTGCACTCCGACAGATCACCGCACCAGGAATCAGGTCGACTCCGAAGCCGAACTCATCGTTCTCATATCTGTCCGCGCACACCCGTTGAGATGAACGAGGAGCAGCGTCAGGGCGAACGCCGCGAAGAGCTTCCGCCGGGTCACGGCCCATAACCTTGCCATCGGGGAAGTCTGCTCCGAACTGACGGAACAGTCGGCCGGACCTTCGCTGCCCAGTTCGGATCTTGGGAGTTGTACTTGCCGCGATGGTCTCCCGATTGAGTCGGGCCATAGACGTTCCGATTGTCCGTCTGCAGGCCCCCGAGGAAGCGATCAACTTCGGTGGCCACCCAAAACCGGCCAGTGAAGGCGGGCTGAAAACCGGCCAGTCGAAGGGAGTGCGTCCGGGACGTTGACAGCGGTGGACCCGAGCGGGTCCACCGCGTGGATCAGCAACGTCTTGGCGAACGAGAAGCGAGAGCAGGTGTTGGCGCTGGGGCGGCTTGGATGGCCGCTGCGGCGCATCGAGCAGGCGACGGGCGTGCGGCGCGAGACCGCAAGCGCGTACCTGAAGGCGGCGGGCGTGGCGGTGCGGTCGCCGCGGCGACGGGGTCTGCCAAAACCGGCCAGTGAGACGGCCACCGACTCGGCGTCTCGCGCGAGCGCGATCGCCGGGCCGGCGCCGTGGCCGGTGGCGCAGAGCCGCGCGCCGCAGGCGAGCGCGTGCGAGCCGCACCGCGCATGGATCGAGCAAGCGCACGCGCACGGCCGCAACGCCATGGCGATCTGGCAGGAGCTGGTCGACCGCCACGGCTTCACCGCGCGCTACGGCAGCGTGAAGCGCTTCGTGTCGAAGCTGCACGGAGCGCAGCCGGTCCAGGCGCGCGCGGTGATCGTCACGCTGCCTGTCCAGGGACGTCATCTGTTCCGCGATATGAGGACACCTACTTTTCCGCACCTCCCTTCCTGTCTTGAACCGTATTCGCTCTTGCCCCGGGCCACGGGGCAGAGGCCCCGGGCTCTTCGGTCGTCAGCTCTTTGCGGAGCTGGCCGTCGCTCGCTCGAGATCTCGCAGCCGGTAGCTCCGCCCGGTGATGTTGAGCACGTGGCAGCGGTGCAGCAGGCGATCGAGGATCGCGGTGGCGAGCCCCTCGTCGCCCGCGAGCACCGCGGGCCAGTCGGCGACGCCCTTGTTGGTCGTGATCAGGATCGAACCGCGGCCGTAGCGGTAGCTGACCAGGCGAAAGAACAGACTCGCCTCCTGGCGCGTCATCGGCTCGAAGCCGACCTCGTCGATGATGAGCAGCGCCGTGTTCATGTGCTTGCGCTGACGCAGGCGCTGCGGCGAGACGTCGGCGTCGCGCTTGAGCGCTGCAAGCAGGTCCTCGAGCCGGTGGAACGCGACCGAGAAGCCGTTCTCGACCGCGCGCACGCCGAGCGCGATCGCGAGATGGGTCTTGCCGACGCCGGGCGGGCCCTGGATCAAGAGACTCTCGCGCTCGCGCAGGAACGCGCAGGTCGCCAGCGTCTCGATGCGGCTGCGCTCGACGCTGGGCTGGAACGCAAAGTCGAAGCTCGACAGCGTCTGCCCCGTCGGCAGTCCCGAGAGCCGCAGCGACGTGCGCACGCGCCGCTCGTCGCGCGCGGAGAGCTCCGTCTCGAGCAGCGCATCGAGGAAGCGATGCGGCGGCGCCGTGTCCTTGGCCGCCCGCGCGACGTGCTCGCCGAGCGCCTCGGCCGCGTGCAAGAGGCCGAGCTTGGTGAGCCGCTCGCGCGTGCGATCCAGATCGACCGACGGCGACTTCTTGAGCAACGCGGACATGGCCTCGGCGGTCATCGCGCCACCGCCGCGAGCTCGGCGTAGAAGTCGATCGGCCGCTGCGCGGGCGCCAGCGCCAGAATCTCGGCCAGCCGGTGCGCCATGCGGCCCAGCGGCACCGGCGCGGCCACGCGCGCGGTGCTCTCGCCCTCGTAGTGACGCGGATCCAGCACGATCCGCGCTCGCGTCGCCCGCGCGTGCTCGGCCACGACCCCGCCCTCCGCCCATACCTGCACCGTCGCCGCGCAGCCGCGCAGCTCCACCACCTGGTCCGCGAACCGGAACGGCACGCTGTACGTGCGGCCCTCGAACGCCACCGTCGCATCGCGGCCGACGCGGCGCTGCCCGACCAGATCGAACGGCTCGGGCAGGAGCGCCGGCAGCGGCGTGAGCAGCCGCTGCTCCGCCTGGAAGCTCTCCCACACGCTCGCGCCGGTCGCCGGACAGAGCCGCTTCTCCGCGCTCTTCTGCACCGCCGCATCCGTCGCGGCCTGCAGCTCGCAAAGATCCCGCCACGCGCGCCGGCGCGGATCGAAGCCCGCCTTGTGCGCGAGGATGCGCCGCTCCACCTTGCCCTTGTCTTCGGGCGTGTACGGCCGCGCCGCGTCGACATGGAAGCGCAGGGCGCGGGCGTAGGTCGCGTAGCGCTCGTTCACCACGCCCCACGCGCCCGCGCCCTTCGCGATCGCCGTCTTGGTGTTGTCCACGCGGATCACGCCCGGCACGCCGCCCAGCCGCCGCAACGCCGCATTGTGTACCGCGAGCCAGGCCAGCTCATCCGTGCGCTCCGACCACACGATCGCCTCGTGGCGCGAGTGCGAGAGCACCAGATGAAACGCGAACAGGTCCCGGGGCAGCTCCGCCACCACCACGCCGCGAAACTCCGCCCAGTCCGCTTGCGCCTGGGCGCCCGGCGGTGTCTCGATCCGCCGTCGCACCCGGAGCTGCGGCGCCGGATACTGCGCGCGAAGGAAGCGCTGCACCGCCTTGTAGCTGCCCCCGTAGCCGTGCTCCGACACCAGCCACTCGTACAGCGCCAGCCCATTCGCACCCCGCACGGCGGCGACTCCGCGCATCCACTCGCCCACCGCCTCGGCGAACGGCGCCACCGATGAAACCTGCTCTGCCCGTCGGTCTCGAGCCCGCGTCGCGATCCGCCCGAGTCGGTAGCGCACCGCCTTCTCATCCACCCCGAGCTGCCGGGCGATCGCCCGCTTGCTCATGCCCCGCTCGTACAGAACCCCGATCGTCACCACTTCCTCCTCTCGCAGCCGGCGCTCCATCCGACCTCCCCCGTGGAGATCGTGGACCGCCTGCCCTCATCGAGAGGTGCGGAAATCTCGGTGTCCTCTTCCGCTTCGGGTATCACGTCCTCTGACACTGCCGGGCGAGGAAGCGCAGGTCGACTACGGCACGGGCCCGATGGTGCGCGACCCGAGCAGCGGGAAGTACCGGCGCACGCGGCTGTTCGTGCTGGTGCTGGGCTACAGCCGAAAGGCCGTGCGGCTGCTCACGTTGGGCTCGAGCGTGCGGATCTGGGCGGAGCTGCACGAGCGCGCGTTCCAGAGCCTCGGCGGCGCGCCGCGCACGATCGTGCTCGACAACCTGCGCGAGGGCGTGCTCGTGCCCGACCTCTACGATCCGCGCGCGAACCCGCTCTACCGCGACGTGCTCGCGCACTACGGGGCCGTCGCACTTCCGTGTCGCGTCCGCGACCCCGACCGCAAGGGCAAGGTCGAGTCGGGCGTGGGACACGCCAAGCGAACGGCGCTCGCGGGCCTGCGCTTCGAGAGCCTGGCAGCGGCGCAGGCGCATCTCGATCATTGGGAGGAGCGCTGGGCCGACACCCGGATCCACGGCACGACCAAGCGCCAGGTCGCGGCGATGTTCGCCGAGGAGCGCGGCGCGCTCTTGCCACTCCCGCTCGCGCCGTTTCGCTACTACCAGCACGGCGCGCGCACGGTGCATCTGGACGGCTGCGTCGAGGTCGAGGCGGCGTACTACAGCGCGCCGCCGGGCTGGATCGGGCGCGTCGTGGCGGTGCAGTGGGACACACTGCGGGTACGGTTGCTCGATCCCAAGACGAGCGAGCTCCTGCGCGAGCACGTGAAGAGCGAGCGCGGCCGACACCGCATCCACGACGACGATCGCTCGCCGCGCACCCCGCCCCCGGGGTGGTTCAACCTGCTTCTGGTCGAAGCGCTCGGGTGTCGACAAGAGAGCGACGATGCTGGTGGGTCGTGGCGGATCGTCAGCCCGCGTCGCCCGTGCCGGCCCGAGCAACGGCAGCAAGAGTCCGACGAGGACCCCGATCGTCAGCACTCGACTTCCGACTACTCCGTCGGCCCCCGGTGCTCCTTTCTCTCGACCCGCGCCAACCTGTCATCCTCGAAGGAAAGCAGCAGCCATGCGTTCACTCCAACGAGGCCCAGACGCCATACGTTCGATGCGCGAACACGATCAAAGTCCGCAGGGGACAAGTCCGTGCCCTTGAAACGTTCGTCGAAGGTGCCGCGCTCCGCATCGGCGAGGCGCAATGCACGGATCTCGCCTTTCTGCTGCAGCGCGATGGCCTGCTGAAAGCATGCGAGCTTGGACTCCCCAATCTTGAAGCCCATCACGGCTCCTGACGTGTGCGTTTCCGTCTTCGTCCAAGGCCAGTTTGAGAAGGTCACTGCTCCGGAGTAGATCAGAAAAGCTGCGGCGACTGCGACTAGCGAGCCGATCCCAACCACCACGACATTCCTCCTCAAAGGTGCTGACGCCATGGTCGTCATTCTCCGCGGAACTCGATCTCGCGCCAGCTTCCAGAGCCAGGAGCGATTCTAGGCGATCCCGGGACTTTCAACCGGGTCCCTGCTGCTCGGTTCCCGACTGCTTGCGCGGCGCTATTGCTGTTCGCGCCGAATGGACCAGCAACGGCCGAGTACTTTTGGTTCTCGATCAGAGCGCCCGCTGCCGACCGCACAGCGTCAGACGAAGCTGGGATTCTCACGAGGTTTGGATTGTCGGGCGAGGATCCCTTCATGCCCTCCCACGCTGCGACATCGGCAGCGTACGTACCCTCGGAGAAGCCCTCGGTGTTCTCATCTACGCGACCGACGAACCCTTCGTCGTCTCCGTAGGAGAAGACCTTCGCGTTGGGGTCGCCTACGTACTCGGCGTCAGTGACGATGAAGTTGTGGGAGAACAGCTTGCTGTCGCCGCCAAGGGGGCGGCTTACTATGTACGAAGATGGACCGGTCTGAGTCTGTTCCTGGACGGAGGTCTGCGGGCCCGGCGGTGCTGCCTTCGGCATCGCGGCCCACATCGCAAGCGCGCGGTCGATCGCTCCCTGCCAGAGCCAGTTCAGACCGTCGATGATGTTCGGTCGCGGCTGGTCGCCTCGATCGGGATAGGGGTGGCTTCCGGTGCTGCCTCCTCCACCTCCTGCGGACAGGTTGCCGGTCGGATCGACGAAGTTGAGCGGGCTGTGGCGGACGTAGGCGTACGGGTGCGAGTCGATCGACCGGTAGTGCGACGCGATCACCGCGTCGGTCCTCGTGAAGCGACCCAGCGCCGAGTCGTAGTACCGCGCGCCGTAGTAGTAGAGAGAAGTCTCGGCGTCGAAACGCTGGCCGGTGTACTTCTCGGCCATGTCCAGGGATGCGGCTCCACCCACGACGACGTTCGAGCGAATGCTCCCCCAGGTGTCGTAGGCGATGCGGCGCACCGCGTTGCCGGCCTGATTCGAGACGACGGCGACGCTGCCCAGGTGGTCGGCATGCACCCAGACCGCGCGCGCGCCGTCGGCAACGGTGGGTGTTGCGTCGCGGCTGTCGACGATGCCGTCGCCATCGGTGTCCGCCCGACCCGGGTCGGTGGGCGTCGGCCCGAGGACCTCGTCGACGTTCGACACGCCATCCTGGTCCGAGTCCTCCTGGCTGTCGGGGGTCCCGTCCCCGTCGCTGTCGGCGACGAGCGGGGAGGTTCCCACGATCGCCTCGAGGTTGGGCG
>Ga0187892_10007184_pt1 | contig 16020 bp, 15 predicted proteins | sample MA1701073metaG_FD_139345 | JGI IMG/M metagenome (GOLD analysis project Ga0187892, IMG submission 139345) | Bio-ooze microbial communities from a basaltic lava cave in the Kipuka Kanohina Cave System on the Island of Hawaii, USA - MA170107-3 metaG ... | reverse complement strand
TCGTTCGAGACGCCGGCTGAGCTGCGCATGATGGCCCGCTTCGGCGGCGACGCCGTCGGCATGTCCACCGTGCATGAGGTCATCGCGGCCCGCCACGCCGGGATGCGCGTCCTGGGGATCAGCGCGATCACGGACATGGCGACCGGCGAGACAGCGGCCCCGGTGACGCACGAGGAGGTCATGGCGACGGCGAAGCGGCTCGAGCCGGACTTTGTCCGGCTGGTGCGGACGATCATCCGGTCGCTGCCACTCAATGCGTCCGGTTGATCTCATTGCGAAGAAACGAGCGGGCGGCCGGCTGGCCGCCGACGAGATCGCCGGACTCGTCAGCGGCTTCGTCGACGGGAGCGTCGCCGACTACCAGATGGCGGCGTTCCTCATGGCGGTGTGTCTGCGGGGGATGAGCCCGGAGGAGACGGCGTCGCTCACCACCGCCATGGTGCGCTCGGGGGAGGTCCTCGATCTCGGGCCCTTGGCCGACCGTGCCGTCGACAAACACAGCAGCGGCGGCGTCGGGGACAAGACGTCACTGGTGCTGGTTCCGCTCGTGGCGTCGGCTGGTGTTCCGGTCGCGAAGCTCTCGGGCCGCGGGTTGGGGCACACCGGAGGCACAATCGATAAGCTGGAAGCCATCCCGGGATTCCGGAGCGCGTTGAGCACTATGGACCTGGTGGCGCAGGTGCAGCGTATCGGATGCGCCATTGCCGCGCAGAGCGCCAGCCTGGTCCCGGCTGATGCCAAACTGTACGCGCTGCGGAACGTGACCGCGACGGTGGACAGCGTGCCCCTCATCGCGTCGAGCATCATGTCAAAGAAGATCGCCTCCGGCGCCGCGGCCATCCTCCTCGACGTGAAGTGCGGTCGTGGCGCCTTCATGAAGACCGCCTCCGACGCGCGCGCGCTGGCGGAGGCGATGGTGGGGATCGGCCGCGCGGCCGGGCGGCGGACGATCGCGGTGCTGACGGCGATGGACCACCCGCTTGGGAGGACCGTAGGCAACGCATTGGAAGTGCGGGAAGCGATCGAAACGCTCGCGGGCCGCGGTCCCGATGACCTGACGGCGTTGTGCTTGACCCTGGGGGGCTGGATGCTGGTGCTTGGAGGTCGTGCCGGCACCGCGGAGGAGGGCGCCGAGGTGCTGCGCCGCTGCATGCACACCGGCCTGGGCCTCGCCGCGCTCGGCGCGATGGTCGCGGCCCAGGGTGGGGACGCCGCGATCGTGCGGGACCCGGACCGTTTGCCGCGGGCACCGGTTCAGGCGGTGGTGCCCGCGGCCATGCCCGGGACCGTCGTAGGTATCGACGGCCAGGCTGTTGGCCTGGCCGCGATGAACCTGGGCGCCGGCCGGGCGCGCAAGGGTGACACCGTGGACCCCGCGGTTGGGATCGTCTTGGACCGTGTTGTGGGCGATCAGGTCCGCACGGGCGAACCGCTGGCCACGGTGCACGCCAGGACGCGCGCGGCGGCGGCCGCCGCCGTCGCGGAGGTGGCAGCAGCATACACAGTCGGTCCAGAAAACCCACCGGCGCCGCGGGTCGTGCTGCAGGTCATTCAGTAGCGCGCGGCGGTACCGGTGAACAGGAGGGATGGCATGATCCGCCGGGTGGGCATCGTGGGGTGCGGGTTGATGGGCTCGGGTATCGTAGAGGTCGTGGCCCGGGCGGGATACGAGGTCGTCGTGCACGAGCTCAACAACGACCTGCTGCAGCGCGGCCTCGGTCGAGTGCAGGCTTCGCTGCAGCGCGCGGTTGAGCGCGGCAAGCTCGACGCCGCCGCGGGCCAGGCGGCCCGAGGACGGGTCCACGGCACCACGTCGCTCGCTGATCTCGCCCGCGTCGGCCTCGCCATCGAGGCCGTGATCGAGAAGATGGAAGACAAGAAGGCCGTTTTCGGCGACCTGGATCGTCTGACCCCGCCCGAGATCGTGCTGGCCAGCAACACCTCCTCCCTGTCGATTACCGAGATCGCGAGCGCCACGGGCCGCCCTGACCGCGTCGTCGGGATGCACTTTTTCAACCCGGTCCCGGTCATGCCGCTGGTCGAGCTCGTGAAGGGGCTCACGACCTCCGACGAGACCGTGGGCGCCGCGCGGGCGTTCGCCGAGTCTCTGGGGAAGAAGATCGTGATCACCAGGGACGCCCCGGGGTTCATCGTCAACCGGCTGCTGGTGCCCTACTTGCTCGACGCGGTGCGCGCGCTCGAGCTGGGCATCGCGTCTCGCGAAGACATCGACACGGCGATTACGCTTGGCTTGAACCACCCGATGGGGCCATTGACACTCCTGGACTTTGTGGGGCTCGATACGACGTACTATATTGCTGAGGCCATGTACGATGAGTTCAAGGACCCGCGCTGGGCTTCACCGCCGTTGCTCAAGCAGATGGTGATGGCCGGCCGGTGGGGGCGTAAGACCGGGAGGGGGTTTTATGATTACAGGTAGCCCGCGCGGCCGGATCACGTTGCCGGCCGCGCGAATCCTTGGGTTGTGCTCCCTGGCGGCGTTCGCCCTTGCGGCCACCGTTCCGCCCGCCGCGCAGTCAGCACCGGGCCTGCCCGGCATCCCCAACCCGAAGGTGGCCGCGAACGCGCCGGAGATCGGGCGGAGGGGTGGCACACTCGTCGACGCGCAGATCAGCGAGCCCAGGACGTTCAACCCTGTCATCGTGACCGACGCTTCGACCGGCCGGACACTCGGCCAGCTCTTCGAGGGGCTGGTGGAGGGGAACTACATCACGGGCGAGATCGAACCCGCGCTCGCCGAATCGTGGACGATCAGCCCGGACGGGCGCACGTGGACGTTCACGCTCCGGGGGGGCGTGCGCTGGTCCGATGGTACGCCGCTGACGATGGATGATGTGCTCTTCAGCCTGCAGGTGGTGTTGACGAAGGGCGTGCAGAGTACCACCGTCGACCTGCTGACCTTCGGGGGCAAGCCGATTCGGTGGCGCCGGGTGGACGCCCGCCGCATTCAGTTCATCACGGACGAACCGGCGGGGTTCTTCCTACGCCTCCTGCAAGACCTGGTCATCATTCCGCGCCACAAGCTCCGGAATGCGGTGGCCCGGGGCGGTGTGGCTTTCAATGCCGCCTGGGCGGTCAACACCCCGCCGCGGGAGATCGTCGGGACGGGACCATTTGTGATGCAGTCCTATGTCTTTGGGCAACGCCTCACCTATGCCCCGAACCCGCACCACTGGCGGGTCGATCGCGCGGGCGACAGACTACCCTACCTCGAGCGCTACGTGCTGCAGGTTGTGCCGAACGTCGACGCCGAGAAGTTGAAATTCCTCGCCGGCGAGACCGACCTCTACGGCGCGCGCCCGCGTGAGTTTGCCGAGTTCAGGCAGGGCGAGCGAGCCGGCAACTACACGGTCTACGACGGTCCCGAGACGTTCGCCGCCGAGTACCTGGTCTTCAATCAGAACCCGCGCGGCCTGACGCCCCCAAAGCTCGCCTGGTTTCAAGATGTCCGGTTCCGCCGTGCGCTGAATCACGCCATCGACCGGGAGACCATCGTCCGGCAGGTCTATGCCGGCCGGGCGACTGCGGCCTGGGGGCCGGTGAGCGTTGCCAACCGGCTGTACTACAACCCCGCCGTACGACGCTATCCCTATGATCTGGCCCTCGCCCAGCGGCTGCTTGGGGAGGCGGGCTACCGCATGGGATCCGACGGCGCGCTCCGCGATGCTGGCGGGCACCCCGTCGAGTTCACACTCGCCACCAGCGCGCAGAGCCCCGATGGCATCGCGATCGCCAACCTCGTGCGACAGGACTTCACGAAGTTGGGGATCAAAGTGCTGTTGACCCCCGAGGCGTTTGCCACGCTCGTCACCAAGCTCGACAATACCTTCAAGTGGGATGCCATCATCATTGGTCTGACTGGGGATATCGAACCTGGGACGGCCCGGACGTACTGGTTGTCCTCTGGCAACCTACACGACTGGAATCCGCGATCGCCCAAGCCCGCCACGTCATGGGAGGCCGAGATCGACCGCATCTTCGAGGGGGTCGCACGCGAGGTGGATCGCGACAAGCGCCGCGCGGCCTACTTCCGCTGGCAGGAGATCGTTGCCGAGCAGGTGCCGGTAATCTACTTCACCCACCCCAAGACTCAGCCCGTTGTGCGCAACACGCTCGGGAACACCAGGCTCGGCCTCCAGGGTGCGACCGGACAGCTGGTGACGCGCTACTACAAGACCACGCGGCGTTAGGGTGCTGGCGACGCCTCCAGTAAGATAGGCCCGGCGGCCGAGGGTCGAAACATGAGTGGGCTCACGGGCCGGGTGCTCGCGGCGTAGCGCGCGGCCGCCTCGGCCGCGAGCGTGGCGTGTTCGTCCGCGGGTGCGATCAAGAGCACCGTTTCCTCTGGAATGGCGATGACCGGGTCGGCGATCTCGGGCGGCACGATCAGGTCGGCGACGAGGATCCTGGTGGCGTCTGACCCGTCGAGGTGCTCGTAGCGCGCCCGGGGCCCGCCGATCTCCTCCAGCAGGTGCGCGGTCTGTTTCCTAAAGTTTTCCACGGCCTGCCCGTGGAGCGTCTCCAGGCTGACCGTCCACACCTGGACCATCCCTGCGGTAACCAGCGTGTGCTGGTGTGTTCCGGCGATCACGTACGTGACCGCCAAGTCGCCGACCAGCGGCCGCCAGACGAGCCGTAGCGGCGACGGGTAGCCTGCGAAGATCGCCACATAGTGCGAGGGCTTGAGCAGCGGCATCAGGCGGTCCGCCACGAGCGGGTAGGGCGGGACCTCGGGGACCGGGACCCGCGCCCTGATCCCGTCCACAACCTGATCGAACCAGTGGGGCTCGGCCAGCCCACGCGGGCGCCGGCGCGCCAGGGTGGCGAGATCGACCGTCACCTCGCTGCCCAGTATCGTTGCGACAAACCCCACGGCCGTGAGCGCCCGGACGGTCATCTCTGGGGCGGCCTGGCCCAGATACGTCACCAGGCGTGCGCGAACGGCGGCGAACCGGCGGTAGGACAAGACTGCGGTGCTCACCGCGATCGCGGTCAAGACAATGATGACCACGAGGATGGGCTCGAGCATCCCGCGCAACCGATTCCACGCGGACGTGCCGCAGGCCTGTGCGAGTTGGACCGAGCCGCGGGCAGGAAAGGGAACCGCGCGGCGCAGAAGTAGGTCGCAGAGCGTGCGAGGTTTGAATGGCGGTCTGGCTCTCCGACGATCACCGCATGATTCAGGCTACGGTTCGGGAGTTCGCCGCCCGCGAGCTCCTGCCGATCGCGGCCGACCTTGACCACACCGCACGGTTCCCCGCCGAGGTCATCACCAAGGCTGCGGCGCTTGGGCTGCTGGGGCTGACGATACCGGAGGCGTACGGGGGCTCGGGGCTGGATCATGTGGCGTACGTCGTGGCCCACGAGGAACTGGCCCGGGCCTGTGCCGGGTTTCAGACGATCGTCACCGTGCACACGTCGCTGGTCTGTGAGCCGATCCTGCGCTGGGGTACCGACGAGCAGAAGCGACGCTACCTGCCCGATCTCGTGTCAGGCCGCCGCCTGGGATGCTACTGCCTAACTGAGCCGGCCGCCGGCTCCGATGCCATGTCGCTGACGACGACGGCGACGTTTCGCGGCGGCGCGTGGTTTCTGTCGGGGACGAAGATCTTTGTGACCAGCGGCGTCGAAGCTGACCTGTGTGTGGTCTATGCCCGCTCCGACGCGGCGACGGGCGCGCGAGGCATCTCGGCGTTTCTCGTGGAGAAATCCTTTCCGGGTATCAAGGTAGGGAAAGTCGAGAAGAAGCTTGGGATCAAGTGTTCGTCGACGGCGGAGTTGATCCTCAACCAGTGCCGCGTGCCGGCCGAGAACCTGCTCGCCGCTCGCGGCGCCGGCGGGCGCGTCGCCCTGGCAGCGTTGGATGGTGGGCGTATCGGCATCGCGGCCCAGGCGCTCGGGATTGCCAGGGCGTGCCTGGAAGAGGCCACGGTCTACGCCCGTCAGCGTGCCCAGTTCGGTCAGCCCATCGCCAACTTTCAAGCGGTGCAGTGGGGGCTCGCCGACATGGCCACCCGTCTGGACGCGGCGCGACTGCTCACGTACCGTGCGGCCGTACTGCGCAGCGCAGACCAGCCGTGTGCGCGTGAGGCCGCGATGGCGAAGCTTTTCGCGTCCGAAACGGCCATGTGGGCCGCGCATCGCGCGGTGCAGATCTTCGGCGGGTACGGCTACCTTCAGGAGTATCCCGTCGAGCGCTACTTCCGCGACGCCAAGATCACCGAGATCTACGAGGGGACCTCGGAAATCCAGCGGATGGTGATCTCGCGTCATCTGCTCGCCGCCCCCTGACCCCAGACACCATGGACATCATCGTCTGCCTAAAGCAGGTTGTCGATCCAGAGCTGCCGCTGCGGGAGTTTGTCATCGATCCCGCGACGCACCGTCAGGTGCGCGCGGGGCGGCCCCTCGTCCTGTCCACCTACGATGAGAACGCGCTTGAGGTCGCCCTCCAGCTCAAGGACCGGTCCGGGGCAAAGGTGACGGCACTGACCCTGGCTCCGCAGGCAACCATCGGCGACGCGGTGCGGCTGGCGTTGGCAATGGGGGCCGACGAGGCCGTGATCGTGGACGATCCGCGGAGCCCGGATCTGCCGGGTGCCGCGAAGGCTCGGATCCTCGCCGCCGCGATCCGCCGAATCGGCCGGTATGATCTGATCCTCTGTGGCTGCGAGTCGGCTGACTGGGTCGAGCGCGTCGTGGCCCCGCTGCTCGCGGAGGAATTGGGCGCCGCGTGCGTGACGTTTGTCTCCCGCGTCGAGTCGCCCGACGGCGCCCTGGTCGTGCGGCGCCAATCCGAGGACGGGTTCCACCTGATCGAGGCACGCCTACCCGCCGTTCTGTCAATTACAAGCGATGAGACCAACCGGCCGCGGCTGCCAAAGGTCAAGGACATCGTCGCCGCCAAGCGCAAGCCGCTGCAGGCGTGGCCCGCGGCCGACCTGGCGGTGGCCGCCGGCGATACTACCGCTGACGGCGTCGAGGTGCGCGACGTCGCCGCGCCAGAGCACACCGCACGCTGCGAGATGTTGCGGGGCGAGCCCGCGGAGCAGGTCGCCCTGCTGGCGGAGCGCCTGCGCGGCCTTAAACTGCTTTGACAGGAGGGCGTGTGTGGCCGGAGTGCTCGTAATCGCCGCGGCCCCGGAGGGTGCACTGAGCCGGTCCAGCCTCGAGTTGGTGGGTGGGGCCCGTGTGCTCGACGCGGCACTCGGGGGCGGCGTCGCGGCCGGGCTGCTAGGAGGAGCCGGCGCGCCGGGCGCGGCCGTCGAGACGCTGCACCGGCACGGCGTGCCGGTCGTCTACCGCGTCCATCATCCGGCGCTCGGTGTGGGACAGTCGGACGCCCTTCTCACGGCCGCGCTTGCGGTGTGCGAGCAGGCACAGCCCGCTCTGGTCCTTGTCGCCGGCGATACGGTGGGGCGCGAAGTGGCCCCGCGACTCGCCTACCGTCTCGGCGCGGGACTCCTCACCGACTGCGTGGCGCTGGGCGCTGATGGCGGTGCCGTGGTGGCGAAGCGTCAGGCGTACGGCGGCCGCGCGGTGGCCACGCACGTCGTGCGCCGCCGGCCGGCCGTGCTGTCGGTCAAGCCGCGGTCGTTGGATGCCGCCGAGCCAGCGCCCATTGCCGGCCGCGTGGTCGACGTCGCCGTCACCATCGAGTCTGCGGCGCTGCCGACCCGGGTGAAGCAGGTGCAGGCGGAGAAGGCCGAGCTTGGCCTGGAGGACGCACAGATCGTCGTGGGCGGCGGCCGCGGTCTCGGCGGACCGGGCGGCTTCACACTCCTCCAAGATCTTGCCGTGGCGCTGGGGGCGGCCATCGGGTCATCGCGCCCCCCGGCCGATGCCGGATGGGTGCCGATCTCCTGGCAGATCGGGCAGACGGGGAAGACGATTCGCCCGGCGCTCTACGTGGCGGTGGGCATTTCGGGCGCGACCCAGCACGTCGCAGGCATGGCGGGCTCGCGAACCATCGTCGCCATCAACCGCGATCCGGAGGCCCCGATCTTCGGCGTGGCGCACCTCGGTATCGTAGGGGACTACCGTGAGGTCGTGCCCGCCTTAATCGCGAAGGTCCGGGAGCTGAAAGGCCGCTAGCGTGATGGACCTCCATTGGCTCCGGGCCGCAGGGGTCGTGCTGCTGCTCGCCGTTGCGGGCACGATCGTAACGCGCAAGCTCCTCCGGGTCTACCACCTCATCCGCCTTGGTACGGGGCCAGTGCCGCTCGAGCGGCTCAGTCTCCGCGTACGCGACGTGGCGGTGCAGGTGCTCGGTCACCAGCGGGTCCTGCGCCGGCCGTTCGCCGGGTTCCTCCACCTGGTCATCTTCTGGGGGTTCCTGGTGTTGTTGACGACGATCGTGCAGGCGTTTGGGGAGGCGTTCGTGGCGGGGTGGACGCTGCCGGTGATCGGCGGTTCTCCGGCGCTGGCGCTGCTCCAGGACATCTTCATCGTGCTCGTGTTGGGCAGCGTCGCGGCGGCCCTGTGGTGGCGTGCGATCGCGCGGCCGCCGCGGCTCGCGGGTCAGGAACAGGCCGGGGCCTATCTCATTCTGGGGTTGATCAGCGGGATCATGGTGACCCTGTTGGTCTCCCGCGGTGCTCAGATCGTCCTCGAGGCGCCGCCGTGGGCCGCCGGAGCCGTGGTCTCGCGGCGCTTGGCCGGGTGGATCGCCGGCGCGCCCGAGCCGGTGGTGCGGGGGATCTGGGAGGTGGCTTGGTGGGGCCACCTGGGGATCATCTTGTTTTTCCTGACGTGGATACCGGAGGGCAAGCACCTGCACCTCATCACGCTGGTCCCGAACGTCCTCTTGCGCAAGGCCCGGCCGCGGGGCGCGCTCGCGCCGGTCGACATCGAGCGCGCCGAGCGGTTGGGGGCGTCCGCCGCCACACACTTCACGTGGAAGGACAACCTCGACGCGTTCGCCTGCATGGAGTGTGGGCGTTGCGTGGAGGTGTGCCCGGCGAACATGACCGGTAAGGAGCTGGATCCGCGGCGACTCCATACGGGTCTCCGGGAGCAACTGGTGCTGGCGGGGGCTGAGGCGGCCGCGCCGCAGGACCCCGCGGATATGGGGTCGCGCCTGGCCACGCCACCGCTGGTCGGCGGGGTGTTTTCTGAGGCGTTCCTCTGGCAGTGCCTGACATGCGGCGCCTGCGTCGAGGAATGCCCGGCGACAAACGATCACATCGACAAGATCGTCGAGATGCGCCGCCATCTGGTGATGGAGGAGGCACGCCTGCCCGACACCATGGGTGACGCGCTGCGCAGCCTCGAGGCGCGCGGGCATCCGTTCCGCGGTGCCGGGCTGTCCCGAACGGCATGGACCGCGGGCCTGGACGTCCCGGTGCTCTCCGGCTCCGTGCCACCGGAGCGACGGGCCGAGTGGCTGCTCTGGGTGGGCTGCGCGTCCGCCCTCAACGAGCGCAACCACGCGCCGCTGAGGGCGTTGGTGCGCCTGCTGCGCGAAGCCAGCCTGGAGGTCGCGATCCTGGGCGACGAGGAGGCCTGCACCGGTGATCCGGCCCGCCGGATGGGCAACGAATACCTGTTCCAGACCTACGCGCAGCAGAACATCGACACGCTGCGACGAGCCGGTGTCGAGAAGGTGATCACGACCTGTCCGCACTGCTACAATACGATCAAGAACGAGTACCCGCAGTTCGGCGGACGCTACGACGTCTGGCACCATACGCAGCTGCTGGCTCGCCTGCTGGACGAGGGCCGGTTGCGGCCGCAGGCGCCGCTCGGGTCGGTGATCACATTTCACGACCCGTGCTACCTGGGCCGTCACAACGGTGAGTATGACGCGCCGCGGCGTGTGCTCGGCGCGATCCCCGGCGCGCGCACGGTGGAGATGGAGCGGTGTCGGGAGAAAGGCTTCTGCTGTGGCGCCGGTGGCGGCCTGTACTGGATGGAAGACCGGGTCGGTGACCGAGTCAACCACGTGCGGACCGATCACGCGACGGAGACCGGTGCAGACGTCGTGGCAACCGCGTGCCCATTCTGTCTGCTGATGCTGGAGGATGGGAAGGCAGCAAGAGGCGCTACGATCCGGCCCCTCGACGTCGCCGAACTCCTGGGGCAGAGTGTCCAATCCAGCGGTGTGCAGCTGGGGCCGCGCGATCGCGGGTAGGGAGAGGTTATGTTGAGGGAGACCCTCTCAGGCATTCCCGTCAAGGACGTGTACGGGCCCGATGACCTCACGGGATGGTCTCCCGGGCAGGCCCTGGGGCGGCCCGGGGAGTATCCGTTCACCCGCGGGATCCACCCGTCCATGTACCGCGGGCGTCTCTGGACCATGCGGCAGTTCGCGGGGTTTGGAGCAGCGGAGGATACGAACCGGCGCTTCCACTACTTGCTGAGCCAGGGACAGACCGGGTTGTCCGTGGCCTTCGACATGCCCACACTGATGGGGTACGATTCGGACCATCCACGCGCGCTCGGTGAGGTGGGGCGGGAGGGGGTCGCGGTCGACTCCCTTGCCGACATGGAGATCCTCTTCAAGGACATCCCCCTCGATCACGTGACCACCTCCATGACGATCAATGCGCCCGCCAACGTGCTGCTGGCTCTCTATGTGGCCGTGGCCGAGCGCCAGGGGATCCGGCGCGATCAGCTCGGCGGAACCACACAGACCGACATGCTCAAGGAGTTCATCGCCCAGAAGGAATGGATCGTTCCGCCGCGACCGAGCATGCGTCTGATCCGGGACATGCTCGTGTTCGGGGCACGTGAACTCCCCCGCTGGAACGTGATCAGCATCAGCGGGTATCACATCCGCGAGGCCGGCAGCACCGCGGTGCAAGAGCTGGCGTTCACCTTGGCCGATGGGATCGCGTATGTCGAAGCGGGCCTGACCGCCGGACTCGACGCCGATACGTTCGCGCCACGCCTCTCGTTCTTCTTCGATGTGCACAACGACTTCTTCGAGGAGATCGCCAAGCTGCGGGCGGCCCGCCGGATGTGGGCGCGGATCATGCGCGAGCGCTTTGGCGCGCGGAACCCGCGATCGTGGTGGCTGCGGACCCACGCACAGACGGCCGGCGTGAGCCTGACCGCCCAACAGCCGCTCAACAACATCGCCCGGGTGGCCCTCCAGGCTCTGGCGGCCGTGCTTGGCGGCACGCAGTCGCTGCACACGAACTCGATGGATGAGACCTACGCCCTGCCGACCGAAGAGGCCGTGACCGTCGCGCTCCGGACCCAGCAGATCCTGGCGTTTGAAAGCGGTGTGGTCTCATCCGCCGACCCGCTCGGCGGGTCGTACTTTCTCGAGGCGCTCACGAACCAGCTTGAGGAGGCGGCGTGGGCCTATATCAACCGGATCGACGATCTCGGTGGGATGGTCGCGGCGGTGGAGGCCGGCTACCCACAGCGCGAGATCGCCGACGCGTCGTTTCGCTTCCAGCAGCAGGTCGAACGCGGTGAACGCGTGATCGTCGGGGTCAACGACTTCGTGATGGCGGAGGAGCCGTCCATTCCCACGCTGTACATCGACCCCGAGGTCGAGCGGCGGCAGATCGAGCGGACGCGCCGCCTGCGGGCGGAGCGAGACGGCGGCGTCGTCGCCGGCCGGCTCGAGGCCCTACGCCGCGCGGCCGAGGGCGCCGACAACACCATGGAGCACGTGCTCGAGTGCGTCCGGGCCTACGCCACGCTGGGCGAGATCTGCGGCGTCCTCAAGAAAGTCTATGGGGAATACCGCGAGCCGGCGATTATCTGATTCCATGGACCGCGCCCTGCGCATTCTCCTCGCAAAGCCGGGCCTGGACGGCCACGACCGAGGCATCAAGGTGGTCGCCCGGGCGCTCCGCGATGCGGGCTGTGAGGTGATCTACACCGGTCTCCACCAGACCCCAGAGATGATTGTCAACGCGGCGGTGCAGGAGGACGTTGATGCCATCGGGCTCTCGATCCTCTCGGGGGCACACAATGCGCTCTTTCCACGTATTGTCGTGATGCTCCGCGAGCGGGGTGTCGGCGACATCGGGGTGTTCGGCGGTGGGATCATCCCCGAGGCAGACATCCCGGGTCTCCTGAATGCCGGCATCCAGAAGATCTTCAGCCCCGGCGCCTCACTGCGCGAGATCGTGCAGTGGGTCCGCGAGAACATCCGGCCCCGCGGCATCGCGGCCTGAGCCGGCTCCGGGACCCCGTGTCGTCGGACGGACCGCTGGCTGCGGGCGAGCCTGTCCTCCTCATCGATCGCAAGGAACGTCACTACCTCATCTGGCTACAGGCCGGGGCCGCCCTCGATCTGCGCGGCGGCCGGGTCGCCCACGACGGTCTGATTGGTCAACCCGAGGGACTGACGGTGGAGACGTCGCGTGGCGAGCGCCTGCTCGCAGTCCGCCCGACGCTGGCCGACTACGTCCTGGCGATGCCGCGAGGCGCGCAGGTGATCTACCCCAAGGACCTGGCGCTGATCCTTATGCTGGCCGACATCTACCCGGGCGCGGCGGTCGTCGAGGCGGGTACCGGTTCCGGCGCGCTCACGATGGCGCTTGTGCGCGCCGCCGGCCCGGCAGGCCACGTCTGTTCCTATGACGTGCGAGAGGAGTTCATGCGCATCGCCGCGCGTAACATCCGCCGGTACCTGGGAGAGACGCCCACGCTCATGCTGCGACCACACGACGTCACGACCGGGATCCCGGACGCACCCGCGGATCGTCTGGTGCTGGACCTGCCGGAGCCGTGGCGGGTCGTGGAGCCGGCGATCGACGCTCTGCGACCGGGCGGGATCCTGCTGTCGTATCTCCCGACGACCGTACAGGTGCAGCAAACGGTAGAAGCGCTGCGGGTCAGCCGGGCGTTTGCGCTCCTCGAGACCGTGGAGGCGCTGGTTCGACCGTGGCACGTCGAGGGGCAAAGCGTGCGGCCTGCGCATCGGATGGTCGCGCATACCGGATTCCTCATCACCGCCCGACGTCTGGCGTTTCGTTGACAGTCGTCGGGGGCCGCCGGTATAGTCAGACCGGTTACAGAAGCGATCGGGAGGTCGGGGTGGCCAACGTTGAAGCGTCGACCATCATACAGGCGCCACTCGATCGCGTCTACGCGATGGCCAAAGACGTCGAGCGGTTCCCGCAGTTCATGCCGGACCTGGAGAGCGTCACCGTCCTCGAGCGCGGGCCGTCTGGTACGCTCACGCGGTGGGTAGGTGTTGTTCAGGGGCGGAAGATCCGGTGGGTGGAAGAGGACGAGTGGGACGACGCCCGACACGTCTGCGTGTTCCGGCAGCGCTCGGGGGATTTCAGTAGATATCAGGGCACCTGGGCGTTCGAAGCCACCGCGGACGGCACACGCACGTCGCTGGCGGTCGACTTTGAGCTCGATATCCCACTGGCGGGCGCGCTGTTGAGCTCACTCGTGAAAGTGTTGATGCGGAAGAACTGTGAGAGCATGCTGGCGGCACTCAAGGGACAACTCGAACCGCTATCATCGCACCCCGGAGGTTGACGATGCAGATCTGGTTGGAGCATGCGCTGCGCCTGGCCGCACGCCGGATCGTACGCAGTGAACGGGGACAGTCGGAGCTCCTGATCATCCTACTGCTGCTGTTCCTGGTCTGGCTGGTGACGACCGGCCGTCGCGTCGTCGTCCAGTAACCCTTGCGCCCGCGCCAGCCGGGCGGACCGGGTGCCGATCTGCGAGAAAATCGCCCCGGACCCACGGATATTAGATTGATAGGGCTAAACGTGCCCACGGGGAGTGGTAGATGACCCCCCGCACCGCGGCCGCGATTCCAATCGCGCGACCGCTCATCGGCGACGAAGAGAAACGAGCGGTTCTTGAAGTCCTCAGCTCCGGCGTCCTGGTCGCGAGCCGGCGGGTCGCGGAGTTTGAGCAGAGCTTTGCTCGTTACGTCGGCGTGCCTCACGCCATCGCGACCTCATCGGGCAGCGCGGCGCTCCATGCGACCATGCTCGCGCTGGGGGTCGGGTCCGGGGACCGCGTCGTGACGACGCCGTTCACCTTCGCGGCATCTAGCAACGCGGTCATCCACGCGGGCGCGCAGCCCGTCTTCGCAGATGTTGACCCGCTGACGGGCAACCTGGATCTGGCCGCCACGGAAGACGCCCTCCGCGACGGCGGTGCGCGGGCAATTCTGATTGTGCACCTCTACGGGCTCCCCGCGGATGCACCGGCGTTCCGCGCTCTGGCCGACCGCTACGGGGCGCTGCTGATCGAAGACTGTGCGCAGGCGCATGGGGCCGCTGTGGGCGGACGCAAGGTGGGGACGTTTGGAGACGCTGCCATCTTCAGTTTCTATCCAACAAAGAACCTGACCACCGGGGAAGGCGGTATGGTGGTGACCGCCGACGCGGACGTCGCGCGGCGGGCGCGGTTGCTGGTGGACCCGCGCGGTGATGAGGAGTACGCGTATGAAGTCGTGGGTTTCAACTACCGGATGACCGAGATCGCCGGCGCGATCGGCCTGGTGCAGCTCGCCAGTCTGGACGAGCGCAACGAGCGCCGCCGGGAGCATGCGCGGTGGCTCGACCGGGCTCTGGGGACGCTGTCCTGGTTGCGCACCCCGACGGTACCAAAGGGATACCACCACGTCTACCACCAGTACACCCTACGAGTGCCGGGACGGCGCGACGCGCTGGCGAGGCACCTGGCCGCCTCGGGCATCGGCTGCCGCGTGTACTATCCGCGGCTGGTACCCCACACCGCGGCCTATCAACGCCGGGGCTTTGGGGGAGTCTATCCTCGGGCGGAGCGTCTGACCGCTGAAGCGCTCTCGATACCCGTTCACCCCGCCCTGTCACGCGACGATCTCGACGCGGTCGCGACGGCCATCGTAGCCTTTGATGGAGGGACCGCGTGAGCGTGCCCGTGCGTGTTGGCGTCGTGGGGCTCGGGCAGTGGGGCCGGCACCACGCGCGCGTCTTCTCTTCGATGTCCGGCGTGGAACTCGCGGGTGTCGCGGACCGGGACCCACGGGAGGTCGAGGCGGCATCGCTGCGTCACAGCACCCGGGGATTCACCGACCACCGCGAACTCATCGGCAAGGTGGACGCGGCCAGCGTCGTCGTCCCGACCGTGCTGCACTATCCTGTCGCCCGCGACCTGCTGGATGCCGGCATTCATGTGTTGCTCGAGAAGCCGATGACCGCCACCCTGGAGGAGGCCCAGCGGCTCGTCGACCTCAACGCCAAGCGTGGTACCGTGATGCTGGTGGGCCATGTCGAGCGCTTCAAGCCGATGGTGCAGCGTCTGCGAGGCCTGGCGAAGGACCCCCTGCACATTCAGGCCCGGAGGGTCCGGCCCTACGACCCGACACGAGTGATGGACGTCGGGGTCGTGTTGGATCTCATGATCCACGACATCGACATCGTGTTGTCCCTGGTGCCCGGCCGCGTCGTGGAGGTGGGTGGGGTAGGGGTGCGGGTGCACAACAACCATGAAGACCTGGCGGTGGCGCACCTCACGCTAGCGAGCGGCTGCCGCGTCACCTTGGTCGCCAGCCGCGTGTCGGCGGTGAAGGCCGCGGAGATGGAAATTACGACGCCCGATCGGTCGATTCACCTCGACTATCTGCGCGAGGTGATGCACGTCCGGTCGTTTGGCGCAGAGCCGCAGCGCCTCCTGATGGACGGCGCAGAGCCGCTGCGGGCCGAGCTGGATCACTTCGTGGCGTGCGTGCGGGGTGTAGAGCGCCCACGCGTATCCGCGGAGGACGGCGCGCGGGCGCTCGAAGTCACCCACCGCTTGCTGCGGAACCTGATCGGGATCAGCCCCGGCGTGCCTGCCTGAAGGCGGCCCTCCCCGGGCGGCCGTCGGGCGCTACGGTCGTACCACGACGCACACCGATACCGCACTCACGCCGGCGATCGCCTGGATGCGGTGCCCAATGTCGGCCAGGCCCTTTGTCGATTCGTCATGGGCCACCACGAGCACATCGACGTCGCCCATCGTTACCGCAGCTTCCGCGACGCCCGGCAGGCGCCTGACCTGGCGTGCCACATCCATTGGGGTCGCCCGATCGACACG
>Ga0187892_10007183_pt1 | contig 16020 bp, 13 predicted proteins | sample MA1701073metaG_FD_139345 | JGI IMG/M metagenome (GOLD analysis project Ga0187892, IMG submission 139345) | Bio-ooze microbial communities from a basaltic lava cave in the Kipuka Kanohina Cave System on the Island of Hawaii, USA - MA170107-3 metaG ... | reverse complement strand
GGGCGGGCAGTTCTTTATTTTTCTGTCTCACATTTTTCTGTCTGGTCTTCTTACTTTATTTGCCGGACCGATCTCATTGCCGCAAATGATTGATCTGGTAAATGTGTCCCGACTTCAGATTTCCGAACCAGTTCGGGCTTGCCCGCGAGTTTCGTGTGCGGCGCGTAATGCGAGAGGTAAAGGAAGAACGGTTGGTCTTTGTGGCGTGTGATGAAATCCACGGCTTCCTGGCTCAGGCGATCCGTCAGATATTCGTTCGGCTCGCGCGCCGGGAGTCCGGGCATGAAAAAGTACGGATGAAAGTAAGCGCCGCCCGCGATGTAGCGCGTTTCGGACGCGATCACTTCATCCCAGCCGTGCAAGTTTGGTTCGCCTCGCCGGCGGTCGTAATCGCCTGTCAGATGCCACTTGCCGATCAGGCCGGAGACATAGCCGGCGGTCTTCAGCCGTTCATTGAGCGTGATGTAATCGGGTGAGAGAAAGTGATCGTCGTCCTTTTCGAGATAGTCCGTAATGCCGACGCGCGCCGGGTGTTGTCCGGTCATCAATGCCGCGCGCGTCGGCGAACAGACCGGCGCCGCCGAATAGCTTCGGGTGAAGCGCAGGCCTTCTTTAGCGAGCCGGTCCAGATGTGGCGTCTCGTTGAAGGTGTTGCCGTAACAACCCAATTCGCGCCATCCCAGATCGTCCGCCATGATGAAGACGATGTTCGGCGGCCGCGTTCCGGCGACCGCCTGAATCGAGAAAGCGAGCAAGAGAAGGATGAGCAGTTGAAGGCGCATCGCTAATTCCTCCGAAATCAAAACGACAACTTCAACGCGAATTGGATGACGCGCGGCAGTGCGCTGGTCGCGGTGATCTGGCCGAACTGCGGGCTGTTGATGTTCGTGTTGGGCAGCGCGAAGTTCGGGATGTTGAAGACGTTGAAGAATTCGGAGCGGAACTGCAAGCTGACCTGCTCCGAGAGATGCGTCACCTTGATCAACGAGAAATCCACGTTGCGGAAGGCCGGGCCACGCACGTTTGAGAAAGTTCGCGGCGCGCTGCCGAAAGTGAACGACGCGGGCTGGCAGAAAGCCGCTGGCGCGACGCAGGGCCTCGCCGGGTCGAGTTGCACGGTGTTGTTGAACCAGCGTAGTAAGTGCTCGCCGCGCGGGCGGTCGCCGTCAAGTCCGACCTGTTCGCCGCTCAGATTCGGGCGGTTGCCGCCGCCGGGGATGGTGGCCGAGAAGACCAGGGGTACGCCGCTCTCGTAACGCGCGATGCCGTTGACCTGCCAGCCTTCGATCACTTTGCCGAGGACGCCGCGCGCTTCGCCGAAGAGTTTGCGGCCCTTGCCGAAAGGCAGTTCGATGACGTAGCTGAAGATGAGCGCGTGTGTGCGATCCATCTCCGAAACCGAGCGCTCGGCGCGCAAATCGTACCAGTTCTGCACACCCGTCACGTTGGTCAGGCCGCCGATGGGCGCGAGTTGATTGTTCACGTCAGAAATCAATTTGCTGAAGGTGTGGGCGAGGAGGAAGTTGACGCCGCCCGAAAATCGTTTCCCCACCTTCGTCTGCAACGAGTGGTAGATCGAATTGCCCGCCGTGTTATTGATGAGCGTGACGCCGGTGTACTGCGGGTATGGCAACAGTAGTTGGCGGCGCGCCACCGTCGCTTGGGAAAGCGTCCCAGTCGTGACGAAGGGCTGGAACGGGTTGGAGACCTGCGCCGTCAGGTCGGCGCCGAGCGCGAGGAATTGCGGGTCGAGCGCATTCAGGTCGCGCCCGCGCGTCAACCGCACGCCGCGATTGCCCGCGTAAGCCACGTCGAGCAGCAGGCTCCACGGCAGTTCGCGCTGGACGTTCAAATTCCACTGCATCACGTAAGGCGTGCGCGCGCCGGCATCCCACACGTTGACGCCCTGTCCCAGAAACGTATTCGCGCCAAGGCTGCTGCCGGCGGGCTGACTCAAACCTTGCGGATAAGGATTGCTCAGGTAGTTCGTCGGACGCCGCCCGTCGGGCGAAGCCAGCCACGGGGTCGAGGCGCTGAAGCCCGAGTTCGGTATGAACCCGACCGCGTTGGGGGTGGTTTCGAGCGGCGCATAAAAAATGCCGCCGCCGCCGCGAATCACTGTCTTGTCGAACACAGACCACGCGAAACCGATTCGCGGGCCGATGTTGTTCCGGTCGTGGTTGTAGACGTGGCGATCCTTCCCATCCGCGAAGCGCAGCGCGCCGCTGATGTTCGGGAACTGCGCGTTGCGCGCCGGGCTGGGAACCGTCGAATCGAACGAGACCAGCCGGTTGTAGCGTTCGGTGTAGGGCGTCTCGACCTCGTAACGCAGGCCGAGATTGAGCGTCAGCTTGCTGGTCAGCTTCCAATCGTCCTGCGCGTATCCGGCGAGATAGAAGTTTTGCAGCGACGCCGCCGCGTTGACCGGCGTCGAGCCGCCGCTGCCGATACCCAGCAGCAGGCTGGCAATCGCGTTGCCCGCGTTCGGCGCGGTCACCGTCGAGTCAATTCCCGTCAGGCTGCGGTTGAAGTTGTACGTCCCACCCGCCCCGCCGACGTCGAAGAAGTTGACCCGGCGCAGCCGCGCGTCGCCGCCGAATTTGAGCGAATGCCGCCCGGCGAGCTTCGTCACCGAGCCGAGCAGGCTGTGCGTGTCGTTGCCGTTGATGAAATAGCTCTGCCCGCCGAGACTGCTGAAGCCTTCGGCGGTGACGAGCGGGAAGACCGGGACCTGATGTTGGTTGACGAGCGCGGCGGGGACGCCGAGCGTCGTCTGGTCGAAGCCGAAGCTGCGCGTCACGCGCGACTGGTACCAGCGCGCGAAACCGTAACGCAGGTTGAGAATCGTCGAAGTGTTGAGCGACACCGTGTGGTCGTTCGAGAAGGTGTGCTGGCGGAAGAAGGTCGTGCCGACCGCGCCTGGGTCGGGCGTGGCGACGCTGCCGAAATAATCTGGCTGCATCAGTCCACTCTCGTTGCGCGAGAAGCGCCCGAAGGTTTTATACCTCTCGCTGAAGTTGTGATCCAGGCGGGCGCTGAACTGGTCGCCGTCCACCTTGCGCACGGCGTTGCTGACGAAGTTGTTGGCGTTCGTGAACTGCGCACCCGCCGTGTTCGGCAGCGGATAATATTTGGCGATTTCGAGCGCGACGCGGTCCATCCGCGCCTGCGGGATGACGTTGCCCGCGAACGGCGTGCGGATGAACGGCGAATTCGTCGCGCTGATCGGCCTGGCCGCGTCATAAGCCGGATTGGCGCGGGTGGTAAGCGGATCGTAAATCACAACCAGCCGCCCCTGATTGTCGAAGGTCTGCGAGAAATCGCCCCGCCGCTCAAGCTGCGTCGGCACGGTTGTGCGGAACACGTCGCCGCGCCGCCACCGCGTGCCCTGGTAATCGGTGAAAAAGAAAGTGCGGTTGCGCCCTTCGTAGCCGAGCGGCCCGAAGACTTTTTTTGGGAACACGACGGGGCCGCTGATCGAGCCGCCGAACTGGTTCATGCGAAACGGCGGCTTGTCGCGCTGCAGGCTGTTGTTGAAAAAATCGTTGGCGTCGAGCGCGCTGTTGCGCAGGAATTCATAGACCGTCCCGTGAAATTGATTGCCGCCCGAACGGGTCGAGACGTTGATCACGCCGCCGCCGAAGCGCCCGTATTCAGCCGAGACATTGTTGCTCTCGACCTTGAACTCCTGCGCGGCCTCGACCGATGGGATGGTCGTGATCTGGTTGAAGAAGCCGGAGGTCGCTGGCACGCCGTCAATCGTCACTTCGTTGGACTGGCTGCGCCCGCCGTTGATCGAGAAGTTCGAGTCCAAGTGGTGTTGACCGGGATGTCGCCGAACTGGCCGTTGGCCGAATTGGAACTGAGCACGCCGGGCGTCAATTGAATCAGGCGGAACGGGCTGCGTCCGTTGAGCGGGATGTTCGTGATCTTCTTGCCGTCAATCACCTGGCCGAGCGATGTGGTTTCGGACGCAAGCAGCGGCCCCTGTTCGGTGATGGTCACCGTGTCGTTGACGTTCCCGGTTTCGAGCGTGAAGTCCAGGCGCGCCGTCTGCCCGACTTCGAGCGTCACGCCGTCGCGGGCGATGGGCTTGAAGCCGTCTTTGCGGGCCGTCAGGCGGTACTGGCCGGGCTGGAGCAGCGGGACGGTGTAATAACCTTCGTCATTGGTGACGGCCTTGCGGCTGACGCCGGTGTTTACATTCGAAACGATGACCTCGGCTCCGGTGACGACCGCCGCGGCCTGATCAGTGACGCGGCCCGTGACTTCCGCCGTCTGGGCGTGGGCCGTCGTAGCCAGGCAGAACGCAAGGCTGGCGAAAAGCAACGTGAAGATGAACTGGCGCTTTTTCATGATGGCTTCCTTTCCTGGAGCGGTTTGGATTTGTGCGGGTAGGACAAGATGGCATCTTGTCCCACCTTATTCCCATGTCAGTGATTGTTCCAGATGGTTCAGGCTCCGCTCGAATCGCGGGAGCAGAGAGAGCAGCGACCGCGCGACCTGTTCTTCCGAAATGCCGCCGGGCAGCGGCGATCCGGCGAACAGGGCGCGGATTGATTGATTGATGCGATCCGTGCCAGCGAAGGCCGCGAGCGATTGCGCCTGCCAGGCCTCCACCGCGTCCGGTTCGTCCGTTGGCGGCGCGCCCGGTTTGACGGCGTAATCGAGCGGCGGTTCGATCAAGCCGCGCAGCGTGCGAACGCGCCCGCGCAGCCGTTCCGCGTGCGAACGCGCCATCGCCGCGAGCCGTCGCCGGTCTTCCGCCTTCAATCCATCATCCGTGCGGTAGCGTTCGGCCAGCCGCCGCAGCGCCCAGGCGTCGTTCATCGCCGCTTCGGCCAGCGAGACGGCGCGGTCGGCCAATGCAGCCGCGCGCGCGTGGGCAGTCTCCGCGCCCGCCGCGCCGAGTTGACCGGAGAAGTATCGCGCCAGTTGTTGGCGGAAAATGCTTTGTCGCGAGTCTTTGTGGGGCGCGGGATCGGCCGGACGGGCAGTGTATGGTTGCGGGGCCTGAGCGGGCGCGATCGGCTGTCGCGCCCGTGACGCCTCTTCAATCGTTTGTATCTCGGACTTCGTGTGCGGCGCGCCGCGTAACGCATCCAGCAGTTCCTGCTTGCGCCCGGCGGTCTCGACCAATCCTCGGACGACCACGTAGCCCGCCGCGTCGCGGCTGATTTCGATCTGCTCGCCCAGATCTGCCTGCAACCGGTGCAGGGCGTAACGCGCGGCGATCTCGGCTTCTTGCAAAACGGCTTCGCTCGGCAATGCCTCTAGCGGCGTTGAGGACGCGCTAGCAGGCGGGAGCGTCGCCGCCGGAACTGGCGGCGGAGTCGCATCGGCGTAGATGGCGAGCGCTTGCATCGGCAGGACTTCATACGCCGTCTCGCTCAGTTCGTAGCCGCGAAGCTCATTCTCTCCCTGCACGTTCAAATGCAACGCGACGGCGTGCCAGTCGGCGCGGCGCACGATGAACGAGGCTTCGACGATCCGGCCCGGCGCCGCCGGGGTTCCAACGACCGTGGTCAGCTTCAACCCGGCGTCGTTTCCCGGCAAAGTTGTATCAGTGACGCTTTCCGATTTTGGTCGAATCGTTTTGCGCCACTCGGCGTATGCGGTGGCGGAAAGCGGACGCTGTACGTCCAGTTGGTTCGCCCGCAGGACTTGCTCAAGCTCGGCCAAAATCGGCGTGGCGGTTTTCTCTTCGACGCGGCCGGCCACCCGCCGGCGGAAATCGCGTCCGGTTTGCCAGCTTTCCCAGGCCGCCGTCTCCGCGCGCCCTGCGATGACGCGGCGCACTTGCACTCTGCGATAAACCACCGGCTCGGTCACTTGTTCGAGGCGCGCCGCTTCGGCCTGCGCGCTCCGCCGCAATAACTCGTGCGCGGAGACGGCGCCCAATGAATTCCAACGCGGCAAGTAGAAAACAACCGCGCCCACGACCAGCCATAGGACGACTGACGCAGCGGCTAATCGCAGCGCCCGTTCTCGCCGAGGCGTCGTCAAAATCTCAAACCTGACGGCAGGCGCCGCTTCCCGCGCCAATCGGGCCGAGACGCCCTGCCAGACAGCGTCGAAGGGCGGCGCTTCGCCGGACAGCGGATGCTTCGTCGCCGCGACATAAGTTTCGATGTCGCGTTCGAGTTCGGCCAGCCGGACGCGCAAGCTCCAATCCGTTTCGAGCAAGCGCCGGATCTCGGCTTGCCGTTCCGCCGTCAATTCGCCATCCAGCAAAGCAAGCAGTTCACCGTCTTCTGGCGCCGGGGGTGGCGCCACGGGCGTCGCCCCCGGACTCATGGCTCGCGTCTTTTTTTTCAACCAATTCCACATAAGCCTCTCGAAATTTGCGCAGCGCCCGCGCCATCAGCGGCCCGACCGTATTCGGACTGAGTTGCAGAATCCCAGCCACTTCTCGATAAGACAGCCCGCCGTAGCGCAGTTCCAGACAGTCCTGTTCCTTCTGGCTCAGTTTCGCCAGCACCTGTTCGGCGGAGCGTTGCGTCTCCTTCTCCAACAACAATTCTTCCGGCGTGCGCGGCGCAGGCTGATTGAACGGCAGCAAATTGCCTTGCCAGCCGGAATAGCAGGGGACGCTCCGGCCCGCGCACGCCTTCTTCGCGGCAGAGGCGGTGAAAACGCAGAAAGCTCTCCTGCGCCGCCTCCAACGCGTCCTCGTGATTTCCCAGCAAGGCATAGACGTACCGATACAGACCCGCGTACTCGCGGCGACAGAAGTCTTCGATTTCGGATTCATCGCGCATATCGTTCGCAAAGTTTCCCGTCGGCGTGGGATCGCGCCTGGGTTTCAGCCTGTGTTTCGGCCCGTGTTTTGGAATGCCGTCTGTCGTGTGAACTTCACGTTCGCTCTAAATGTCGTTTGAAAGGCGATTTTCGTGCAATGACAGACCTTAAGAAAAGGATTCTCTGGAAATGAGGTGGGAAGGTTAGTTTCTTACACGCCTTCAGCGGCGGCCTCGACCCGGCGAACCACGCCCAATTCGCCGATCAGCCACTGCACAACGCCGAATGCGATCAGGTAAACCACGCCGCAGGCTGTAAAGACCGGCGCGAACGAGAAATGCTGCACAACCCAGCCGATGCCGAGCTGCGAGATGATCCCCGCGACGCCGCCGATTGTGCCGCCGAGTCCGGTGACGGTTCCGACCACCCGCTTCGGAAAAACCTCGGTCGCAATCGCGATGTTGCCCCAGGCGTTGTGCCCGAACATCAGCGCCGCCATCAACGCCACCGCCAGCGCGGGGCTTTCGACTCTGGTCACGAGCAGGTAGCAGACGGGGATCAAACAGGAGATGACGAGCATCGTCGTTTTGCGCGCGCGGTTGACCGACCAGCCGCGACTGACGAGCAAGCGGGCAATCGCGCCGCCGCTGATCCCGCCGAGCGCCAACGCCACATACGGAATCCACGCGTATTTGCCGACTTCAGCCAGGCTGAAGCCGCGCTCCTGTTGCAGGTACTTCGGCATCCAGAAGGTCAGGAAGTAGGTCACCGGGTCGGTCAGGAAGCGGACCAGCACGCAGCCCCACGTCTCACGCATTTTAAGAAGAACGCGGAGCGGAACCTGGGCGACGGGCGCCTCTTTTTCTCCCGCGTCCGAGAGGATCAACTCCCGCTCGGCTTCGCTCAAACGCGGGTGATCTTGCGGCAAGCGGTAAAACGCCCACCACAGCACAACCCAAACCAGACCCAGTGCGCCGGTCACGACGAAGGCGTATTGCCAGCCATAAGCCAGCGCGATGTAGGAAGCGACGGGAGCCGCCAGCGCCGCGCCTGCGGCTGATCCCGCGTTGAACAATCCGACTGCCAGCGCCCGCTCGCGCATCGGAAACCATTCGGAGATGGCCTTCATCCCGGCGGGGAAATTGGCCGCCTCAGTCGCGCCGAGCAGGAAGCGGAAGAAAGAAAGCTGCATCGCCGTCCGCGCCAGGGCGTGCAGCATGTTCGCCGCCGACCAGCCCGTGACAAAAATCGCGAAACCCCGCCGCGAGCCTAGCCTATCAACCAGCCGCCCGCTGATCGCGTACATTATTGTGTAGCTGGCCAGGAACGACGACGTGATGTATGAATAATCAACCGTCGTCAGCTTCAATTCGCGCTGGATCGTCTCGGCAAGGACAGAAAGCACTTGGCGGTCGAGGTAGTTCAACTCCGAGGCCAGGCAGAGCAGCGCGGCGATGTACCAGCGCAGATGTTTGATTGGGCGTTTGCTCATAAATTTGAGAAGGCCGTGGCAGTAGCCCGACCGGTGTGGAGCGCCCGCATCCTGCGGGCTAGGGATCGCGCGCATCTTGCGCGCCTGGCGCAGACCTCAGCCTGCCGCGCCGACAGACCTCCTGCGAAAGCGCTATGTGGTGTGGAGCTTGCGTCCCAGATGGCAAGCGCCGCCTGGCTGTGGCCGCTCATTGGTGAGTCGAGAGTACAGGCGCGCCAGAGGCGCGCGATCCCTAGCCCGCAGGATGCGGGCGCTCCACACTTGGCGCTCCACACTTGGCGCTCCACACTTGTGTAAATATCTTTGAGGCAAGCTCGTGGCATCCTCATACGTCGCAAGTTAAAAGATTTGGGTAATGGCAAGCCTCACGGTCGAGCTACTGCCACACGCGCCTTCAGTCGAGGGAGAGTTCCAGCACGTTGACGGAATGCGGCGGCAATTCGATTGAATCGAGTTTGCCCGGCAGCGATTTGGCCGAAGCGCGGACTCTGTCGGCCTGATCTTGAGGATGCAACGAATTGGTCTCGGTCAGGCCAGAGGCCGTGAGCGTATGCAGCGTAGCTCCGGTCGCGCGCCCCGGCATTTCCAACGCGACCACTGCGGTTCTCGATTTGTCGCGGTTGAGCAGCGCGACGGCGAGTTTGCGCCCGTCCACGCTGCGCGTCGCTGAAACGTCAACGCGCGTTGCGCTGACGCGCGCCGCGTCCAAGTCCGCGCTGTGCGTCACCGTCGCCTTCGGCAACTCCGCCGAGAAGCTTTCGGTCTTTACCTCCGCCTGAATCGCGACGGGCTGCATCTTCGTGGCGTAAAGCCGGTAGAGGTCAAAGAGCGGCGTCTTCACGATGCCTTCGGGATAAACGAAGATCGGCGAGTGGGCGTTGACGATGAAGACATAGTTGGTCATCGTGACGCGCTCCGACAATCGCTGGCAGACGTTGAAGACCCCGGCGACGAAGAGCGCGTCCACGATGTTGCGCGGGCCTTCGCGCCACAACTGGCCCTGCCGCGAGTGGCGGTCGTTCCACTCTTCCAGACAAATCTTCAGCGGCTCTTTACGTCGCAGTTGCGGCTCGATCAAGGCCATCTGATCGGCCATCGCCTTGATCTCCCGCTCGAAAAAGGCCGGCGTCGCGACGATCTGGTCGAAGTCGTCAACTCCGTCGTGAAAATACCGGTGGCCGTATAAATGAATCGAGAGCCATTCGAGCATTGAGCCACAACGCTTCAACACGACATCGTTCCACTCCGGCTGGTTGTAACCGACGCCCATGAATTTCAAGCCCGGCTGGACGGCCTGCATGAACTGGCCGAACTGCGCGGCCTTGCGCGCGTACTCCTCGGCGGTGTAATGGCCGGCCTGCCACGGCCCGTAATGCTCGTTGCCCAGGCCCCAGATATTGACCGGCGGCTGGCGTTTTTCCAGGCGGCAATATTCGACCCACTGGCAGGCTTCCTCGACCGTGCCGCTGCCCATGTTGGCCGTGATGAACGGCTCGCATTCCAGGCGGCGGCAGAGCGCCAGAAATTCATCCGTGCCGAAATAGTTCGACTCGTAATTTTTCCAGACTACATCGTACCGCCGGGGCCGCTTACCGCGTGGGCCGATGCCGTCCTTCCAGCGGTAATAGCTGGCGAAGTTTCCGCCCGGCCAGCGCATCACCCGCGCGCCGCCCATCTCGCGCACGGCCTCGATCACGTCGTTGCGCAGGCCGTCCTTGTCGGCGAAGCGCGACGTGGGGTCGAAGAAGCCGCCGTAAACCACGCGCTCCAAGTGTTCGATCTGATGGCCGTAAAGTTTCGGGTCAATGCGGCCAAGTTCCCGCTTCGGATCAATCGTGACTGACGCCCGAAGCGCCGGTGATTGAGCCAGCCCGCTTACGCGCGCGCCACTCATTGCCGCGATCATTGCGCCCGTTGTTGCGCCCAAAAATGTTCTTCGCTTCATTGATTGGTTTGACGTTTGATGAATGGGTTGAAGTGGCTGGCGGTCTCGCCGGAGCCTCCGGCGCGATGCAAAATCAGTCTGGAATCGGCGACTTCGTCGGCGCCTGCGTTGTGCAAATACTGCCCCTGCGCCGGCAATCGTTCGCGTACGAATTCGGAGTCCACCGCGCGGGTCGTCAAATCTCCGGCGACGGCCTGCGCGGCGGCGACGCCCGCGCCCTGCCCGATGGCCATGCAGGTCGCCATCACACGCGAAGAACCGAAGGCCGCGTGTGTGGCGGAGATGCCGCGCCCCGCCACCAGCAGGTTCTCAAATCCTTGCGGCAATGGCATCGGTATGGAATTTCATAAACCGCTTTGCCGGAGCCGGTGAAGATTTGCTGTTGTCCTTCGGGCGGATGGATGTCGATGGCGAACGTGCCGCAGGCGATTCCATCGGGGAACGCGCGACTCGTGAGCACGTCATCTTCGGTGAGCGTGTAGTCACCGATGATGTGCCTTGTTTCGCGCACGCCGACCTGCACGCCGGTGTCGAGCACGTAGGAATCTTCAAAGCCACCGACGCGCCGCTGCAAAAACTGGTGAATCCGCCATGCCTGCCGGCGCGTCAGGATTTCGGCGCGCGTTAAATCTTCGGCGCTCGTGCCGTCCACGCCCTGCAGCCGCGTCGTGTTGACGGCGAACTGGCCTTCGCGCGGCAGTTGATACATCAGGATGCGCGGCGCGGCGTCCGCCGGGAACTCGCCGCGTTTGACGGCTTCTTCGATGACGCCTTTCATTCCGAGGAAAGCCAGCGCCTCGCTCGTGTCAATCTCTTCGTCGGTCGGAGCGTCTTTCAGCAATTCGCGGTTCTGCTTCATCCAGCTTTTCAGCTTCGGCGCGTCCACGCCCGCGATGCGAAAAAACAGGGTGACAGGCTGCATCGCGCCGTCCGATTCGCGGCCTTTGACGAAGGGCGCGCCGACGCGAGCCACGATGTCGGCGTCAGCGGAGCAATCAATCACGAGTTTGGGGCGAATCGCTTGCCGCCCCGATTTGTTCTCGACGATGACGGCCTCGACGCGCCCGCCGTCGCCGATCGCGTCCACGACCCAGGTGTGAAGCAGCAGCTTGACGCCCGCTTCTTCGACCATCTCGAAGAGCGCGATCTTCATGCCTTCGGGGTCGAAGGGCGTCATCGAGGCGTTGTCGAACGTCAGATCGGCGACATGACCTTTGGAAACCGTAAGCGCGACCAACCGATCCACCAATTCACCAGCGACGCCGCGAATCACCTGACGGCCGTTGATGTCGTGAAAGGTGAACATCGGGTTGACCATCGCGATGGTCAGGTTGCCGCCGAGAAAGCCATAGCGTTCGATCAGCAACACGTTCGCGCCCTCACGCGCCGCCGCCACTGCCGCGCCGATGCCCGCCGGGCCGGCTCCCGCGACCAGGATGTCGGGTTCGGCGATGACCGGGATTTGTCTGGCCGGCTCGCTGATGAAATTCATGGCGGTTCCCCTGGGTACGCATCGCTTCCAGCATGCAGGCGTGGCAAGTGACGCATTGAAAAGAAATGGACCTCTTGCCGAAGGCACGCTGGAAGCGATGCGTACCCAGGAATGCCCCTCAATAGATCAACTTCAATCCGAACTGCACGATCCGCGCGTCGCGCGCCGACGTGATCACGCCGAACGACGGATTGGCGTTCTTCCCGTCGGCCCCGGCGGTGAATGTGCCGTTCGGCAGGCCGAGATTGACGTGGTTGAAGGCGTTGAACGCCTCGACGCGGAATTGCAGCTTGACGCGCTCGCGGATGCGCGTGTCTTTGATCAGCGAGAGATCGAAGTTGATCGTGCCCGGAGTCAGCACGCCCGGCACGACGCGCCCGACCGTGCCGTAGGTGTAGAGCGGCGGATTGACGAAGGCGTCGGTGTTGAACCACTTCCTGGCCGTGGGATTGTCGAGCTTCGCATTGCCGACGAGGTTTGGGCGGTCGGCCGCGAAGTTGTTCGCGCCGCGCACGACCAGCGGCAGCCCGCTCTGGATCGTCGCGATCGCGTTGATCTGCCATCCGCCGATCAGTCCGTTGACGAAACCGCCGCCGGCGTCAAACAACTTCCCTCTGCCGAAAGGCAGTTCGTAAACGCCGCTGATGACCAGCCGGTCGGCAACGTCCGTTGGGTCGGGCGAGCGCTCGGCGCGGCGGTCAAACTTGCCGTTCTGATAACCGAAGATGGTGGCTTGCTCGACCCCGCCGAAATCAATCGCGGGGCGCGTCGTGTCGCTCATCAGCTTGCTTTTGGTGTAGGAGGCCAGCAGCACGAAGCCTTTGTTCAAACGCTTCTCGACCGAAAGCAGCAGGGCGTGATAGATCGAATTGCCGAGGTGCGGCGTGCGAACCGTCACGGCGCTGTAGTAAGGATATGGCCGCAGCGATTGCAGGCGGGTGATCGTCGCCCCGCCGAGCGAGCCGGGGACTTTGCCGGCGTAAGGGTTGGGAACCAGTTCCTGCAACTTCGTCCCGAGCGAAAGGTATTGCGGGTCGAGTTGGTTCAGATCGTACTCGCCGCCGAGCAGATGCGTGACGTGGTTGCCGGTGTAGGTCGCGTCAAGGAGCCAGCCGCCCGGCAGTTGTTGCTGCAGCGACAGGTTCCATTGTTGCGACATCGGGTTCTTCTCGTCCGGTTGTTCGTACGCCACACCCTGTCCGAGAAAAGCGCTCGATCCAAGCCGCGCGCCGATGGGCTGGATCGGCGCCGTCGGAAAGCCGTTGGAGAATTGAAAGGCCGTCAGGAAGGCGCTGCCACCCGGCGGCGAGTAAGTCGTCGTCGTCGTGGCGAAACCGGCGGTATTGCCGAAATAGAGAAAGTGCGTATTGGCCGGGTAATAAATCCCGTACCCGCCGCGCAGCACCGTCGAACCTTTGCCGAACACGTCGAACGCGAAGCCGGCGCGCGGCGAAAAATCGTTCTTATCCGGATTCGCCGCCGAGCGCCCGTAATCAACGGCGGCGAACCCCTGCCGCCCGAGCAGGCCGTTGGCCGGATTGGTCGTGAACGGGTCGAAGTTGGAAAGGCCGTTGTGCCGCTCGACCGGCGGAGCTTGATAGTCGTACCGTAAACCAAGATTGAGCGTCAGCCGCCTCGCCAGCTTCCAATCGTCCTGGAAGAAGAAGCTCGTTGAATAGAGGTGCTGCGAATAACCCAGATGCGTGCGACATGACGCTGCTCTGCACCTTGAATTCCTGAATCGCATCCACGGCCGGGTTGGAGTTGATGTCGCCGAAGAAGCCCTGGTTGTTGGTGTTGCCGTCGAGCACGTAGCTGTTGAAGCCGGTCGGCCCGCCGTTGACACTGATCGAAGTCAACGCCACGCCGCGGTCGGCGAAGCCGCTATTGGTCGGCCCGGCGTTCGATTTGACCGCCGGCGTGAGCAACACCAGCGCCAACGCGTTACGCCCGTTCAAAGGCAGATCGGTGATGCGGCGGTTTTCGATCACCTTGCCGACGGTCGCGCCGCCGGTGTCGGCCAGCCCGGCGAGCGCGCCGCCGGACACATCCACCGTTTCACCTACCGCGCCTATTTTCAAAGTGATGTTGAGCGCGACGTTGTCGCCGACCTGGAGCACGACGTTGTTGATCTCGATGGGGCTAAATCCCTGGCGCTGCGCCGCCACGCTGTAAGTTCCGGGAGGCAAGAGCAGGACTTTGAAACCGCCGTCGTCGCCGGTCCTGGCCTGGCGCGCAATGCCTGTGGAACTGTTCGTCACGGTGACGCCGACGTCGGCGACGACCGCGCCCTTTTCATCCGCGACCGTCCCGCTCAGGGTGGCTGTCGCCGATTGCGCGAGCGCCGCCGGGCAAAGCAGGAGTAAGAGGATGAGCGATGCGACTGGCAGTATAGCTTTGGAATTCATAACTAGCGCCTCCTTGAGTGAGAGAACCAGGCCATACAGAAATATGTGAGACAGAAAAATAAAGACCCGTTGAACACCGTTCTTATTTTTCTCTCTGACATTTTTCTGTCTGGTCTACTTGTTTTGTTTGGCGAACCGCTAACGCGCGGCGCCGGACGCCGCTTTTTGAATTTCCGCCGCCTGCTTCAAAGCGGCGTCGAGCGCGCGCCAAAACTCAGGCGACTTGAGCGCGGCGGTGTCGGTCGTCTCGGTCGAAGCCGTTAAAGCCGACCGCACATCCCGGTCAACTTTTGTGGCGTGGTTGAATAAATCCGCGATGGCATCAATGAGTCCTGCTTCACCATTGATGGCGGGGCCGATGGCGGGCGGGTTTCCTCCTCCATCGTCAGCGGCTCCTGATGCGAAAACGTTTTGTAATTCCTGTCGCAACTGGCCGGCTTGGTTCTCAAAGGCGGCGGCGTGCGACCGCAGCAACGCCGGCCACTTCGCGCGGGCTTCGGGCGTGAGCAGCCGCATTTCTTCCGATGAAAATCGTTCAGCCAGCCGCTTGAGCGCCCAGGCGTGCTGCCGCGCCTGCCGCGATTGGCTCAGCGCCAGATTGGCGAAGCGGCGGATGGCTTCGTCCTGATTTTCGGCGCCGGCGAATTTGCGGCGCAGTTCGGGGTCGGCGAGCAGCGCATCTTTCTTCACTTCAATGTTCAGCACCGTCCGAGGCGCGGCTTGCGACGGGCTATCAAGCGAAGCTTCGGCGACGGTTCTGATCGTAACTTTTACGGCTCGGTCACGGCTGACTGCGCCGAGCGCTTGCAGCAGTTCCTGTTTACGCTCTTCGGTTTCAACCAGGCCGCGCACCGCAGGCAATCGGCCGCGGTCGAAACGCCGATGCCCAGGACGTCTCCGATCTCGCGGTAAGGGAGACCTTCAAACCGCAGCAGCAGGCATTGCCGCTCCTGCGGCGACAGACGACGTAGCCCGGCCTGCAAACGCTCGTACTTCTCTTGCCGTAGCGCCTGTTGTTCAGGGTTCAGGCCGCCTTCACTGAGCAGCGCGCGCAACTGCTCGCTCGACGGCGCGTCCAGCCAGGTTAAGCTCTGGCCGCGCCGGCGCTCGTCGAATGCCAGATTGTGGGCGACACGGAAGACGTAAAGGCGCACGTTCTCGACCGCTCGACCTCGATGGAGTTGGGCGTAAAGTCGCAGGAAGGTTTCCTGCGTGATGTCCTCGGCCTCCGCCGCGTCGTTGAGCGCGGCCAGCAGGTAGTAATAGACCGGGTTCCGCAGCAGCTCGAAGAGCCGGGCCACTCTTTGTTCCAGCGTCTCGTTGCTCTGCATGAGTCCCAGCAACTCCCCGTCAAGACAAACTTCGCCCTTCGCGCCCTTCGCATCGGATGACGGATTCAGGTTGAACAGACGAACGGACATAGGCCACGGGAGCGCGCATCGCTCCATGCCTCTTTCCAGCCACACCTTTTTCCAGCCACACCTTTTTCCAGTAAGCCGCGAGTTGATCTAAAGTATCCGTTTGTCCCAGCAAAGACAGTCCTGCGTTCGCGGCGCGGTTTGTCAACTGATGTCAATCATAAAGACTCAAAAAATGGCTTTTTTCCGGGTGGCTTCGTATTTTTTTCGGCAGGAAATGCCATGGCTGGCATTCGATGTTACCAACTGATGTTACGCAGTAACGCCGAGCGCCGTAACTTGACACTCCTTCTTTGCCCCGATAGCGGCAGTTGACATTAGCCCGGCGATTGACCGCCATCGGTATTGAATTATTCAGTCAAGTCCTGATATGTCAGTAATGTGATTGCCATCTTAGGCGCGGTTGGTTTAGAGTGTCAAGGAATCTTTGACCGGACGTGATATGTCAGTGAAAAAACTCCGCAAAAAATCAGTAAAATCACCGGACAACGGCTTGTCGGGCAGCCTGTCGCAGCAGGCTTACG
>Ga0187892_10007182_pt1 | contig 16026 bp, 19 predicted proteins | sample MA1701073metaG_FD_139345 | JGI IMG/M metagenome (GOLD analysis project Ga0187892, IMG submission 139345) | Bio-ooze microbial communities from a basaltic lava cave in the Kipuka Kanohina Cave System on the Island of Hawaii, USA - MA170107-3 metaG ... | reverse complement strand
TTCCCCATTTTGATTCAGAAGATTGACGCAGAGCGAGTTGGAGGGTCACGCTCCGTCGTGACCGTCCCGCGAAGCGGGAGACGCGACAGAGCGCGTCCCTCCAATTTGGGGAATTTCTGACGATCTTAATGTCGCTTGCCGAGCGAATGACGACCGACTTATTGTCGGCGGAGGGTTTGATGGACACGACTTTGTCGAAGCCGCGCGGGATTGCCGCGACCGCCATTATATAATTAGAGCCGCTCACAAAACTCCGAACGGAACGCTCCGACGCGGATGGGAGCGGAATCGGTCACGATTCCGTCGGTTTTGATAGGCACTCTTAACAGCGAGCGTGCGATTGGGCGAAAGCTGGACGCAGGTGGGGGAAGCCTTTGGTTGAGAGCGGATTTTTTCTCGCGGACTCCGCAAGTCCGTAATGAAAGTTGGCGGTGACTTCCTCCAACCCCATCACTCCGTGATGGCGTCCGCTCCACGGTGGATAATGGCGTCCTGCGTTGGATAGCCAAAAAACGGTGTTGCGCAACACGCGCGGGTCTTTGAGCGCGAACCAGACGTATCGTTGTTTGGGAAAAGTCACAGCAGACCACGCGAACGGAACGCGCGGGTCGCCAACGATCATCACGAGATTTTCCCAGCCCCGCCGCGCGGGATAGCGGGTGAGATCGGTCGTTTCCCCCGTCATCGTCGGGATGCGCGTCAACGTCTTGAACGTCGCGCCCGCTTTCAAGGACGTGTAGCCGCCCTGCGCGGGCAACTCGAACGCGTCGGGAAAAACCTGTCCGTGCACGAAGCGGCTTGTCGAAACGATCCCGCTGCCTTCGGCTTCGGGGAATTTCAACATCGCGTGCTGCCGAAACACATCGCGCCGCGCATTTCCGAGACGATGCGACGGGAGTGGATGGCGTTGTGTCCGTCCACGAGCGCGATGAATTTGTCCACGCCCCTTTGCGGATTTTGGTGCGCAGGCTCAGGTGCAACTCGGCGCGTCCGTCGCGTTTGGCGTGCGACTCCAACTTTCATTTCGCATTCGCAGGCTGCCGTGGGGGATGCCGCTCGCTTCCGAACGGCGTCGCATTGCTTCCGAATGGCATGCAGAAAAAATCCCCGCCCAACACTTTCAGAATCGGGGCGAGGTTCGGGTCGGTCTTTTCCTCCGCCCTGGGCGCGACGGAGAACGGGCGGATTTTTCTGCCGCCTCGGTCGAATGTGACGGGCGCGACGTGCCCGCCAAGTTCGGTGACGAATGCCTCGACGGTGGAGGAGGCGAGACGCCACGAAGGTTGACCGAGGACAATGGTTTTCGCGGGGCGATGGTGCACGGCGCGATTGGAGCGGAGAATTTTGCTTTTACGATTCGCAACGTCCGCTAAGATGCGCCTCATGTTTCGAGACCGAAAGGAAGCGGGACGGCAGTTGGCGGTCGCGCTGGCGCCGATTCGCAGCGAACGGCCGCTGATTCTGGCGTTGCCGCGCGGGGGCGTCGTCGTGGGCGCGGAAATCGCCGACGCGTTGGACTGCCCGTTCGATGTGTTGCTGGTGAAAAAACTGCGCGCGCCCTTCCAGCCCGAACTCGCCATCGGCGCGATCAGCGAGGATGGCAAACCGATTCTCAACGAAAAAGTCCTGCGCAGCCTGGGCGTGGACAAATCCTATCTCGACCACGAATCAGAGGAGCGCATGGCGGAAATCCGCCAGCAGCAGAAACTGTATCGCGCGGTCAAGCGTCGCGTGTCGCCAGCGCAACGCACGGTGGTCATCGTGGATGACGGGTTGGCGACGGGTGCGACGGTGCGCGCAGCGGTGCAGGCGGTGTCGGCAACGAACCCGTCGGGGCTGGTGGTTGCGGTGCCCGTGGGCGCGCCCGAAACGGTGCATGAAATTCTCAACATGACGGAAGTCGAAGACGTGGTGTGCGTGGAGCAACCGTCGTTCTTCCGCGCGGTGGGGGAGCTTTACAAGGAGTTCCCGCAGGTGGAGGACGAGGAGGTCGTGGAAATCCTGAGTCATTTTGCGTCGGGGGAGGAGTTCGGGACGGCTCCGTAAGTAGCGCCCCGCGTCGGGGAGTATTTCCTTGACCGCGCGTGGGCGAGTTTGCACTATGCGGTCATTCAGGAGGTCACAATGAAGACATTGATGCTGATGATGTTCGCCGCTCTGGTCGCCACGCCGCTGTTTGCCCAGGACAAAAAAACGCCGCCGCCCGCGCCACGCCCGCCAATGGAAGCAGCGGTCGAGGAGCCGTTGCCGCGCGCGATGAAAATCGCGTTCCGATTCGAGCCAGTCGAGCCTGACGACAGACCGTTGTGGGTGGTGGTGTCCACGCCGCGCTACATCGTCGAGATCAACTACGAGACGAAGGAGATCGAGGCGCAAATCCGCGTGGAGGGGCGGGTGCGAGCCGTCGAGGGGAAATTTCTCGTGACCTACAACGCGCAGGTGCGGTTTTCCAACGCCGACGGCGGGGCGTTCTTCGTGTCGGAGGGCAGCGCGCGCCTGACGCCTGGCAAAGAGCGGCAAGTGACGACCGTGGGCGAGCGCAGTCTGATGGTGTTGTTGACCTATGACGACGAAAAGGAGTAGGTCGGGAATTGGGACATCTGCATTGGGAGGCAAAATGAAAAAGTTTGTGTTGATCTGTTGGGGTCTGCTGGTTTGCGCGCCGTTGATGGCGCAGAACGCGCCGACCCCCGCGCCGCGCATCGCGCCTGCGGCGACGATGGCGGAGGATGAAGTCGGGTCGCGGACGGTGAAACTGACGTTCCGATTCGAGCCGCAAAATCCTGGCGATCAGCCGTCCGTGGTCCTTTCCGCGGTCGGTCGCTACGGTGTTTCCGTGATGCTGGAAGGGGCAGGCAACACAATCCACGCGCGCATTGGCGGGAGGTTGAAGGTCCTCGGCGAAAAGGAAGTGTTCATCACCTTCGAGACCGAGTTCGGGTTGCGCAACAACGACGGCGGCGGCGTGATGGGAGCCGAGGGAAGCGCGCGATTGACGTCGGGCAAGGAGCGAAAACTGGCGATCATTGGCGACCGATCCCTGGTCGTGACGGCGGCATTTGAAGATTAGGGATTTTCCTGCGGCGCGGCTTTGACGGAGATGTCGAAGCGCGGTTTAGTCCAGCGGGACACCTGGACGCGCGACGCGGCGAGCGGTTTGCGTTTTTTTTGGGCGATTTTGGCGTGCGCGTTGAACGTCGCCATCGCGCGGGTGACGGCTTCGTGGGCGGTCTTGGTTTTGGAAGGGGATGTTTTCATTGGCGTTCGACAGGCTAAATAGCAACGCCCTTGCCAATTCAAACGCCGCTGAGAGCCGAAAGTTTCGTTCGTCAATTCTGCGCCCGCATCACGCAAATCTGCAATGCAGGCGCACGAAATCGGAACAAACGCTGACGCGCGCGAGAATCGTTTGGGGTAGGAGCGGCTGTCATTTCGCCCAGTTTTCAGGGATTGCCAGGCCGTGCGGCAGGTCGTCCACCTTGAGCGCGGGTTTCTTCGCGAACGGGCGGTAGAGCGGGTCGCCCACAAGCGTCATCATCCACGAATGCCACGGGACGGTTCGGTAGTAACATTCCCCGAGCGTCCATTTGCCCGTCATCAGCAACGCGAAGAAATCGCGCGGTGGCGGGAACGCGCCGAGAAATGGTTCGGCGACGGGACCGAGCGTGGCGGCGACGCCTTCCTCCAGCATCCGCTTGCACCAGACCTGCGAATCGCGGCGGCGCAACGTGTGCGCCTCGCTGCTGGCGACGTGGTAGGCGATCGCGCCGCGTTGCCATTTGAAGGCGTCCACATACTTGCTGAGGGAATACCAGCCGCAGTAGAGCGCCGCGTCAGGACAATCGCCTTTTTGGAAAAGCGCGGGCTTGTTATCGAGCACGACCTTCAAGCTGGTCTTTTCCTGAAAAAACTTCGCCGACTGGCGAAGACGCTCATCGAACTCGCCGTAGGAGTCGCGCGGCGGCTGTTCGCCCAGACCGCGCGCATCAATATATATGTTCCCCGCCAATCCCGCGGCTTCGACGGCAAGCGCATCGTCCACCAATCTTTGAGCGATTTCAGGGCTTGGTCCGTCCAGGCGCATGACCATCAACACTTTGCGCTTCAGGGACGGAGACTCACCGTCAAACACTGGCATCAGCTTGTTGTCCACCCAACGGGAGAGCGGGTAGCCGTCCCACCACAACAGCGACAGTTCGCTGTCGAATGCCGCTTCCGAATCGCGCCCCGCCAAGTCCTTGCAGCGGATTTCCATCAACCGACAAAAATAAATCAGTCCGCGCAGTTCGTGGTTAAGCGCAATCCAGCGGCGCTGTTCATCGGGTGTCGCCGTTTTCGTGGCGAGGAGCCTGTCGAGCGCGACAAATTCGGCGCTCTTTGCCTGGTGCTCTCGCCTGTCCATGAAGCGTGGGGAAATTTCCAGGATGCGGCGGTAATCTGACAGCAACTGTTGCGCGGACTCACGTTTGGCGGCTTCCGTGAACTCGCCGATGCGCTTTTGCACGTCGTTCATCGCTGCCGTGAGGTCGCGCATTATTTTTTCAATGTTGGCGTTGGGCACAGGCTCGAATTCCTGCTCCAGCGAAAGGTCAGGCGGCGGAGGAAGGGCTTGAGGAATGGAACGGACACGCTTTGTCAACTCTGTCAGGTGAGCGAGCGACGCGTCGAGTGCGCGTGTCGCTTCGTTCAAGAGTGCTTTTTCGTCTTCAGTCGGAACGCGACGATTCACTCGCAACGGGATTCCGTATGTCGTGACGATGCAACGGATGCGGTCTTGCAGTTTGTTGTCTGTGAGCCATTGGCGCACGGTCGGCACGACGTAATCGGCGTAACGGCTTCGCGCGAGGTCTTCGTCCATCGGCAGGTCGAGCGCGAGAATCTGGTTTTTCGGCACGCCGCGTTTTTCCGCGTAGTATTCGCCGAGCTTGACGGAATCGGCGGAGTTTTTGTTGACGAGCACCGCGACTTCCGCGGGTTCGAGCGCAACGGCGGAATTTGCGCCCACGCAGCAGAGGACGGCAAGCCAGATGTGTTTCGACCAGCGCATCGGATGCAGGCAGAGTAAGAGCGCCGCGATTGTTCCTCAAGCGATTTGGCGCAACGCCCGTTCGTCCCCTTGTCCGCCCCAAAAGTCGCGCTAATCGTTTTAATAAGGAAAAAATCTCTTGCGGCGTTTTTTGACTTCGTGATAGTTTTCACAAGCGTTCAGCGCGGAGAATTTCAGCGGGAGTCGAAGCTGAGGCGCGTCCCGTCAGGGCGCGCAACTTTCCATGGCAGAAAATCCCCCAACACTGCGCGGCGGATGGAAATACACTGCGGCAGGCGCCGACATGGTGGCGGCGACGGGGGTGGGGGCGCTAATCGGTTACTTGCTGGACAGGTGGTGGGACACTGCGCCGTGGATGCTGGTGATTTGGTTCATCCTCGGCTCGGTCGCAGGTTTTTATTCGGTGTATAGGAGAATGCAGGAGGGCATGAAGCCCCCGCCTTCCGACAAGTCCAAGTGAAAGATTCGCAGATTATCGGATTGGTCGCGGGGATTCTTCTGGCTGCGGGTTATATCGCGCTCCATATGATGGATGCGCGTCGTCGGGCGAAGGCGGCGACGGAGGGGAAATTTCAACTGCCGTTTTCGCCGCTGGCGATGATTGCGCGGCTGACGCTGGTGGTTGTCATCGTGGTGGTCGTGCTGAGAATCGAGGCGGTGGACAAGTTTTGGTTTGTGGGAACGTTTGCGGCGGTCTACACGGTTTTTTTCGTGTGGGAACTTCAGGACCGCTGGAAAAAGAAGAAATGACGGAGAGATAAATGGATCACGGGCCGATTGTATTGAAACATTTGGAACTGTTCGGCGTTGACATCAGCATCACCAACCAGGTGTTCCTGCTTTTCGTCGCCGCCATTCTGACCTTTGCCTTTGTGCGATTCGGCGTTTCGCGCGCGCGGCTATACCCGCTTGGCCCGTTCAAGAATCTCGTGGAAGTCATGCTGGAGTTCATCAAGGAAAACATCGCCGTCGCGTTCCTCGGCGACAAGGCGGCGAAATGGCTGCCCTTCCTCACCGCGCTTTTCTTTTTCGTGTTGTTCAACAACCTGCTGGGGCTGATCCCAATCCCCTCGTTCATCTCGACCCCCACCTCCAACATCAACGTCACCGCTGTCCTCGCGATTCTCGTGTTCCTCGTGGCGCAAGCCGTCGGCATCATGCACCACGGCGTGATGCACTACGTCAACATCCTCTTTCCCAAGAGCGCGCCTGCGTGGCTTCGGTTTTCGTTCATGCCCATCATCGAACTCATCAGCTTGCTCGCAAAACCGTTTTCGCACGCCGTCCGTCTTTTCGCCAACATGACCGCGGGACACCAGATCATCGCCGTCTTCATCATCGGCGAATTCGTCGGCATCAACTGGCTGCTCCAAAACCAGGCGGCATGGGGCTTGGTCAAAGTCGCGGCGGTCATACCCTTCGTGCTCGTGTTGGCAATGACTGCGTTTGAAATTTTCGTCGCCTTCATCCAGGCGTTCATCTTCGCTTTGCTGGCTGCGTTGTATTTGTCGGAATCGCTTTCCGACGCGCATTAATCAAACTTTCACCAAAAAAAGAACCACCGAACCAAAAGGAAACCATTATGGCACTAGAAATACTCCCCGCGTTGCAAGGGGCTGTTGACTTGACCAGCAACCTCGTGATGCTCGCCGCCGACGCTCCCATTGCAGACCCAAAAAACATCAGCCTCATCGGTCTCGCCAAGCTCGGCGCGGGCTGCGCCATCGGCGGCGGCGCGCTCGGTTCAGGCATCGGCATCGGCGTCATCTTCGGCAAATCCATCGAAAGCGCCGCGCGTCAACCCGAAGCGATGCCCCTCATCAACCGCTTGATGTTCACCGGCTTCGCGCTCGTCGAAGCGCAGGCGCTCTATGCCCTGCTCATCACCTTCCTGCTCCTCGCAGTGAAGTAACCGTTGAGGACAACCGAATGAAACGAACCCTGAAACCATTGGTATTCTCGGCGGTGCTTGCCGTTTCGCTCGCGTGGTTCGCCAGCGCGGCAATCGCGCAAGACCCGCCCGCCGCGCCAGCGAACCCAACGACGACTGACGCGCCCAAGCCCGCCGACACGGAACATCATGAAGAAGGCGGCATTTTCGCCCCCAGCACTGCGTTGCAAATCTGGACGCTCGTGTCCTTCCTCGTCCTACTCGTTGCGTTGAGCAAGTTCGCGCTCAAACCCATGACTGCCGCGCTGCGCAAACGCCAGGACGCCATCAAGGAATCACTCGACGAAGCGCAGAAGGCTCGCGCCGAAGTGAAACAGATGTCCGACGAGGCGAAGAAAGCCACTGACGCCGCGCGCCTCGAAGCCAACCGCATCCTCGACGAAACCCGTCAAGCCGCCGAAAGCGTCCGCAAGGAAATCATTGCCAAAGCGAACGCAGAAGCCGCGGAACTCGTCAAGCGCGCGGGCGAAGGCATCGAACAGCAAAAGCAAAAAGCCCTCGGCGAATTGCGCCAGACCGTCGCTGACCTCTCCGTGCAAATCACCGAGCAAGTCATCCAACGCAAACTCGACGATGCGATGCACAAACAACTCGCCGACCAGTTCATCACGAACCTTGGCAAGAAGTGATGGTGGGCGCGGGAATGAAAATTCCCTTTAACCCATCCACCCATTAACCCATCACCCCGCATGTCCGACCACATCAACCACTCCTACGCCGAAGCGCTCCTGCGCATCGCGCAAGCCGAAGGCGCGCTCCCGCGCATCGAGGAGGAAGCGCATCGCCTGTTCGACTTGTTGAGAACCAACGCCGAGTTGCAGGAGTTCGTCAAGAACCCCAACGTCCGCGACGAAGGCAAACGCCAGGCGTTCACGCAACTGCTCGGCGGCAAAATCCACCCCGCGATGCTCGACTCCGTGTTGCTCATCGTCAGCCAGAATCGCGGCAACCGACTCGCGCAAATCCTCGAAGACTTCAAGACCGTCGCCGCCAACGCGCGCCAGCACGTCGCGGGCGAAGTCATCAGCGCCGTGGCGCTCGACGACACGACCGTGAAACGCCTTGAAGCTGAGTTATCCAAGAATTCAGGCAAGAACGTTCACCTGATGAGCCGTGTTGACCCGAGCATCCTCGGCGGACTCGTTGTGCGATTCGGTCACGAAGTCATTGACGGCAGCGTGCGCAAGAAGTTGGAAGATGTCCGAGCGAGTTTGGCAGGATAAATCCGAATATCGAAATCCGAAATTCGAAGGAATTTCGAATGTCGGCAAATTCAAAATCGGAATCAGAAGGTTTAGGAAATTGCCGATTCGAATTTCGGATTTCCTTCGGATTTCGGATTTAGCATTTCGAATTTAGAAAAACACAAAGGAACAACCATGGCAGAAACCTTTTCCATCGACCCCAAATCCATCTCAAGCGTTCTCTCGCAGAACCTCTCCAAATACAAAGCCACCGTCGGCACCGAGGAAGTCGGCGAAGTCATCGAGGCGGGCGACGGCATCGCGCGCATCAAGGGACTGCCGAATTGCATGGCGGAAGAAATGTTGGAATTTCCCAATGGCGTCTTCGGCGTCGCGCTCAACCTCGAACCCGAGCAGGTCGGCGCGATGATTCTCGGCGACTACACGCAAATTGCCGAAGGCAATGTCGTCAAACGCACGGGCAAAGTGCTCAGCGTTCCCGTCGGCCCTGAACTTTGCGGGCGCGTCGTCAACGCCATCGGTCAGCCGATTGACGGCAAAGGTCCAATCAACGCGAAGCTCACGCGCACCGCTGAAGGTCGTGCGCCTAGCGTTATCGAGCGCGAACCCGTCAAACAGCCGTTGCAAACGGGGCTTAAAGCCATTGACTCGATGATTCCCATCGGGCGCGGCCAACGCGAACTCATCATCGGCGACCGTCAGACGGGCAAGACCGCCATCTGCCTCGACACCATCATCAACCAAAAAGGCGGCGATGTCGTTTGCATCTACGTCGCCATCGGCCAGAAAAAATCCACCGTCGTCAGCGTCGTCGAAACGCTCCAGAAATACGGCGCGATGGATTACACCATTGTCATCAGCGCCACCGCGAGCGACCCCGCCCCGATGCAGTTCCTCGCGCCCTATGCGGGCTGCGCAATGGGCGAATATTTTCGCGACAACGGCAAACACGCGCTCATCATTTACGACGATTTGTCGAAGCACGCCCAAGCGTATCGCCAGGTCTCGCTGCTCCTGCGCCGTCCGCCTGGACGCGAAGCGTTCCCTGGCGACATCTTCAATCTGCACAGCCGCTTGCTCGAACGCGCCGCGAAACTCAACGTGGACGCGCCGAAGCTCAACCCCGTTTATCCCAAGGGCGGCGGCTCGCTCACCGCGCTCCCCATCATCGAAACGCAGGAAGGCGACTACTCGGCTTACATCCCGACGAACGTCATCTCCATCACCGACGGCCAGATTTATTTGGAATCGGATTTGTTTTACGCGGGCATTCGCCCCGCCGTCTCGGTCGGTCTCTCGGTCAGCCGCGTCGGCGGCAACGCGCAAACGAAAGCGATGAAAAAAATCGCAGGTCGTCTGCGTATTGACCTCGCGCAATACCGCGAGCTTGCCGCGTTCGCGCAGTTGTCGAGCGACCTCGACAAAGCGACGAAAGCCCAGCTCGATCGCGGTCAACGCATGGTTGAGTTGCTCAAGCAACCGCAATATCAACCGATGTCCACCGAGGAACAGACGATGGTGATTTGGGCGGCGACAAATGGTTTCGCCGACGATGTGCCGATTTCCCGCATCCGCGCCTTCGAGCAGGAATTCCTCACGCACATGCGCACCCGCAACGCCAGCGTCGTCGCGGCGCTCCGCGAGAAGAAGGAACTCACCGACGAGATCGTGTCGGGGCTTAAGAAAGCCGCCGAAGAGTTCAAGTCGCTCTTTGCAGCGAAGTAATTTGTAGGGCGCGAATGCCCCGACGAAGGAGGGGTTTCGCGCCGAAGCTTGCAACACTCAGCGGCGCGAAACCCAACCTGCGCAGACTTCGGTTGGGCATTCGCGCCCTACAACTAATTAAATGGCCAGCGCTAGAGACATCAAACGCCGCATCCGCGGTGTCAAAAACATCCAGCAGGTCACCCGCGCGATGAACATGATCGCCGCGGCACGGTTGCGTCGCGCCCAGTTGAAAGCCGAAAGCGCGCGCCCCTACGCCGATAAGCTGATTCAAATCCTGCGCGACATTGGCGGCAGCGGCCTTTCGATGAAGCATCCGTTGCTGGAAAAACGCGAAGTCAAAAAAGTCGGCATCCTGCTCGTCACTTCCGACCGCGGCTTGTGCGGGGCGTTCAACGCGAATGTCATCCGCGAAGCCGCGCAGTTTGCGAACAAGCAGACCGTGCCTGTCGTCGTGACCATCGTCGGGCGCAAGGGCGCAGATTATTTCCGTCGCCGCGAGTTTGAAGTCGCACACACCTTCCCTCAACCGTCGCGCGAATTACGGCTCGAAGAACTTGGCGCAATTTCCAAAACGGTCATCACCGATTACGGACAGGCAAAATACGACCAGTTGCTTTTGTGCTACACACGCTTCGTCAGCGTCGTCCGCTACCCGCCCACGTTGATTCAGTTGCTTCCGCTCGAACCCGAAAAGACCAAGGCGGAGAAAAAAGAATCCGACGCGCCCAAGAACGCCTTCCAATTCGAGCCGCTCGCCGAAGAGATCCTCGGCGCGTTGCTCCCGCGCTACATCGAAGTCCTCATTTACCGCGCGCTTGTCGAGTCGTTCACGAGCGAGCAGGCATCGCGCATGATCGCGATGAAAAACGCGACCGATTCTGCGAAAGACATGATTCAAATCCTTACAAAGAAATACAACAACGCGCGCCAGGGCAGGATTACGAAGGAGTTGCTCGAAGTCGTCAGCGGCGCAGAAGCGATGAAGGCGGCGCATAAAGGTTGATGGGTTGATGGGTTGACGGGTGGGGCGGAGGACTGATACGAAAACCGAAGGGTTCAAGACTTTCGAGGACTTGGAGGTTTGGCAGGAAGCGAGAAAATTTCGGAAAAGGATTTACGACCTCGCTAAGAGATTGCCCGCGGAAGAAAAATTTGGCGCAGCAGCGCAGATGCGGAGAGCCGCGCTTTCGGTGACAAACAACATCGCGGAAGGACACGGGCGATACCATTTTCAGGAAAACATTCAGTTTTTACGGCAGTCGCGAGGTTCGATTGAGGAGTTGCGGGATGACTTGACGCTGTGCGAAGACGAGCAATATGCGTCCGTCGAAGAATTGAGGGAGTTGAATGAGCAGGCAATCACCGTCAGGAAAATGCTGAACGGTTATATCCGACACCTCCGCGAACAAAAACAAACCTATGCGGCAGTGGCAAAAGAATCATCCGCCGCCTATGAGATAGAAAACGAAGAAGAAGTTTAGATTTTTTAACGCATAAACCCATCAACCCATCAACCCATAAACACTACCATGGCAAACAAATCAGTCGGCAAAGTCGTGCAGGTCATCGGGCCTGTCGTGGACTTTGAATTTTTTTCGCAACAATTGCCCGCCATCAACAACGCCATCATCCTCAAGGACGAGAAGCAGGGGTTGAACATCACTTGCGAAGTCGCCGACCACATCGGCGAGCGTTGTGTGCGCACCGTTTCGATGAGCGCGACGGCAGGCGTCATGCGCGGCATGGATGGCACGGACACGGGCGCGCCCATCACCGTGCCCGTCGGACCAAAATGCCTCGGACGCATTCTGGATTTGCTCGGCAGGCCGATTGACGGCAAGGGCGCGGTCAATTCGGAGTTCAAACTTCCCATTCACCGCCATTCCCCGCCGTTCGAAGAACAAGTCCCCGCGACGAAACAGTTCGAGACGGGTTTGAAATCCGTTGACCTGCTCGCGCCGTTCGCGAAAGGCGGCAAGATTGGTCTCTTCGGCGGCGCGGGCGTCGGCAAGACGGTGTTGATTCAGGAACTCATCCGCAACATCGCCAAGGAACACAGCGGTTTTTCCGCGTTCGGCGGTGTCGGCGAACGCACGCGCGAAGGCAACGACCTTTATCTGGAAATGACCGAGTCGGGCGTCATCGCGAACACGGTGATGGTGTTTGGCCAGATGAACGAGCCGCCCGGCGCGCGTCTTCGCGTGGCGCTGACCGCGTTGACGGAAGCCGAATACTTCCGCGACACGGAAGGCAAGGACGTGTTGCTGTTTATTGATAACATTTTCCGTTTCACGCAAGCAGGCTCGGAAGTCTCCGCGTTGTTGGGACGCATGCCGAGCGCGGTCGGTTATCAACCCACGCTCGCGACGGAAATGGGCGAACTACAGGAGCGCATCACCTCGACGAAGCGCGGCTCGATCACATCGGTGCAAGCCGTGTATGTTCCCGCCGACGACATCACCGACCCCGCGCCCGCGACGACCTTCACGCACTTGGACGGTTCAATCGTGTTGTCGCGCCAAATCGCGGAACTCGGCATTTATCCCGCCGTTGACCCGCTCGCGTCCACCTCGCGAATTCTCGACCCGCTCGTTGTCGGCGAAGACCACTACAAGGTCGCGCGCGGCACGCAGCAGGTGTTGCAGCGTTACAAAGACCTGCAAGACATCATCGCGATTCTGGGCATGGAAGAGTTGAGCGAAGAGGACAAGCAAACGGTTTCGCGCGCGCGCAAAATCCAACGCTTCCTCTCACAACCCAACTTCGTCGCCGAACAATTCACGGGCATCAAAGGCAAATATGTCCGCATCGCCGACACCATCCGCAGTTTCAAGGAAATCCTCGAAGGCAAAGCGGACAGTTTGCCCGAACAGGCGTTCTACATGGTTGGCGCAATCGAAGAGGCTCGCGAAAAAGCGGAGAAGATGAAGGGTTGATGAGTTGATGGGTTGATGTGATTGAATCGTCAGCCCCATAAACCCATCAACCCATCAACCCATAAACCCACCCGTGGCAACAACCTTTCCACTCGAAATCCTGACGCTGCAAAAGCAGTTCCTCAAAGAGGAAGTGCAGTTCGTCATCGCGCCTGGCGAAGCGGGGTTATTTGAAATTCTCGCCCACCACGCGCCGTTCGTCTTCGGCTTGAAATCGGGCGCGCTGCGTGTTCGTCCCGCCAGCGGCAAGGATTTCTACATCGCCACCCACGGCGGCTTGCTCGTCGTGCAAAAGGAGGGAACAACCGTCCTCACTCGCAGCGCCGAGCGTCCCGAAGACATTGACAAAGCCCGCGCCCAACGCGCCAGGGAACGCGCCGAGAAACGGTTGAGCGAGAAAAATCCTGACATGGACCTCGCGCGCGCCCAAGCCTCGCTCCAACGCGCCATGACGCGCCTCAAGCTGGCGGAAACCGTCAGCGTCTCCTCCATGCTGCGCGGCGAATGACGATTCTGCATCACTGCCGCTCTCGTTCGTTCACCTGATTTAAAACTTTTTCCTGCGCCGCGAATGCCTTACGTTCAATTGGGGGCAGCAATGAAGATAAAATATCCATTGATTCTGGCAGTTGGCGGTCTGCTGGCGCTATTCGCTCTTGAGGCGCGGGCACAAACGGTCTATGTGCCGCCTGTCGAAGTGGATTGGTTCCCTCGGCACGCCTATCGCGCGCCTTGCGTCTATTCTCCATACTATTACCCTTATGGGGTTATGTATTCGACGCGCACGCAGAGTTACAATCCCTTCGTCGAAGACCCGCGCGACCAGTATCAACCTTACATCCATACGCGCATTTCGCCTGGCGGTCGCGTCTATCAACAACCTGGCTACACCGCTGAAATGCCGCAACGCTTCAGCGTCGGCGGTCGCCCGATTCCGACGGGAACCGTGAAGGAGAGATGAGCGGCAGAACAGGGGACTGTGTCAGCGCGAGGCAGCGCGGCGTGTGAGTTCCCTCACGAACTGGCTGATTTTCAGCGAGTATTCGTCGCCAGTCTCAAGAAAGCCTCCATTGTGGTCGCCTCGCATCACGAACATCTCTTTGGGTTCGCTTGCCGCTTCAAACAGCTTTTCTCCGTGACTGAACGGAATGATCTCGTCTGCGCGGCTGTGAAGAATGAGCTTGGGCACGGTGACGCCCGAAATTTTCGAAAGGTTGTCGTATTTCTGCGTGACAAGCAGCCGCGTCGGCAGGAACGGAAAAATCTCGGATCCCATCGCGGCGGTCGAAAGGAACGGGCTTTCCAAAACAACGCCGCCGACGGGTTCGCGCACGGCGAGGTCAATGGCTGGCGCGCACCCGAGCGATTCGCCGACGATCATGATTTTCTGCGGCGGAATGTTTCTTTCATTCGTCAGCCACGCATACGCCGCGTCCGCGTCGCGATACGTCCCGACCTCCGAAGGCCTGCCCGCGCTTTTGCCGTAACCGCGATAATCAATGATGAGCGTGCTGATGCCCAGTTCGTGCAGGATTTGCAGTTTCTCCAATCGCGCCGTGATATTGCCCGCGTTGCCGTGCAGAAACAGGCACGTGGCAAGCGGCTCGCGCAGCGCGGGGACGAACCAACCGTGGATGTTCACGCCGTCGCTGGTCGTCAACCACACGTCCTCGTGTTTCAACCCGACCGACGACGGTTCGCCGTAATTCACGTTATCGGGCTGAAACAGCATCCGCCGCTCCTGCCAGCGCAAAATCAGAAATGCTCCGAGGAAAATGCAGACCCAGATGATGATGGTGGTCGTCACTTTGCGTTTGCGGCGCGGGCGCATCGGGGTTTCAGGAGTTTTCGCCGAACCTGTGTTGTCGGTGGTCACGACTGCCGTTAGGATAGCTGTGCCCGATGAAAACGCAACGCAAGGGAAAAGGCGCCCCCGCGACGCCCGCAGTCGTCCGCGCGGAGAAACAGCCTTTGCGGACCCCCGCCCCAAAATCGGAAAGTCCTGAAAGCGAACCGTGGCGCTGGTGTCCGCGGTGCGGGCGCGAATTGCACAACGAGAAATGCAAATTCAAATGCCCGCGTTGCCATTACTTCATGAGTTGCTCGGATTTTGATTGAGTCCGATCCGTTCTTTTCAGGCGCTCAAAACCATTTCGACCGATTTCTGGATTAGAGCCTCTCCTAAAACCTGGGGGCACAGTCCTCCGTGCCTGTGGCTGACACGGGCAGGGACGCCCGTGCCACCGATTGTTAGGATTGGGTTTTAGGAGAGGCTCTTAGTCGCACGTCGCTGCTTCGCGTCATTTCTTTTCGCCTTGCCGAAACAAAACGGTTTTCGCGGTGTTTGAAGGGCGCAGATTCGGAGGAACGGCCATGAAAAAATTTGCAGTGCTACTCATCGTCATTCTCGGATTGTGTTTTCTCTTTTCACGCCACGTAGCAGCCCAGCAAAAATCCGCGGAGCCACGACTCGGCGGCGCGCAAGTCACCGTGCCGTGGGAGGAGTTCAAGGACATTTTCGAGCGGTTGCGGGGTGCCGAGGTGGCGCCTGAGCCGCCCGTTGATTTTTCCGTCGCGCGCGCAGCGTATGTCGGTCGAGTCGAGGGAACGGCGGCGAAATTTGATGTGACGATGCGAGCCTCAATTCTCAAGCCGAAAGGTTGGGTGCTTGTGCCCATCGCGTCGGCAAAGCTGGCGATTGATTCAATCACTGTGGACGGTAAATCCACGGACATCGTCACGCGCGACGGCTGGCATTCGCTGGTCTTCAACGCGGCGGGGGCGCACGAAATAAAATTCGCGGTGAAATCCGCCGTGGAATCCGCAAAAGACGCGGAGTTGACGGGAGGCGACGCGAATAACGCCATCAAGATAGGCACGCGTGAAGTGTCGCCGTGGCTGTTTGGGAAGTCGAGCCGCCGACTCGCGCTGGCTTACAGTTACGCGCGCCCGCCCCAAGTGTCGTTGAACGTAACGCGCCATCAGGTTGTTCCTGTGCTGCCAGCGGTGATTGATCTTGCGGTGTATTCGACCACTAGAAATTCCCCAAATTGGAGGGACGCGCTCTGTCGCGTCTCCCGCTTCGCGGGACGGTCACGACGGAGCGTGACCCTCCAACTCGCTCTGCGTCAAGCTCCTGAATCAAAATGGGGAAGTTCT
>Ga0187892_10007181_pt1 | contig 16027 bp, 21 predicted proteins | sample MA1701073metaG_FD_139345 | JGI IMG/M metagenome (GOLD analysis project Ga0187892, IMG submission 139345) | Bio-ooze microbial communities from a basaltic lava cave in the Kipuka Kanohina Cave System on the Island of Hawaii, USA - MA170107-3 metaG ... | reverse complement strand
TCTACAAACGTTGCTTCAATGGAGCCACGCGCACGTGCGCGTGGAAACCACCCCGCTAAGTCGTCCGCTTCCGGTGCATTAAAGCCGCTTCAATGGAGCCACGCGCACGTGCGCGTGGAAACCTCGCTTGTGACTGGCTCAACCACCTTTGCGCTGCTGCTTCAATGGAGCCACGCGCACGTGCGCGTGGAAACAAAGCCGTTGCCTTTCCTCGTGGTAGCAGTCGGAGCGCTTCAATGGAGCCACGCGCACGTGCGCGTGGAAACGCTGCTTGCGGAAGGCACGTTGAACGACTTTCCGCACGCTTCAATGGAGCCACGCGCACGTGCGCGTGGAAACGCAGCCACCGGACCGGACGTGGAACTCTACGAATACGCTTCAATGGAGCCACGCGCACGTGCGCGTGGAAACGCGATGATAGTTCGGAAAACTGACCCCTGCTAGCATGCTTCAATGGAGCCACGCGCACGTGCGCGTGGAAACGTTAATTGTCTGAATAAAGTTAACATCGTCCGGGAGGCTTCAATGGAGCCACGCGCACGTGCGCGTGGAAACGAAAAAGCGACGTGGCGGGAGTGGGCGCGGTCTCTAGCTTCAATGGAGCCACGCGCACGTGCGCGTGGAAACGAAATGGACACTCGCGCCTGCGGTCCGCGCAGAGCTGGCTTCAATGGAGCCACGCGCACGTGCGCGTGGAAACGTATCCGTTTTCCTACGGCCGCTGGCCGATAGTTCAGGCTTCAATGGAGCCACGCGCACGTGCGCGTGGAAACACAGCGCCTTAGATGATTGGAAAGAATTCTTTCAAAGCTTCAATGGAGCCACGCGCACGTGCGCGTGGAAACGTATCCGAACTCAAGAGGCGATGACGAGCTGAAGATGCTTCAATGGAGCCACGCGCACGTGCGCGTGGAAACTTCCGGAGTTTCGTCTTGAGGCCGACGATACCGTGGCTTCAATGGAGCCACGCGCACGTGCGCGTGGAAACTCGATTTCGTGTAGAAGGTGTGCAGCGAGCTCAATTGCGCTTCAATGGAGCCACGCGCACGTGCGCGTGGAAACTTTGTTTATACCTCCGGGTATGACCGCGGCGCGCGCGGCTTCAATGGAGCCACGCGCACGTGCGCGTGGAAACGACGCGAGATATTCCACTTCTCGCGGCAGTAAGCATGCTTCAATGGAGCCACGCGCACGTGCGCGTGGAAACCTACCAGCGTTATCTAATCAAACACGCTGCTGCTCTGCTTCAATGGAGCCACGCGCACGTGCGCGTGGAAACTCGACTGCAAGCTGAACTACTCGCCTTGCCGCCTGACGCTTCAATCAAATGGAGCCACGCGCACGTGCGCGTGGAAACAAGGGAAGTGTGCCGGGTAGTCTGCTTGAAGCTTAGCGCTTCAATGGAGCCACGCGCACGTGCGCGTGGAAACCGCTCGCTGGTGATGACACCCACGGGTGACACGTTTTCGCTTCAATGGAGCCACGCGCACGTGCGCGTGGAAACGCGGCGGCACCGGCGGCGGCGGAGGCGGCGGCTTCGCTTCAATGGAGCCACGCGCACGTGCGCGTGGAAACGGGACCAATGAGTCCGCTCAGTTGCCGCCTCAAGTCGCTTCAATGGAGCCACGCGCACGTGCGCGTGGAAACGTAGCATCCGCCGACGCCTGTGATGTTATTCAGGCCGCTTCAATGGAGCCACGCGCACGTGCGCGTGGAAACCCGGGGAGCTGGTTGTTAAACACGTGGAGGGGCGGCCGCTTCAATGGAGCCACGCGCACGTGCGCGTGGAAACTAGCTGTGGCCTAAACAAAGGAGTATCTAAGGAAATGGGCTTCAATGGAGCCACGCGCACGTGCGCGTGGAAACCTAACAAAAGGATGGTTCACTGATTTAGAAGCTACGAGCTTCAATGGAGCCACGCGCACGTGCGCGTGGAAACCTCGAGTTGGTTGTAGCGTTTCAAAACCTCGCCAACCGCTTCAATGGAGCCACGCGCACGTGCGCGTGGAAACCATGCAGCCACTATCAACGTGGCCTGACAAAGAGACGCTTCAATGGAGCCACGCGCACGTGCGCGTGGAAACCCAATTAGGCAAGCTCCCTCAGAAACGCGCACATTCTGCTTCAATGGAGCCACGCGCACGTGCGCGTGGAAACGCGTTCTGCGCCCGTGAGGATAACCTGTCCGTACAGAGCTTCAATGGAGCCACGCGCACGTGCGCGTGGAAACGTACCACGCCTGCGGTGGGCCCGTCCCGGCGCCCGCGCGCTTCAATGGAGCCACGCGCACGTGCGCGTGGAAACTCATCCCTTTATTTGTGGCTGGGTGGCGATACCTGAGCTTCAATGGAGCCACGCGCACGCACGCGCACGTGCGCGTGGAAACCGCCGATCACGATCCCGTCAATGTCGTGTTTATCAGTCGCTTCAATGGAGCCACGCGCACGTGCGCGTGGAAACATCCGCGATAGCGTCGAAGGTGTTTGTGGTAGTGAGTTGCTTCAATGGAGCCACGCGCACGTGCGCGTGGAAACACACTGGATGAAAGAAAGGCCCTTTTCGCCGAAAAAGCTTCAATGGAGCCACGCGCACGTGCGCGTGGAAACGGTGCGCATGTTCTTATATCCCGCTTATCGGATCTGGCTTCAATGGAGCCACGCGCACGTGCGCGTGGAAACGGATCTGGACTGGGGCATGGTTCACGATCTTAATCTCGCTTCAATGGAGCCACGCGCACGTGCGCGTGGAAACATGAGCATGCTTCAGCCCCAGGCACACCAGCGTCCGGGCTTCAATGGAGCCACGCGCACGTGCGCGTGGAAACTTCACTTTGGGGTCGTAACCTCAACATCGGCGGATAAGCTTCAATGGAGCCACGCGCACGTGCGCGTGGAAACATGCCCGCAGAAGGTTCTAGTACGACGGAGTCGCCTGCTTCAATGGAGCCACGCGCACGTGCGCGTGGAAACGACCAATAGAGCGCGTCCTGGATTGAACGCTCAGTGCTTCAATGGAGCCACGCGCACGTGCGCGTGGAAACGTGCTGATTGTCGATCTGCTCACGGTAGTTTCTCCGAGCTTCAATGGAGCCACGCGCACGTGCGCGTGGAAACTGTCCAGGTAGGATTCCCGCCGGTGGCGGCGTTGGCGCTTCAATGGAGCCACGCGCACGTGCGCGTGGAAACAGTGGCTCCGTGGTTTGGCCGTCCAGATCGTGGACGGGCTTCAATGGAGCCACGCGCACGTGCGCGTGGAAACGTGCCAGATGAGACACAATCCCCCTGATCATGAAGATGCTTCAATGGAGCCACGCGCACGTGCGCGTGGAAACGCGCGGACTCAGCGTCGGGGATAAGCTGAAAGAGTTGGCTTCAATGGAGCCACGCGCACGTGCGCGTGGAAACGTGCCTGTAGGCGTGTGGGCCGATCCAGCCTCGACTTGCTTCAATGGAGCCACGCGCACGTGCGCGTGGAAACCTCGGATCTTCACGTGGAGGCGTCCAGATGAATAGAGCTTCAATGGAGCCACGCGCACGTGCGCGTGGAAACCACTCTACCGACCACCTCTCGCGCGCTTGCACAACGCTTCAATGGAGCCACGCGCACGTGCGCGTGGAAACATACTTCCCGATGTACGCCTTGTTGCATCCTGCGGCATGCTTCAATGGAGCCACGCGCACGTGCGCGTGGAAACTTACGCGGCGTCCTTAAGATTACTAAGGAAAGGGCTGCTTCAATGGAGCCACGCGCACGTGCGCGTGGAAACGTCCGCTTATCGCTATGAGAGTCTAAGCCGTTATTGAGCTTCAATGGAGCCACGCGCACGTGCGCGTGGAAACGCGCCCTGGATCACGGTCGAGCCCGACGACCTGGGGCTTCAATGGAGCCACGCGCACGTGCGCGTGGAAACGGTCCGTGCGCGAGTAGTCAGGACAAGTTTCAATATCGCTTCAATGGAGCCACGCGCACGTGCGCGTGGAAACAATCAGACGCTCATCGATCTGGTCGGCGAGTCGCTTAGCTTCAATGGAGCCACGCGCACGTGCGCGTGGAAACGTGAATGGGTGGTCCGCGACGAACGTGAACCGGATGCTTCAATGGAGCCACGCGCACGTGCGCGTGGAAACCTGTCAACGATTTCGGAGTCAAGCAATATCATTTCTACGCTTCAATGGAGCCACGCGCACGTGCGCGTGGAAACGAAAAAGGCAATTTCAAAAAAGACCGTGTTAGTTGGGCTTCAATGGAGCCACGCGCACGTGCGCGTGGAAACGCCGTAGCCTGAAACGCCTTCGGTATCAGTCAGGTGGCTTCAATGGAGCCACGCGCACGTGCGCGTGGAAACCAGACGGCTCGCCGCAAGGTCTAACTAATAAAGGCCGTGCTTCAATGGAGCCACGCGCACGTGCGCGTGGAAACATTAGCGCCCGGATCGGGAAAGCCCTCTAACGTCTCGCTTCAATGGAGCCACGCGCACGTGCGCGTGGAAACCAAAATCCCCCGGTCAACTTGGTACGGGAATGAGGAGCTTCAATGGAGCCACGCGCACGTGCGCGTGGAAACCTTTACTAATCACTTGGCGCGCCGATGATACGCTATCGCTTCAATGGAGCCACGCGCACGTGCGCGTGGAAACGACCACTGCCGCCACCTGCCGCCACAGGTTTGCGCGCTTCAATGGAGCCACGCGCACGTGCGCGTGGAAACGGGCAAGACCAAAGCCAAGGTCAAATACGCTGAAGGCGCTTCAATGGAGCCACGCGCACGTGCGCGTGGAAACCGAGCGCCGGCACCAGATGGAAGTGCTGCACAAGATGGCTTCAATGGAGCCACGCGCACGTGCGCGTGGAAACGTCGGCCGTTGGGTCGAATCCCCAGGCGTAATACTCGCTTCAATGGAGCCACGCGCACGTGCGCGTGGAAACTGGCCCATCCTTGGTCCAATTGTTCGGTCGAATAACGCGCTTCAATGGAGCCACGCGCACGTGCGCGTGGAAACAAAATCACCTTGGGCCACGTCTTGTGGGCTTACTGGGCTTCAATGGAGCCACGCGCACGTGCGCGTGGAAACGTTCCTCGCCCGGGAATAGGGAGAGAGCGTCATGATTGCTTCAATGGAGCCACGCGCACGTGCGCGTGGAAACAAGCATGCGACCAAAGATAGCGCCGGTGGCTTGACCTGCTTCAATGGAGCCACGCGCACGTGCGCGTGGAAACGCTTCCGCTGGTAATCGAACACGTGACTAACACGCTTGCTTCAATGGAGCCACGCGCACGTGCGCGTGGAAACTTCTTCCGTCAACGCGGCGGTCGGAACTCAAAGAATTCGCTTCAATGGAGCCACGCGCACGTGCGCGTGGAAACTTCAAGCGTGCCTGGATGCCGGAGCCCAGATCGTTCAGCTTCAATGGAGCCACGCGCACGTGCGCGTGGAAACGTCCGCCGTTCACAGCCTGGCGCTCGCCCATTTCAGCGCTTCAATGGAGCCACGCGCACGTGCGCGTGGAAACTGCTCACGAGCCTCGACGGCGATATCGCGATTACGACGCTTCAATGGAGCCACGCGCACGTGCGCGTGGAAACTTCATGGTAGTTGTGTAGCCTCTCATGGCTTCCTAAGCTTCAATGGAGCCACGCGCACGTGCGCGTGGAAACCAATTCCACGGAGAGGGGAAATGTCAACCAGTACATTGCTTCAATGGAGCCACGCGCACGTGCGCGTGGAAACAAAACCTAGCCCGTCTCTTATAGACGTGAGATAAGAGCTTCAATGGAGCTACGCGCACGTGCGCGTGGAAACGCTGCCTGGGGGATCGGCAACAACTTTGATGACAATAGCTTCAATGGAGCCACGCGCACGTGCGCGTGGAAACAAGAGAGGCGCGAGCGCAGTCGACACTGGATTGATTGCTTCAATGGAGCCACGCGCACGTGCGCGTGGAAACAACGTCATCCGGGTCATGCCACACTCGTAATTGATTGCTTCAATGGAGCCACGCGCACGTGCGCGTGGAAACCTCCATGGTCACGCGCAAGGAAGACCTAGTCGACTCGCTTCAATGGAGCCACGCGCACGTGCGCGTGGAAACTTACTCTATTCAAATGGCTCTCAATAGCAGACTAAGGCTTCAATGGAGCCACGCGCACGTGCGCGTGGAAACGCACGGCTTTGCGCTGAATCCAGCGACTTCCGTCTACGCTTCAATGGAGCCACGCGCACGTGCGCGTGGAAACGTTTCAGAAACTATTTAAGCAATGAGAGGCTAGTCTTGCTTCAATGGAGCCACGCGCACGTGCGCGTGGAAACTGATATTCCAGCGGGTGCCGTCAACCAGAAGACCTGTGCTTCAATGGAGCCACGCGCACGTGCGCGTGGAAACGCGAACGGTGAAGTCCAACTGGCAGGCGTTGCCGCGGGCTTCAATGGAGCCACGCGCACGTGCGCGTGGAAACAAACAAACGGAGGGTAAGGAAGATGCCGGAACAATACGCTTCAATGGAGCCACGCGCACGTGCGCGTGGAAACAGTCGTAAAATCGTGGTCGAACCATGCGGGTTAATGGCTTCAATGGAGCCACGCGCACGTGCGCGTGGAAACGCCCGGCGTAACTACGCAGACCTTTAGCCGCTGTCGGGCTTCAATGGAGCCACGCGCACGTGCGCGTGGAAACCACAGCTCGCCGGCCAAAAAGGCCGAATCGCTAGAATGCTTCAATGGAGCCACGCGCACGTGCGCGTGGAAACGGACCCGCGCGACCGTTGATTTCGCGAGCACTAACGCGCTTCAATGGAGCCACGCGCACGTGCGCGTGGAAACTTCCATCGTTTCTCTTCATGGTTGACGAAGTGAACGCGCTTCAATGGAGCCACGCGCACGTGCGCGTGGAAACTTCGTCGCGCAGTGCTGGTAGTGACCTGTGCTGCCACGCTTCAATGGAGCCACGCGCACGTGCGCGTGGAAACCTTACTGGACACGGTTGAAGGCGCTGGCATCATGCAGGCTTCAATGGAGCCACGCGCACGTGCGCGTGGAAACAGCGGGATCGAACGGTCGAGCGTGTGGCCGATCAGAAGCTTCAATGGAGCCACGCGCACGTGCGCGTGGAAACGGACAGGGCCGCGTTGTACGGTCAAGCAGGAAGCGGGCTTCAATGGAGCCACGCGCACGTGCGCGTGGAAACTTTTAGATAGCCGGTCTTATACGTACCCAAATCTTCCGCTTCAATGGAGCCACGCGCACGTGCGCGTGGAAACCGTTGTCAGAGTGAGATGGCCAAGCCTAGACCAATTCGCTTCAATGGAGCCACGCGCACGTGCGCGTGGAAACTTGCCGTGATTCGCAGCATCCGACCGCAATACGGGCAGCTTCAATGGAGCCACGCGCACGTGCGCGTGGAAACCTCTGGGAATCTGCTCTTTAACACACGGCAAAAGGCGGCTTCAATGGAGCCACGCGCACGTGCGCGTGGAAACAACAAGCCGAGCAGGATTGGCTGGACCAATGGACCAGCTTCAATGGAGCCACGCGCACGTGCGCGTGGAAACGCTCGTCTGGAGAGTGCAGAAGGATTTTTTCGACCAGCTTCAATGGAGCCACGCGCACGTGCGCGTGGAAACGTCGGCGCGGTTCAGGCCCCGGCAAAGTAGCTTATGCTTCAATGGAGCCACGCGCACGTGCGCGTGGAAACGTGACCGCGATAACCGCTTGCGTCAACGGCTCGCCGCTTCAATGGAGCCACGCGCACGTGCGCGTGGAAACAAGATATTGGCCGCCATAATCGCGCCATGTTCGGTGCTTCAATGGAGCCACGCGCACGTGCGCGTGGAAACAGCGCCACTTCCAAATCCTCTAAATAATGCTCTTTGCAGACAGCTCTGCGAGCGCTTTAGTTTTTGACTACTCAATCTCAACGGATCAAATTCCAGCTCCCACCAAAATACGAAATTTCCCTCGGAACTATGCCGGCGAGCGGTGGTCGAGCTTGGCCTCATCGATCCAGCGCTCGCGCGCCAAGCTAAATAATTACCGTCCGACGCTCCAGTCGCTCAGTTTTCATTCGTCTGCCTATGGTTTCGATGCTCTCCGCGCCACGCGCGTCGGGTGGTCCAATATCAATCAGCATCACTTGATCTTCACGATGATCGATTATCTCCGTTAGATCAGCCATCAGCATTATACGCGCCGAGGCAGAAAGGTCGCAGCAAAACACCGAGTACTGGAGCGGCTCGCCGTATCCCAGCATCGTCTTATGGACCAGCCGCAGCCGTTTCGCATCGCAGATGTCGTAACTGACGATATAACGTGTTCGCATCAGAGTTACCTGGTAACGAAGGCTTCGTATCGGGGAATTTCGCCCGACAAAAATCGCGCCAACAGCCGCGCCTGAACTTCAAACACGCGTCGATAGCTGATCGCATAGCCGAATCGCGGATGAATGACTTCCGTGTCCAGCCGGCGCTCATAGGCTGCGAGGAGCCGCTTCCGCGCATCCGCGCGCAGCGCCACCGACCCGGCACGCGCGATGAAATCAGTTGGCTTGATCTCGCCATTGTTGATGGAGTTAATCACCACCGAGTCGGCAATCAATGGTCGAAATTCTTCCATCAAGTCGAGCGCCAGCGCTGGCCGGCCGTAACGTGGCTGGTGGTAGAAACCAAGATAGGGGTCAAAGCCCACGCGAACCAGCGTGACTACCATGTCTTTCGCCAGCATGGCATATACAAAAGACAGCAACGCGTTGATTGGATCACGCGGCGGTCGCCGATTGCGCGAGCTAAGATCAAATTTGGCCACGCCGTCTGTGTTCGACTTGAGCATGCGGCTGAAGTTTGCGAAGTAATCGCGCGCCGCCAGGCCTTCTATGCCCAACAACTCGTTCAGGCCTCCCGCGCGTTCAGCCTTCCGCCGCCATTCGGCCAACCTGTGAATGACGTTATCTTGTAAGTCACGGGCGTTACGCCGCAAGAGCGTACGCGAGTTGCGAATCTTACCGGACACAAAGGCGCGCGAAAGGTGAAGACAAAGCCGAGGATTGTCAGCGACCTGAAACTGTCTGCGGCGCAGTTCGATATTCTTGTGTGGCGGTGGAGTCGTGATAGCGGCCAACCAGCCGCCGTAGGATAGGTGCAGAATGGTAACATCGCGCGCGGCCACTTCGCGCAGGGCTTGTGCCGAGAGCTGCACGGCACCAAACAAGCTCACCTGAGAGACTTCGCGCAGGCGCACCGTGTTGACAACCTCTTTGCGATTGCGAATCTCCAGCACATCTCCTTTAAGACCGATGCTGTGGCCCTGTCCCTGAACGTACAGCGCCAGTTTGTCGTCGCGCGCCACCGCCAACCCGCGCGGGGCGGGCTCAATCTGAACCATCGCCTCGAATCCCGGCAAAGACGGTTGCAGGTCAGACTTGCGCAGCAGGTTGACTTCATCCGGCAAGCAGATTCCGACGAGCGAACAGCGCGGACACTTGGGAGAGTCAACCAGGGGTGGCGGGATGACGCCTGATTCAGCCACTTGTCGAGTTTCTGACAGCAATTCCAGCGTGCGCTCGATCAGTTCTCGAGTGAAGGGGACAGGGATGCGTTGCTGAGTCTCTCGGAAAAAAAGCACGCCTTCGTCGCAGGTGTAGCCGTTTTCGCGCAACAGCAGTCCCTGTAAACAAAGCTGCACACGCTCTGGCTCCCACGATCGCTCAGGATTGTCAGGTGGTGATCCGCGCTTGTAGTCAACTGGAGTGACAACTCCGTCTTCGGCTTCGAGCAGATCAATTTTTGCCACGGCGCCGAGCACTTCTGAACCAACATCGACTGATCGCGCATGAATGCGTTGTCCTTCGTCTAAGTCGTCGGCGTTTGGCACGCTGCCGGATTGATCGTCTACGCGCCGATGAACGAATTTGCCTTCAAGCGTGTCGCTGCTGTGGTCCCATTCCTGCTGCACATATTCTAGATAGAAGAGCCGCGGGCAGTAGGCGAACTCGTTCAGCATGCGCGCAGGGATTTGAAGTGGTGAGTGCTCCGAAGATGGTGAAGAAATGGCGGTCATAAGTGAACTCCTATCGTTGGAAGCCGATGGTTTTCGTTTGGTGCGGCGGTGTCATCAGTCGCCGTTCAATCGCCCTGCGCGTAATTGCAGGGCATAAACAATCCCAAGCCGAAGTGGCAGCCAAAACCCACCGCAATCGGCCCAGCGACGGGCTCGGCAAACTCGATTTCGAAACCGGCAAGGCCTTTGCCTTCCATGTCTTTCCGCAAACGCCGCGTGTGAAACTCGAGCCAGCGCACCATACGCCGCCCATTTGGTTGATAACCTTCAATGCGCTTGATCGAAATCGGTTCGGGCAGTCCGCGGCTCTTGAATTCACGCACCAGCTGCGCCTCCGGCAAGTCGCGCGGACGCGGCGGCTTGCCGCCACCACGATTGGGAAAACGAGGAAGAGAAAAAGGAGTGACCGATCGCCAACGCTTCGCCGTTGTGAAAGGAGACACGCAGACGAAATCTTCCTTGTTACCCAGTCCCACCAGAACCACGCGTACACTTGGCAGATTTCCAAATCGTCTTATCGACGTAAGCAGCCCCAACGCGCCGCGATCGTCGCTATTGAATTCGCACGGCGCATAAACACTCAGATGATCGAGCCGCCCGTCTCCGTCCTCGTCGGTGGCAAAGAAGTGTGCGTGTTCGTGCCCCTTGAGCGGCACACGGTCAATAGTCTTCCCGGTCAAAGCCGGCGAATAGGAGTTGCCCGCGCGACAATGACTGAGAGCAAACCTGGCGGTCTCGGCAAAAGGCATGGCATCCGTCACGAGTGGCAACACCGATGAACTCAAAGCGTAACGCGCCACGGTCGGACGTTTTCCGTTGGTGCTCAGTGGGAGGGCCAAATTTTTTCCGCCGATCATTTGCTCGCGCTGCGTCCGGAGAACCATTTGCGCATGCGAGTCCTGAAGGGTCGGCTCAAGGTTGTTCATTTTCATTCGCTTCAATCGTGTTCGGTCCGGGTCTGAAATCCGATTCGCTTGCGCTTTGGTTCAGGCGGCGTCATCAATGCTCGAATCGCGTCAAAGACCACTTTGAATTGCGCGTCGTATTTTTTCTCAAGCTCTTCGAGCTTGCGAGCCAGTTCAGCATTGGAAGCAAGCATCTGCCGCAAATGTACGAATGTGCGCATGATTGCGATGTTGACATGGACCGCTCGACGACTCTTCAAAACGCTCGATAACATTGCTACACCCTGCTCGGTAAAAGCCATCGGTGGATACCGAAGCCCTTTCCGATCTCCTTTGGAGGTCACAAACTGTGACCTCCAAATCTGGAATTCGGCGGTGTCAAGAACAAACATAAAGTCGTCAGGGAAGCGTTCAAGATTACGGCGGACTGCTTGCTTGAGCGCCTTGGTCGGCACACCGTAGAGCGAAGCCAAATCGCGATCCAGCATGACATTCTGGCCGCGAATTCTATAGATTGCCTGCTGAATACGCTCGGCCGGAACTCTTACCAGCGCGGCGCTCATCTTCGTCATCCGATCCGATCTTGAGGTCACAGTTTGTGACCTCCACTTAAGCTCTTTCGCAGTTAAGAACATTGGCGCCATGCTCGCGCCGTGTTCGGTGAAAGCGTAAGGACGGTTTGGTGAAAACTTGAGTTTCTTGAAGTCGCAATTTGCGACCACCTCGGCTTTCTCAACTTCAGTGAGTATAAGTATGAAATCGTCCGGAAAGCGGCCTTTGTTTCTTTTTACTTGTTCATTCAAACGCTTGGTTGTCACGCCGTAAAGAGCAGCGAGATCGGAATCGAGGATTACCTTTTCACCGCGAACCAAAACGATGGCCCGCTCAATGCGCTCGAGTGAAACTGTGGCAAGTGCTTTACTCATCGGTGGCAAAGAAGTGCGCGTGTTCATGACCCTTGAGCGGCAAGCCGTCTTTTGTTTTTCCGGTCAACGCCGCGAATAAGAATTCCCCGCGCGCCAACTGCTCAAGCCAAACCGCGCCGTCTCAGCAAACGGCATCGCATCGGTGACGAGCTGCACACACTCAAGCTTAGAGCGAACCGGGCTGCGGTGAATAGCTGCCTTGTTTCGGCCTTCGGGGCTCGGTCGCGCTGAGGACCAGTTCCTGGTGGCGAGTACATGACCCACGGCGAACCCTCGGTCAGGAGTTTGTGGAGCGGATAGTTAGGCCCGACTTCAAGGTCCCGTTGATTGGACATAGCAAGCCTCTCATCATAAGTGATCTGATGTGAACAAACCGAGACCAAAGTGACAACCATATCCGAGTGCGAGCGGGCCGTTTATCGTTACATCAAAATGAAGTTCTATCGCTAAACCACAGTCTATCGGAGGCCCTGGTCCGAACCTCTTCGTTCTTACGAAATGTCGATGTTGCAATAAGCGCTCGTCGTGTGGATCAAGAACCGAGAACCGGATAGGCACAGGGAAACCGCGATTCGCAAGTTCCGCTCTAATCTGCCCTTCCAGAGTGTTATGACCTCGTTCCTTTAAATAGCGGACCGGCACGAACGGGGTTAAGGAGCGCCAAGTGGCTGATGGGCCAACCAATGCTCGAAGTCGTGTTCCATATGGCTCCGGCAAGCCCGCCAGATCAGTCAACGAACCGCTTCCCGCTAATGCCAACCGCAAAGGTTCCGTCCCTCCCTTAGTAAATGTCCGGCGAGCAGCGCGAATTGCCGTCTGAGCCTTGCTATCCAACAGCATGGGAGCCCATATGAGAATATGTTCGAGATGTCCGTCCCCATCAAGATCCAGCGGAATCAAATGAGCGTGTATATGGCCAAGTCGAAGCGGCGACCCTTTTTCATCCCGACCTGTGAGGGCGGCCGATCGCAAAGAAGGAAGCTTAGAAAGTCGATCGAAATCACGGTGCAACAACTCAGCCAGAGGCAGAGTACGAATAGTTCGCGGTAATGCGTGATTGTTGGAGCTGTTCGTAGCCATTGACAATAGCATTGCTTGTACTGGGGAAGGTTCGATTGTTATTCGCCTTGGCCTTGGCGCGCCAGCTTCGAGGGAATCTACCTTGCGCGAGTAGAAGACACGCTTACTGCCGGGCGGTTGACTCCATCCCAATTTCCTCAGCCACCTCGTTTGGACTTGGAGGCAGGTCAGTAAGTCGGATGGATAGCTCTGCTCAATGGCCGTGATTTTTCTCGATTCACTCTTGGTGAGTTTCTTCTTTGAATTGCGACGGCCAAGAAGTTTTATTGTTTGCGTTTCAATGGCCGCGCGTCGCCAGTTCGCATAATCTGATGCTGAGATGGGAGCAACCATAGCGACCTGTTCCCAATCTGGCCCAAGCTGTGTACCATCATCACAAGGTATCGCATCCGTACCTTTGGGTAGTGGCAAGTCATCCGCGGCTAGTGATGCTATTACCCAACTTTCAGAACGGCCAAGATAGCCTAGGTTTTCAGCAATGCGCCGCAACTCTTCAGCTTCTTCATGCTCCAGAACCACATTCCAGCGTACTGCCAGAGTGTCACCTTCGATCTGTGCCCACGTATCGAAAACAAGAGTAGTCTTCTCGCGTCCTTTTTCTAACGTGCCAAGAGGCATGTAATGTCTGGTGTGCGCGCCAGCGGCCGGTGGCAAGCGATACATCGGAAGCGTCGCTGCAAGTTTCTCAATCAGATCGCCAGCGACTTTGGGCGGACCATCAGCCGGCCAGCCTAACTTGGTATAGCCCGTCGCCAGAAAGGCGCGAAGTAATCGCCAGGGTGATGGCGGCCATTCGATAATGCCTTCATTCACGTGGTTTCCCCAGGGAGTCGCGTGATATCGACGGCCTGGGAATTTGATAAGTAAGGTTGGCACTTCTCATTCCTCAGTTTTGAGCATCACCCGGTTGATTCTCTGCATCGGTTGGAATTTCAGTGGTGTCCGGTTCGTCCTTGCCTTTCTTTAGCTCATCGTCGAAGGTGACTTCCTTCAAAGTCATCAGATCGCGACACTTGGCTATCGCCTCTTTTAAGTCGGCCAGTAGCTGAGGACAGGCGGGCAACTCGAATCCTTCGCAATTAGTAGACTTGACTTGCGCATCTGCAACCTTGAGATCACAAGCGGTTCGCAACCGGAGATTACCATCGATAAGCGATCGGAGCTTGTACAAGGCCAGAAGAATCAACATCTGTTCGACATCGGCACCGAGGCCGTACCCGCGAATCTGAGCAAGATCAAGGTTGACGTACAGCTTGGTGCGGTCAGCCGTAAACTCATCGCGGGCAAACGGCACGTTGCCGAAACCGCTCTTGGTCACGCCTTGTGGATTAACGTGATCGTTTTTGACACCACCCGAGGCAGCTACTCGAACGCCATCGGATTCGATGAATGCTGATAGCGCGCGAGCGACCCGCAAGCGCCCGCCTGCCAACTCCTTTTTCGCAAGAAACACACCGTGCAACAAGGAGCCAACGTCATACTTCAGAAGAACCTGAGCGAGCTTCTTGCGATCGACAGGCCCTTCCTCTAATCCGCCCAACTCGCTCCTAACATCGTCGAAGAAAGTTCTATCCTTCCCTTCGAGAAGATAAGGGCTGTTTAGCCGATGCGATTCGAGGATGGTATCTGTTAGGAACTTGCCCTGTCGCGTGACTCGCACGTGCGACAGCCCCTGTAGTTCGTCCTTGAGGTCTTGATTACCTTCATCCCAGCAAGTTAGCTCCAGGCGATTAGCCATGCTCTGGGCGCTTTCCACAAGCAGGCACTGTCCGGCGGCAGTCTGAAATGTCGCCGCACCCAGGCCCGGAAATCCAGTCGGCTGAAATCGCTTGCCCTGAACAGGCTCAAGTGGGATTTCAAATAGACAGCGCGAACAGTCATTAAGTTTCGATAGATCAGCATTCATGTCTTGGTCTCCTTAATATTGTTTGGGTCGAGTCGTTTGACTAAGTTGCCAGCCGCTTGTCGTGTGATCGGGAAAGCCAACGCCGCAGCCCATCGTTTAGCGATTTCGGTTGAGGCCGTAGCGGCGCGGATCGGGGTCGTGATGCCAGCCGCTTGTAAGCGTCGCCTGGCCAACTCCACAGCCGCCGCCGCGTCTCCGGTGATAAGCCGACGTAGGATGGCTGGATCGGTTCCGATCGAACGGCCGTCAGGCAAAGCCCAGGGTAGAAAAGTTAAGCGAATTAGGAGCCACGCGTCGTCGGGGAATTCGCTTCGCCATATGAATCTCGGCGGACAAGCTGATCGCGACCAAGCGGCCTTATCTAATGCCATCAACGCACGAGCTAATTGCAGAGTTCGATCTACGTCCAATTCGCCCGCGATGAAACGAGCGATGTCAGCAATTGGGGCGGCCGCACGGTACGCAGCAACCAGTGGCAAACGACGCACGCCGCGTTGTGCTGCTTCGACAAGCCTTCGATCGATTACGGCAATTGCATCATCCAACCCATTCCTGCCGTGCATCACGCAATCAGCTGCAAGTTGCAGGCGCGTCTGACTTCCGGCCCCAACAGTCGCATAACGCCCGCCGTCAAGAGATAGCCAATGACGACGCACGGTGTCTCCCTTGATCGGCAATCCTTCGCGAGTGAATCCCCTACACTGTAAGGCTAACGATAGCGCCAATCGAAATTCAGAGGAGCCATCATCTGCGGCTTGAACCCACTCAGGTCTCAGCTTGGGAATTGGTCCGGCCTTATAACCACTGCCTGTCACCTGCACTGCTTCTATGTCGGCCAGCCTACTAAGAACTATCTGCCAGCGCGTTGGTTCGTTAGGATGTTGTGTGACTCCGAACAGGGCATCGCTAAGTTGACGCTCCGCTAGACGAAATCGTGTTTCAACTCCCTTTGACCGTGATGCACGTTGCAACCATGGAAGCCAAGAGTCTAGATCGTCCAGGCAAGCTACATGCAATCGCGAATTGCTACTTACTTGAAAGCGCCCTAGCAGGCTGCTGAAAAAGTAACTTTAGCGCATGGTCCAACGTAATAGTAGCGAGTAGTACAACCTCGCAACCAGGAGAAAGAAAACCAATGCGCGGAGACGATCTTCAGCAAGCGGGA
>Ga0187892_10007180_pt1 | contig 16029 bp, 16 predicted proteins | sample MA1701073metaG_FD_139345 | JGI IMG/M metagenome (GOLD analysis project Ga0187892, IMG submission 139345) | Bio-ooze microbial communities from a basaltic lava cave in the Kipuka Kanohina Cave System on the Island of Hawaii, USA - MA170107-3 metaG ... | reverse complement strand
CGGCGGAGATCCAGCGACTGATCGACGACATGGTCGAGACGATGCGTGAGTACAATGGCGCGGGCCTGGCCGCGAACCAGGTGCACGTGCTCAAGCAGGTCTGCGTGATCGAGGTCAACAACAATCCGCGCTATCCCGACGCGCCACAGGTTCCGCTCACGGTGCTGATCAATCCCGTGGTGACGCTGCTGGGCGACGAGATGGAGGATGGTTGGGAAGGATGCCTCTCGATCCCGGACATGCGCGGTATGGTCGCGCGGCACACGGCGGTACGCCTTGACGCCTACGATCGCGACGGGGCCAGGCTGAGCGTAACGGCCAAGGAGTTCTTCGCCCGCGTGATCCAGCACGAGACCGATCATCTCAACGGCATCGTCTACGTCGATCGGATGAGGGATCTCACGACGCTCACGCATCTGGCCGAGTGGAACAAGCACTGGCTGGCCGTCGAGGAACAGGACGACTGATCGGCTCATGAAAGTGATCGCGGTGGTGAAGGACCTGTTCTTTGCCGCGCGGTTCCGCGAGACGGCCCGGCTGGCCGGCACCGACCTCAGCTTCGCCCGCTCGCCCGAAGAACTGCCCGCCCGGCTGGCCGGCGGAACGCCGGACCTCGTGATCGTCGACCTGACCACTGGCGGCTGGGACTACGACGGTCTCTTCTCGTCGCTCGAGCGGCAGGCGCCGGCGACGCCCGTCCTGGGCTTCACGACCCATGCCCTCGCGCGGGACACGCAGCCGCTGCACGGCCGCTGCCGGCGCGTGCTCACCAAGGAGACGCTGACCCGGGAGCTGGGTCGGATCCTGACCGAGGGCCTCGCCGCATGACGCCGGAGGAGTTCGTCAACGATCTGGACGAGCGCAACCAGGGTGTGCTGCGCCGCCTGGAGCCCGACTCGACGTTGAAGCCCGAGGTCTCCGGCGACCTGAACGTGCTGAACCTGCTCAAGGTGGCGCTCAAGAACGAGATCGAGGCGACCGAGATCGCCGCGCGCTGGCTGGTCAGCAGTGAAGAACTGGACGTGAAGATGGCGCTGGCGCGGCAGGCGGGCGACGAGGCCAAGCACTACCGCATGATCGCCGACCGGCTCCGCGAGCTCGGCTTCGACGCGCGCGGGTTCAACCCGATCGCGAAGGGCTACGGGCCGCTCTTCAACTACCTCGACACGCTCAAGAGCACTGTCGAGCGCGTGGCGGCCGGCCAGTTCACCCGGGAAGCCATCGCGGTGGTCAAGAACCGCCAGTTCATCGAGTTCTGCGATCGCGCCGGCGACAGCGTCACGGCCACGCTCTACCGCGACGTGATCGAGCCCGATGAGCGCTTTCATCATCAGCTCGGCCGCGCCCTGCTGCTCCGCTACGCCACCGAGCCCGAGGTGCAAGAGCGCGCGCGGCGGGCGGCGGCGCGCACGCTGGCGCTGGCCGAGGAGCTCCAGACGGCCGCGCTGAAGGGCGCCGGCATCCACCACGCGCCCGGCTGCTGATGGACGCCGATCCGTCGTTGTCGCAGTTCCAGATCGAAGTCTCCCGACCCGATGCGGATATCGACCTGGCGCGCGCGGCCCTCACCATCGCGCGCACCGAGTATCCCGATCTGGACACGCACGCGTATCTGCGCAGCCTCGACGCGCTGGCCGACGGAGCCAAGACCGTGCGCGATGCGCAGGAGCCGCTCGCGCGTCTGCACCGCCTGCGCGAGTACCTGTTCGAGGAGCAGGGCTTCGCGGGAAACGGCGACGACTACTACGATCCACGAAACAGCTATCTCAACGACGTGCTGGATCGCCGGCTGGGCATCCCGATCACGCTCTCCCTCGTCCTGATCGAGGTCGGCCGTCGGCTCGACCTGGAGATCGAAGGGATCGGGCTGCCCGGGCACTTCATCACCGGCGCCCGCGTCGACGGCGAGCAGGTCCTGCTGGATCCGTTCAACGGCGGCGCCGTGCTCACCGTCGAGACGTGCAGCGAGCTCGTCGCGGGCGCCACCGGCCGGCAGATGAGGCTCGCCGCCGATCACTTCGCGCCGGTCAGCCATCGGCACTTCCTCACGCGCGTGCTGACGAACCTCAAGGGTGTGTACTGGCGGCGGGAGGCGTGGGACAAGGTGGTCCGGATCATCGATCGGCTGCTGCTGGTGAGCCCTTCGCCGGGGGGCGAGTGGCGCGATCGCGGAGTCGCCTGGAGCAAGCTCGGGAATCTCCGCCAGAGTCTCGCCGATTGGGAGCATTACCTGACCGAGTTTCCGAACGCGTCGGACCACGAAGAGGTCAAGACGCAGTTCCGACGGCTCAGACAGAAGCTCGCTCAGCTCAACTGACCCATGCGCGTGCAGGGCGGTTTCAACCTGTACGGCTTCGCGGTCGGCATCCTCATGCTTGACACGCAGTTCCCGAGGATTCCCGGCGACATGGGGAACGCGGGCACCTTCGACTTCCCGGTGCGCTACCACCGGGTCGCCGGCGCCTCGCCCGATCGGGTGGTGCGCCAGGGCCACCGCGACCTGCTCCCGGCCTTCGTCGAGGGCGCGCGCTTTCTCGAGCGCGAGGGCGTGCGCGCGATCACCACGAACTGCGGCTTCCTGTCCCAGTTCCAGCGCGAGCTCGCCGCCAGCGTCTCGGTGCCGGTCTTCACCTCCAGCCTCATGCTGGTGCCGCTGGCGCACCGGATGCTGCCCGCGGGCCGCGCGGTCGGGATCCTGACCGTCGACGCCTCGTCACTCAGGCCGGAGCACATGGCCGGGGCCGGCATCACCCGCGACATGCCGGTCGTGGTCGCGGGCCTCGAGACCGAGAAGGAGTTCACGCGGACGCTGCTGGACGATGAGCTCACGCTCGACGTGGAAGCCTCGCGCCAGGAGCACGTGACGGTGACCCGCCGCCTGCTCGCGGCGCATCCCGAAATCGGCGCCATCGTGCTCGAGTGCACGAACATGCCGCCGTATCGCGCCGACATCCAGGCCATCTCCGGGCTGCCGGTGTTCGACATCACCACGCTCGTGACAATGGTGCACGAGGCGATCGGGCACGGACTGCCGCCCAGGCCGGCATGAGCGTCACCGCGGATGTGATCGTGGTCGGCGCCGGCATCATCGGCGGCTCCGTGGCCTACCATCTCCTCGAGCGGGACCCGCGCCTGCGCGTGATCGTGCTGGAGCGCGAGGGGGAGCCGGGCACCGGGTCCACCTCCAAGGCGACCGGCGGCGTGCGCTTCCAGTTCTCCACCGAGGCGAACATCCGGTTGACCCAGCTCTCGTACCGGTACTTCACCGATGCCGAGGAGCTGCTCGGGCGCTCGGTGGACTTCATGCGCCACGGCTACCTGTTCGTGACCACGGATCCCGCCACGCTCGAGCGCTCGCGCCAAGCCGTCGCCCTCCAGCAGGAGCTCGGCGTCAGCAGCTCGCTGCTGACGCCGGAGGAGGCCGGCCGCCACCTCGAGCACCTCGTCACCGCCGACCTGGTGGGAGGGACGTTCTGCGCGGACGACGGCTCGGCCGATCCGTACGGGATGCTCCAGGGCTTTCTCGGCGTGGCGAAGACGCGCGGGCTCGATCTACGCGTGGATCATCCGGTCACGGGCCTGCTCAGAAGCGGCGACCGCGTGACGGGCGTCGAGACGCCGGCCGGGGCGTTCAGCGCACCCGTCGTGATCAACTGCGCCGGACCCTACGCCGACCAGGTCTGCGCGCTCGCCGGCGTCGAGATCCCTTCCAAGCCGTACCGCCGCCAGGTGATGGTCACCGAGCCGCTGCCCGCGTGGCCCGAGGTGTTTCCGCTCATCGTGGATCTGGACACCGGCTTCTACGTGCATCGACAGGGCAAGAGCGCGGTGCTCATGGGCGGCACCGACAAGGACATCAAGGCGGGCCACGACACGACGGTGGACTGGGAGGCGTTCGGCGCCGTCTTCGGCGCGGCCGCCCGGCGCGTCCCGCCGCTCGCCGAGGCACGTGTGATGCGCGCGTACGCCGGCGCCCGGGACCTCACGCCGGACTACCACGGCATTCTCGGGCCCGTCGGCTCCGCGCCGGGCTTGTACGTGGCGTGTGGATTCTCGGGACACGGCTTCATGCACGCGCCCGCGATCGGCCTGCTGATGACCGAGATCGTGCTTGACCGCCGCGCGCGCAGCATGGATATTGGCGCATTGTCGCTCGACCGCTTCGGCGCCGGAGGGCTCCGCGCCGAGGCCAACATGTTCTAGCTTCAAGGAGGTCACGCCGAACATGAAGCGCTTCCTGCTCTCACTCACCACGCTCGTACTGCTGAGCTCGCTCGCCGCCGGCGCCGGCGCGCAGCAATCCCTGACCTGGACCGCAGGCCCGGTAGGGGGCGGCTGGTACACCATCTCCGGCGGCATGGCCGAGCTGGTGCGCGAGAAGGCCGGCGTGAACGTCAAGGTCATTCCGGGCGGCGGCACGCAGAACCCGGTGCTCGTCTCCAAGGGCGATGCGGATGTCGGCATGGGACTGCCGCCGCTGCTCGGCGCCGCCGTGCGTGGCGAGGACCCGTATCCGGGACAGAAGCACGAGAACCTCCGCGCGCTGGCCGGCAACATGAGCATCAACACCTTCCACTTCTACGTCAGCGCCGACTCCGAGTTCGCCAAGATGACGATGGACGACATCTTCCGCGGCAAGAAGCCCATCCGGCTGGCCATCTCCAAGCCCGGTACGTCCGACGTCTGGGTGTTCGAGAAGGTCATGGAGTACTACAAGACGTCCTACAAGGACTGGGAGGCCGCCGGCGCCAAGCTCTTCCGCGGCTCCTACACCGAGCAGGCCGGCGCGTTCCGCGACCGCAACGTGGACGGCACCTTCACGTTCCTGGCGCTGCCCGGCGCCTCGATCACGGAGGCCTCGGTGGGCCGCGCGCTGAAGCTCTTGGCCTTCCCGAAGCCGCTGCTCGAGCACCTCGCGAAGTTCGGCTTGGGCGAGGGCGTCATCCCGGCGAACACGTATCCGAAGGCCGCCAACGCGAGCGAGCCGGTGGCCTCGGCGACGATGGGCACCACCATCACGGTCGCCAGCAGCATGCCCAACGACGTGGCCTACACGCTCACCAAGGCCATCAACGACAATGCGGACCGCGTGAAGAAGATCCACGGCAGCCTGGCCGACTACGACCCGGCGAAGGGCTATCTCAACCTGGGTGTCGCCCTGCATCCGGGCGCCGAGCGATACTACCGCGAGAAAGGCTGGCTGAAGTAGCGCGGCAACAACGCCCCGGCAGCGCGACCGCGTCGAGCTGAGGAACGAACAGCCTTTCGCCGGAGATGAGTCGAGACCGCTCACGCGGCTCGACAATGCCACGCGCTCACGGCAGGAAGTCCGAGAGCACGATCACGCGCGTTTCGTTGGCCGCCAGCGTTTCCGGAACGGCCGCAATCGTGGTCCCGTCGAGCTCCCGCAGCGTGACAATGATCGACAGGGGTGAGCCGGTCGTGTTCGTCAGGAGCAACGTCGTGTCCAGGTCGCCGGCCTGGGGATTGCCCTTGTCTGCGTTCACGAAGAACGGGAAGACGTAGAGGGGGCCGGGCAGTGGTAGCTGCTGGACCATGGTCTTCTCCAGGCCCGAATTGGCCGTGACCGCGACCACCACGAGCTCGGTGCTCAGCGGCCCGGACGCCTTCGTGATCGCGACGCTCCCGCCGGCGGTGACACGCTTGGCCCAGGCACCAGGCGCCATCAGCAGGCCCGTCATCACCAGTAGCGAGAGACAGGCAACGGACTTTGCGCGCATGTTCGGTCCTCCTCCTGTTCGACGGATGCGGGCCGGATCGCCCATTAAGCAACGCTCATGCCGGAGCGGCTCACCGGCTGGGTCAGCGTAAATTCACGCGAAATCAAGATCATGCGGAGGCCTTCCAGACTGGGTCGAGTGCCGGCTGTAAGAGTGCCATGGCCGGAGGGAACGAATTACCGGATGCTCCGAGACGGGCGGAGCCTGTGCCTCGGGCGCGTTCCGCACATGTCCCGCGTCCCGCCGAATCGTGGGATCGCTCTGCCAGCGAGGCAACTGACCTTTCCGTGCCGGAAGCCTGACTGCTCGCGTGTGCACGGATACGTTGGCGAGCGCCGAACCAAGCTCAAGAAGTTGTGGAAGACAGCCTGCCGGCGCGCTCGAGTGCCCGGCCGCATCCCCCTTGACTCTCACCGAGGCCGTGTATCGGCACTGTGCGATCGTGAACGATGGGGACCTCGAGGAACCGCCGGGAAGCTGGTGGGCACGTTCTCGGGCACAGGCAAGGGGTCCAGTGCTACGCTCGCCGGCCAGGAGGCCGCGAAATCAGGAAATTAACCGGCACCGTTGGCTGGGCAGCCGGGGCGTATGCCGCCTCGGCCTCGCTGTTTCACCTCTACACCGCCGGCTATGGCGTGTTCGAGCCGCGGCTCCAGCGCTCGATCCACCTGCTGTTCCTGGTTCCGCTCGTCTTTGTCGTCTTTCCGTTCGGGCGTCGATCACCCAAGGATCGCCCGAGCGTTCCCGACTGGCTCTGGGTGGTCCTGTCCACGATCCCGAGCCTGTATCTGATCTGGGACCGCGACCGGCTGAATCACCGCTGGGAAGGCGCGTCGCCCGTCTTGCCGATCGAGGTGATCCTCGGCTCGATCATGGCGCTGCTCGTGATCGAGGCGTGCCGGCGCTCGCTCTCGCCGTGGATGGCCGTGACCATCTCGGTCTCGCTGATCTACCTGGCCACCAGCCAGTGGTTTCCCGGCGTCTTCCACTTCAAGGGGTACTCGTTCCCGAAGATGGTCGAGTTCGTCTATCTGGCGGGGGACGAGGGGATGTACGGTTTCCTGACGGGCATCTCGGCGAACATCCTGTACATCTACGTGCTGTTCGCCGCCGTGATGATGAAGGCCGGGGTCGGGGGGTTCGTGATCGACCTGGCGGTGCGCGCGGCCGGCTGGGCCCGCGGAGGACCGGCGAAGATCGCCGTGATCGCTTCCGCGCTCTTCGGGACCATCTCGGGCTCCACCGTGGCGAACGTCTACGCCACCGGCTCGTTCACGATCCCGCTCATGAAGAAGGGCGGGTACACGGCCAAGAACGCCGCGGCCATCGAGGCGATCGCCGGCACCGGCGGGCAGATCATGCCGCCGGTCATGGGCGCGGGCGTCTTCATCATGTCCGAGGTCACCGGCATCTCGTACTTCGACATCATCAAGGCCGCGGCCATCCCGGCGATCCTCTACTACGTCGGTCTGTTCGCGATGGTCCATTTCCTGGCGCTCCAGGCCGGCATGCGGCCGGTGCCGCAAAGCGAGCTGCCGTCGTGGCGACCGGTGCTGCGGCGCGCCTACTTCATCCTGCCGTTCGTCCTGATCGTGTACCTGCTGGCCGAGGGCTACTCCCCGACCGGCGCCGCGTTCTACACGATCCTGATGACGTTCGCCCTGTCTTTTCTCGACCGCGCGACGTGGATGACGCCGAGGAAGTGCTGGGAGGCGATGGTGGAGGCCGCCTTCAGCGCCGCCACGATCGCGGTGGCGCTCGCCGGCTCGGGCATGATCGTGGGCGTGCTCACGCGGACGGGCGCCGCGCTGGCCTTCAGCGGCGTGGTGGTCCAGGCGGCCCAGGGCATCCTCCTGGTCGCCATGATCCTGATCTTCGTGGTGGTCTCGGTGCTCGGGACGGGCATCCCGACCACCGCGGCGTACGTGATCGCCGTGACCGTGGGCGCGAGCGCCATGGGCAACCTCGGGGTGAGCCTGCTCGCCGCGCACCTCTTCGTCTTCTACTACGCCGTGCTCTCCGATCTCACGCCGCCAGACGCCGTGACCGCCTTCGCGGCCGCGAACATCGCGGGCGCGGACATGTTCGCCACCGGGATCGAGGCGTTCCGACTCGGGATCGCGGGGTTCCTGGTGCCGTTCTTCTTCGTGTTCCACCCGGAGCTTCTGCTCAAGGGGGAGTGGTCGCAGATCCTGCTGACGTCGAGCTTTGCCGCGGCCTCGGCCGTCGCGCTGGCCTCGGCGGTCGTGGGGCAGGGATGGATCAGGCTGCCCGCCTGGCTGAGAGGCGCGTGCGTGGTGGCGGCTTCCCTGATGGTGCTCCGGAGCCTCGCCCTGCAGCTCGTCGGGCTGGCCCTCTACGCGGCCATCTTGCTGCTCGGCGCCTGGCGGCGCCGCGAGGCCGTGGCCGTCAGCCGCGGCTGAGACGCTCGATCAGCGTCGCATCCGCGGGCGGAAACTCGTAGCGCGCGAGCTCGGCCGGCGACACCCAGGCAATTTCCTGCGCTTCCAGCGGCGTCGGCTCGTCGCGGGCCGAGCAGCGGAAGAAGAACAGCCGCACGTGCTTGTCCGGATAGCGCCACTCGACGACGTCGAGCGGCTCCCCGATCGTGACGTGGAGATCGAGCTCCTCTCGCAGCTCGCGACGCAGCGCCTGCTCGTGAGGCTCGCCGGGCAGGGGCTTGCCGCCGGGGAATTCCCAGAGCCCCGCCAGGTGGGCGTCGGGCCGTCGCCGCGTGATGAGGATCCGGCCGTCCCGCTCGATCACGCCCGCGACGACGTCGATGGTCTCGCGCTCAGCTCCACCCCTCACCCTGCCGTCTCCCCGGAGAAGGAGAAGGTATCTCGGGCGAGCTACGACGCGGTCCAGCCGCCGTCGACGGCCAGCACGGCGCCGGTGACGTACCGAGCGGCGTCCGAGGCGAAGTAGAGGCACGCCTCGGCCACGTCGCTCACGTGTCCGGCGCGGCCGATCGGGATGCGATGCTTGAGTAGATGGCGGCGGAACTCGGGCACGCCCAGCCCGATCGGGGTGTCGATCGTGCCCGGGGCGATCACGTTGACGCGGATCTCGTCCTGGACCAGCTCCACCGCCGCCGCCCGCGCCAGCGCATGGAGCCCGCCCTTGGAGGCCACGTACGGGGAGAAGTCCGGGGCCGCCACCGTGCCGAGGGCGGAGCCGAGGTGCGTGATGCTGCCGCCACCGCGCTCGCGCATGGGCGGGACCACGCCCTTGGTCAGCACGAACGCGCCGACCAGGTTGATGCGGAGCACTTCGGCGAAGTCGGCCGCGCTGATCTCGACGAGGGGCGCGCGCAGCCGCACCGCGGCGCAGTTCACGAGGGTGTCGAGGCCGCCGAACTCGCTGCGGGTCGTGCCGACGAGTCGTTCGACGTCGGCCTCCACGCCCGCGTCACCGCTCACGGCCAGCGCGGAGCCGCCGGCTTTCGTGATGGCGTCCACGGTCTCGGCCAGGGGCTCGCGCCGACGGCCGAACACCACGACGCGCGCGCCCTCCGCGGCGAACAGCTCCGCGGTGGCCCGCCCGATGCCGGTCCCGCCGCCGGCGATCACCGCGATCCTTCCGTCAAGTCTTCCCATGAGCTTGTCCGTTTCTCGCTCGGTCTGCCGGGTAGCTCGCGCAGAGCGTCTTCATCGTACAGCGACCGCACCTGGGGGCACGTGCCGTGCACCAGGTCGCGCCGAAGTCCATCAGAGCTTGATTGTAGTCGTACGCGCGCCGCGGCGGTACCAGGGCCGCCGCCAGGGCCCAGATCGCCTGCTGGCCGCGGAGCCGCCGGAGCCGCCGGGGGCCGAGGAACACGCGCCCGAGGACGCGCCGCACGTTGGTGTCGACGATGGGGGCCGCCCGCCCGTACGCGAACGTCAGGAGGGCTCCCGCGGTGTAGCGGCCGATACCGCGCATGGCCCGGAGCCGCTCGGCGTCGTCGGGGAGCCGGCCCCCGTACCGCGCCACGGTCTCGCGCGCGATGCCCTGAAGATGCGCTGGCCGGATGTTGTAGCCGAGCGGATACCAGGTGCGCGTGACCTCGGCCGGGGGGGCCTGGGCCAGGCTCTCGAGCGTGGGATAGCGCTGGAGGAACTCGTGATACTTCGGCACCACGCGCTCCACCTGCGTCTGCTGGAGCATGATCTCGGAGACCAGGATGTGGTAGGGGTCGTCGGTCCGACGCCAGGGGAGGTCGCGCCGATGAGTCGCGTACCATCGCAGCAGGCGTCCCTGGAACCGCCTGCGAGTGCTCGCGTCGGGCAGCGGGAACGCCTTCACGCGGGCATTCTGACCGACCCGTCGGTATCCCGCAAGTTGACAGGCGTGGTCTCCACGTCAACAATGAGAGCATGCCGAACCAGCTCGCACTCGATGCGGAGCACCGCGCCCACGGCGCCGTGATCCAGGAGGTGTGCGGCTGGCGGCTCCCTGTCCACTACGGCGATCCGGCGCGCGAGTACGACGCGATGCGGGAAGCGGCCGGCGTCATCGACCGCTCCATGCTCGGCAAGGTGACCGTCACCGGGCGCGACCGGCAGGCCTTCCTGCAGGGCATGCTGTCGAACGAGGTGAAGCGCCTGGAGTCTGGACAGGGGACGGAGGCCGCATTCCTCGACGCGCACGGCAAGGTGACGGCGCTGCTTGCCGTCTACGCCCTCGACGACCGGCTGCTGCTGGAGCTGCCGGCCGGGCTCACCGAGAAGACGCTCCAGGCGCTGGACAAGTATCTGATCTCCGAGAAGGCGTACTTCGAGACGGCCGACGAGACCTACGCGATCCTGGCCGTGCAGGGACCCGGATCGGCGGCTCTGCTGTCCAAGCTGGCGGGTCGGACGCTGGAGCTGGTTCCGTTCCAGCACGTCGAGGTCGCCATCGCCGGCGCCCCGGTGCGCGTGGTCGCGCGGCGCGAAGGCGGCGTGCCCGGCTTTCACTGCTGGACGATGGCGTTCCACGCCCAGGCGCTGTGGCGCGAGCTCGTCGGCGCCGGGGCGCGCCCCGTGGGCGGTGAGGCCTTGAACATCCTGCGGGTCGAGGCCGGCGTGGCCTGGTACGGCCACGACGTCGACGACACGGTGATCCTGCCGGAGACGCGGCTCGAGCAGCTCGTCAGCTACAACAAGGGATGCTATATCGGCCAGGAGGTGGTGGCCCGCGTGAAGTACCGCGGCCACGTCAACCGCGCGTTGAGCGCGCTCGTGCTCGAGGGCGATCGGGTGCCCGCCGCCGGCGCCCGGGTCGTGGCCGAGGGCAAGGACGTCGGGCGGATCACCTCGGCCGTTCAGTCGATCGCGCTCGGCAAGCCGATCGCGCTGGGCTACGTGCGGCGAGAGCACTTCGCGCCGTCGAGCGCGGTCGAGGTGCACGACGGGGACGCGGTGATTCCGGCGCGCGTGGCCGAGCTGCCGTTTGTGAAGTCGGAGTAGACGTTCCCCCTCACCCTGACCCTCTCCCCGGAGGGGAGAGGGAACACAGGAGGTGAAAAGGCGTACCGGACCCTGACCCTCTCCCCGGAGGGGAGAGGGAACAGATAAGGTGAAAAGGTGTACCGGACCCTGACCCTCTCCCCAGAGGGGAGAGGGAACGGGAAGGAACGGCAACCGTGAGCACTCCCGAGCACACCAATCGGCTGGCCCAGGAGACGAGTCCTTACCTGCGCCAGCACGCGCACAACCCCGTGGACTGGTATCCGTGGGGCGGCGAGGCGCTGGACAGGGCGCGCCGGGAGGACAAGCCCGTCCTGCTCTCGGTGGGCTACTCGGCCTGTCACTGGTGTCACGTCATGGAGCGCGAGTCGTTCGAGAACGAAGAGATCGCCGCGCTCATGAATCGCCTGTTCGTGAACATCAAGGTGGACCGCGAGGAGCGGCCCGACGTCGATCAGATCTACATGCAGGCCGTGCAGTCGATGACCGGCCGCGGCGGCTGGCCGATGACGGTGTTCCTCACGCCCGAGGGCGTGCCGTTCTACGGCGGCACCTACTTCCCGCCGGTCGACCGGCACGGGATGCCGGCCTTCCCTCGCGTGCTCCAGGCGATCGCGGACGCGTATCAGTCGCGGCGAGGCGAGGTGGTGGAGTCCGGCCGGCAGCTGCTGGACTCGATGCGCCAGGCCGAGCACCTGCGTCGCTCCGGCAGCCTGCTCACCGACGAGATCCTGTTCGGGGCCTACCAGGGATTCTCGCAGGAGTTCGACGAGCGCGACGGGGGGTTCGGCGGCGCGCCGAAGTTCCCGCAGCCGATGAACTGGGAGTTCATGCTGCGCTTCTGGCGCCGGACGAACAACGCCCGCGCCCTGGACATGACACGCGTCACGCTCACGCGGATGGCCCGCGGCGGCATGTACGATCAGCTCGGCGGCGGCTTCCACCGCTACTCGGTGGACGCGCACTGGGTGGTGCCGCATTTCGAGAAGATGCTGTACGACAACGCGCAGCTCGCCTCGCTCTACCTCCACGGCTGGCTCGCGACCGGCGACGCCGAGTACCGCCGGATCGCCGAGGAAACCCTCGACTACATCGCGCGGGAGATGACCCACGAGCGCGGCGGGTTCTTCTCGGCGCAGGACGCGGATTCGGAGGGTGTGGAGGGCAAGTTCTTCGTCTGGTCTCCCGACGAGATCCAGGCGGTGCTCGAGGATCCGGAGATGGCGCGCGCGGCCCTGGCCTACTGGGGCGTGAACGACGGGCCGAACTTCGAGGGGCACCACATCCTGGTCGTCCCGCGCGAGCCGGACGCGGTGGCGGCGGAGCTCGGCATCTCGCGCGAGCGGCTCGAGGAGCTGCTGGGCGCGGCGCGCGAGCGGCTGTACGAGGCGCGGGAGAAGCGCGTGCATCCCGGGCTGGACGACAAGGTGCTGGCCTCGTGGAACGGGCTGGCGCTCGCGGCCTTCGCCGAGGCGGGCCGGGCGCTGGGCCGGCCGGACTACATCCGGCTGGCCGTCCGCAACGCGGAGTTCCTGACGAGCGCGATGGTCCGCGAGGGCCGCCTCCTGCGCTCCTGGAAAGACGGCGACGCGAAGATCAAGGGCTATCTCGAGGACTACGCGGCGGTGGGGCTCGGTCTGCTCTCCGTGTACGAAGCGACGTTCGACCGCCGGTGGCTGGACGAGTCGCGTCGGCTCGCCGAGGAGGCGCTCCGTCTGTTCTGGGATGCGGAGAAGGAGGTGTTTTTCGATACCGGCAGCGACCAGGAGGCGCTCGTCGTGCGGCCGCGGAACCTGTTCGACAACGCGGTGCCGAGCGGCAATTCGCTCACCATCGACGGGCTGCTGCGGCTGGCGATCCTCTTCGACGAGGATCGTTATCAGGCCGTCGCGCTCAAGGCGCTTCGCCCCCTGGCGGATCTGATGGGGCGCCACCCCTCCGGCTTCGGCCGCTATCTGAGCGCCCTCGACTTCCACCTGGCCGCGGTGCCGGAGATCGCGGTGATCTGGCCGGCCTCCGGCGCGGCGAGCGCCACGCCGTTGCTGGAGACGATCTTCGGCCATTTCCGGCCCAATCGCGTCGTCGTGGGCGCACAGGAAGGGGACCCGGCCATCAGCGGTCTGCCGCTCCTGAGCGACCGCGGCACGGTCGGGGGAAGGGCGACGGTGTACGTCTGCCGTCGCTATGTCTGCGAGCGGCCCGTGACCGAGGCTGAAGATCTCGCGCGACAGCTCGAGACGCGAGCGACATGACCGTCACCGTCAATGGCACGCCGATGGATCTACCGGAGGGGCTCAGCATCGACGAGCTGCTCGCGCGGCTCAACGTCCGCCGCGAGTACACGGCGGTCGCGCTCAACCGCGAGGTGACCTCGAAGGCCGGCTACGCCTCGACACGGCTCAAGGAAGGCGACAGGATCGAGATCGTGCGGCCGATGGGCGGGGGGTAGAACCGCCCCTCACCCTGCACTCGCGACCGCTTCCCTCTCCCCTGTGGGGAGAGGGCAGGGTGGGGGGGAGAATGGAAGCAGGAGAGCCAGGACAGAGTAGGGGGAAAGAGTGAACATGTACGAGACGTCATTGTGGCTGGGGGGCAAGGAGTTCAAGTCGCGGCTGATCGTGGGCACGGGGAAGTACCCGTCCTTCGAGAACATGCGCGAGGCGATCGAGGCCTCCGGCGCGGAGATCGTGACGGTCGCCGTCCGCCGTGTGAGCCTGCCGGGCCAGGGCGAGTCGCTGCTCGACTACCTGGATCCCAAGAAGTACACGCTGCTGCCGAACACCGCGGGCTGCTACACGGCCGATGAAGCGGTCCGCACCTGCTACCTGGCGCGCGAGGCGGGGCTCGGCGGCCTGGTCAAGCTGGAGGTCATCGGCGACTCGCGGACGCTGTTCCCCGACGTGATCGGCCTGCTGGAGGCGACGCAAACGCTGGCCCGTGAGGGCTTCACCGTGTTGCCGTACACGAACGACGACCCGGTGATGGCGCGCAAGCTCCAGGACGCGGGCGCCGCCGCGGTGATGCCCCTGGGCGCGCCCATCGGTTCCGGCCTCGGGATCCGCAATCCGTACAACATCAAGCTGATCCTCGAGGCCGTCAGCGTGCCGGTGATCGTCGACGCCGGCGTCGGCACCGCCTCGGACGCCGCGATCGCGATGGAGCTCGGCTGCGACGGCGTGCTGATGAATACGGCGATCGCCGGCTCGAAGGACCCGGTCGCCATGGCCACGGCGATGAAGCTCGCCGTGGAGGCGGGCCGTCTCGCGTTCAGGGCCGGCCGCATCCAGAAGAAGCTCTACGCGACCGCGTCCTCGCCCATCGAGGGCATCCCGGAGTGGACGAGCTGAGCGTCCTGGCGCCACCGCGCAAGTGCCCAGCAGGCTAGGGTTCGCGCTCTACCTGATCACCGACCGCCCGCTCTCCGCGCGCCCGCTCTCCGAGCTCCTGGAGGAGTGCCTGGCGGCGGGCCTCAGGGCCGTGCAGCTCCGCGACAAGGCGCTGCCCGTCCGGGACCTGCTCGGGCAGGCGATCGTGCTCCGAGAGGCGACGCGCCGCCGTGCCGCGCGGCTGCTGATCAACGATCGCGCCGACGTGGCGCTGGCCGCCGACGCTGACGGCGTGCAGCGCACGCACGTGTCGCTGCCGGTCGCCGCGCTGAGACGGATCTTGCCGGCCGGGCGGCTCATTGGGGCCTCGGTGCATTCGATCGACGAGGCGCGGAGCGCGGCGACCGAGGGCGCCGACTTCCTCGTGTTCGGACCCGTCTACGACACGCCGTCCAAGCGCGCGTTCGGTTCGCCCCAGGGCATCCCGGCGCTTCAGAGGGTCGTGGAAGCCGTCACCGTGCCCGTGCTCGCAGTGGGTGGCGTGACGCCGGCCCGGGTGGCCGAGGTCATGGGAGCCGGCGCCGCGGGCGTGGCAGTGATCGCCGCGATCGTCGCGGCCGAGCGCCCGGTGGACGCGACCAAGGCGTTCCTGGACGCGCTCGGCCGGGCCTGACGCAGCCCTCCGGAGCTCTTCCTTCCCGCTCACGTTTTCTGATAGGTTGTTCGGGACCCCTGGGCCAGACAACCAGAACCCGAGCGAGATCTCACATGAAGACCAGAGACGACGTGAAGCGCGCGGTGTGCGAGAGCATCGATGGCCAGAGCGAGCGGATCATCGCGCTCGGCGAGCGGATCCGCCGCCAGCCCGAGCTCGGCTTCAAGGAGTTCAAGACGGCGCGCCTCGTCGACGAGACGCTCCGCGAGATCGGCCTGACGCCGCGGTCGGGACTCGCCCTGACCGGGGTTCGGGCGGAGGCCAGGGGCAGCAAGGACGGTCCCACCTTCGCGCTGCTCGGTGAGCTCGACGGGCTGGTCGTGGCCGGGCATCCGGTCGCGGACCCCGAGACCGGGGCCGCGCACGCCTGCGGGCACAACGCCCAGGTCGCCGGCCTGCTGGGCGCGGCCATGGGGCTGGTGCAGGCGCGCGCCCTCGAGCACCTGGCGGGCCGCGTCGTGTTCTTCGCCGTGCCCGCCGAGGAATACGGGGACGTGGAGTGGCGGATCCGGCAGGCGCGGGAGGGCAAGCTCGAGTTCCTCGGCGGCAAGCCCGAGCTCCTGCGGCTCGGCCACTTCGACGACGTCGACCTCGCGATGATGATCCACACCCACGCCCAGCCCGACATGAAGAAGGCCGGCGTCTCCGCCTCGAACAACGGCTGCATCGTGAAGACCGTGCGCTACATCGGGCGCGCCTCTCATGCCGGCGGCGCGCCCCATCGCGGGATCAACGCGCTCTACGCGGCCAACATCGCGCTCTCCAGCATCAACGCGATCCGCGAGACGTTCAGGGACGAGGACTCGATCCGCGTG
>Ga0187892_10007179_pt1 | contig 16029 bp, 14 predicted proteins | sample MA1701073metaG_FD_139345 | JGI IMG/M metagenome (GOLD analysis project Ga0187892, IMG submission 139345) | Bio-ooze microbial communities from a basaltic lava cave in the Kipuka Kanohina Cave System on the Island of Hawaii, USA - MA170107-3 metaG ... | reverse complement strand
TCGATCATCGTTTCGGCCACCAGACAGAAAAATGTAAGAGAGAAAAATAAGAGATGCCATTTTTCTCTCTCACATTTTTCTGTCTGGTCGGTCCGGAGTGGCCGAAACGATGATCGAAGCCGTTTTCTTCAACCCCGATCAATCGCGAAAGAAGTGGTATGGGCTGGCCGGCGTCGCCCTGGAAGCCCCGCTCGGCGTCCAGTCCATCACGTTGAAAGGAAGCGACGCGAGTGGACGCCCCGTAACATTCAGCGCCCAGTTCGAAATCGAGGCCAGGAAAACGAATATCCGCGTGCCGCCTGAATACACCGACCCCGCTGACGAGGAAAAAGCCCGGATTGCGCGCGAAGCGGTTCTCAAAACCGAGGCGTTCAAAGCTCTCTCCGCCGAAGTTTTGTGGGGCGACTCGTTCTTGCGCCCCGTGGACGCGAACATACAGTTGACCGCCGCTTTCGCCGGGACAAGAAGAGTCAATAGCAGCCAGATGCAAACGCATCGAGGAATCGGTTTCGGCGCTCCGCAAGGAACACCGATCAAAGCCATGAACAGTGTCAAATCTGACAAAGAGCAATTGAACAAAAATCCGCAATAGCCTTATGGAATCGATCAAGAAAGTGATAAGTCGAACGCTGGATTGTGGTGAGCTTTCGGTGCGTCAGTGAGACAATGGGGGCCAATACACCGAAAGCTCACCAATAATTCCAGACCAGCGCAGCGACCGCGCGCTCCTGCCCGCTCGCCATCGCGTTCACTTCGGGATTGCCTGGCCTCGTCTATTTACCACGCGCTCCGCCGTAAACACATTTCGAGTTGTCGGCTTTGGCGAAATACGGCTTGTAATTCGACGCCTTCGTATCCATGCAACCAACCAGATTGAGCAGTTCCACTTTGCGGAATTCGACCGGGTGGCTTTCGCTCTGAAGCGAGATGTAGCCTTCGCTCAGAAGCTCGCCGTCTTTCTTCACCGCCGGATCGTGGCCGCTGACGTTGCCGCCGCCGATCTGCGGCTTCTCGTAAGAGAGCACGGTCTGGCCGTCAATGATGTGTTTGATCTGCTTGTCGCCCAGTACTTCGACTTCGACTCGGACCCACTGGTCGCCGTCATAGGTTTTCGACGAGGAGTTGACGCAGTGCTGAGTAAAGAGCTTGCCGTTCATCTCGACGTTCGTGCCTGGCGTGCAAAGGTTGGCGGTCGTGCGCGGGCCTTTGCCCAATCCGCCGAGCAACTGGACTTCGATGGAGATCGGGAAATCCTGGTTCTTGCCCATGCTCTGCGGCGATTGGCAATGCGTCATGATCCCGCTGTTGCGCGTGGCCCATCCGGGGCCGCCCGGACATTGATCGCCGACGAAGCGGTATTCGACCGCGATGACGTAATACGAAAACTTCTCGCGGTAGAAGATGTGGCCGAATTTGTTGCTGAAGTTGTCGTACTTCTCGTAGCCGACTTTCATCACGCCGTTTTCCACGCGGAACGTGTTTCCGAAGTTGTCGTTCAGATCGTAACCGGTGATCTTGGGGAGCCAGTCCTTGAGGTCTTTGCCGTTGAAAAGCTGAATCCATTCTTTTTTGTCGGGATCGTTCGCGGCCTTATTCGCCGATTGGTTTTGAGCGAGAGCGGCGGCGGTTGAAAACAGCGCCAGAAGCAGAAACCACGCAAGCGTTCTTCTTCGCGTCATCTCGATTCTCCTCGAAAAATGTAGCGTAACCTGCCGAGGTTGCGCCGTTACTGTAAAGGACGAGTTGAGAAAGCAGCGCAACCTCGGCAGGTTACGCTACCTTGCCGCCGATTTGTCGCTCGCGACAACAACGGCTCTTCCGATGTGTTTGTGAATGCCTGTTTGACCTGCGCGGCATTTTAGGCGCGCGCCGGGCGGATGTCCAAAGTTTGGCGGTGAATTGGAGAGCGTGATAGCAGTTTCGATGAGTCATTTTCCGACATTTCCGTGTGTCGCGCGTTTTCTCGTCAATTTATTGCGCTAGGCCATCAACTAAGCTAGATTACTCGCGCGCCAATTCAATGAAATTTTGTAACTGGCGGCTTTTTCTGTCTGTCTTTAGTGACGAGCGGAGCTTTTGCAGGTCTCGCTCTTGAGTTCGCGTTCGCCGCAATTCAACCCTTTCCGCAAAAACAGAAACAATTGACCTTCAAGACAGGAGTTTACTTCAGTGATGAAGCGCTATTCCTCTTTCATGCTCGCCTTTGCGCTGGCGCTTTCGACTGTGGTGATTTACACGCCGCAGATCAAAACGGCGGCGGCGTTTGACGGCGACGCTTACGCCATCAAGGGCGCTACAGTTGTAACCGTGACTGGCGCGACGATTGATAAAGGCACGGTCGTTATCCGCAACGGTCTGATCGAAGCCGTCGGCGCCGACATTCCGATCCCAGGCGACGCTCGCGTAATTGACGCCACGGGGATGACGGTCTATCCGGGTTTGATTGACGCCTACACCAACGCCGGTCTCGGCTCGGCCACACCAACAACCGGGCAAGGCGCCCGCGGTGGCGGCCCGCCCGCTGCGCCTGTTCCGGCGATTCCCGGCCTGGTGATTGCGACGACGGCCACGAGCGCCCAACCCGCGCCAACGCCTTCCGGACAAAGCCCTGAACTGCTGGCTTCGGATCAACTTCGGATCACTGCCGAGACCTTTGACCAGCAACGAAGCGTGGGCATCACGACCGCGCTCGTCGCGCCGCGCGAAGGCATCTACCAAGGCCAGAGCGTGCTCATCAACCTGGGCGCGGCTGAGCCAGAGAAGCTGATCGTCAAAAATTCCGTATCGCTCAACGTCTCGTTCGGAAGCGGGCGCGGCTTCGGCGGTGGCGGTGGCTATCCGGGTTCGCTGATGGGCATCTTCGCGTTCCTGCGCCAGTCGCTGCTCGACGCGCAGCATTACAAAGTTTCCTGGGAGCGCTATAACCAGAACAAGCGCGGGATGCAGCGGCCTGAAACCGACAAATCGCTCGCCGCCTTGCAGCCGGTGATCAACGGGCAGATGCCGGTAGCCTTCACCGCCAACAGCGAGCGCGAGATCAGACGGGCAATCGGTTTGGGCGAAGAGTTTGGTCTGAAGTTTATGATCGCTGGCGGGCAGCAAAGCTATCAGGTCGCCGACCTGTTGAAACAGAAAAACGTCACGGTGCTGCTGAGTCTCAATTACCCGCAGCGCCCGGCCAATCTGGAAGACCCGGAATCGGAAGCGCTGCGCGTGTTGCGCGAACGGGCCGAAGCGCCGAAAGCCGCCGCCGCTTTGCACAAAGCCGGCGTCCGCTTCGCGTTCCAATCGGGCTATCTGACAAGGCCGTCCGATTACATCCTCAACGCGGCGAAGGCCATTGAATCAGGTCTGCCGAAGAGCGAAGCGATCAAGGCGATGACGATTTACCCGGCGGAAATCTTCGGTGTCAGCGAACAACTTGGCAGCATCGAGAAAGGGAAGATCGCCAACCTCGTGGTCACGAGCGGCGACCTTTTCGACCGCCGCTCGCAAGTCAAACACGTCTTCGTTGACGGCAAACCATACGAAGTCAAAGCGCCCGCGCCAACGCAAGCTGGGCCAGGAGGACGCTTCGGGGGCCCAGGCGGACGGCCCGGCGGCGGCGGTCGCCCCAACCCGGAAGCCACGGCAGCGACAGCCGCTGGCAGTTGGACAGTAACTTCGGAATCGCCGCAAGGGCCGATTCAATTGACCTTTAACCTCAAGCAGGAAGGCGCGACGATCAGTGGCGAAGTCTCTTCGCCGTTCGGAACCTTCCCGCTCAGCGGCACGCTCAACAGCAATGAATTGACCTTCAGCTTCACCGCAAAGATTCAGGATCAGGAACTGCCCGTCACCGGGAAAGGCACGATTGACGGCAGTTCGATCAAAGGCACGATGAGCGCGCTGGGGCAAGAATCGAATTTCAGCGGCGCGCGCGCTCCGAGGTAAAATGACTGCTGATGGCGGCGGCAAGAGCCCGAGATATCCGCAGCGAGTAGAGGTGCATGTTTGCGCTACAAATTTGATTGGACTCCTGCTAAGGGCCGGAAAAACATCCGCAAACATCATCTCTCTTTCCAGCGGGCGGCGACCGTTTTTCGCGACCCCAACCAACTCACTGTATATGATGAAGATCACAGTGAAGATGAAGATCGTTGGGTTACAATCGGTCTCGACAGTACCGGGGTCCTGCGTGTTGTCATTCACACATTCGAGCAGTTAGAGGAGCAGTTATGTCACATCCACATCGTCTCGGCGCGCAAGGCGACAAAGGCCGAAGAAAAGCAATACCGAGAAGCGAACCCATGAAAGCAGAGTATGACTTTTCAAAAGCTGAGCGCGGCAAGTTTTATCATCCCGAAGCGGCCTTTGTTTTTCCCATCTATCTCGAACCCGATGTCAACGATTTTCTGAGCAAGCTGGCGGAGCAGAAAAAGATTGATATTCAGGATTTGGTCAATGATTGGCTTCGAGTGAGCATGAAACTCATTCAAAGCGCTCAATAACAAGCATAGTCGGCTGAAGAGAAAGGAAAAAACGATGAAGAAATATCAGGCGGTTCTATTCTCATTCCTCATTGCCGCGCTTGGCGTCGCCGCGCAGGCTCAAGTCCAATCACAAAGAGGGGGCGAAGTCCTGATCAAGAACGCGACGATCATGACCGCTTCGCACGGCGTGATCGAGAACGGCTCGATCCTGATCCGCGACGGTAAGATCGCCGCCGTCGGCAAAAACAACGAAGTCCAGGCAGGCGCGAACGCCCGTGTCATTGACGCCACCGGAATGTACGTCACCCCCGGCATCATTGACGCGCATTCGCACAGCGCGCTCGATTCCGTCAACGAAGGCACGCTTTCGGTAACAGCGATGGTGCGGATGAAGGATGTGGTTGACAACACCGACATCAACATCTATCGCCAACTGGCGGGCGGCACGACGACGATTCACGCCCTGCACGGCAGCGCCAATTCCATCGGTGGCCAGAACGTGATCTTGAAGTTGAAATGGGGCAAGGCCGCCGATGAGATGATCGTCCCCGATATGCCGCGTACCATTAAATTCGCGCTCGGCGAAAATCCCAAACGCGCTGGCAATCAGACCAACCCCTTCGGCGCTGGCAATCGCCCGCTGCGCTTCCCCGCCACGCGAATGGGCGTCGAATTCACGATCCGCGAAGTCTTCCAGCAAGCGCGCGAATATATGCGGGAATGGGACGAGTATGAAGCGGCCAAGAAGCGGGGGGAGAATTCGCTGGAGCCGCGCCGCGACCTCAAGCTCGACGCCATCGCCGACATCATGCGCGGCAAACTCTTCGTCCACTCGCACTGCTATCGCGCCGACGAAATCCTGATGCTGATGAATGTGGCCGACGAATTCGGCTGGAAAATATTGACGTTCCAGCACGTGCTCGAAGGCTTCAAGGTCGCCAAAGAGATCGCCGCGCACGGCGCGGGCGGTTCGACCTTCTCCGATTGGTGGGCGTACAAGATCGAAGCCTACGACGCCATCCCCGGCAACGCTGCGATCATGCATCACAAAGGCGTTCTCACTTCGGTCAATTCCGACAGCGCTGATTTGGCGCGCCGCTTGTACCAAGAGGCCGCGAAGACAATGAAGTATGGCGGTTTGACTGACGAAGAGGCGCTGCGCTTCATCACCCTCAATCCGGCCAAGCAGATCAAGATGGATCATCGCATCGGCAGCATTGATGTGGGCAAAGACGGCGACCTGGCGATCTTCAATGCTAATCCGTTCAGCATCTACGCGCGCGTTGAGATGACGCTGATCGAAGGCGAAGTCTATTTTGACCGCAAAGAAGACCTGAAGCGCCGCGAGCTGATCGCCAAAGAGAAGAAAGAGTTGATTGAGAAGGAACGGCGAACGACTCCGCAAGAGCCGCAGCGTCAGCCTGCGCCGACGATTACCCCGACAGTTTCCGGGCCTGGGCCTGGGAATGATCAATAAATAAGTCCTGGGAGCGCACGCGGCTCGCGTGCGCTCCCAGGATGCCAGAACAGAGTGAATTCAATGACTAAACAAGGAATCATTCGTTTCGCCGTCAAGGCGGTTATTGCCGCGACCTTCCTCTTCGCCTTGATTGCGCTTATCAACAAGCTTCTTCCCAACCCCGTCGTCAGCGCGCAACAGGCGGCGCAGGCGGCGAACGTCTTCGCCATTCGCAACGCGAAGATCGTCACCGTCACCGGCGCTGTGATCGAGCGTGGCACGGTGCTCATTCGCGACGGCAAGATCGCGGAAGTCGGCGCGAGGGTCGCTCTGCCGGTCAACGCCAAAGTGATTGACGCGACGGGCCTCTCGGTTTATCCGGGCATGATTGATTGCGGCACACAGCTCGGTCTAACCGAGATCGGCTCTATTCAGGAGACGCGTGACACAACCGAGCTTGGCGATTTCAACCCCCACATGCGCGCCATCGTGGCCGTGCAGCCGCACAGCGAGCTGATCCCCGTTTCGCGCGCCAACGGCACCACCACCGCAATCACCAGACCCAGTGGCCGTTTGGTCTCAGGCCAGGCCGCGTTGATCAACCTGGATGGCTGGACGTGGCAGGAGATGACTCTCAAAACACCAGCGGCGATGGCGATGGAATATCCGCGCGCTCCGCGTGGCCGTGGCGCAGCGTTTCTGCCCGCCGAAGCGACCGCCAACGTAGCGCAATTGCGTGACCGCCAACTCGCCGCGCTGCGAACGAAGCTGGAAGACGCTCAAGCCTACGCCAAAGCCAAAGAGGCTCGTGCGGCGGACAGGAGCCTGCCAGCGCGCCCGGTTGACCATGTGCTCGAAGCGTTGATCCCCGTCGTCAAAGGCGAGATGCCCGTGTTGATGATCGCCAACGCCGAACGCGAGATCAAAGGCGCAATCGAACTGGCCGACAAATACAAACTTAAAATGATCATCAGCGGCGCGAATGAGGCGTGGAAGGTCACTTCCCTGCTCAAGGAGAAGAACATTCCCGTGATCATCGGCCCCGTGACCGATCTGCCCGGCGGCGAAGACGACGATTACGACATCAACTACTCGCACGCGGGCAAATTGAGCAAGGCCGGCGTCCGGTTCGCCTTCCAGTCTGACGACTCCGCCTACGCGCGAAATTTGCCTTATCAAGCCGGCACTTCAGCCGCGTTCGGCCTGCCGAAAGACGAGGCCCTGAAAGCCGTGACAATATACCCCGCGCAGATTTTCGGCGTGGACAAACTGATCGGCAGCATCGAGGTGGGCAAGATGGCCAACTTAATCGTGACCGACGGCGACCCGCTGGAATTCAAGACCAGCGTCAAGCATATGTTCATCAACGGCAAGCCGGTTGATCTGTCGAGCAGGCACACGAAGCTGTACGACAAATTCAATGCGCGGCCATAGTGATCGCGGATTGTTGGATGCAGTACGGGGAGCGTAAGCGACCTGAGCTTCGATCAAGAGGCTTTTTGATCGAAGCTCAGGTCGCTTACGCTCCCCGTACTGCATCTTCCGGTTCAAATCACCGCACGCATTCATCACTCTCCCGTCAGCTCCGCCAGCCTCTTCCGCGCCGTTTCAGCCCGCGGTGATTCGATCTGTTCGTAAATCGACAGCGCCGCCTCAATCATTTCGATGGCGCGGTCCGCTTCACCGAGCTTTACAAGCGTATCACCCCAACCGAGGAGATTGTTAGCCTCAAGGTAGCGATAGCCGATCTCCCGCGCGAGTTCGATAGACTGCTCATAATACTCAATGGCCTTGCTGGTCTCATCCAAATCAGAGTAAGCGCGTCCGAGGTTCCCCAAATCGGCCCCTTCTCCTCTTCGGTCTCCGATCTCTCTATCAATCACCAGAGCCTGTTCGTGGAATCCAATGGCCTTGCGTGCCTCGCCTAGATCGGCATAAGCCCGGCCAAGATAGCCCAACCACGCCCCTTCTCCTCTTCGATCACCAATCTCTCGCGCAATCACCAGGGCCTGTTCATAAAACTCAATGGCCCTGCGCGTCTCACCCAAATCAGCATAGGACTGACCGAGGTAGCCTAATGCTACGCCCTCTCCGCTTCGACCATCCAGCTTGTGGCATGCGCGCATCCCTACATTCAGCCATTCAATTCGCTCGCGCGGGTGCAGACGAAGACCGAGGATGGATATGCCGCGAGCGGCATAAACCTTTGCTAGTCGCGCCGCCGCCAAGTTTGAATCCATCTTTTCCGCGCACCATCTCTGGCCGGTTTCGGTATTGATCCGCTCGCGATCAAACATAGCAAGAGCTTCGACAACCTTGTTGCCGCCTCCCCAGTAAAGATCATTCGCGTCAGAAAGTAATTGTTGAAAATGGGCCGCATGTCGCAGCTTCGCCTCATCGCGTTCCCCTTCATCTTCGCCCAACATGGCTTCAGCGAAATCGCTCGCCAGATCGTGCAGCCGGTAACGTCCCTTCGATTCGTCGTATTCGACCAGACTGTAAGCGACCAGATCGTCCAGCGCGTCTCTGGCCTCGTCATCTTTCGCCTGCCACACGGCGGCGGCGGGATAATCGAACGTCTCGGGGAAGACGGCCAGCGCGCGCCACAGCTTCCGTTGCACTTCGTCCAGCAGGCCGTAACTCGATTGCCGTGACGCCTCGATCTTCCTCTCCGAATCGGTCTTGTCCAGGAGCTTGGTCCGCCGCTCGGAATCGCTCAATCGCAGGGCGAACTCCGGTGGCGAGACGCCCTTCCTGACCTTCAGCGCGCTCGCCGCCAGTTCCAGCGCCAGCGGCAGATAACCGCAGAGCTTTGCTATCCGCTTCGCCTCGCCGCCGATGCGCGGCTCGATCTTCAGGAGCAATTCGCAAGCCTCTTTTTCGGTCATCTGATCCAGGCCAATCGAATGCAGCCCCTGAATCGCGAAATGTCTGCGCGAAGTCACGAGCATTAGGCACGTGGCGGGCGGGCGCAACGGAGCAACCTGCGCGGCGTCTTTGACATTGTCCCACAGGAGCAGCGCTCTTTTGCCTTCGAGCGCGGAGTGAAACAGCGCCGAAAGCGCGGCGGGTTCATCGGGCAGCTTTGCTGTCGGGTGATAAGCGCGAATGATGTGCTCCATCGCTCTGGTCGCAGAAAGAGGCTCGCCGCTCGCGCCACGCAGGTCAAGGTAGAACTGCGCGTCGGGATAACGCGGCTTCAACTCTTCGGCCAGCTTGAGCGCCAGCGCCGTCTTGCCCACACCACCCATTCCTTGAGCGCCGCAGATCAGAGCGCCGTCTTTCAAGCTCCGCCGCAATTCGGCCAACTCTTTTTCGCGGCCAGTGAATTCGGACGGCGGCGGCGGGAGTTGAAAAAGAGGATAATGATTTTGCCCACCAACTTAATGGCTGTGACGTAAAGAACCACCCACGATCTTTACCTTCCGAGTGCGCCGCGAACATAAGCCTGGAGGCGACATGGTGTCAACATCCGATGCGCCAGTTTGCCCAAACCTCTGAAAATTTTTCTGGAAGTCTGCTATATTCGGCCTTAATTACGCCATAATCATTGCTTATCAGTTGAGGGAGGAAATGACGGATGCCGATGGAATTTGAATTGACCGATGAACAGCAGCAGGTCAGACGTTCGGTTCGCGAATTTACCGAAGCCGAAATCAAGCCACACGTGATGGAGTGGGACGAAGCTCAACATTTGCCGCGCGAGCTGTTTACTAAAATGGGCGCTCTGGGATTGACTGGTGTAATCTTCCCGGAAGAGTTCGGCGGCGCAGGGATGGGCTACATCGAATACGCCACGGTCATCGAGGAAATCGCGCGCGTTGACGGATCAATCGGGCTGTCAGTGGCCGCGCACAATTCGCTCTGCACAAATCATATCTTTCAATACGGCAGCGAAGCCCAACGCAAAAAATACGTCACGCCTCTGGCCAAAGGCGAGAAACTCGGCGCGTGGGCGTTGACCGAGCCGAGTTCTGGATCGGACGCTTCGGGAATGAAGACGACCGCCGTTCGCCGCGACGGTGGCTGGACGCTCAATGGATCGAAGAATTTCATCACCCACGGCATTTCCGCCGACACTTGCGTCGTCATAGCCATCACTAGCCGCGAGATGCGTTCGCGCGGCATCAGCGCCTTCGTCGTTGAGCGCGGGACGAAAGGATTCCTCGCCGGAAAGAAAGAAAACAAACTGGGCATGCGCGCTTCGGAGACCGCTTCGATCATCTTCGAAGATTGCTGGATTCCCGAAGAGAACTTGCTCGGTGAAGTCGGGCGTGGCTTCGTCAACGCGATGCAGATTCTGGATGGCGGGCGCATCTCGATTGCCGCGCTGGCGCTGGGCATCGCGCAGGGCGCTTATGAATCGGCGTTGAAATATTCGCAGGAGCGCCGCCAATTCGGCCAACCGATCTTCGATTTCCAGGGGATTCAATTCAAACTGGCCGACATGGCCACGCAGATTGACTCGGCGCGATTGCTCACCTTGCGCGCGGCCTGGCTGAAAGACAACAAACGCCAGACGACCAGAGAATCGGCGATGGCCAAGCTGTACGCTTCGGAGATTGCAGTCAAAGTCGCCGAAGAGGCGATCCAGATTCACGGCGGGTACGGCTACACGAAAGATTATCCGCCCGAAAAATACTGGCGCGATTCCAAGCTCTGCACGATTGGCGAAGGAACGAGTGAAGTGCAAAGGCTGGTTATTGCCCGGCAATTGGTGGCGTCATAACTTTGCCTTTGAGCCAGGGGAGAGTTGTGGTAGAAAGCTGAACGAGCGATGTTGCCAAGCGATGTCGCTCGCTGCTTGCCCTCTTTCACGATTGAATCTATTACCCCAGCAGGGTCTTCAAAATTGGATATAGAAGTTGGACGCCGGCGCCGAATTCATCGTCCGGTCAAAATCGCAGGCGGGCGCGTTGTTAAGCGACGCGCTTCGGGTTGGACGTAACCAACCATGTTACTTCCCTTGAACGCGTCTGAGCCTGCGGTAGCCAGGCTTGGCGTTCCGCGCTCAACTCAGAACGAGAATTAAATAACTGTCCGGACTTAACATCCTGGCTTGGTGTTTGCTGCTCTCCACTCTGCCGTCTCAAAGGCGACGGTTTAAGGCCGCGCCTAAGAGCAAATCCCAACAGTTATTTCATACGGCAGGGTTATTTTGTGTAAAGAACCAGGATAGTGATAGAGGGGTTGCGAACTTTTTTGAGGGCTTTATGAAGTTCCTTATATTCATTGCTACTTTCTGTCTCGGCTTGGCGATCATCCCCGCGCCATCCGCTTGGACACAACAATCTAACGCGCAAGAGCGGCCTTCGGCCTTGACCATCCGTTTAGACACCGACCTGGTCGTGATTGATGTGACGGCCATTGACAAGTCGGGGAACTACGTCCGCGACCTGCGCCCCGAAGAAATCCAGGTCTTCGAAGACGGACAAGAAAGGAAAATAAATTTCTTTGCGATGACGGACGAGGCAGATTTCACGCGCCCGCTCGCCGTGGTCTTTGCGCTCGACGTTTCGGGCAGCCTCAGACCCGACGAGATGGTGACATTGCGCCAGGCCGCGTTGAAGTTCACCGAGTTGATGAAGGGCGATTCGGTCTTCGCCGCTCTATCATTCAACCATAAAGTAAAAATCGTGCAGGACTTCACGTCCAAGCCGGAGAAGATCGAGCGCGCATTTGCAGACATGGACAAGTTCGGGGGTTCGACGCGCATTTATGACGCGATAGACCGCGCCGTGAGGATGCTTGACCGGGACGCCCCTCGCGCGCGTAAAGGACGCCCGGTGCGGCGAATCGTCGTCGTCATCACTGACGGCTTCGACTCGGCGAGCATCGTAGACCGGCGGGAAGTAATCCGCAGGGCAAATGACGCCGGCGTGACTATCTACTCGGTTACGCTGCCGTCCTATGTCCTCTCACCCACCGACTCAGGTAGTCGTGTGCTGACGCTGCTCGACGCATCGCGCATCGTATCGGCGACTGGCGGGCAGGACTTCCCGGCCAACGCGCGCGACTTCACACCGATCTTCAAGTCCCTGGCCGAAGAGATTCGGGCGAGTTACGCTCTGGCTTATTATCCTGAAAACCGCGACGGCAAACAGCACGAACTCCGCATCAAGACTTCACGTGAGGGCGTGAGGCTCCGCGCCAGTCGCACCAGTTACACCGCGCCAGCGCAATGACATTACTTGATTTGTAAAGAAATTTGGCTTCGCCTTACCAACAGTGTATTTTATTGACGCCGCGCGATCCTGCGCATTCGAAGCGAATAAAGGAGAGTAGCTATGCTGTGGAAACCGATTCTCATTCTGTCACTGAGTTTCATTGCATTTGGTCAGCAAACGCCGCAACTGAGAACGCCCGGCGAGCGGCATAGCGATTCACTGCCGCAGGAACTGACCGAGACTGAGACGCAAACGATCCTGAGAGAAGGCAACCCAAAGCCGCACGTTGACGCGACGCTCAAAGTCTCCGACTCGCGTCTTGCCTCCGCATTCAGTCTTGTTGATCAGAACCAATATAAATCCGCCGCGCAGGATGTTGACGTTTATGCGGCGTTGATCATTTACGCCGACGCCTACACGCGCAAACTACCGGACTCAAAAATCAAAGACCGCAACCATTGCCTGAAGAAGGTTGAACTGGCCATCCTCAAACAATCGCGCCTGGTTGAAGCAGTGATGCGCGAGTTCCCGGCTGATTACCGCGATACGTTGGACACGAAGATAGATCGGGTGAAGAAGATTCGCTTGCAGGCGATCAACGATCTGCTCGGTGATGGGAAGGTGATCAGGACATCCGACGATTAATGGCGAAGGAAGAGACTCTGATCATTGCTTGTCGGGAGGGGCGGCGCGTAATCGCTGGAGCGAGTATTCGATCTGTTGCCGGACGTTTTCGCTCTTCTCCGTCTTAAGCAGTCTCTCAAGCGGCTCAATCGCGCGCCTGTCGCCCAGCGTCCCCAACGAGATGACCGCTCCTGTTCTGACGCTTTCAGTATCGTTGTTATTGAGCGCGACGAGCAGCGGTTCGACCGCGCTTTTATCTCCCAAATCGCCCAGTGTCATCGCCGCGCTGGCGCGCACCATGTGATGCTCATCGCCGAGCGCCTTGACCAATGGTTCGAGAGCGCGTCTGCATCGCGCGGCGCCGAGCGCGGCGACCGCGCTATCACGATCTTCCGCCGACGGAGATTTCAGCGACGGAATGAGCGCATCGCAGGCTTTCTCGCCACCAATCGTCCCCAAGGCAATCATTGCGCTCCGGCGGTCTCTGAGACGCAAACTTTGAAGCATCTTGATGAGCGGCTCGACGCTTTTGGCTGCGCCTGTCTGTCCCAGCGCGAGCGCCGCCGCGCTGCGGACATCCTGATTGTCATCGTTAAGCGCGGAGATCAACAGGTCAAGGCCGGCTGGATCATTCAACTGGCTGAGAGCTTCAATGGCTGTGTGTCTAACTGCCGGGTCTTTATCTCTGAGCTGCGCGGTGATCTTCGCCAGATCAACTTTTTCCTGCGCAACCAGCGGGGAAGCCAGAAGGGCGCAACAGAAAATGCCACTCGCGGCCAAAAGCATGTTGGGGGTTAAACATCCGAGCCGCATACCAGATGCTTTCTCAGCAGTTACTTCTCGTTATGGTGTTAATTGCCGCGACCACGCTTCGGAATCGCCGACGGCAACTGCCCTTGCGCATTGCGGGCGTAATAACCGCGCCGCGCGCGCGCGATCAATTTGCGCCCGGCGGGTTGATTGACGTTTACCTGAATTGTGCGGAATGTGCCGTCGCGTTTGTCGTTGGTCGGGTAATAGCTGACGACGTATTGTGTGCGCAAATCTTTGGCGATCTGGGCGGCGATGGCCGGAATCTCGCTGATGTCTTTCGGGAAATAAGCGCGCCCGCCAGAATCATCGGCGATCCGCATCAGCAGGTCTTTCGCCTTCTTCGCTGGCGATTTTCCGAACAGGCTCTTCTCATCCATATCCTCGTCAATGAAACCGACCAGGTAGACCTGAACCTCGTCTTCCTTGATCGCTTCCATAACTTCCTTCTCTTTGACCGAGCTGTTCTTTTCCAGACCGTCGGAGATGATGACCAGCGCCTTGCGGCGGCGCTTGGCTTTCTCCTGCGCGTAATCGGCGGTGGCGATGATGGCGTCGAGCAGCGCCGTGCCCCCGCTCGTGTAAAGCTCGCCCAGCGCGTCCTCAAGCTCGCGTTTATCGGCGGTGAAATCCTGCACCAGCTCAGGCTCGGCTTTGAACGAAGCGACGAAGGCCTCGTCATCCTGCCGCATCTGCTTAACCAGCAACATCGATGCGTCGGTCACGGTTTGAAGCTTCGACCGCATGCTCCCCGACGTATCAATCACCAGCCCGAAACTGACTGGCACCTCTTCGCGGCTGACACTTTCAACCGTCTGCTTGATCTTGTCTTCAAAGATGCTGAAATCTTCTTTCTTCAGATTGAAGACTGGGGTGTTGTTCTGATCAATGACTGTCACGTCCAGGTTGACCAGATCGGTGTCAATCTTGATTCGATCCTCACCAACAATCTGCTCATCAGCCTGCGCGCCTTGCCGCTGCGCGCCCTTTTTATCTTTTGGGTCTTTCTGTTGAGGCGTCGGTTTAGGGGGTGGAGGCTGCGGAGGGTCTTGCGCGCCGGCGAAATTGACTGCGGGAACGGACAGCAATGCTATGATCAACATAGCCAGTGCGGCGCGAAAAATGTTTCGGTTATCCATAACTATCTTTTTCTCCGGATTGAACGCCAGTCATCCCAGCGGTTATTTCTTCAGGGGAGAGGCCAATTATACATCGTCGGCTCCCGGTGAGCGCAAAGGCTGAACGAAATCTTCCGCGTCTTTTGCGACTTTCCCCATTCGATTTTACGAACCCGGATTTATTGGTTAAAGTCTCATCGTCAATAACGGCTCAGGCGCGGAAACAAAGCGCGCCGATTCGATCAACTATCACAACTGAAAATTCCCTTTCATTCTGGTTATGAAGATTGCCACCTGGAATGTCAATTCGATCACGGTTCGACTGCCGCAAGTTCTGGAATGGATCAAAGCCAATCGTCCCGACGCGCTCTGTCTACAGGAGACAAAATGCGTGGATGAGAAATTCCCCGCCGCAGCTTTTCAAGAGATCGGCTACCAGACGGAAACCTTCGGACAGCCGACCTATAACGGCGTCGCGATTCTTTCGCTCTCGCCCGCCGAGGACGTGCGGCGCGGACTTCCTGATGATGACGCTGGCGCGCAGAAGCGATTGATCGCCGCGAGCGTTAATGGTGTCAGGATTGTCAACGTCTACATCCCGAATGGCCAGGAAGTCGGCTCTGAAAAATACCAGTTCAAGCTCGAATGGATCGCCCGGTTGCGCAGGTTTTTCGACGAACATTGCGATGCGAAGAAGCCGGTCTTGCTCTGCGGCGATTTCAATGTCGCGCCCGAAGACCGCGATGTCCACGATCCGGGCTTGTGGGCGGGAAAGATCCTTTGCAGCGAGGATGAGCGCGCGGCGCTGCGCCAGGTCAGCGAATGGGGTTTGGTTGATCTCTTCCGGCAGCATCACGAAGAGAGCGGTCTATTTTCGTGGTGGGATTACCGCGCGGGCGCGTTCCCGCGCAATCACGGCTTGAGGATTGATCATTTGTGGGCGACCGCGCCTCTGGCCCAAGCCTGTGTTGACGCCTGGATTGATAAAATGCCACGCGCGCTGGAAAAACCCTCAGATCACGTTCCCGTCGTGGCCGAGTTTTCAATCTGAAACAAACAGCAAACGGAGGCGAAGAGATGGCTGCCACAGAATGCGCGTGCGAATTGTTTGAGCAACTGGAAGGCGCGGCGGCGCAGGCTTATACGTCACAGTTTCTGGAGAAGACTGACGTGGACGAAGAAACGGGGAGAACGCATTATCTTTGCCGAATCTGCGGCAGACCCTGGGTGCGCGAAACCATCGAAGGAAATCGAAAGCCATCTCTGGTGCGACTGGAGATGGAGTTCGATGTTTAACGCATCAGCCTGTAATAGTGGAACAAGACGCAGCGCGCGATGTACCGCAGGCTGTCCAGCCTGCGGAGGCTTCATTATCAAGC
>Ga0187892_10007177_pt1 | contig 16033 bp, 16 predicted proteins | sample MA1701073metaG_FD_139345 | JGI IMG/M metagenome (GOLD analysis project Ga0187892, IMG submission 139345) | Bio-ooze microbial communities from a basaltic lava cave in the Kipuka Kanohina Cave System on the Island of Hawaii, USA - MA170107-3 metaG ... | reverse complement strand
TCTCCAATTCTCTATAGAGCTTGTCAGCATCCGCCCGAACTTTGGCCGAGCTGCCCAAGGTCATAAGGTGAACAGTGAACGGAGCGACCGCTGCCGGCCAGATCAAGCCCTTCTCGTCGTGAAAGACTTCAGCACAGGTACCGATGAGCCGGGTAATGCCAATGCCATACGATGCCATAATCACACCATGTTTCAGGCCTTTTTGATCAGAGAAGAGGAGTCCCAATGGCTCGCTGTACCGCTTGCCCAACTTGAAGATGTTACCCACTTCGATCGCGTTCGTCGCCTTCACGGGATGACCCTTCGGACAGTGCTCTTGCCCTTTGTAAATCTCTTTGTTTTGGGCGTAGTCGCCGTGTTCACAGAAATAGACGGTATCCTCTCCCCCTTCAGCCGGCACTTGGAATTCATGGGAGTACTCCTGCGAAAACGGACCGCCGGAGGCTTCGGCGTAGATCGTGGTCAACCCAATCCGGTCAAAAACTTTCTTGTAGGCCTGGGCTGCCTGTTTGTAGAAACGATCTAAATCCTCTTGAGAAATGTGGAAACTGTAGAGGTCTTTCATGCGGAACTCGCGTCCGCGCAGCAAGCCTGATTTCGGTCGTTCTTCATAGCGGTATTTCGTTTGAAACTGGTAGACCGCTTTCGGCAAATCCTTGTACGAGGTGAGGTACCGTTTAGCAATGTCCGCGATCACTTCTTCATGGGTGGGAGCAAGACCGGTCTCTCGTTCCCCGGGATCATTGAACTGGTACATGTTGCCCTTGTAGGCATCCCAGCGTCCGGTCGCCACCCAGATCGCCTTGTCCTGCAGGGCATTCATCACCATCTCCTGCCCACCGATTGCGTTCATCTCTTCCCGGACGATCTGTTCGATCTTACGTATCACCCGCATCCCCAACGGCAAGATGGTGTAGACCCCGGCGAGGTTCTTGTGCACGAATCCGCCTCGGGTCAAGAGGATCGCATTCCTAGCGACCTCGTCTTTCGGCACTTCCCGGATTGTCTTGGTGAACGATTGGGTAAATCGCATAGTGATAAGTCTAGATGCTAGAAGAACCGGACGATATCTCGGTAGGTCAAGACTAACAGGAGACCAACCAAGATCGCAAATCCGATCGTGTGCACTAACCCTTCGAACTTCGGCTTGAGAACCTGCTTGCCGAAAAGCCCTTCGGCAGCCAGGAAGAAGGCCCGTCCCCCGTCCAGGGCCGGAAAGGGCAAAATATTGATGACCGCCAGGTTGACCGAGAGCAGGGCAATGAGTTGCAAGACATAGCTCGCCCCGAAGTCGAGCGCTTTCTCGGTAATGACATAGATGCCGACCGGTCCGACCGCCTGCTCGGACAGTTCCTGCCGCACCGTAAGATTCGTAAAAAAACCAACCACAAAGCGGGCCAGCGACTGGATGATGCTGCCGGTTTCCTTGAGGGCGGCGACAAAAGCCTGGTGGACCGGCAGTTTGACAATGGAGACCGAGGTGACCTGAACACCGAGGGGAGCTTCGGCTTCTTCACCGAGCGTGAGGGTGACTTCGCGCGGGTTTTCCTCGCCCACCGAAATTGTGACTGACTGACCGCGGTGCGACCGGGTGAACTCCTGGATCGCCTGGGCCGAGCTAAACCCTTGTAACACGTCACCAGATCGTAAGCCCGCCCGATCGGCGGCCGAGCCAGGCAAAATACTTAAAATCACCACCTGCTCCTTGGAAAAACCGCCGAGCTTAGCCGGATCGGTGGCGACCGGGGTCATCCCGATCGAAAAACCAATAGTCAGGATCAGGATCGCCAAGAGGACGTTCATCAAGACACCGGCCAGGACGATCCAGAGACGCTTACCGACCGAGGCCTCCCGGAACGAACCGGGACCAGTCTCCCCGTCATCCTCGCCAAAGAGTTTGACAAAGCCGCCAAAGGGCAGGCTGTTCACCGAGTACTTCGTCTCGCCGCGCTTCCAGGAAAAGAGTTTGGGCGGGAAGCCGAAACCGAATTCCATGACCTTCACCCCAGAGCGCTTGGCCGCCCAGAAATGCCCGTACTCATGGACAAAAATGAGGATACCGAGGGTGACAAAAAAGATGAGAATCGGTAGAAACGGCATCTTAGACGGTCATCATCTCTTTGTCTTTGGCCTCGACCGCCTGGTCAATCTTCCCGTGAAAATCATCAATTGATTTGTTGAGCTCCTTCTCCGCCGCGTAGCGGTCATCCTCGGAGATCTTCCCTGCCTTCTCCATATCCTGAATTTCGTCCCAGGCGTCCCGGCGGATTGTGCGCAGGGCCACCCGAACTTCCTCGGCCATCTGGTGCAGTCTTTTGGATAGCTCAATCCTCCGTTCTTCGGTCATCGGCGGGATCGCGATCCGGACCACCGTTCCGTCATTGGTCGGGTTCACCCCCAGATCAGAGGTCCGAATGGCATTCTCGATTTCTCCTAAGATCGATTTGTCCCAGGGAGAAACGACAATGAGATTCGGATCCGGGGTGGTGATGGAGCCGACGTGTTTTAGTGGCGTGGGTGTGCCGTAGAAGGAAACGATCACATCCTCGACGAGCGCCGAGGAGGCCCGGCCGGTTCTCAATTGTTTCAGATCATCCGAAAATGACCCGACGACCTTGGTCATGTCTGCTTCGACCTGCTTGACTCGTTGCTGGTACATGCCTTTAAGCCTAACGTAAATCGGCAATCGAGACTAGAGATTCGTGGCGCGAACTTGCCAGTCCTATTCGCCTAATTTGTAGCGGATGAATCGATTAATTTTGATGTTCTCGCCGAACTTGTGAATCGCTTCATTCAGCAAGTCGTGGACTGTTTTCCCGGCCTCGCGAATGTACTCCTGCTTCAAGAGCTCGTCGACACTTTCTGGATTCATCGAAGCCACTTGCATGGCAATTTCTTTGGCCAGCTTGCCAAACTCATCGTTTTTTGCCACAAAATCCGTTTCGGAAAGGAGTTCCACGAGCGCCCCAATCGTTGGGGGCTCGCCGTGAATGTAATACTCGACACGTCCTTTGGACGTCGCCCGATCCGACTTCTTGCCGACAATCTCGAGGCCGCGGGATTGCAAGATCTTTAAGGCATTCTCTTCATCGCCCCTCGCCTCTTCCAAAGCCTTCTTCACGTCCATGACCCCTGCCCCGGTCTGTTCACGGAGCTTCTTGATCAATTCCGTCATCTACTTCCCTTTTCGGGCAGGCCCTGGCCGGACCGGCTTAGACTTTTGCTTCGTCGCTTTTAAGGGCCTGGTCGGTTTCTTTGCTACTCGTTTGGCCGGAGCCTTCTTGGGGGTAAGCTTAGCGACGGGTTTCGCTTTGACTCCCGCCGTCTCTTTCTTGTAGGCCTTTGTGCCCGATAGTTCGCTGACAATCACACCGAGGATCAATTCCACGGCTCGCTTGCTCTCGTCGTTGGCCGGAATGACGTAGGTGACAAGGTCGGGATTGGCGTTGGTGTCCGAGAGCGCAACCACGGGCACGCCCAACCGCCTTGCTTCGGCCACGGCAATATCTTCGTAGGCCGAATCCACGACAAACATCGCGTCCGGAATCTTGGAGAGCTGTAACATTCCCTCAAAGACAGCTGTTAAACCGCGGTGCTTCTCTTTCAAATGCAATCGTTCCCGCTTCCTCAGCGTCTCAAAGGAGGGGTCGTTGATCTTTTTCTCCAGTTCCTGCAACTGGAAGAGGCTCTTTTTGACCGTTTCAAAATTGGTCAAGGTCCCGCCGAGCCAGCGCTCGGAGACATAGGGTTGGCCTAAAGCCACCGCTGTTTTCTTGACCGCCTCGTGGGCCTGCGGCTTGGTGCCGACAAACAGAACCGCTCCTCCATCTTTCATGACACCCTTAAGGAATTTGATCGCTGCCTCGAGCGATTCAATCGTCTTTTCCATGTTCATGACGTAGAGGCCATCTTTAATCGTAAACACAAAGTGGCGGGTAGCCGGGTGGCTGTGTGCCTTCTTGTGGCCGACGTGGGCGCCGACTTCTAGAAGCGAACGGAGAGAGGGCAGAGCCATTAGGCAGCCCCTTTCATAGGTTCCATGATCGCTTTCTTATTCTTGGGCTTGAGGCGCGCCGCTTGAACAGCCTGGCCTTTAGCGACTCGAGCCCGGAATTTATCAATCCGGCGAGCAGTGTCGACTAGCTTCGCCGTCCCGGTGTAATAGGGATGGCAATTGGAGCAAAGCTCGACGTGCATTTCTTTGACCGTCGAAGGAATATTGTGGACCTTACCGCACGCGCAAATAATTTTGGCGTCTTGGAAGTAGGGTGGGTGAATATTTTGCTTCATAAAGTCTTGGTGAACCGAGAACAGCGATCCGAGAACCGTAATATTTGATCGGTTTACGGTTCGCTGTTCGCGGATAACTGCGAGCTTTGCTCGCATGACTCGATTAGTGTACCTGATAGGGAGGAATCGTGCAAGAGTCGATAAATGCATCGCGGGAGAACAAGCATGCAGCTGTTCTCCCGCTGTATATATAGAATCTGGTCACAACCCCTAGCCTCAGAGTGTCAGCAGGCGTCGAGCCATGCGATGGGCTCCCAGTACACCGGCACCTCCAGATTGCCTTCGACGCATGAGGATCTTGAAGGCGTCTTTCAGTGAAAGCCGGAAATCTGGATGATGTCCCCGCAGCGCACCCAGAACATGACCTGGATCCTTCCCCTTGGATAGACTCCTGTCCATTTGCTCGATGAGCACTGTCAGCTCCTCGACCATGATGGAGTGAGACGATCCATTGTCCCCCATTGGTGCACACCCCCGACTTAGATTTTTCCCTGGCGTCATCCTACAGCAAAATTGTAATTTCTTCAAGAAAACGTACTAGGGCGGTCGCGTCTAGCGACCGCCCGTAAAAGTGGACCCCCTCCCGATACGGGTTTACTCGGGGAAGTACTTGATAACGGCATTCATGATAGATTTATCGTTTTCATTCAGCTCCGCATATCCTGCCGTCTTCAGCGCTGATTTCCCATTCTCAGTAAGCATCCAGCAGGTGTAGGGTTTTGGCTCGGTGGTGCGTTCGAGCCAGCCTTGCTCCTCAAGATCACCCAACATGAGGATCATGTCAGAGATTCGCAGGATTGGAATCCAATCGTAGAAAGAAAGTTGCTGCAGATTCCGGATTCCACGATGCGCTGCGCCCAGACGAGCAGTGATGGTTGATGCCAGGTATGGAAGGCGCTTGCTCGAGATGGTATTCGCTAGAATGAGCAAAAACAACATGCTCTTCAGCCAGGCCCCTTTTTCAGAATGCGCTCGCATCAACTCACCCCCCTTTTACCGATTGGATGCTACCGCCTGGAAACCGAGTTTTCAAGGAAAAGACTAATCAGTGAACCTGTCTCCGACCCTAGGGGGCTCGTAGACCCGGAGGGTTCTCTGGTAGAATTGACCTCGATGTTTGACCCCCAAGACGAGAAAAAGAGTCGCTTGAAAGAAGCGAAGGAATTGGCCGAATCCGACGATCCGGACATGCGGGCCATGGCCGAAGAAGAACTCAAAAAACTGGCCAAAGAAATGATGGTGCCAGACACAAGGTACGGCCGAAACGTCATTGTAGAAGTTCGGGCCGGCGTGGGTGGCGATGAGGCCGAACTCTGGGCCGGCGAGCTCTTCCGCATGTATATCAGATACGCCACAAACCAGGGCTGGCCGGTCGATATCGTCTCCACAGATACCACCACGATCGGCGGCATGAAGAATGCGGTGGCGCTGGTCAAGGGTCCGGACGCCTACCAGAAACTCCACCTCGAATCCGGCGTCCACCGCGTCCAGCGTGTCCCGGCCACGGAAAAATCCGGCCGTCTCCACACCTCTGCCTCCTCGGTTGTTGTCATCCCGGAAGCCCAAGTGCAGGAAGTGACGGTTGACGAGAAAGACTTGCGTATTGATACCTACCGAGCCAGCGGCCATGGCGGCCAGTCGGTCCAGAAAACGGAATCGGCTGTTCGCATTACCCATATTCCCTCTGGCATAGTCGTTACCTCCCAAGATGAACGCTCCCAGCTCCAAAACAAAGAAAAGGCAATGCGCATCTTGCGATCCCGTCTCTTAGAGTTTTTTGAGGAAAAAGCGGCGAAAGAGAAGCGGCAGATTCGGAAAACCTACATCGGCACCGGGGACCGGAGTGAAAAAATCCGTACCTACAACTTCCCGCAAGATCGGGTGACCGACCACCGCATCAAGAAGTCCTGGGGCCAGATTGAAAAAATCATGGATGGCAGTTTACATCCGATCGTGGATGCATTGCTCGACGCCGAAGCAGACGCCGAACTGAAAAGATTGCTCTCCGAGTTGGATGACAGTACAGCAGGCCATTGATCTGGGGATCGGCGAACTAACCAAAGCGCACACTCACGATCCGGAGGGGTGCGCAAATTTTTTGTTGCGTCATGTGCTTGACGAATCGCTAGAACAGATCACCCTCGTTGAACCCGGTCGCCAGCTCACCAAAGAACAGGAAAAGAAATATCGGGATATGCTGTTGCGTCGGAAACTGCGTGAGCCGGTCTGGTACATCACCAACGAAGCATTTTTCTGGCACGATCCCTTCTATGTAGACGGGCGAGTGTTGATTCCCAGGCCAGAGACAGAATTGCTGGTTGAGACGGTGCTCGATTTTGTGAAGCAGTCGCTGCCCAAGCGATCTAGGGTGATTGATGTCGGGACAGGTTCTGGAGCGATTGCTATCTCACTTTTCAAAGAACTACGAACCCTTGATGCAGTCGATACCTTTTACGCCTCCGATGTCTCTCCCGAGGCAATTGAAGTGGCGAAACGTAATGCAGGGATTCTGGACGTACCTGATATTCAATTCTTGATCGGTGATGCACTGGAGCCACTGAAAAAGAAAGTAGACCTCATTATTGGAAATCCCCCGTACGTCCCCACCGAAACAGTCGGGGGCCTTTCCTACGACATCCACCATTTTGAACCGCGGGTTGCGCTGGACGGCGGCAAGGACGGTCTCGACATCCATCGGAAAATCTTGAAACAAGCGAAAACCAAGCTTAAGCAGGGCGGAGCGATCTTTCTGGAAATCGGTCACGACCAGGGTAACGCATGCAAAAAAATCGCCCAGGAAGTGTTTCCCGAAGCCCAAATTACCATTCTCAAAGACTACGACGCCAACGACCGGATTCTATCCTTGCGTCTTATTTCGTCTCCCCTAAGGTAACCGGTAGTTTGAGCGATTCACTGCCGCGCATTACCGACAATGTCACCGAATCGCCCGGCTTGTAGTCCTGCAGAATTCTGGTCAGTGACCGATTCTCGTTGATCGGCTTGCCGTCCACTTCGGTAATGATGTCGTTAACCTTGACCCCGCCCTTGTCTGCCGCCTCCCCGGCGACCACACCAAGAATATAGATCCCGATATCCACCGGAAGATTAAATGTTTCCTTTAGATCTTTTGTCACCGGACGGTACTGTAACCCTAAGAAGGGTCGCGTAATCTTGCCGGTCTTGGTCGCCTGGTCAATGGCGTTTTTGACGGCGTTGATCGGAATGGCAAAGCCAATCCCCTCGGCCCCGCCGGCGATGGCCGTGTTGATGCCGACGAGCTGGCCCCCAACGTTGACCAATGGACCGCCCGAATTGCCCGAATTAATGGCCGCATCTGTCTGTAACAAACCCTCCAAAACTCCTCCCTCCACTTGAATCCGACGCTCCTTGGCCGACACGACGCCGACGGTGACCGTGTTTTGGAACTCCCCCAACGCATTCCCGATGGCAATCACCCACTGCCCGATTTTGAGATCGTCGGAATTTCCTAGATCGACGACGGGCAGCCCTTCTGCCTCCACCTTAATGACAGCGAGATCATTCAGGGGGTCTCTGGCCACCACACGGGCCGGAAAGCTTTTGCCGTCCGTGGTAAAGACCGTGTATTCGGCGACTTCGTCCGAAACGACGTGTTTGTTCGTGACAATGTAGCCATCGCTGGTCACGATGAATCCGGTTCCTGCCCCTTCGGAGGTAAAGACCCGCCCGAAAAAGTCACGCACCTGGGCGGTAAAGGTGATCGAGACAACCGCCGGACGGACCTTATCGACCGCCTCAATGAAAGCAGAGCTCTCTTCCAGAGCAAAACGTTCCGTTCGAGAGGTAGGAATGGGTAATTCGCCGAGCTGACCGGTCCGCTGCAGATACAAAAGCCCGCCCACACCTCCACCGGCACCAAAGAGGACGCTCATAATAACAAAAAACAGCATCGCCCCGGTCCCCAATCTGGGGCGGGGTTTTTCCTCCACGGAAAGCGGCTCCGGAAGCCCGTGGTCTAGATACGACTTGTCGTCAGGTTCGTTTTTGGCCATTTTCTGTTTTGTTCTCGCGGTCGACGCGAGCGGTGGCCGATCCGATCCACATGGTCACCCCGACCGCCAAGAGCGTCACCACTATAGCATATATGAGACGGGCGAGCACATCAGAACCCTCAGGGATGTAGGCTCGAACGAGGCTGGTAATAAGATCGTTCCAGGCCAAGGCGGCGACCAAGCCAAAAGCGGCAATGGCAAGGTCAAAGACTCGATGTAAGAAAGCTTTCTCGAACTTGATGACCGGTTTGGGTGACTGATCTGGCATTATTGCAACTTCTTTTGTAGCAGATTGCTGACGACATTGGGATCGGCTTGACCCTTGGTTTTCGCCATGACTTGGCCGACAAGAAAGCCAAGGGCCTGTGCTTTTCCTGCTTTCACATCGGCGACTGCGCCGGGATGTTTTTTGAAGACCTCGTCGACGATCGATCCCAGCTCTCCTTGATCGGAAATCACCTGTACACCTGAACTTTCCAGTACACCTACCTTCTCGCTCACATCGATTTTAAGAGTTCTCGCCTCACTCAATATCTCCTTTGCCTTTGGAACTGAAATTCTCCCCGTTGATACACCGTTCATCAACCTGATAAACGCATCAATGTTCACATATGGTAGGATAACTTCGTTAATAACCCAGTTCGCCACCGCTATCGGTTCCATACCCTTGACTCCCTTAAGTGCGGATTCAAAGAAATAAGCCTTATCTCTGTCGGCGATGAGAATCGCCGCCTGTTTCTCTTGTAAACCGAATTTTTCAACGTACCGGCGACGGCGACCTTCTGGCAACTCGGCTATTTTGACCGCCCACTTCGATGCATCAAGAGGAGGGATATCGGGTTCAGGGAAGTATCGATAGTCTTGTGCTTCCTCCTTCGTACGCTGCGAAAACGTCTTTCCTTTGTTCTCATCCCACCCGCGGGTCTCCTGAATAATCTTCTCGCCGTGTTTCAACATTTCGTTTTGTCTCTCTAACTCGTATGCTATGGCACGTTCTACAGAACGAAACGAATTCAAATTCTTGACCTCAACTTTGGTGCCAAATTCCTTACTTCCCATTTTCCTCAAGCTAATGTTGGCCTCCACGCGCATCTTCCCCTTCTCCATGTCGGCGTCGGAGGCGTCTTGCGACCGCAAAATGCGCTGCAGTTCCTTAGCGAACTCCGCTGCCTCATGGGCCGAGGTGAGGTCGGGTTCTGTCACCAACTCCACGAGCGGCACACCGGCCCGGTTGTAGTCGACGAGCGAGTGGTCCTTCCCTTCCTGATGGAGGAGTTTTCCGGTGTCTTCCTCCAAGTGCACACGGCGGATTCTCACGGTCTTACCCCGCCGGGTCTCCGATTTACCTTGCTCCGTCGGGTCGGAGACCTCGACCGTCATCTTGCCACCCTCCATGAACGGTAAGTCGTATTGGGAGATTTGGTAGCCCTTGGGCAGGTCGGGATAGAAGTAGTTTTTCCGGTCAAACTTGCTTTCTTTAGCCGCCTGACAGTGGAGCGCTTTGCCAACCGCTAGGGTGAGTTCGACCGCTCGCTTATTCGGTACCGGGAGTGTGCCAGGGAACCCCAGACAGATCGGACAGACATGCTCATTCGGCTCGCTCCGGAAAGGATCATTGGCGCACGAACAAAACATCTTGCTTTTAGTCTTCAATTCGCAGTGAATTTCCAGACCAATAACTGGTTCGTAAGTGTCACTCATAGCACTCCCAAATCCCGTAGTGCCCGCTCATAATCCTGAATTGCCCGTTTGGCTTCCCAGGAAACGGTCTGATAATTGGTCTCATGCACCAACCGATTGCGAAGTTTATGCCCGTCCCAGGCGGCTTGGTAGGTGTCACGATTCGAAAAAAGTGTCGTTGCGTTCTTCAGTCGGTCACCCATTGTCTCCCCCGCAATCCTCGCTTTCAAAACGTAATCGAGAATTTTATCGGCCGAAATGACTGCCTGTTGATAGCGACTCTCCCCACCGACAGTCATCGCCTCCTGGATTTTCTGCCACTCCGCCTGAATATACTGTCGATCGATCGGAGTGCCGGTGATTGTTGGACCGCCTTTGCGACGAAACAGTCGCCCTAGCCCACCGACTATTGTGTCAAAGAGTTTCGATTCTGCTGTCTCTCGAGGATAACGGCTCATAGAACCGGCCCCTTCTTGTGCCACTCTGTCGCCTGTTCGTAGAGTTCGGCAACGCCTAACACACCATAATCATCCTTGTGACGACCAATAATCTGCATGCCGACGGGCAAATCCTCGACAAAGCCGCAGGGAATGGAAACGGCCGGGATGCCGGCGACGTTGATGGCCACCGTGTAGACATCGGCAAGATACATAGAGAGCGGATCATCCTCTTTTTCTCCAAACTTGAACGGCACGGTCGGCGACGTGGGTGAAACAAGATAGTCAACCTTCTCAAAGGCGTTGGTGAAGTCTTGGACAACGAGGGTACGAACCTGAAGCGCCTTTTTGTAATAGGCCTCGTAGTATCCAGCAGAAAGGGTGTAGGTGCCAAGCATGATGCGCCGTTTGGTCTCGTCCCCGAACCCCTCACCGCGACTTTTTAGGTAGACTTCCATGAGATCACCGGTGTGACCTTTCTTTTCGATCGAGTGGCCATATTTGATTCCGTCGTAGCGGGCAAGATTACTGGACGCCTCGGCCGGCTGGATGATGTAGTAGACCGCCAGCGCGTATTGGCTGTGCGGCAGAGTAACCTCAATGATCTCCGCCCCGAGTTCCGCAAGCTTCTTGATGGCTTCTTTGACCGTTTCGCCGACGCTTTTGTCGAGCCCCTGCCCGAAATACTCTTTGGGAACGCCAATTTTTTTGCCCTTAAGACCAGCTGTCAGCTGTCGGCTGTCAGCTGTCAGCAGATCAATACTTGTTGCATCCCGGGGATCCTGACCGGCTATCGCTTCAAAAATGAGGCGCGTGTCAGCCACCGTCTTGCCGAACGGCCCCGGACAGTCGAGCGAGGAAGCAAGCGCAATGACGCCGTACCGGGAAACCGCTCCGTAGGTTGGTTTGAGGCCGACCACCGAAGTAAAACCGGCCGGTTGGCGAATCGAGCCGCCGGTGTCGGAACCCAAGGCTCCGGCGGCCAGATCCGAGGAAACAGCAACGGCACTGCCGCCGCTCGAACCACCGGGAACACGACTCGTGTCCCAGGGGTTTTTGGCCGGGCCGTAGGCCGAATGTTCGGTGGACGAGCCCATGGCGAACTCGTCGAGGATCGTTTTGCCCAGGATGACGGCGCCGGCTTCTTTGAGGCGAGCAATCGACGTGGCGTCTTCCACGGCAATAAAATCATCCAAAATCTTGGACCCGGCCGTTGTCCGTGACCCTGCCACCATAAAGTTGTCTTTGACGGCGAGTGGGATGCCGTCGAGTGGGCCCTTGCGTTCTTTCCGGTCATCGCTCGCCTTGGCCGCCTCGAGTGCCACTTCTTTCGTCACGGTCAGATATGCATTGAGTGTCGGATTGAGCTCCTCAACTCGATCCAGGTACGATTGAGTGAGTTCAGCCGAAGAAACCTCCCGCTTTTCGAGGGCTGCAGCCGCCTCGGTAATGATCAGTTCGTGCGGCTTCACTTGTTCTCCTTCAAAACTGCCTTAACCTTGAGGTAACGACCTTCTTTGGCGGGTGCGTTTTTCAGTAATTCATCGAGAGTGATGTCACTCTTTTTGACTTCGTCCTCGCGGAAGACATTGGTCAAGCCAGTCACTTGCGCGGTCGGCTGGATATTTTTCGTGTCGACTTTATTGAGCTGCTCGACGTAGTCCAACACCTTCGAGAGTTCGCTTTGAAATTTCTCGATTTCTTTGTCGGAAAGCCCAAGCCGCGCTAATTTCGCGACGTGCTCAACGTCTTTGTGAGTAATCTTAGCCATCAACGAATCGTCTCCAAAAAATCTTTTTCAGATATTACAGTCTTGCCCAACTGCCTTGCTTTGTCCAGCTTCTCACCAGCTCCCGGCCCGGCAACTACATAATCCGTCTTTTTGGTCACCGAATCCGCAGTGATCCCCCCAAGTTCTCTCACTTTTTCTTCTCCTTCTTCCCGACTCATCGATGCCAACGAACCGGTAAAAACGACTGTTTTCCCCGCCAGTTTGCCTTTTCCTTTCAGGCCCTTGGGCACCTCGAAGCTGACCCCGACCTCTTTCAGCTTTCTAAGGAACCGGACGCTCATCTGGTCATGAAAATAGTCGTACATAGCTTTCCCGACGACCGGCCCGACGTCCGGAATCCGTTGGAATTCCTCAACCGTCATTGCCTGGGTCACATGGATGAGATCATCAATAGAGTGGACTTTGTGAGCGGCGAGCTCCCGGGCGAGGGCTTGGGCGGTTATATCGCCGACATGACGGATGCCGAGCGCAAAGAGTAACCGATCCAACGGAACTTTCTTCCGTGACTGGATAGATATGTATATGTTTTCGGCACTTTTCTCGCCAAACCGCTCGATCGGTTCGATGTCGCCTTTTTCTAATTTATAGAGATCGGCCGCATCCGTAATCAGCCCGAGCTCAACAAATTTTTCAATAATTTTGGGACCGATTCCCTCGATGTCGAATGCTCCTCTTGCAATAAAATGTCGAATCCGCTGCCTGTCTTTGGCCGGACACTTGGGATTGACACAGCGGTGCATCGCCCCTTCCTTGACGACCTTTCCAGCGCAGACCGGGCATTTGGTCGGCATCCGGAATTCCCTCGCCCTTTTCGGACGCATGCTTGTAAGAACACTCTCCACTTCCGGAATGACATCCCCTGCCTTATGAATGACGACGGTATCGCCTATCCGCACGTCCTTCCGAATCACTTCGTCTTCGTTATGCAGGGTGGCCCGGGAAATGGTTGAGCCGGCTACCACGGTCGGTTTGAGGACCGCCACCGGCGTCAAGGCACCGGTTCGACCGACTTGCACCGTGATCCCCAGGATCACGGTGGTCGCCTCTTCCGGAGCAAACTTGTAGGCAACCGAGCCGCGGGGCGCTTTGCCGATCACTCCCAGGCGACGAAAGAGGGACGTCTCGTTGACCGTGATGACCGTCCCATCAATCCAATAAGGTAGCTTCGCACGCTTGGCGGCGATTTTTTTGTGGTACTTTTCTACCGTCGCGAGATCCGGACAGAGTTCGTCATAGGGGTTCACCCGAAAGCCAAGGAGACGGGCAAGCTGGTGTTCGCCCTGATGCGTTTGCAAGCCCACGCGCTCGGGCTGTGCGACGGCGTAGATAAAACAATCCAACTTCCTGCTCGCTGTCACCTTTGGATCAAGCTGCCTGATCGAACCGGCCACCGTATTTCGAGGATTGGCGAAGGTCGGCTGGCCCTTGGCTTGCTGCGCTCTATTCAAACCTTCAAACGCCTTGATCGGAAAAAATGCCTCGCCCCGCACCTCGAATCTGCCATGTAATGCCCGTTGCGCTGCCTCGATAAGAATCTCCGCAAGACCGAGGTCCTTGGCTGACTGCTTGACCGTCTCCGTATCAGCAAGTCGTAACGGGATCGCCTCGATGGTCTTCAAATTCTGGGTGACCTCTTCTCCGGTCAATCCATCGCCGCGGGTTGCGCCGGTCACCAGCACCCCATCTTCGTATACCAAGCTCACTGCCAATCCGTCTGTCTTTGGCTCGGCGTAGTAGTCCAAATCAGCAGTCGGCTGTCTGCTGTCAGCTAACAGCTTCTTTATACGGTCTTCCCACGTGACTAATTCATCTAGTCCAAATGCATCGGTCAAAGAGAGCATTGGTGTTGCGTGGACAACTTTCTTGAATTTCTCAAGCGGCTTGCCCCCGACTCGCTGTGTTGGTGAGTCGGGGGTCACCAAATCGGGAAATTGTTCCTCCAGTGTAGCAAGCTCATGCTTCAACGAATCACTGACCGAATCCGAAACCAGCGACTTGTCGAGCACATGGTAGGCGTAGCGATAGCGCTCTACTTCGTGACGCAGCTTACTGATTCGCTCTTTTGCTTGGCCTCTGGTCATGTTGCTCGCTTCATCGGAGGCAGATCAGGCTCCTTTGCATCGGATTCAGGCTCCTGTTTCGTGAGCGGGATGTCAACGTGAACGAGCGGGTTTTTTGGCGTGATCGGGAGCGCTTCTCCCTTGTAACCGTACGATCCGGTGGGAGCCGGAAACTGGTACTCCGGATGTTGGACGGCCAGGCGGTACGTTCCCTGGGGCAGCAAGAGGTAGAAACGGCCATACGCATCAGTCACCTTTCGGCTGGCAAAGCGGGGATCTTCGTCCTGGGTGATGAACACTTGCGCGTTGACCAGGTCCTTTTTGGTTTCGGCATCGTAAACCACACCCCAACTGCGGTGACCCCGTTTGAGCAAGATGGCCAAGGTCACGAGGACGGCGAGGTAACCGACAAAAAAACCTATGTTTCGAAGGGTGGGTTCAACGAAGACACTGAAGCCTTGCAACAAAACGGAGAGGACCAGCAGGACCATGGAAATTCGTCGAAACGAAAAACGACGCAAGAGCGAGGTGCGTTCGGTCACTTCCCGCGCCGCGGGATCCAAGGGAATATTTAAGGCAAGGACGGTGTTTGGATTTTGAATCGAAATTTGCTCGCCATGGTAGAGATCGGTGTAACGGAGGTCTCCCTTCTCCGGCGAAATCTTGGAAGGAAATTTAAACCGCGGATGGCTGGGGACGATCCGGTAGCGGCCAGGCTTGACCAAAAATCCGAACCGTCCATAGGGGTCGGTCACCCGCTGCTCCACCAAGCGCGCCGTCTCTTCTTCGACGAGCTGGACGACGACAAGCGGGATGGGTTCCTTGGTTTCCGCGTTATAGATTACCCCCCAGGGTTTGCGGCGGCGTTTGAGCCCCAAGAACTCCAGCAAGACCGACCAGAGGTAGGAAATGTATAAGAAGGCGTCACCAATGGAAACCAGGATCGGAGCGGTGGTTGCCAGTTGGGTGATAGCAGTAATGGTCGCGGTCGTCGTCGCCACGGGGGCCAGGATCGGGGTGACAATATCGGTGATCGTCTGGGCGACCGGACTTTGCCGCAAAATCTCCCGCACCCTGGTCACCGTTTCCCGGACGGTTTCAATGACCTCTTGCACTTGTTCCAGAAAGCCGCCGCCGGAAACCGTCACGCTGGCCGTGTCGCTGAAGCTCGTTGCTCCCTCGGTCGCTTGGGCCCGGACCGTGTCGGTAAACGTTCCCGATGAACTTCCGGCCGTGAAGCGCCCGGTTTGGTCGACGGTTCCGCCGCCGGCAACGATACTCCACACGAAATCGAGGCCGCTGATGACGTTTTCAAACTGATCAAAACCCTGGGCGACAAACTGGGCTGATTCTCCGGGGGCAATGATGATCGAGGAAGGCGTTACCTCCACCCGAACTAAGGCACCGGCGACAATATCGATCGTCGCCGAACCGGAGGCAGAGCCGGAAGTGGATTGAATGGTGCGGTCATCGCCAGCGCGGGTCAAGGTGATCGATCCGTTCCACACCCCGTCGTCGGTAAACTGACCGACAGCGATGGTGACGGGGCTAATAGCTCCCCCGTTCGTGGTGGAAAGGGTGACATCGGCACCAACATTGGTCGTCGGCAGGCCGTCGCTGTCCAGGGCGGTAATGGTGGCGGAAAACGGCTGACCGGCCGTCGCGTTCGCCGGAACGGTAATCTGGAAGGAAACCGCGGGACGAGCAGTCACCTGCCCGGTGATCGTCACCTCGGCTGCCTGC
>Ga0187892_10007176_pt1 | contig 16036 bp, 11 predicted proteins | sample MA1701073metaG_FD_139345 | JGI IMG/M metagenome (GOLD analysis project Ga0187892, IMG submission 139345) | Bio-ooze microbial communities from a basaltic lava cave in the Kipuka Kanohina Cave System on the Island of Hawaii, USA - MA170107-3 metaG ... | reverse complement strand
CGCCGCATCCGATTCAATAGGGTAGGTCTGCACTACCAAGGTTTGGAACTTCTTTCCGCGTTGCCATTGCCGAAAACGCGGATCCGGCCGATCATATTTCCAAAACGTGCGAAGGTTGGGTTAGGGAGACAACGTCCTCGGGTCATGGTTAAAGTTTCGAAGTGTTCGAACGACCCCTGGGCGCTGACAAGCGAATAAGCCGATGACGGGGTAAAAGACGCCATGAAGAATCTTCTGCAATGCTATTGTATGCGAATGACGTTTGCGGTGGCCAGCCTTGGTTTGGCCGCAATCGCAACCCAAGCCGCCGATCCTGGAATCGAAAGGTTCATGAAAATCAAGTGGCCGCGGGCAGCGGATTTGGCGCCGGATGGAACTCTTTACTTTGTTCACGACCCCGATGGCATTCGCCAGCTTTACAAGGTGCCGCCGGGCGGCAAGCAGAATCAGGCCGTCAAGTTGACGAGCTTTGTTGACGGCATCAGCGGCTACAACCCCAGTGACGACGGCAAGTGGATCGCCATCACCGCGGCTCGCGGCGGCAGCGAGCAGACGGCCCTGTATTTGATGGACGCGGCCACGGGCAAGATGGATACGCTCTTTGAAGATCCCAACGTCGTCTTTGAGGACACGGTCTGGCGGCGGGATTCCAAGGCCTTCGCCTACCGGTCCAATGAAACGTCTTCGTCGGATTTTCATATTTACGTTTACGATTTGGAGACCAAGACGCCCAAGAAGGTCTATGGAGAGAAAGGCAGTAACTCACCGGAAGATTTCACCCGCGACGGCTCGAAGCTGATGGTCGGGAAATACACCTCGGCTTCGTTCTCGCAGCTATTCGAGGTCAACCTGGCCTCGGGGGAGGTGCGCGAGATCACCCCTAAGGGCGAAGAATGGTCCTTTGATGCCGTGGGTTACGACGCGAATGACCGCGGCTTTTTCGTTAACACCAACTACAAGGGCGATCTGAAAACGTTGTTCGTCATCGACACGGCCAAGGGAGGGCTTGTGCCCTTAGCGACCGACATCAACGGCAAGGAGATCGATTTCGCGACCATGAACAAGGAGCGCACCATCGTGGCCGTTGGAATCAATGACGATGGTTATCGCACGCTGCAATTGCGGCGCATTCCGGACTTCAGCACACTTCCGGTCCCCCCATTGGCCAAAGGGATCGTGGGGAATATCACTTTCGAAGGCCAACACATGCTGTATGCCCTGGACAACGCCAACACGCCGGGGATCGTCTACAGGTGGGACCTCAACAAACCGGATCAGACGGGTGTGGCCGTCACCCAGGCCGACACGCAAGGCATCGACGTATCCAAGTTCTTGCTTCCGGAGTTGATTCACTATCCGTCATTTGACGGCACGAAGATTCCGGCGTTTCTGTACCTGCCCCCCTCGTACAAGAAGGGGGACAAGATTCCCTTCCTGGTTCAGTACCATGGCGGGCCGGAGGCCCAGTATCGCCCGGCGTTCGATCGCGGGTTCCAGTATTTCCTGTCCCGCGGCTACGGGGTGATCGCCCCCAACGTGCGCGGCTCCAGCGGCTACGGCAAGGCCTACATCGAAGCCGACAACTACAAGAACCGCGAGAAGAGCGTCAAAGACGGAATCTGGGCGGCCAAGTTCCTCGTCGATCAGGGTTACACGGAAAAGAAAAAGATCGCGGCCTGGGGCGGCAGCTACGGCGGCTTCATGGTCATGGCCACTATCACGGAGGCGCCGGAGCTTTTCGGGGCCGCGTGCAACATCGTGGGCGTCGTCAATTTCGAGACTTTTTTGAAGCAGACCAAGGACTATCGCCGGGCATTGCGCGAGGCCGAGTACGGCCCGTTGAGCGACCCGGAGTTTCTCAAGTCGATCTCGCCGATCTACAAGGTCGACAAGATCGATACCCCGCTGATGCTCGCCCACGGCCTCAACGACCCGCGCGTTCCGGTCGGCGAGGCCATGCAGATCGCCGTGGCCTTGAAGAAGCGCGGCAAGGTCGTCGAGGAGCTCTACTTCCCTGACGAAGGCCACGGCTTCGCTAAAGAAGAAAACCGGCTGCTCTATTACCAGCAAATGGCCGACTTCTTCGACAAGCATCTGACGGGAAAGAGACCATAACGGCGTGGTGTAGCTGTCGGGTAAGGACGCGGTCGATGACCATCGGTCGAAAATTCAAAAAACCGCCGGTCCTGGAAGCGTCTACCGCGCCTCCGCCTCACCCCGATTTGACCCACACCCGCTAATCAATTACGATCAGAGCCGTGACCAGGATGTGGATCTGGGCGACTGGACGGTGTTGCAGAATCACTACACCGGCCCGTTGCCGTAGTCATATGACCTCGCGAGCGTGACCTCTGGCTCGCACAGGCGCCAGTGTGGACGAGTTCGCAGGCGTCCGAGCCACCCTTGAAACTGACATCCATCTGCAAACGAGTTGGCGCGCCGGAAAATGGAATTCCCGCTCCGACGCGAGCGCGAAAAGCAAACTCGGTGCGGACAACATTGCCTACATCAAAACGGTCATCGAAAAGCACGGCTGGCCGGGCAAAGCTTGGTTGGCTGGGACGGCGCCCAGGCGGCGTTTGTGTTGCTCTATGCCGCCCCAGGCCGATCCGGAGTTTCACTTGAACGCGCGGCCTCCTGATCGCCCGACGACGCTACGGCCCTGAGCGAGCGGAGACAAAAACGAGAAAAACCGCTCGACGCTGCGGGTAAAGGGCAGGTGGTCGCGGCTCGGAATTCGTGACCAGTGGTTAATTAAGATGCCAGGGCCACGGCGGCGTTGATGAGTCCCACGTGGGAATAGGCCTGTGGACAGTTGCCCAGCGCGCAACGCCCGTCCGGATCGTATTGCTCGGAGAGCATTCCGGTCGGTCCCGCGAGGGCGACGTATTGCTCGAACAACGCATGCGCCGCGTCGAGGCGTCCGACTTTCGCGTAGGCTTCGATCAGCCAACTTGTGCAAAGTAAGAAACCGCCCTCGGCGCCCGGCAGCCCATCATCGTAGCGGTACCGGTAAACCGTGGGACCCACGCGCAGGTTCCGTTCCACATGGTCCACCGTGGCAAGAAACCGCGGATCGTCAGCACGAATAAGGCCCGTCAAGCCCACGGCCAGCGTGGCCGCGTCCGACTCCTGGCCGTCGTATGTTGCCGAAAAGGAGTTGAATCCGTCCTTCCAACCAGAGGCGAGAATGTCCTCGGCAATGGCGTCACGAAGCGCCGTCCATTCCGGTCGCGATCGTCCAAGATAGTTGGCGACGCGTATCGCGCGGTCGATGGTCTGCCAACACATGGCTTTCGAGTGAACGTGGTGTTGCCGCGGTCGGCGCACCTCCCAAATACCGTGGTCCGGCTCCTTCCACCGTTGGTCAATCGCCGCGACCATTGTATCGAGCATGCGCCAATGTTCCGCGGAGAGCGCTTCCGACTGGGTGGCCAGGCGCGCCACGAGATCGGCGATCGGCCCGAACAAATCCAATTGCACCTGCTGAGCCGCGAGGTTGCCGACCCGCACCGGGCGGCTGCCGCGGTAGCCGGCCAGCTCCGCGATCTCGCCTTCCGGCCCCAGGTGTCCGCCCGTGACGGTGTACACCGGACGGATGAGCGATGCCGGCTCCAACTCGTCGAGGATCCCGAGGACCCAATCCAGGAACTTGATGGCCGGCCCCGTTGCTCCCAACTGGGCCAGGGCCGACGCGCCCATCGCCGCGTCCCGCGGCCAACAGAAGCGATAATCCCAATTCCGGACACCGCCGGCGTGTTCGGGAAGGCTTGTTGTCGCCGCCGCGATCATTGCGCCCGTCGGGCCATAGCAAAGCGCTTTCAAGACCAAGGCGCTGCGGCGCACCAGGTCGCGGGCAACACCCGGGAGACTCAACGTGGCGGCCCACCCGCTCCAGAACCGCGCCGTCCGCTCGCGCCGCGCCGCTTCCGGACGAGGATCGGCGTCGAGGTTGGCGGTTCCAAATCGCATCTCAAGAGCAATCGGCCCCCTATCAAGCTGAAACTCGGCGATGGCTGTCTCATGATGCCCCTCGTTCACCAGTCGCCAGTGTAAACCGGGGGCGCGCAACACCAGCGGGTCGGCTGAACCCTCGACTTCCACTCCCCTCTCCCCAATTCTCAGGCACGTCTCCATTCGACCGAAATCCAGCCGGGGAGCGAACGTGATCCGCACGCGGCCCGTGCCGCTCACCACACGGATCAGGTCCGTGCGTCCAGCGCGCTGAAACGCGCGGCCACCGCCGCAGTCGAGATAGTCCGTCACGGTCAAAGTCGGCCAGCGCGTTTCCAGTACGAACGTATCGCCGACGTACTGTTGCGATAGCGGCGCCGCATCCGTGGCCGGCCGGATATCGAAAAAGCCAGCGGTCGGCCCGCCGACGAGTTCCGCGAAAACCGCGGGCGAATCGACCCTCGGCAGACAAAGCCACACGACGCGCCCCTCCGGATTCAGAAGTGCCACCGTCCGCTGGTCGGAGAGGATCGAGTGCTGCTCGATCGGCGTGGCGTGCGAACCGGCCAGCCAATCGGCACGGCACTCGGCCACACGGGCGAGAATTCTTGCGACCTCCACCGTGTCCCCGGCGCGAAAGCGCGCCCGTGTCTGGCCGGGCCCCACCTTCACGCCGACATCCGGTCCGCCCAGCGTGTCGAAGGCATCTTCGTCGGTCACGTCGTCGCCCAGAAAAAGGACTCCCGTCGCACCCAGTCGTTGGCGCAAGCGCCCGAGCGCACGCCCCTTGTCAGTTTGCACCACACTCAGCTCGATCACCTTTTTGCCGTGCCGAACGTGAATTCCCGGCCAACTCGCCGGACCGTGAAGGATCATATCGACTGCGCGAGCGACTGCGGTTTCGTCGGCCACGTTGCGGTAATGGAACGCGGCTGCGGCTGGTTTTTCCTCCATCTGCGCTCCGGGCGCCCGGGCTACGGCGGTGGCCACCTCACGCTTCAGACGCTCGAGCAGGCTCGCCGATTCCGGTGAAAGCGATTCAGCAAGACCGGCCTCGAACTCGCTCCCGTGGCTGCCGACCAAGTGAAGCTCTTCGACCTCGCCGGTGCGCGTCGCGAGGTCACTCAGTGCTCGTCCCGAGATCACGGCCACGTGCGTCTGCGGCATCCGCGAGAGGGCCTTTAGGGCCACGAGGGTTTCGCGGTCCGCTTCCGCCAGGGCCGGCTCCGACACAATCGGTGCTAGGGTCCCGTCGAAATCGCTGGCCACCAGCAACAAGGGCGCCCGCGCGATTTCGTCCAAATGCATGAATAGGTCATCAGCCACGGATTATCCCAAGCTTTCGGCGCACTCTTTGAAAAGGCGGTCGCTTACAAGGCCGCGACGGCTTGGCGAACGACGGGTTGGGCCTCGTCTGCCCCGGAAACCCCACAAGCGCCCAGAAACCGGTCGGCCCACCAGAAGACATTCTGCCTCCGCACATTCCGGCGGAGTCGTCGCATCGGCGGTCCGCGTTCCTTGGGAGTCATGGTCACGGCCTGACGAATTGAGTCGGCCACGCGGTCGAGGTCGTATGGATTCACCAGAATGGCGCCGCGCTCCAACTGGACCGCGGCGCCGGCGAACTCGCTCAAAATCAAGACCCCGTCGCCTTCGACTTGACACGCGCAATATTCCTTCGACACCAGGTTCATTCCGTCCTTCAGGGGCGTTACCAATCCCACGTCCGAGGAGCGATAGTAGGCGATCAACTCATCCCAATCCAGAAAACGGAAAACGTACTGGATGGGAACCCAGCCGGGCTGTGTGAATTCTCCGTTGATTTGTGTGACCAGCCGCTCGATCTGTGCCTTGAGGTCCCGGTATTGCGGGACGCGTTCCCGGCTCGGCACGACGACCTGCAGGAGCGTGACCCCGCGATGAAGTTCTGGGTAACGCTTTAGAGCAAGATGGAAAGCCCTCAACCGGTAGGGGATGCCTTTGGTATAATCCAAGCGATCCAGACCCAAGACAATTTGTTGATTCGGCATCTGACTTCGTAGTTCCTGGACCCGATGGGTGATTTCCGGCTTCGCCGCGGCCTCGGCAAACAGATCGTAGTCGATACCAATGGGAAACGTGCCGATCTGCGTCGCCCGGGCGGCGAGATCGCATTCCACGATCCCGCGCCAGGTCCGGAGCCGCGCTGCCGGGAGCAGCTTTCGAACGCAGTCGAGGAAATTCTCCCGGTCTCGCGGGGCCTGGAAACCGATGACGTCGTAATCCATCATACCCCGCAGCACGTCCGTGCGCCAGGGAAGTTTGCAGAAGATGTCCGGCGGCGGGAAAGGAATGTGAAGAAAGAAGCCGATCCGGTTCTGCAGGCCGCGTTCGCGGAGTTGGCGGCCCAAGCCCATCAGGTGATAGTCTTGAACCCACACGAAATCCGTCGCGTGCACGTTTTGCCGCACAACGTCCGCGAATTTTTCCTTCACCGCAATGTACTGAGTCCAGTAGTCGGGCTCGAAGTTGCATTGCGATTGAAGATCATGAAAGAGCGGCCAGATGATCTCGTTGCAGTAGCCTTGATAAAAGCCCTCGACTTCTTCTTTGGACATCACCACCGGTTTGAGGTCAAAGCCGGTGTGCCGGCTGTGGTTTGACAGCAACTCGTTCAGAGCCGCAGCGTCTTGCGTGGTTGCTCCGGGCCACCCGATCCAAACCCCACCCCAGCGGCGCAACACGGGAGCCAACGCCGTGATCAGGCCCCCGGAGGCGTCGCGGATCAGCGGCCCATCTTCCTCCGTTTGGATGATGACCGGAAGCCGGTTCGATACGATGACAAGCCTGACGTGTGCATCGGCTCTCGGGGAGCGAGAAAACGCGCGCATTAGGCGAAGCAATCCCGACTCACGGGGCGCCTTCCCATCATGATGATCGTGCTCATTCACAACCTAGCCCCATGAAGGAATGCGCCGGATCAAAAAGGGGGGCGGCCGAGGCGGCCTTAAGGCTCCGGGCACGCCTCAGCTCAGCCCCCTTCCCCATGCGCGACGATGCTCATTTCAAGCCCCGACCCTTCTTGGCCGCAACAACCGGTCCCCCCGTTCGTCCGCTTCCGAGCCACATCACCGAAAGAAATTGGTTCTTGGGGCCACAGGGGCGAATAGCCTTGGATCGCCTACAATCGGGATCTCCTCCGCGACCATCCAGAAGCACTCCCTCCGCCGGCTCCGAATCGGTGGAAACGGCTGCCCGGCCAAAAGCGGGATCTGCATTTCGTCTATCGCAGGAAGCAGCTCCGTGGGCCCGTCCAGGTACCCGTCAAATTCATACCACCCCGTCTCCATGCACCGGTCGCCCGATTGGTACCGCTGCCCTGGAATCGTAGCCATTCTTCAATCTCCTTGCGCTCCCAAAAGGCCCTCCTCCACTTACCAACGATGTCCTTCTCGCGGAGCGGTAATTCTCGGCTCGTCGGTAGTAGTCTTCTAAATCATTTGCGTCCACGGCCGATCCGACAACTCCGCATCGGAAGAAAAAACGAGGGACCCCCGGTTCTTTTGACTGATTTGGTCGTAGATAAGACCAAAGTGCAACATCCGTGCAGCTAAGAGGTCTCTTGCTCAGACTCGGCCGCCGGCTAAAAATAACAATGCCCGGCGCGCTTCCTGCGCTGGCGCTGTGTCATTTGAGTGCCAGGCAAAAGTCTTGGCGTGAAACTGATGAATGAGGCGTTTCCAAAAGAAGCAGGAGAAGCACATGTCCAGCCATCAACCTGCAGCCAATGGAGAGGCAAAGAACCTCGCCTCTCAGATTGCCTTTGATTCACTTAATGAGCGGGGTGCTTACGTCTGCAATTGGAGCGGAAACTTGCTTCGCGTTCCTCACGATGGCGTCCAGCCCAGGCGCTCTGCCTTATTGAGTGTCTTGCTAAGATTGCCCAGCAAAAAACCGTTGTTCGTAACCAAGATCAGTGACGATCCGTATATCTCCATAACAAAGGCACGAACACTGGCCGCCAAGTGTGACCTCGACGTGAGCTTCTAAGTTTAGGCCCTGTTTTGGGGACGTGGCGTCGCCAAAACATAATATCCGCCGATCTTCGAGAATCCCAGCAACTGGCAAAAAAGAAAGCACCGGCCCGCCATTGGCGGATCGGTGCTCTCCGGAGGGGAAAGAAGTCGAATTCCACGTCATCGATGATAGCGTGTTGACGGCCGCTCTTGGGCCCTGCGGCGCTGCGTGGCCCGCGCAGCGCCCTCACGTCACCATCGCACAATCCACGTGAATTCTAGCACCCCCACCGCCGTCGATGTCAATACTTGACCCTCGCTATCCGCCTAGGGGCTTTGGTCGTACTACAACTTCGCTTCTTTCGATTTTCTCCGGATAGCACCTGAAATCTTCCAAAGCCCCCTTTACCTGCCCACCTTTCCAAAGAAAGTCGTCTTATGGTTAGTTGTTGGCCGCAGCAACATACTTGCCAATTTGAGCAAGCGGCGACGTTTTCAACAATCCGGTTTTTCCCGGTTGGTGAATACGACTTTGGTACTACGAGACGTGCGGGGACTACGACGGAGGCCGACTGTCCTGTACAAATCGTTCGAGCCGGTTGCGAAGGGATCCCAGCCCGACGGAGGCTATGTCGCTGCTTCGCTTGCGGAACCCGGCTGGGCAATCCCGATCACTTCCGCTCGAAGCACCAGATCGGCCAGCGAGGCAGCCTGCATTTTTTTCATAACCCGTCCCCGATGCACTTTGATCGTCTTTTCACTGGCGCTGAGCTCGACGGCGATCTGCTTATTGAGCCGGCCGGCCACAACCAGACGCAGAACTTCGCGTTCGCGAGGCGTGAGGCAGTTGAAGCACTGTAGAATCGCGTCGCGCTCCGCATTCTTGCGCCGGGCCGCCGCATCTTTGGCGAGGGCGGTCTGAACGGCATCGAGGAGTACCTGATCGCTAAAAGGCTTCTGAATGAAATCAAGGGCGCCGTCCTTCATCGCTTTGACGCTCATGGGCACGTCCCCATGACCGGTGATAAAGATGATCGGAATGTGAATGTTCCTGGCGGCAAGCAGATCCTGTAGCTCAAGCCCGCTCAGCCCCGGCATGCGTACATCCAGGACGAGGCATCCGGGGTCGGCGCTTTGGTACGCGTCGAGGAACTCTTGTGCGGATGCGAACGCTTTTGCCTGCAGGCCCACCGACTGGATCAATCGGCACAGAGCCTTACAGACGCCTTGATCGTCGTCAATAATGAACACGGTTCCGTCGGATTGCATCAACTCAAATCCTCCTCAACATAAGGCAGCACCATATGAAATGTGGTACCGCGATCGGGGTTCAACGTCACTTCGAGCCTTCCCCCCAAGGTCTCGACGATGGACCGGCTGATCGACAATCCCACGCCCAGTCCATTCGACTTCGTGGTGAAAAATGGCTCGAAAATGCGGTCGATGTCCTCCTTCGAAAGCCCCTCGCCGCGGTCGCGGACGGCGACTTCGACGTCTCCAGTCGGCTTCCGGCATGTCCGAATAAGCAGCTCTCGCCCATTGGCTTCCTGACTGGCCATCGCCTCGAGGCCGTTGCGCACCAGGTTAAGGATGACCTGTTGAAGCTGGATTCTGTCACCCAGAACCGCGAGCGGTTCGTCCATCAGTTCCCACCGAATGACGCCGCCATGTTCAACCGCATCGGCCTCCAGAAAACCGGCAATTTCCCCGATTACTTGATGGATGTCCAGTTTGGCCTGTTTGGGCGAGTCCTTGCGCACAAAATCCCTCAAGTGCTGAATGATGTCGCCCGCCCGCATGGCACCGTAGATGATGTCATCAAGCGTCGCGTGCAATTCGTCATGGCTCGCGGGTCCCAGGGCTAACATGCGCCGCGCTGCATGTGAATTCGTCACAATTGCGCAGAGCGGCTGGTTTAGCTCATGGGCCAGACCCGTCGCCAGCGCCCCCATCGCGGCCAACCGTGCAAAATGAGCCAGCTCCTCCTGGCGGCGGCGGGCTTGGTCTTCCACTCGCTTGCGCCCGGTGATATCCCGAATGGCGCTGGATACGACCATGCCCTCCTCCGTCGTCAAGGGGCTCAGGCTGATCTCGACCGGGAATTCGCTGCCGTCCTTTCTCAAGCCGCGAAGCTCGATATCCTGCCCCATGGGTCGGGCGTGCGGGTTGGCCATATAGGCAATTCGGTGCTCCACGTGACGCTGGCGGCGCCGCAGCGGCACCAGCATCTCGACCGCCTCGCCAATAAGCTCCTCCCGTGTGTATCCGAAGAGCTTCTCCGTTTGCGAGTTGACTAGAACAATCTTCCCCTCTCCGTTCACGATGACCATGGCGTCGGGAGCGGATTCCAGCAAACCGCGGAATAGCGACCCCGCCCGCTGGCGCTCCCCGATTTCGCGAGCCAGTGAGAGGTTACTTTGCGACAGCTCCGCCGTGCGTTCCCTCACCAACAACTCGATCTTGCTGGTTCGTCCGGTGAGCACGAGAAGAAACGCGCCCAAAAGGCTGGTAAACACCAGTCCACCGGCGAGCACCGTTCCGGCCTGCCAGTTTTGCCCGGACCGATTCGCAAGAGTGAACAGGACGACCACCAACGAAAACGTGATGACCAGCGGAACGCCGACAGAAAGCGCCCGGCGCCGCCACGACTCCCGCGGTTGGCCGAATAAGATGAGTGCCAATGGGGTGGCAATGAGCACACCAATGGAGTCGCCCACCCACCAAGTCCACCAATTGGAAAAATACGTCGCCAGGGCGACAAGCCCGGCAATCGCCAAAGTCGTCGGCCCGATCGTCGCGTTCACCAGGCAACTGGCCGCTCCCAATGCCAGCAGTTTGACGACGTCCCATTCCCGATCCAGCGAGGTCGGGTATCCCACCCAGCGGTGAATGAGAAACGCACCTAGCAGCGCTTGCAGTGCGGCTCCCAAGGCAATGCCCCCCGGCACCGCGAGCGATCTTACCAGCGATTGAATGGAGCTTGGCTCGAACGACGTCCAGACATTGACGAGAAACGAACCGACAAAGACTCCCGGCCAGACCCGGTACCCAAAGCAGAGCACTCCCGCCAAGGCGATACCCGATGGAAGCCATGCCGCGGTCGCATAGCCCGGGGGGATGGACAACAGCAGACCAAGCCGGCCGAGCACAAAATAGGCTCCGGCGAGTCCGAGGATTTCAGCGAGGCGGAGCGCCCATTGAGGAGAAGATTGCGGTTTCATATTCCAGCGCGATCACCGGAGGTACCATCTCGATGGAATTCTATGCCCGCCCACTCCAAACCAACCATCATGCCACGCGCGGATTCTCGGGGCAAACCAAAGGGGGCCGGATCCGGACCGGGTCGAGTGCCGTTCCACCCTTTCTGGAGGCTGGGCCCCCAAGGTTGCCGGCCGATAATTGAAGAGTCACTTCATAAGCCGAGATCACCCCACTGGCTTAGACCTCGCGTGGATGCCATTTCCGATCAATGAGGCAGGGAGAGCTTGAGAATACAAGCCAGCCATCCTCGTTTGAAACTCTCGTCGGGGCGGCCAAATGAGGATGTAAAGTCTGCCAGTTCTCGCTCTCTTGATACGGTCTCACCTGGCTTTCGGTGACTCAGCAGTCGAACGTAGCCGTCAATGCCCGGCAGGCCGGGCTGCGGTTCGTGCAGCAAAGAGTAGACCAGCGACCAGGCTTGGGCATAGCGGTGGGGGGCATGGTCGTTGGCCGGGTCCAGTGCTTGGTCATCGGTGATGAGTTCGATGAGGTCGACCAGCTTTCCGGCCGCAAGGGCCGTTTGCCATTGCGATTCGGTTGCATCCTGCGCATCGGACGCTAACGCAAGGGCGATTCGAAGGTCTGCCAGTCGATCTCCATTGATTCCGGGCAGTTGGTTTTCGTTAGAAGGAACCTCGAACTGACAGGCAAGCCCTTCGGTGAACCAGGCCGGATTGTCCACTCCGCGAACCTGTACGCCCAGGTTGAACAGCACCTGATGGGCCACTTCGTGCCGCAGCACGAGCCGGTTGAACTTTTCAAGGACGTCGCGATTCTCTTTCAGGCGAGTTTCGGCTTCACTGGGGACCTCCCCCGATGGTCGTTGCCTTCGCAGGCGCTCGATCGCCTCGCTGAGGCTCTGCATCTCCGGATGGCCCCATAAGTCGTAGAGAACAGTCACGTTATTGGCTTGATCGAAAATGCCGTTGGATTGACCTCCACGAATCCCTGATCGGCTGCAATAATCATGGAATCTCGCCGGTTCCCGAAAGAAACCGACTAGGAGCTTGTCGACTGCCGGCGCCGGCGAATCTGCCAACAACCCTTGGCGGGCGCAAAAGCGCAAAACCGCATCAAACGTTTCTTCCAAACTTTCGATAACCATGTGGGGAATCGGATGCGGGGTTTCTGACCAAACGATGAAATGTGCAGAGCTTGCGCGAGTCAACTCCGCGACGGGCACCCCAAAGACGACCCGTGCGCGATCCTTAACCGATTGCCCGGCAATCGCAACGAAACAAGGCAAAGGGCAAAAGGCAAAAAGCAAAAGGTCTCGCTTTGTCACTCCCTGAGTCCCTCCCGTCCCGTCGTGCGTCCCCTTCTGGGTGTTAGTATTTTTCCGAAGTAGCCAAGTCAAACCCTTCATGCGCCCGGTTGGCGGAACAGCCGCGGTATTCGGCCCGGCAGGCGTAGCAAGTCGTGACTTTGCCGATCACCAGATAGATGATCAAGTCCAGTACGACCGCCGCCGCAAGAATCAGCCAGGACCACACCGTATTCCTCCTATAGTAATAGATGGAGGCAATGCCAAAGACGACCACGACGGCCAATCCCAATCGTTGCGGAAAATCCTTGCGGACAAACATATCCGTGGCGCCGCAGAGCACGCAGCGATCAACGAACCGGTCGTTTCGGACCGCGTCGCTGACGTTCACGGCGTGCTCGACTTTGCATCGTGGGCAGCGGATGGTCGGCCCGCACGCTTCCAGGGGCTCAAACTCGATGATGGCTACGCAAAGGTCGGTCGGGCAATGAAAACGCAGTTGCATCGTCAGCTAAACTGGCCAGCCGTATTCCGCGGTCAAATGCTGGCTCGCCAGTTCGCCAACATAAGCGAAAACAGATCCGAAGTATAGAATCCCCGTCGCCGATTGCGTGGCCCGAAGCCTTACACAATCGGCCACCATATAGGCAAAAACACCCACAGCGATCAAGCCTACGCCGACCCGAAGCGTCAGAATCAGCCACGAGCCCGCCAAGTCTTTCACGAGGTCCGAATACCCTGAGCCGTTGGCCAACCATGCGACGAGGAGCCCAATTGAAAAGAAGATGACCCGTGCGGCCACAGACCACAGGAGCACTCGACTGAAATGACGCAACGGGGCAATGGTCATGCGCGTTGCGGTCAAGTAGGCATGCCCCAGCAACCAGGCGACGGTGATGTTTCCCAAAAGCAAAGCCCCGAGGACTTGGCTGGTCACGATGAGCGTCTTCATGAGCATCGAAGCCGGCTGGCTTGCTTGAACCCAATCCAACGACAGCGACGCCAGGCCGCAGACCCCGCTCAAAGCGCAAATGATACGGAAGAGCCGGGGCCGATGGGCTGAAAAAGGCGAAGTAAAAACGGCCAGCAAGGTTCCAACGGCACACGCCGTGCTCAGCACGATTCCCCACGCGGTTGATCCCGTCGAAGCCGGATATCGGAACTTCGCCACGACGACCAGACAGACCAGGGAAAAAGAAATCACCGTCACCACGCGAAAAAAACGCCATGCGACTTGTCGTGGATCTACGGTGGCCAGGGCCAGGAGGATTCCACCTGTCAAAGTGCCCAAAAATGTCAGGACCATCTCAGCAGCCTAAGCGGCCTGAGCATCCCGTTGAAGGTGGCATCGCTTTTTAGTGAGCGACGCTTCATAGAAACTGGTCCTCCGCATGACCGCAACGCTCGACTCGCGATTTGGACCTGCGTAGGCGCTTCTAAAACGGGCGCACTCTCGAAGCAGTCGGTTCGGAGATCAGGAGTGACGTTCTATGATGTGAGCCGGTGAGAAGAGATGTCGATGCGAATAATTAAAGCCAGAGTTCTTCGTATTGAACATCAACAACTGAGATGTTATATTCCCCAGTTGGGGGTGTTTCAGTGGATCTGCGCGCAAGAGGCCTCGATGGGGTAAGCGAGGGACAGGATCGTTTGCCGGGCTTGCGCGCCTAAAGGTCCGGCGAGGATAATTTCCAAATCATCACGGACGAAGCCGTAGCGACGGGGAACTCGCTGCCTTGATCCAAGGAGGCGCAGTCATTGGGTCGAGGAGAGGAGAGTCGAATAGGTTCGAGGATGGGGTGAGGAATGAGCGGGGAAGAGATTCGGATCTCACGACGTAACTTTGCTTACGAACAGGTAACGATTCCACGCAACAACAACGGGTCGAGTTCGGGCATCGCTGGTCGTCGTTTCGTCTTTTTTCTCGCACTTTTTGCCTTTGTCCCGGCCAACGGCTTGCGGGCCGCCGTTCTTCAATCGCTCCAAAGCGGAAGCACCGTGATGGCGGTGGGCGGTTCAAGCGCCCAGACGATTAACGTTCCGATCACGACGGTTGACCTCGCGCGTTCAATTCTGTTTTTTAACGTTCGCGGCAGCAGCGTCGATCCTGGAGATGGTCAAGTTCGCGGCCAACTGACGGCCGGGAACAACATCCAGTTCTTCCGAGCGAACCAGAGCAGCGTCACGGCGTTGACCATCCAATGGTACGTGGCGGAGTTTCTCAACGGCGTTTCCGTGCAGCGGGGGACGTTCAACAGCGTCGATACGACGGGCGACGTTCCGATCAGCGCGGTGAACCTATCGCGCAGCTTCGTCATGATTTCAGGCTCGCAGCTCACCTCGGACACCTCTTACGGCAGCAACGATTACTTTCGCGCCCGGCTCACAACATCGACGAATTTGCAGATCACGCATCTGACCGCCGCCGACTCCAGGACGGCGGATTGGCAAGTGATCGAATTCACCGACTCGTCGGTTCAGCGCGGGAGCGGCTCCCTCACCGGAACGCAGACCGCGGCGGCGGTCACGATTTCTTCTGTAAATCTGGCCAAATCGATCGTGCTGGTCAGTTGGCAATCGACCCTCACGGGAACGGGTGCGAACTTCTTGCGGGCGCGATTCACCAGCCCCACACAGATCAACATTAGTCGGGCGGTTAACACCTCCGCGACCATCGACTATGCCTGGGAAGTCATCAGCTTCACGGACGCGACGACTGTGCAATCGGGCGATCTTGCCTTCTCGTCGGCCCAAACGGCTCTGACCGTTCCGCTTACGGCCGTGGACCTTACCGCTGCCGTCCCGCTCTTATCGACCGCCGGCGGCCGATGGGGGGGAACGCATACATACACCGCCGCCGATGAAATTGGACCGGGGATGTTCACGACGGCCCTCAGCAACCCGACGACTTTGGCCGTCACCCGTGCCATTACCGGATCCGTTCCCGCGACGGCCGCGTGGTTTGTAGTGCAGTTCTTCCCGGCAGAATGCTCCGTCCCTACCGATTGCGACGACGGCAATGCCTGTACAAGCGAGGTATGCGCTGGTGGCGTGTGCAGCAATCCCAACCTGCCGTCGGGAACCGCTTGTGGAAGCGCCGCCGATACCGACTGCGACAATCCCGATACTTGCAACGGTTCCGGAGTCTGCCAAAGCAACAATGAGGCCAATGGGACGGCCTGCACTTCGGACGGCAACGCCTGCACGAACGACATATGCTCCGCTGGGGTGTGTACGCATCCCAACCTGCCGTCGGGAACCGCTTGTGGAAGCGCCGCCGATACCGACTGCGACAATCCCGATACTTGCAACGGTTCCGGAGTCTGCCAAAGCAACAACGAGGCCAATGGGACGGCCTGTACTTCGGATGGGAACGACTGCACGACGGATCGGTGTGAATCAGGGTTGTGCGCGCATCCTAACGAACCCAATGGAACCACCTGCACGGACGGCAACTTCTGCACGGCCACGGACACCTGCTCGGGCGGGGTGTGCGTGGGCGGCGGGAACCCCTGCACTCCGCCGCAGGTGTGCAACGAGGCCACGGATACTTGCGTCAACT